>Ga0209874_1000720_pt1 | contig 9843 bp, 9 predicted proteins | sample GWRWN1_20_30_FD_187216 | JGI IMG/M metagenome (GOLD analysis project Ga0209874, IMG submission 187216) | Riverbed sediment microbial communities from areas with no vegetation in Columbia River, Washington, USA - GW-RW N1_20_30 (SPAdes)... | ecosystem: Environmental > Aquatic > Freshwater > River >... | reverse complement strand
TAGCCGAGGGAGCCTCGCGACGGGGAAGCCGCGAGGCTCTCTCAAACTCCGCCATGCCCGTCTGATGGCATCGGGATCTCCCATTTTCGGCTGTAGGGGTCAGAAACTCCGATCAAGAGCTTGACCTGCGGCTTCGCAACGCCGCGGCGCAGACGTGCCAGCACCTCTCTAGGCGCCACGGACGCGAACATCCGGCTTCGGTTGCCTTGCCCTGGGGGCGAGGGCATGCGGAGCCTCCCGGGCTGGACCTGAGTGCGTCAGACTCAGACTTCATCCACATTCGGTTCCGGGCAGCTGCCCCGCGCGGGCCCCTCGAGAGGGCGCGATTGGCGCGTCTCTGGCCGGCGGCCAGCTCGGGCGAAGCAGGTCACAGGGGTGATCGGAGTTTCTGACCCCTACAAGCTCCTCGTTGCTGCCGTTGATGACGGCGCTCTGGGGCTGGTCATCCGAAGCCCAATCGTCCAGTTCGGCGAACGGTCGCATCGAAGGTCACCTTCAGCCGTCGGCCTTCCGAACTGACATCCGTCTCCATCGCACGGCAAGCCGCCGCAAGTCGTTGCTCCACCCACGCGGCGTCCGCACCGTCCGCCAACCGAGTACGGCAGAGGTCCAGCGTCAGCGGCACGGCCTCAAGCTCGCTGGCCCCACTCTCGTCCAGCGTGACGAGCCACAGGAGCCCAAGATCGTTCCGGAGGACCGGATCGACGGCGTAGTCGTCGATGAAGCCGCCGAGATCGAACAGCACGCGTCCCTGGACGCCGTGGAACACGTGGGCCGAATGACCTGCCACCAGCGTGGCTCCCGCCCCGACCAGGGCTCCGGCTGCCCGCCGGACATGAGGGACGGGGGACCGCACCATGTTCGGGCCCCAGTGGGGAGTCACGAGGACGGCGTCCGCCTCGACGGATCGCACGGCGGCGGGCACCCAGTCCGGGACCCCTCGCTCGAGGTCGGCGAAGGCCACCCCGGGTCGACCGGGGCCGGCTGCGAAATCCTCGGGATGATCACACAGCGACAGGACCCCTAGCCGGAAGGCGCCTGCCCTCAGTACGGCCGGAGCTCGGGCCTGATCGACATCGGCTCCGGCACCCGCCCACGCGATCCCGACCCGGGCGAGATGGTCAAACGTGTCCTGCAGGGCCTCCTCGCCGAAGTCGAGAGCGTGGTTGTTGGCCAGGGAGACGCAGTCCACCCCTATCAGGGCGAGCGCTTCGGCGGCGGACGCGGGAGCCCGAAAGAAGAAGGCCTTGCCGGGTGCCGACCACCGGGTTCCCCGCTCGGAGACACAGCACTCCAGGTTCAAGACGAACAGGTCAGCCTCGTTGGCGATCTCCACGATCTCGGGGGCGAACAGCGACTCGGGCGAGGACGTAGCCAATCGGTCTGCCACGCCACGTCCGAGCATGGTGTCTCCGGCCAGCGCGAGCTTGATGGCCACGCCCGTATCCTTCCGCCACCCCAGGCGATCCGGCCTCCAGATCCGGCGCATCCCAGCGTACGGCGAGGTGACCACCCTGGGTGGTCACGAACAGAAGGACGTGGATCACTTGAGATACGTCGCCCGTATCGCCACGTTTAGAAGAGGTTCGGAAGGAACTGATGGTGTCTTGGTGCCTCCGCCTGACAGGCAATGTTGCTTTCGCGCCAAAGGAGCAGTCGGGCTTCTGGCGGGCTCCCTTTGATCCGGCTGGCGCATCGGCCGCCCGGAGGTTCCCCACCACGGGAGCCCAGAGCGCCCGACCGTGGGGGTGCCGTTTCACGGCGCTCTATCTCCTAACACGTCCTCCATCTGGTGTTCGGAGATAGGTACGCCCGAAACGCTACCCTGCGGTCCGCACCACGATGTCCGTCCGATTGTTCGGGTTTCCGTTGTTCACGATGGCAAAGAGCGTCCAGAAGGCGCTACCCGCGCTCGATAGGCCCTCGTACTCGCCCAGGAAGAACCCGTTCGGTCCCCTCGCGAAGGGCGCCTGCTCTATGTCGAACGAGGTGTTCGTCAGCCGGACCTCGTCGCCCCAACTTGCGACATCGGCGCACGAAGAGTGGCAGTGAAACATCCAGTGATCGGTCGGAACGCCGGGAGCCGCGGTGTTGTTGCGGAAGTCGTAGTAGGTCACGGCGATCGTCCCGTTGGCCACGTGCACGGCCTGCACCCAGGCCTGCTCGTTGGCGACATCGGCGTTGGGTGGGGTCTGGCTGACCTTGATCGGTTCGGACCACGTGAGAGCGTCGTTTGTGGACATCGTGAACGCGATCTGATCCACGCCGTTGAACATCGTGTCCTGCCACGCGATGAACAGGTTCCCCGTGCTCGGATCGACGGCGACCTCGGGCACGAAGCCCTCGGCGCGGATCGGCAAGCCCGTGTCGGGATCGAACGCGCCGATGAACCGAATCTTGCGGATGACCGTCGGTGCCGACCACGTCGCGCCGTGGTCCGATGAGGTGATGTAGGCGAGGCTGGCGCCGGGAGCATTGTTGCCGGAGCCCTGGAAGAGCGTGAAGAAGTCGAACAGTTCCCCGTCGGGCTGGACCACGATCTGGTGACCGATCGTAGCCTGGTTCTTCAGCGGCTCGAAGATGTTGCGGGCTGGCTCCCACGTCTCCCCGCCGTTTGTCGTCCGGGAGAAGACGATGTCGCCCCGGAACGAGAACGCGTGCTGCGCGTTGAAGTTGGCGCTATCGCTCGGGAACCGGAGCCGGTCCCAGATCGCGTACACGAAGTCGGGATCGGTTGGGTCCGCGGTGATCGATTCCTTGTCGTTGAACAGGAAGGGCGCAACCCCGGAGGTGTCTCGGACGAGCGTGACGGGTTCGCTCCACGTATCCCCGCCGTCGACGGACTTGCTGACCAGGATCGCGGTGGCCGGGTCCTGGAAGAGGTTCACCGACAGGCTGATCTGGTAGGCGTCGCCGTTGGGGGCGAAGCTGACCCAGGGGTCGGAGGCCCGCTCGTAGTTCCCCCCGTTCGCGGCGGTGCCACCCGAGCAGGTGCTGAAGTGGGCGAACGTGGTGGACCAGGTCGCCCCGCCGTCGTGGGTGGCCGCGGTGACCAGGCCCCGAGCACCCCCGTTGGACCAGCGATCCTGTTGCCACACGGCGATGACGTTGTTCGGGTCGGTTGGGTTCACCTCGACCCAGGGCTCGACCTCACTGTTCAGGAAGTTCGTCCCCGTCTGCCCGGCGATGCTGCAGTTCGCGAAGGGGCTGGGCCCGGAGATGACGTTCAGCGGGCCAACGGTGAACGTTCCGGCGGACGTGGGTCCCGCCATGACGAGGCTCAAGGCAGCAGCCAGAGCCAGCGACGCGATCCCGGTCCGAGAGCGCATGGAGGCCTCCTCCCTTTAGGCCCGGGCCCCCCGAACCCCCTGTACCGAGCTTGTCGACGTGCGTCCCCATGACCATATCGCGGTCGGATCCGATGGCGCTAGGCAGCCGCGGGGCCTGAATCCTTGGCGGGATCTCGCTCGATCGAGGGCTGCCTGCCCACGCCTGTCGGCTCAGGCGACCACGCAGGTCATCCATGGGGGCCTGTAGGGGTCAGAACTCCGATCGTGCGCTCGACCTGCGGATTCGCAGCGGGCCTAAGATGTGTCCCTGGTGACTGCTACCGGCATCCAGGTAGGGACCGTTCTGGCGCGCCGGCAGCGCCTCAGCAACTTCGAGATCAGCGAGGTCCTCTTCGCCCCCGATCATCGCCTCTCATGGCACGGTCATCCGCACAGCTGCCTTGCCGTGGTGATCAGAGGCGATGTCCGCAAGACCTTCTCGGGGTTTGAGGAGGATGCGATCGCCGGGACCGTGGTCGAGATGCCGGCGGAGGAGCGGCACGAAGATCTGTTCGGACCTGATGGCGCGCGGATCGTTGTGATCGAGTCCGATCAAGAACCCGGAAGGCTCCGCTGCTTCCGAGACTGGAGGGCGGCGGTGCTCGCGCATGACATCAGTCGGGAACTCGCACAACCCGACGCGTACACGGCGCTCGCGCTCGAGGGCCTTGCGCTTGAGCTCACGGCCACCGCCGCACGACAGCGCGACATCGAACACCGCGAGCCAAGGCTCGACGCCGTCCGAGAGATGCTGATCCAGGATCTCTCGTCGCCCCCGTCTCTCTCTGAGATCGCTCGCAATATCGGCCTGCATCCATCACATCTCGCGCGGATGTTCCGCGCCCGATTCGGGGAGAGTATCGGTGAGCACGGGCGGCGCCTCCGACTCGAGTGGGCGGCGGAGCGGCTCGTGTGTTCAGACGAAGGACTAGCGTCGATCGCAGCCCATGCCGGGTTCGCCGATCAAAGCCACTTCACGCGCGAGTTCAGGCGCCGCTTCGGCGTGCCCCCCGGTCTGTACCGGCTCACGCACCGCTGATCCAACGACGGGTCCGCGCGTTCAAGACCGGCGAAGGATGCCTTCCTAGTGTCTGCCTTGTATCCCCACGAAGGGAGATCGAGATGTGGAGGCGCGCAATCACGATGATGGTCGCTCTCCTGGCTCTGATGAGCCCAGCGGGAACAAGCATCGCCGCAAGCAGCCCATCGGCGACCGGAGGTAGCCACCTCACCGTCCACGATGTGTTCGGCCTAGATACGCTCGTGCTCCGGGAGTTCGGATTCGCCGCCAGGCTCGAGAGCGACGGGAGCGCCGACGGTTGGTTCGACTACCGTGACGTCGAGGACGGGGTCCCTTTCACAGCCGGGGGCGAGGTCACCTGCCTCACGGTGATTGGCACCGATGCATGGATCGGCGGAGTGATCAGCAAGTCGAACGAGCCGACCTTCATCGGCCTCGGCGGTTGGTGGCACGTGACTGACAATGGCCAGGGCGCCGGGTCTCCGCCCGACATCACGACGTTCCTCGGTGTGGGATCGCTTGAAGACACCGCCGCCTTCTGCGCCAACCACCCGGCGTATCGCTTCCCATTCCCTATCGATGGTGGCGATATCCAGGTTCGCGGCTGACGGTCGAGTTCTGTCAGACCCATCAGGTGGCCTGACGATGCAACACGAACGCCGATGTGCGCACAGTTGAGCAAGCTCGACGAGAACCCGTATCGCGCAGCCTCATCGAGCAGTCCGTGCCGCGATGAAAGGGTCGGCAAGGCCATAGGAGTTGACGGGACCGTGTTCTTGGATGCTGGGGGAAACCATATGCTCCTCTCCCCTGTCCAACCACAACCAGGGCGTAGAGGGCGGCATTGGCGGCAGCGGGGCCTGAACGCGGGGGCGCTCCCACTCAACGCCTGGCAGTGGAGTCGACCCGCACTCGGCAGAGACACCGCCGAGGTTCGCGGTCCTGCATTCGGGCGCGCAACCGGCATGCCGCCGAAGGAAGAGCCTGGATCTGGATCTGCAGGAACGGATTGGGCAAGGCGAATGGTCGTATCGAGATCCAGGCGGTGAGGGGCGTCACGCGGACCCTGACCTGCCCGGTCATCCGCCTCTGTGCAGGCGCGGGCTGTCGCCGACCGCGACGACGAGCATGCAGCTCTTGCCGATCGCATCCGGCGAGAAGAAACGCTCGACCTCGTCGTCGAAGAACGTGAGCCCCGTCGCGCCCAAGCGATGCGCGTACGACGCCAAGTACACCTTGCCGGCGACCGTGCCCGCCTCGAGCTGCGCCGCTCGGTAGCCGCGCGCGCCAAGCTCCTCGAACGTCGCCGGGAGGTCGGCCATGAGAAACACCGTCACCGAGGCGTCCCCGCCAAGGCGCTGGTCGAGACACAGGAACGCCGCCTGGTTCCGGAAGTCGCCTTCGCGAAGCAGGCGGGGCTCGCCGTCCCGCCAGACGTACGCGCCGGGCTTGAGGGGGTCGACCCGGTTGATGATGAGGTAGGGCTCGATCAGGCGCGAGCCGTCCGGCGCGTGATCGTTCCGGACGCCGCGAGTGGCGCGTCCGAGCACATCGAGGAGAACCGCGCGCGGCATCGGAACCGATCCGAACCCGCGCGCGGACCCGCGTCGCCCGATCACGTCTTCGACCCCGTCCTTGACGGCGGCCACATCCTTTGCGTTGGCCGCCCGCTCGGGCGAGACCTCCCGATCGCTCGCGCCGGTCCGATCGCGCCAGCGCTCGACCTCCTCGGGCGAACCGAGCCGGCCGGCCTCGTTCGCCACGGTGATCGCCTCGAACGCGTACTCGGTCCGGGACAGGGGCAACGTTGCAAGCTCGATCTCCTCGGGCGGACCCGCCGCGGGAACGACCTCGCGCTCCGAAGTCCGGAGCGGCAGCAGGCAGAGCGGGACCTCGCGGCGACCGTCGAGGCCGAACAGGAGCTCCACCTCACGATCCGCGAACCCCACCACGACCCGGGCCGGCACATCGACCGATGCCGCGAGGGCAAGCAGGTTCGCCACGATCATCCCCGCGTCCCAGAACAGGTGTCGGTAGCCGCGCTCGGCGTACTTCCACGCCGTCCGCCACGGGGTGCCGGTCAACGCGAGGACGACCGGCGAGTGGACGACTGCGGGGTCTTCTGCGCTCGCGCGGACGAGACTCGGCCGGTGGTCGCCCTTACGGAGGCGGACGAGCTGGTCGCCGTGCGGGAGGTAGTGGTAGACGCCGGCGCCGAGCGCGTCGAGATCGCCACAGACGAGGTAGACCTCGACCGGGTACAGGGCGCCCGCAGAGGCGTACATGCGGAAGAAGAAGGTCTGGCCGTCCTGGTAGCGCACCGCGTGGTGCAGGCCCGCGCCCCACGTGAGCAGGCGGGTGATCTCACCCAGGCCGACCGGGGCCACCGGCGACTCCGCCTCGACCCGGGCGATCGCCTCGAGCGCCGGCCGACCCGGCGTCGGAGCTTCACGCTCCAGCACGATCCGCGGCAGGCCCGCATACCGCTTGAAGGGATAGGGCTTGTTCGACCAGTCCATCGCCCAGCGTGAGCGACGGATGCTCTCGGGCGAGTGCTTCGTCGCCTCGTGGTACACGAGGATCTGCTGGATCTCCGGGATCTGCGGGGCGGTGTGCGGCACGTGCGGGTCGCCCGCTGCGGACCGCCGCTCTGCGCTCATGTCCGCTAGCGGGTCATGGCGATGTCGGCGACGGTGGGACGCGCCAGGCGCTCGAAGTCCGCGTACGCGACGCTCATGGTCACGTTGTGGGCCCCGGCCTGGAACACGATCCGCTCGTTCCGCCCGAGCGCCCGGTCGACGTAGACCGCCACGTCATACAGGTTCCCGAAGGGTGGCATGGCCCCGGCCTCGCAATCGGGGAAGGCGAGGGCGAACTCTCCCTCGGAGGCCAGCCGGGTCTTCTGGCCGAGGACCTCGGAGACCTTGGCGACGTCGACCACCGATGATGCAGCGAGGACGAGCATGATCAGGTCGCCGTCCGTGCTCGCCATCACCACCTTGGCGAACATGCGGCCGGGGACGTGCTCGGAGGCAGCTATCTTCTGCGCCGTGTAAGCCGTCGGGTGCTCCTGGACCCCGAACACGACCCCGTTCTCACGGAGGTGGTTCTCGAGCCTGTCCCTGCCGTCCATCGGGAACCTCCCGCCACCGGCTCGAGATCATCATGCATCGGTGGGTCAGGAGGGCGCCATGCCGTTCGAGCACGGCGTCCACGCTCGGCCTCGCCGAATCTCCAGGTCATCCGGTCGAGGCTTGCACGTCGCAAATCGGGCCTGTCCGCTGAGCTCGCCGGCAGCCAGGACAACCCCCCAGAGACACGGACGACCTCACCGCCGACGTGTTGATCGCCAACTTCAGCTGGGGGACGCGAAGAGATCCAACCCTCGGACTACGAGCCCCACTCCGAATAGCCCGACCGTCTGGGTGAGCGTGGAACGGCCTGCTCCGGTCGTGGGCCTACAGGTAGGCGACTATTCTGCCCGGCCATACTCTGCGAGGACGGGGCGAAGGGCGCTGCGGCTACGCCACGACTGTGCCTCCTCGGGTCTACACCGACGAAAGGCAGATAACACCGACCAACGAAGGGGCGAACGTAGCGACACGTCGGCTGGGAGATCCGGTCCCATCCCGCACTCGCCCTTCCGGACGGTCGCACGTCGAGTAGTCCGCGGGCGGCCCCGGGGAACGACCCGCGCTCTACGCTCAGAGGTGGAGAGCGAAGCGTCTTGGTCTAATCCAGATAGTCATGCAGCTTCTGCGCCCTCGAGGCGTGGCGGAGCTTGGAGAGCGTCTCCTCCGCGATCTGCCGGATTCGCTCCCGGGTGAGGTGGAACTCCCGACCGACTTCATCGAGGGTTCGGGGATGGCCGTCCAGTAGGCCGAACCTGAGCTGGATGATCTTCTTCTCTCGCGACGACAGGGTATGAAGAACGGATTCCAGCTGCTCCTTGAGCATGATGAGGCTCGCCGCTTCCTGGGGCGTCACGGAATCATCGTCCTCGATGAGATCTCCGAGGTGGGAGGCTTCGGTCTCGCCCGAGGGTGTCTCCAGGGACAGGGGCTCTCTTGAGATCTCGAGGATTGCCCGGACCCTGTCGGCCGACATCCCGAGGTGCCGACCGATCTCCTCGGCCAGGGGCTCGCGACCTAGATCCTGTGTGAGGTCACGTTCGGTCCTGGCAAGCTTGTTGATGAGCTCTGTCATGTGCACCGGGATGCGGATGATGCGGGACTGGTCGGCGATTGCCCTGGTGATTGCTTGGCGGATCCACCACGTGGCGTAGGTGGAGAACTTGTACCCCCTCGTGTAGTCGAACTTCTCGACCGCGCGGATGAGGCCGAGGTTCCCTTCCTGGGCGAGATCGAGGAACGTCATTCCGTGGGCGGTGTACCGCTTGGCGATCGAGACCACCAGGCGCAGGTTCGCCTCGATCAGTCTTTTCCTGGCAACCCGGCCGTCGTTCTCCACACGGCGGAGGAACTGGAGCGCCTCCTGTCGGGCCCTAGGAAGATACGCCCGAGTCACCTTCTCGAGGCCAATGCCGCCCGACCGAAGCTTGTTCTTAGGGTCGAGCTGGTGCTCGCGGATCTGCAGCACGGAGTGAACAACAAGGCGCAACCGCTTCCGGTCGACCGTATTCGAAGAGTCGATGGAGGCAAGCAACCCGGCGGCGAACCCCCCGGCCTCCATCCGCATGGCCAGATCGACCTCCTGGGCGGCGGTGAGGAGGGGGACTCTGCCGACCTCCTTCAGGTACAGCCGGACCGGATCGGAGGCGGGGAGGTCGTCCCTGCCCCGCCGGATCCCGCGGGGTGCTTCTCCTCGCCCTTCGGACGCCTCCTTCCGAAGGCACCCCTGCACGTTCGCGAGAGAGCCCTCGACCTGTTCGGTGCTGGGGTCTTCCACCCCAAGCACTTGGAGAAGATCCTGGGAGGTCACAAAGCCTCCCGACCCCGCGCCACCATTGCCTCGACCGGCTCGTCGAGACGGGTCGTCTCGTTCTCCTTCTTTCACTCGCTTCGAAGCGAGCATCTGGGCGGCGGGAGCGCGTTGCTTCGAAACCCCGACCGCCGCACGCAGGTGTCAAGCGCTCCCGGCAATAGAGTAGTACTCCTCCTCTCGTCCGACCGTCCCGGGCTGCACACGGAGCAGTAGCGTGCGCGGGCGAGCAAGGACACGACCGTGACGACCGCTGCGGCCAGCACGAGGGCGGCACGAAGCGACCTCCCGTCCGGGCGCGGCCTTCGCTGCGCAGCGCACCCTTGGCCAGAAGTGGCGCTAGCCACTTGAAGGAACGTGGACACCGTGAAACTCGTGAGGGCGGCGATGAAACTCGGTCGTGTAGAGGAAGTCCAGGTCGCCAATCCTGAAGCGTGTGCGACGCAGGGGCGGGTGCTTGCTCGCAGTGATCAGGCGAACGCCACGTGCAGCATCCGGGGCACTGGAGGGGTTGTGGTCTCTTGCCACCGTCAGTGGGTAAGAGCACTATCA
>Ga0209874_1000719_pt1 | contig 9854 bp, 8 predicted proteins | sample GWRWN1_20_30_FD_187216 | JGI IMG/M metagenome (GOLD analysis project Ga0209874, IMG submission 187216) | Riverbed sediment microbial communities from areas with no vegetation in Columbia River, Washington, USA - GW-RW N1_20_30 (SPAdes)... | ecosystem: Environmental > Aquatic > Freshwater > River >... | reverse complement strand
CCTGCACCGCGCCACCCCCTGCTCCCGGTGATCTGGGCCCCTATTGTGCTTTACTCGCGCCGCCCCGTCCCGAACATAAGGTGGACGGGTACCCTCGCCGAGGCCGGCCAGTGATCGACGAACCCCAACCACCCGCGCGGAAGTCGATCCTCGTGGCGGAGGACGACGAGTTCATCGCCCGCCTCCTCAAGGCCGAGCTGGCCGGGGCCGGCTACGAGGTTCGGATCGCCTCCGACGGGGTGGAGGCCCTGGACGCCGCCTTCGAGCGATGTCCCGACCTCGTCCTTGCCGACGTGATGATGCCGAACATGGACGGCTACGAGATGACCCGGCTCCTCAGGGAGGATCCGAGGACCGAGGCCGTGAGCATCATCATGCTCACGGCCCGGGGGGTGGCCTCCGACAAGCTCGAGGGCCTCAGCGCGGGGGCGGACGACTACATCGTCAAGCCGTTCGACGCCGAGGAGCTCCTGGCCCGGATCCGGGGGGTGCTCCGGCGAGCGGAGTACATGCGTTCGGTGTCGCCGCTCACCGGGCTCCCGGGGAACATCCGGATCGAGGACGAGATCGAGACCCGGATCGCCCACGGCCTGGATTTCGCGCTCCTGTACCTCGACCTCGATAACTTCAAGGCCTACAGCGACCGCTACGGGTTCGTCCGGGGGGACGAGGCGCTCAGGGTGACCGCCCAGGTGATCCGGGACACGGGCAAGGGGGTGGGTGGCTCCGCCACGTTCGTGGGGCACATCGGGGGCGATGACTTCGTGGTGGTGACGTCGCCGGAGCACGCCACGCCCATCGCGGAGGAGGTCATCCGCCGGTTCGACGAGCTGGCCCCGACGCTCTACGAGCCGGAGGACGCGGCCCGGGGCTTCGTCGAGGCCGAGGATCGCCAGGGCAACCGGCAGCGGTTCCCGCTGCTGTCCGTCTCGATCGGGATCGCCACCACGGCCGGGCGCCGGTTCTCCCACCGGGCCGAGGCCGTCCAGGTGGCGACCGAGCTCAAGAACTACACCAAACGGACCCCCGGGTCCTCCTACACCCTCGATCGCCGCGGGATGGGGGCCGGGTAGCGCTTTACCGGTCCGTCTTCCATGCCGATTGGCATCAGGTGGAGACCGAAACCTGGACGATGGCCGCTCCGGTGCCCGGCCTTCCGGGACCGGACACTCCCTCGGGCGAGTCGATCCTGGTGGTCGACGACGACCCCTTCATCGCCAGGCTCCTCGAGATCGAGCTCCGGGCGGCCGGCTACGAGGTCCGGACCGCGTCCGACGGCGAGAAGGCGCTCGATATCGTCCGCCAGGGCTGCCCCGACCTCATCCTGGCCGACGTGATGATGCCGAAGATGGACGGCTACGAGCTGACCCGGCGCCTTCGCCTGGACGGCCGGACCGCCACCGTGAGCGTGATCCTGCTGACCGCCCGAGGGCTCTCGGCGGACAAGCTTGAGGGCTTCTCGGTTGGGGCGGACGACTACATCGTCAAGCCCTTCGACACGCCCGAGCTCCTGGCCCGGATCCGCGGCGTGCTCCGGCGGGCCAGGGAGATGCGGGCCCAGTCGCCGCTCACCGGGCTCCCAGGGAACGTTCGGATCGAGGAGGAGATCGAGAAGCGGGTGGCCGGCGAGGACCTGTTCGCCATCCTGTACGCCGACCTGGATCACTTCAAGGCCTACAACGACCACTATGGCTTCACCCGCGGCGACGAGGCCATCCAGCACACCGCCCGCCTGATCCAGGACACCGCGCTGGCGGTCGGCGGGACGGAGATCTTCGTGGGCCATGTGGGCGGCGACGACTTCGTGGTGGTGTGCCACGCGGATCACGCGACAGCCATCGCCGAGAACATCGTGCAGAGGTTCGAGCGAGAGACGGCCGGCCTGTACGATCAGGAGGATCGCGACCGCGGGTTCATCGAGGTGGTCAACCGCCGAGGAGAGACCCAGCGGTTCCCCTTCCTGTCCCTGTCCATCGGCATCGCCACGAGCGCCCATCGGAAGTTCCAGCACTATGCGCAAGCCGTGGCCGTCGCTACCGAGATGAAGACGTTCACGAAGGGGACGGCCTGCTCCTCCTGGGCCGTGGACCGCCGCACGTCGTAACCCGACCCGGCGCTCGTGCCCACCTTGATCCGCCCGGGCACCACTATCATGCCGAAGCGACGTAAGGAGGCGAGGGCCAATGGGCGCTCGTGAGATCAGGGCTCCGCGCGGGTCGACGCTCTCGTGCCGGGGGTGGCCGCAGGAGGCGGCGCTCCGCATGCTCATGAACAACCTCGACCCGGACGTGGCCGAGCGGCCTCAGGACCTGGTCGTCTACGGCGGGACGGGCAAGGCCGCCCGGAACTGGGAGTGCTTCGACGGCATCGTGAAGGCGCTCCGAGGATTAGGGGACGACGAGACCCTGCTCGTCCAGTCGGGCAAGCCGGTTGCCGTGTTCCGGACGTACGAGATGGCGCCCCGCGTCTTGATCTCCAACTCCATGCTGGTGCCGAAGTGGGCGGACTGGGACACGTTCCGAGAGCTCGAGCACGCCGGTCTCACCATGTACGGCCAGATGACCGCGGGATCCTGGATCTACATCGGTACACAGGGGATCCTCCAGGGGACGTACGAGACTCTGGCCGAGGCAGCGGCACAGCGGTTCGGCGGATCGTTGAAGGGGACCATCACGCTGACCGGTGGACTGGGCGGCATGGGCGGCGCACAGCCGCTCGCCGTCACGATGAACGAAGGCGTCGCGCTATGCGTCGAGGTCGACCCTTCGCGTATCGAGCGCCGGATCAAGACGAGCTATCTCGACCGGGAGACCGACGACCTGGACCAGGCCGTGGCGTGGGCGGAGGAGGCTCGGGCGAACCGCGAGGCGGTGTCGATCGGGCTCCTCGGCAACTGCGCCGACGCCCTCCCGAAGCTCCTGGCCCGAGGCTTCGCGCCCGAGGTCGTGACCGACCAGACGTCCGCCCACGACCCGCTGGGCGGCTACGTCCCGACCGGGGTGTCACTGGAGGAGGCCTCCCAGCTCCGAGCGTCGCATCCCGGGGAGTACCAGCAGCGGGCCTACGATTCGATGGCCCGGCACTGCGAGGCCATGGTGGGGTTCATGGATGCGGGGGCCGAGGTCTTCGACTACGGGAACAACCTGCGAGCGGGAGCCAAGGACGGCGGCTTCAGCCGAGCGTTCGATTATCCGGGGTTCGTTCCCGCGTTCGTCCGCCCGATGTTCTGCGAGGGCAAGGGGCCGTTCCGGTGGGCGGCGCTCTCCGGCGATCCGGAGGACATCATGAAGACCGACCGGGCCGTGGCCGACCTCTTCCCGGCGAACGAGCGACTGCAGCGGTGGCTACGAATGGCCCAGGACCGTGTGGCGTTCCAGGGATTGCCCGCTCGAATCTGCTGGCTCGGCTATGGCGAGCGAGCCCAGGCCGGCCTGCGGTTCAACGAGATGGTGGCGAGCGGCGAGCTCTCGGCGCCGATCGTGATCGGCCGCGACCACCTCGACTCGGGCAGCGTGGCCAGCCCGTATCGGGAGACCGAGGGGATGCGGGACGGCTCCGACGCCATCGCCGACTGGCCGATCCTGAACGCCCTGGTCAACACGGCGGCTGGCGCGCACTGGGTGAGCGTCCACCACGGTGGGGGTGTGGGCATCGGGTATTCCATCCACGCCGGGATGGTCGTGGTGGCCGACGGGACCGCCGAGTCAGCGTCACGCCTGGAGCGGGTGCTGACGAGCGATCCAGGGATGGGCGTGGTGCGCCACGCAGACGCAGGCTACGACCGCGCCCTCGACGTCGCCCGGGACCGCGGTGTGCGGCTCCCTTGGTTGGAATGAACCTGCTCAGCGGCCTCGCTCGGCCCTGTCAGAAGCGACGCGCTTGGTCAATTCCCCAATGATGATAGCTCTCGCCGAGTCCGTGGATTCATCTATTCGGATTCCCAACGCCGAGCCGATCCTCTGATAGAGGCTCTCCCCGGCGCCATATCGGCGTGACCTTGCCTTGCCTTCGGGTCGAAGCAACCCTGCGGCGACCGCCCCAGCGAGGTCGGTCGTCGCTGTCGCTGGGCTCACGTCCGCCAGCGGGCGATAGTAGCGGGGGGTCACTTCGCTTCCGAAGAAGGCGTCCCATATCGCATTCGCGACACGCGGTTCGAGGCCAGCCGCGGCGACTGCCTCTTCGACGGCAATCCAGATCCGCTGTTGAACTCGTTCTCTTAGGTCGAGTGCGCGCACTTGGGAAACCTGCGACTGCAAGTGGGCTTCGATGAAGGGAGTAACGTCGACACTCGGGTCGAAGCTCTCACCCAGACAACGAAAGGCCGAGTAGTAGTCGGACAAATGCCGGCCCCACCACTCTTCCAGGGAAGTAAATTCGGGAAGTTTGAAACCTCCCCTGTACATCTCGAGTGAGGCGACGACCCTGGAAGCGCGCCCGTTCCCGTCGCGGAACGGGTGGATTGCGGCGACCGCAACGTGGATCCACGCTGAGCTCATTGCCGGATGAGGATGCCCCTCCTCCATTCGTAAGCACGCGTCATCGACGAGTTGGGGCACGTGTTCGGCCTGAGGTGGCTCGAAGACGAGTTCGCCGGTACGGTTGTCCACGATGTAGGCGGGAGCCGTTCGGAATCGTCCTGCACCCGCGGCCCAATTGCCCGCCATGATTCGGTCGTGGAGACCGACGAGGAGTTCTCGATCCCATCTGAAGGCCGCGTCGTCTGCTCGACGAAGGACGAAACTCATGGCCTCTCGATATCCCCGGACGAAGGCCACATCCTCTTCCCTTGTTTCCGGAGGGAGGTCCCCAGCCAGGATTCGCCGAACCTCCTCGACGGTTACCGGGACCCCTTCCATGGAGGTAGAGGCCGCGACGGCCTCCGCTTCCAAGTCACGACGCAGGCGCCCTGCCCAGGCACGCGGAATTGGACCCCGATAGTCGAGCCGGGTCTTCCAGTTATCTAGCTCGATAGCTAGGTCCTTAACCTTCTGGGGGTCGTATGGGAGAAGCATGAGGGAATTCTACTATTAATCCGCTAGGGAATTAGTAGATTAGGGGTTTATTCGCCTAATACGCTCGATAATTGGTTGCTTGTTCCCTCAGTACCTGCCGCCGTTGCCTGGTGCCCGGTCGGCCGGGTCCGCCGAGGCGTAGTCGGGGCTAGATCGGAAGACCAGGTAGTCCACCGACGCCCACAGGGTCTTCGAGACGGGGTAGAAGACGAGAGGGAAGAGGCCCACCAGGACGACCGAGGCCACCGTGAGCGGTACCACGCGCACGCCGGGCAGGTCCACGACGAGCCAGATCACGAGGAAGATCACCCAGGCCAGGGTGGTCACCGAATAGTTGATGGTCATCGCGCCGAGGAAGCCCCCTTCCTCACGTTCCAGCCGCAGCCGGCACCGGGGGCACCGGTCCCGGATCCTCAGCCAGTGGACGAACAGGTCTCGCTCGCCACACCGAGGGCACCGCTTGGCCAGCCCTCGAAGGACGGCGCGGACGGCCGACGGCTCGTGCGCTCGGGGATCCGCACGCTCGGACCGAGCGGACGAATCGGTTCCCCAGTGGGCCTGGGGTTCCAGCATATCGTACGGACCCACCGGGTCGGACAAGGAAGGAGGTTCCTCGCTCACGATGACCCACCTCAACTGTACCCCCGGGGCTTGTGGGGCACGCGGCGCCCCCGTAGCCTTGCCGCCGTGCCGGTTGCCGTTGGGGGGAGGATCACGCTCCACGACGTGGTCGAGGTGGCCCATGGCGCGTCCGTGGAGCTGCCACCCCACGCGGTCGAGCGCGTGCGGGCCGCTCGCGTCGTCGTGGAGGCCAAGGTCGATGCCGGCGAGACGGTCTACGGGGTGACCACGGGGTTCGGCAGCCTGGCGAACGTGCGGATCCCGCCGGAGCAGGCGGAGCAGCTCCAACTGGGCATCGTTCGTTCGCATGCCGCGGCCGTCGGGCCGCCCCTCTCTCGGGAGGAGGCCCGGGCCATGCTGTTCCTTCGAGCCCACGTCCTGGCGCTCGGACATTCCGGGGTTCGCGTGGAGATCATCGAGCGCATGGTCGAGATGCTGAACCGCGACCTCGTCCCGGTGGTTCCGGAACAGGGGTCGTTGGGGGCCTCGGGGGACCTGGCGCCGCTCGCCCATCTGGCGCTTCCGCTGGTCGGCCGGGGGGAGGTGCTCGTGGACGGGCGCCCCGTTGCGGCAGCGGACGCCATCGGTGCGGCGGGCCTGTCGCGGCTCTCTCTGCAGGCGAAGGAAGGGCTGGCCCTGGTGAACGGGACACAGGGCATGGTGGCGGTTGGCATCCTCGCCGCCGAGCGGCTGTCATTGCTGGCCAAGGCGGCCGACATCGCTGCGGCCATGACCATCGAGGCCGCGCTCGGCACCGACCGGCCGTTCGACCCTCGGCTGCAGGACCTGCGGCCCCACCCTGGACAAGCCGCCTCCGCGTCGAACCTGCGACGCCTCCTCGACGGGAGCGAGGTCACGGCGTCGCATCGCGAGAGCGAGCATCTGGTGCAGGACGCCTACTCGCTCCGGTGCGCTCCGCAGGTCCACGGCGCGGCCCGGGAGGTGCTGGGGTTCACCCGGCGCATCCTCGAGGTCGAAGCCGGCTCCATCTCCGACAATCCCATCGTCCTCTCCGAGAGCGGCGAGGTCCTTTCCGGCGGGAACTTCCACGGCCAGCCGGTCGCGGTGGCCCTCGATGCGCTGGCGGCCGGGACCGTGCCCCTTGCCGGCATCTCGGAGCGCCGTCTGTACCGCCTCCTGGACCCCGGCACGAACAACGGCCTGCCCGCTTTCCTCGTCCCCAGCAGCGGGCTGAACTCCGGGTTGATGCTGACCCAGTACACGGCGGCATCCCTGGTCTCGGAATGCAAGTCGCTGGCCCACCCGGCCTCCGTGGATTCGATCCCCTCTTCCGCCGGCCAGGAGGATCACGTGAGCATGGGCATGACCTCGGCCCGGCACGCCCGGGGAATCGTGGCCAACGCGGAGGTCGTCGTGGCCATCGAGGTGATGGCCGCGGCGCAGGGGTTGGACCTGCGCGCGCCGCTCCGGCCCGCGGGCGGGACGGGAGCAGCGCGCGACGCCATCCGCGAGGCGATCCCGTTCCTCGACGCCGACCGCGAGTTGGGTCCGGATATCGACGCCGCCACCGAGCTCGTTCGAAACGGGACGCTGGTCGGGGCCGTCGAGTCGGCGGTTGGCGACCTGGACTAGTGGTACACGATCACCCGGGTGCCGATCGCGGCCAGTCCGTAGATCCACTTGGCGTTCCAGTAGGGGACGCGCACGCAGCCGTGGCTGGCGGCGTAGGTGGGCACCTCGGGCCATCCGTGGATGGCGCGATACCCGTCGAAGTAGCTCGGGTAGTACAGCTGGTTAGTGCTGTACCCCGCGAGCTTGCGGGTGACGCCGAACGATCCATCGCGTGTCGGCGTGCTGGGCTTCCCCGTCGACACGTGCATGATGTCGGTCACCGATCCGTCACGGACGGTGTACAGGACCTGGCGCGTCTGGTCGATCTCGATGTGGAAGCCGTTCGCGGTGGACCGTACCCGTGGATGCACGGGGTGAGCGAGGGCCCGCCAGACCCCCGCGTCCACCGTGGACACTCGGAGCATCCGCTGCACCTTGCGAAACGCGAGGACGGCGTCGGCGGTGCGGAAGTCGTATCGACGGTCGATGTCCACCAGCCGGTAGTGGAGCTCCACCAGCCGCCGTTCCAGGAGCAGCACGAAGATCCCGCTCGACCCGTTCGCGAGCGAAGGCAGCGGTGTCGACGCGGGACCGTCGGTCGCCGTGCCTTGCAGGTGGTCCGGGTCGACGAACGCGGCCCGGACCCGGTAGGTCCCCGGTTCCTCGATCGGCAACGTCGTCCGAAACCGCCCGGCCGCGCCCATCACGGCGCTGCCGTCGGCCACCGGCTTGCCGTCCCGGGTGAGGGTGACGGCGACCGTCGCGCCCGCCACCGCGGGCCTGACGGTTCCGCGGACCGCGGCCTGATCGAACAGGCGGACCGATCCGAGATGGACCGTCACAACGGCTCGTACCCCGATCGACACATCCGGGCTGATGTCGTTGCCCCAGACCGCGTGCAAGGTCACGTTCGACCGTGGCGAAAGCAAGGCCGAGAAGTCGCCACCGGCCTTCGTGGTCGCGGCGGAAAGGAGGGCACCGGCCGCATCGACGATGTCGATGGCCTGTCCGCCTGCCGGAGGCGAGATCTCCCCCGTCAAGCGGACCGATCCACCGAAGTCGATCGTGGTGGCCGAGGCCGACAACGTGACCGCGCCCGACGCGGCGAGCGCGGAGGGAACCGTCACGCAGACGAACGCCAGCACGAGGAAGCCCCCGAGGACCGATTGCCTCATCGACCGCCGATCCTCGTCCCGCCCGCGTACGCGTGCAGCACCGGGTTGTGGCCCGGCCGATAGGGCACCTGGCGGAACGCCTCGCCCTCCAGGACCAGCAGGTCGGCCCGCTTGCCCACCTCGAGCGTGCCCGAGCGTTCCGCCATCCCGAGCACCCAGGCCGGGTTCAACGTGGAGGCGGTGAGCGCCTCGAGCGGTGTCAGCCCATACAGGCTGCAGCCGGTCGCCACCGCCTCCGGCATCGACAGCACGGGCGAGGTCCCGGGGTTGAAGTCGGTGGCCAAGGCGATGGCCGCCCCGGTCGCCACCAGCGTACGGACCGGCGGGGGGACGGCGCGCATGAAGGCGGTCGAGGTCGGCAGCAGCACCCCGACCGTCCCCCCCTCGCCAAGCGCCCGAACGCCCTCGTTGCTCACGTTGTTCAGGTGGTCGGCGCTCTTGGCCCCCAGCTTGACTGCCTCTTCGGCGGCCCCCGAGGGCCCCAGCTGGTCGGCATGGCATCGCACCGGAAGGCCGACGGCGGCCGCAGCGTCGGCCACGGCCCGCAGGTCCTGGAGCGTGAACGCGATGTCCTCGACGTAGAGGTCCACCGCGTCGCACAGGCCCTCGGCGGCGGCGGCCGGGATCAGCTCCGTGCACGCCATCCGGACCCAGTCCTCACGCTCCATCATCTCGGGCACGGCGTGGCAGGCCAGGAGGGTCACCGTAGCTGCCTGAGGGGCCTCCTGAGCCAGCCGTCTGGCCAATCGGGCGTGGCGAAGCTCGCCCTCCATCGACAGGCCGTATCCCGTCTTGAGCTCCAGGGCGGTGGTGCCGTGGTCGGCCATCTCCGCCACGAGCGGCCGACAGAACGCCAGCACCTCGTCGTCGGAGGCTCTGGCCAGGAGCTGGGCGCTTCGGTAGATGCCGCCCTCGCCGTGCAGCTCGCGGTAGCTCCGGCCGGCCAGCCGGAGCTCGAACTCGTCGGCCCGCCATCCCACGAACGGAAGGTGCGTGTGGCAATCCACGAACCCCGGCGCGACGGTGCAGCCCCCGAACACCTGGGGATCCCCGTCGGGCAGCTCGTCGGCCGGCCCGACGAACGTGATCACGCCGTCCGCCCAGGCGACCCCGGCCTCCTGGATGACGGCCGGCGCGCCGAGGTCGGCGCCCCGCGACGGTGCCGTTCCCTTCGCCGTGACGAGGGACGTGGCGACGATCGCGCCGCTCGCGGTTCCGGCCATCGCGCTATCGAAGAGGATGGGGGGTGGCCGCGCAAGCGACCGCCTGTCCGGGCCGGGCGACCGCGCCCGTAGACTGCCCGCCGTGAGCGACCCCGGCGAGCTGGGATACCGGGACATCCTCCGGATCCCGGAGATCCGGGCCGCGGTCCTCGGCACGTTCGTGATCATGATGGGGTTCGGGATCGTCTCCCCGATCCTGCCCCTGTACGCGCGGTCCTTCGGCGTCAGCCTCGACGCGGTCGGGGTGCTCA
>Ga0209874_1000718_pt1 | contig 9857 bp, 13 predicted proteins | sample GWRWN1_20_30_FD_187216 | JGI IMG/M metagenome (GOLD analysis project Ga0209874, IMG submission 187216) | Riverbed sediment microbial communities from areas with no vegetation in Columbia River, Washington, USA - GW-RW N1_20_30 (SPAdes)... | ecosystem: Environmental > Aquatic > Freshwater > River... | reverse complement strand
TTTGCCACACGGATCTGTACACGGCCTCGGGCGCCGACCCGTCGGGCTACTCCCCGACGGTGCTCGGGCACGAGGGCGCCGGCGTTGTCGAGCGCGTCGGCGATGGCGTGACGGACGTCGAGCCCGGCGATCACGTCGTCACGCTCTTCTCGCCGCAATGCCGCGACTGCGAGCATTGCCGCGATCACCGTACGAATCTCTGCCTCGCCATCCGCGAGCAGCAGAACAAGGGCTATCTCCCGGACGGCACGACAAGGTTGTCGCGAGACCGCGAGCCGATTCGGCATTTCATGGGAACGTCGACCTTCGCGGAGTACACGGTCATGCCCGAGATCGCGCTCGCGAAGATCGACGCCGACGCGCCGCTCGACCGCGCGTGCCTGTTCGCGTGCGGGCTCTCGACGGGCCTCGGCGCAGCGATGAACACCGCAAAGGTCACCCGCGGCTCGACCTGCGTCGTCTTCGGTGCCGGCATGGTCGGCCTCGGCGCGGTTGCGGGCTGCCGGCTGCAGGGCGCCGAACGCATCATCTGCGTCGACCTCTATCTCGCGGGCGAGATCGACGTGGATCCGTTCGTCTCGCACAAGCTCGCGCTGGACGACGTCAACCGCGGCTTCGAGCTGATCGAGGCCCAGGACGGCATCCGCAGCGTGATCGACTTCCACTGACGGAGGGCTCGCGCCCACCCGTAGGATTGGGTGCATGTGCCGGAACATCCACACGCTCTTCAACTTCGAGCCGCCCGCCACCGACGAAGAGGTGCGCGAGGCATCGCTGCAATACGTCCGCAAGATCAGCGGCTTTACCAAGCCTTCGCAGGCGAATGAGGAAGCGTTCGCCCGTGCCGTCGACGAGGTTGCAGCTGCCTCGAGGCGACTGGTCGACGGGCTCGTTACGTCCGCTGCGCCGAAGGATCGCGAGGTCGAGGCGGAACGCGCGCGGGCCCGAGCGGTCAAGCGCTTCGCCGCGGCTTAGCGGAGCGCGTTCTTGCAGGCGGGGTCCGAGGGCCGGTTCGAGCGCCAGGCGCGCAACGAGGCGCTCTTTCGCGAAGTGAACGAGCAGATCGCCAAGCTCGGCGAGCGAGCACAGGCCTGGTCGCCGGAGGCAACCGACTTCCTCTGCGAATGCGGCGAGGAGGGCGGCTGCGGTCAGCGCGTCCGCGTGCCGATGGACGTCTAGATTCCGGCCGCCGAGCCGTTCGTCGCGGACGACCCGCGCGGCGCGCCGTCGGACTGAGCGAACCCTTGCAAACGAGGTCCTGCCTGGCCGCGCTGCTCAGGTGGGTGGCGCGTCTAGGGCTCATGTCGTCGCTGACGATTGGCGCCGGTGAGGATCGCAAGCCTCGGCGACGTATTACCTGTCAGACAATAAAAGGAGTGCCCTCATGAAGCTTGCTCGGATCGCCGTGCTGGCGGCAGCCGGCCTGGCCATCGCGGCGTTCGCCGGTGTCTTTCAGCCGTCCGGCGCCCACAGCGCATCGGCCGACACGTCCACCGGGGGCATCACGGTCCTCGGCACCGGTTCCGCGAACGTCACGCCCGATCGCGCCTCGTTCGGGTTCGGCACGATCAGCCAGGCGAGGACCGCTTCCGCAGCGCTTGCGGCAAGCTCTCAAGCTGTCGCCCGCGTGATCGAAACGCTCCGCAGAGCGGGCGTGGCGCGGGCCGACATTCAGACGTCGGACGTCTCCCTGTCGCCTCGCATGAACGAGAACGGCGAGGAGATCATCGGCTACACGGCCTCCAACAGCGTCACGGCGACGGTGCGGAAGCTCGGCGACGCCGGCGATGTGATCGACGCGGCAGTCGGCGCGGGAGCGAATCAGGTGTCCGGACCGAACCTGCTGGCGTCCGACCAGGATTCCGCGTACCGCGACGCGCTCAGGGCCGCCGTTGCCGAGGCGCGCGCGAAGGCGGAGACGCTCGCAAGCGCGTCCGGCCTGGCGCTGGGGAAGATCACCGCCATCGTCGAGAGCGGCGGTGCGATGCCGGTGCCCGTGGCGGGCGGCGCGAGGGATTCCGCGGTGCCGATCGAGCCCGGGACCCAGGGGATAGAGGCGACCGTGAGCGTGACGTTCGCAGTCGGCTAGCGACTGACCGCAAGTCCGGGTTGCGATAGTTGCAGTGATGCTGCTGTACGACAGCCCCGTGTCGGGCAACTGCTACAAGGTGCGGCTGCTGCTCGCGCACCTGGCGATCCCATACGAGCGGCGCACGATGGACGTCGTCGACCGCTCGAATCGAGGCAAGGTGTTGAGCGGGTTGAATCCCGCGCTGCGCGTACCAACGCTCGTGCTCGACGACGGTCGGCCGCTCGCGGAATCAGGCGCGATCCTCTGGTACTTGGGCGAGGGTACGCGCTTCGTGCCGAACGACCCGTACGAGCGCGCGCAGGTGCTCCAGTGGATGTTCTTCGAGCAGTACGACCACGAGCCGGCGATCGCTGTAGCGCGTTTCTGGCTCGCCTACTCGGGCCGAGTGGAGGACTTCGCGGAGCGACTCCCCGAGCGCAGCATGGCGGGACACAAGGCGCTCGCTGCGATGGAGCGGCATCTCGAAGGTCGGCAGTTCCTCGTTGGAGACGCCATGACGCTTGCTGACATAGCGCTTTACGCGTACACACATGTTGCGCCCGAAGGCGGGTTCGAGCTCGAGCCATACCCGGCGGTGCGTGCCTGGCTCGAGCGAGTAGCGTCGGTGCCGGGACACTCCCCGATGGACGCGTAGTCGAGAGGTTCGCCTCCCAGCCGGAGGCGACTGAGCACTACCGCCCGCTTCCGCGGTCGAGTGCGGAAACCGTGTTGCGGAGTTCGTCAGCGCGCCACCCGGAACCAGCCACGGCCAAACTTCGCCTGGTGGAGGACGTTCGCTGGTGGACGGCACGCCGTGCGCAGGGCAACAGGCCGGTGACTTATCGCTGCCCGTTCTGCGATCAACTCCTCCATGCAATGAGCGAGCACGTCGTGATCGCTCCTGAGGGCAACGTCGATCGCCGGCGACACGCGCACAGCGAGTGCGTCCTCAAGGCACGCAAGGCGGGTCGGCTTTGGTTCGAAGACGAGTGGCGCAGGCAATCTGAGTCAAGCTGAGGCGCAAAGCAAGACCCGCCGGCCTCGTCTATCGCCCTGAGCTGCTCTCTGCGCTACTCGATCACGTTTCGGACGCTGCGCGCGCCAGGCCGCTCGTTCGCCCCGCCGAGATTGTCTCTCTCGACCCCAGGTCGTTTCATTGAGTTATTACTTCCCGAAGTGAAGCGCCTGGCCCATCCCTACCACGATCTCGAGGTCATCGACTCGCGTGCGCCACGGTTCAACCAGGCGACGATCGGAATCCTGTCCGCGCTCGCCGTGGCGACCGGCTGGTGGTGGCTGCTCGGCATTCTGGGGGCGCAGCTGATCGTCGGGCTGACGCTCGGCCGGCGCTTCTGCTTGCCGTGCCTGGCCTATTTCGAGCTCGTTCAGCCGCGTTTCGGCGAGGGCCCGGTCGAGGACGCCCGGCCGCCCCGATTCGCCAACTTCGTCGGCGCAGTGTTTCTCACAGCGGCGACAGCTGGGTACGCAGCCGGTTTCGAGGTTGTCGGCGTCATTCTCGGCGGGCTTGTCGCGGGACTCGCACTCCTCGCAGCCGCTACAGGGTTCTGTACCGGCTGCGAGGCTTACAAGCTCGGCTCGGCTTTGGTCGGGCGCCCGTTCGTTTCGTGTCCGCTACCACCCCGTTGACCGACGACGACAAACGCCATCTGCTCGCCGCAATCGAGCTCGCGCGACTGGCCCGCGAGCACGGCAACCATCCGTTCGGCGCGCTCCTCGTCGATGCTGACGGCAACGTTGTGCTAGAGGCCGAGAACACGGTGAACACGGCGCGTGACGCAACCGGGCACGCAGAGACGAACCTCATCCGGCTGGCCAGTCGGCTCTTCCACGGGGAGTTCTTGCGAGGCTGCACCCTCTACACGAGCACCGAGCCGTGCGCGATGTGCGCCAGCGCGATCTTCTGGGGCGAGGTGCGGCGAGTGGTCTTCGGGCTGAGCCAGGAGGAGATCCGTCGGATCAGCGGCGACAATCCGGCGCATGGACAGCTCGACATTTCCTGCCGTGAGATCTTCGAGCGCGGGAATCACGCGGTCGAGGTCAGCGGCCCGCATCTGCTCGACGAGTCCCGTGCCGTCCACGACAGTTTCTGGGACTAATTCCTCCGCGCGTGTTGCACCGGCAGTCCCATTCCTTGTGGGGAGTGAGAGCCGTAGGAGACCACCGCGCTGATGGGCGGACAGGTCCTTGTCCCGTTCGGGACCGCGGCGTGCCGCAGTCGACAATAAGCGGCACCCGGCCCGAGGCCGCGGCCATTCCTGTCGGGTGTGGAGGAAAAGTCACACTCTCGACACACCCGTCCCGACCCGAACCGACAGCGTCGAGACCCGTCCCCGCGGTACGCGTCCCGGGACAGACCCGGGACACGGCCGAACCGGCGGGTGGCTTTAAGTCGTAGGGCACCTCAGGCTCACCTAAGGTGGATCGGATTCGCCATGTCTGCGGCCAGAAGGTCTGTAAAGGACCGAGGGAGGCAGATCGATGGCGACGCAGATCCAGACCGCAACCGGAGTCGTTCGCGTCCCCACGGCGACGTGGCACGTCGATGAGACGCGTGACGCACACCTCCGCTCGGAGGACTTCCTCGATGTCGATGACCTGGAGACCGCTCACGGACAGGTTGCCGCCGGCTACATCGATCCCACGATCAGCGAGGACACGAAGCTGATCGCCGCGCGATCGCACAGGCCGGCGCCCAGATCGCCTTCGCGATCGCCACGACCGCGCAAAACGGCCCCTCGACTAACTCGCGAGCTTCAGATCAGCCGGGGCCGCGCGCGACGCCCCAGATCGCCTTCGACCTGGTCGGCGACCCAGTTGACGGCCCAGATGACGACGACCGTGCCCACGTAGGTCCAGAAGCCGTCGATCGAGAAGTCTGGCGCGATCCACTCCGCGAGCGCCAGCATCGCGATGTTGATCACGAGATAGAAGAAGCCCAGCGTCACGATGATGAGCGGCAGCGTCAGGATCGCGAGCAGCGGCTTGAGCACTGCGTTCGCGACGCCCAGAACGGCGGCGCCGATCAGATAGGCCCAGAAGCCGTCGATCGTCACGCCGTCGAAGAGCGCGTCCGCCACCCATAGAGCCGCAGCATTGATGGCCAATGCCACGACGAGGCGCAGGGCAAAAGGCATGCGGGCAGTGTAAAACGAACCCTGTGTTCGCGCGGATGCACACGCTTGAGACCACGCCCGAGCAGCACGACCGCGGCTTCGAGCTCGTCCGCGACCAGCTGCTGCCGTGGCTCCGCGACAGCACTGGCTTCCGCGGCCTGATCCGCCTCGCCGACCGCGCAGGCGGGAAAACGCTCGTGATTACTCTCTGGGCCGACGAGGAGTCCTTACGCGCGAGTGCCGCCGTCGGCGACCAGCTGGGCGACCTCGCTGCGTCCACGACGGGCGCGACCCGGCTGGCACTCGAGGAGTACGACGTGACTTTCTTCGACGTCCAGACCTAAGGGCTACGCTCAACGGCGATGGACGAACCGCGGCAGCAGGACTTCGTGCTTGGCGACCATTTCGCCAGGGTCCTGACCGAGACGACACAGTCCCTCGTCTGCGTCCTGGACCGTGATGGACACATTCTCTTCTTCAACGACGCGTGCGAGCGGGCGACCGGGTTCACTCGTGACGAAGTTCTCGGCGGCGACGCCTGCGACTTCGTGATCCCGGCCGACGAGGCGGAGGCCTTCCGGGACGTGCTCAACTTCATCTGGACGACCGGGCTCTCGAGCCCGCAGGTAGGCCACTGGGCGACAAAGGACAGTGGCCGCCGTCTGATCGCATGGTCGAACAAGCTCATGCTGGGAGAGGACGGCGCTCCGATGTACCTCGTCACGACCGGCATCGACCTCAGCCCGCACGTGGAGCGTACCGAGGACGAACGAGCCCTCGAGGGCGATCCCGAAGCGAAGCTCGCCGAGATCGGTCGACTGGCGCAGGAGCAGCGAGCGCTACGACGTGTCGCGACCCTCGTTGCCTCGGAGGCAAGTCCCGAGCAAGTCTTCGCAGCGGTGTCGGAGGAGTGCGCTCGCGTGCTCGAGGTCAATGCATCGGCGGTCTTCCGGTACGAAGGGGACGACACGGCGACGGTCGTCGGACGACACAGTCGCGAGGAGACAGACGCTTTCGAGGTGGGAACTCGCCTCGCGGCGACCGAGGACTCCGGGATCGGCCAGGTCCTCAGGACCAGTGCGCCTGCGCGGATCAGCGACTACAGCTCACGCGGTGGCGAAGTCGCCGAGACGATAAAGCGCATCGGGTATCGCTCGACGGTCTCGGCTCCGATCGTGGTCGGTGGCATCCTGTGGGGCGCAGTCGGGATCGCCAGCTCAGAACCGCTGCCGGCGGAAACCGAGGCTCGGCTTGGTGGGTTCTGCGAGCTCGTCTCCCTTGCGGTGGCGAGCGCTCAGGCCCGTGAGGATCTGCGCACGTCACGCGCACGCATCGTCAAGGCCGGAGACGAGCAGCGGCGAAAGCTCGAGCGCAACCTCCACGACGGGGCTCAGCAGCGACTCGTCTCGCTCGCGCTTCAGATCCGGGTCGCGAAAGCGCAGCTCGGCTCGGATCCGGAGGCGGCGGCACGCTCGCTGGCAGGTGCCGCCGCAGAGCTCGACAAGGCACTCGAAGAGCTCCGCGAGCTGGCGCGCGGGCTGCACCCCGGGGCGCTCACCGAGCACGGCCTTGGTACTGCGCTAGAAGCGCTCGGAACGCGGCTGCCCGTCGACGTCGAGATCGACGCACCGGAAGAGCGCCTTCCGCCGGCCATCGAGGCGACGGCGTACTACATCATCGCCGAGGCCCTGACCAACGTGGCCAAGCACGCCGACGCGAGCGGCGCGAAGGTGATGATCGACCGAAGCGACGAGACGCTCCGCTTCGAGATCACAGACGACGGGCGCGGCGGCGCGGATCCGACCGGCACGGGAATCCTCGGCCTCCGGGACCGTGCCGAGGCGGCAGGCGGAACGCTCTACGTCGTGAGCCCACCGGGCAAAGGGACGGTCGTCACCGCCACCCTCCCAGTCACCTAGGACCTGCTGACCCCCATCCTGATGGTCGCGATGTAAACGCCGGCACTGTTCTTGCGGACCGTGACCTGCGACTTCCGGCCGCCGTTGCGGTAGATCGAATCTCCCGCATTGCGTGTGCTGCGGTTCGGCCGGGTGTTGTAAGGCGCCTTGCGGTAGACGGCGTCCGTGACGCTGTCCGGGAAGTAGAGCTGGCCGGTGTGCAGGACGTTGCCGCCGAGATGCACCTTCACATGGATGTGCACCGTGCGGCCGGAATACCAGCCGGGATAAACCGTCCGGAAGATCGCAAGCCCCTTTGCATTTGTGCGCTGGATCCCGCGCATGAAGGTTCGGTTGTCGGCTCCCTGGCCGAAACCGGAATAGACCCCGCCCGCATCGGCGTGCCAGATGTCGACGGCGGCGTTCTTGATCGGCTTGCACGTCGAGGCGTCGACGACGAAAGCGCGAAGACTGAGCGGCGTGCCGGGCCTTCCTTCCGTGATGTTCCGCCGAACCTTCTCGTCTGCGATGTAGTAGGGGCCCTCGGTCTGCTCGGGCGTCAAGACGCACGTGATCTCGCCGGACGCCACGCCCGCGGGACCGGCGCCGTCGGACTCGGCGGCCTTCCACGCACCCGCTCCGAGTGCGGCGCCGAGGAGCCCGCCGAGCTTGAGCAGCGAACCCCGTCGTGTCAGCTGGTTCTCGTTCACGCCGCGAAAGTAGCTGGCCGGCCTAAGAGAGCACTAAGAGTTGGCGAGTGCGGGTTGGCCGCACCAATACCGGTTACGGCTTCGCCGCCAACTCGCGGCTGTGCCGCTCGATGAACTCGAGCACCCGTTTCCAAGCGTCCTCGGAAGCCTCCGCGAACTGCTCCTGGCTGCGGTCGAAGAAGCTGTGCGGCGCGCCGTCGTAGACGACTAGCTCGTGCTCCACCCCGGCGGCCGACAGGGCGTGGTCGAAGTCGGCGTTGTCCTCGGCGGTGATGTTCTGGTCGGCCCCCGCCTGGAGAGCAAGGATCGGAGCGTCGAGCTCCTGCGCACGCTCGGTCGGACCCGGCGTCCCGTCACTTCCCCTGCCGGGCCGCCCGTAGAAGCCGATCGCGCCGGCGAGGTCGTGCCCGCCCGCCGCGGACAGCCACGAGTTGCGGCCGCCGAAACAGAAACCGACCGTGAAGATCGCGCGGGCGCCATGCGAGCGTAGATACTCGGCCGCCGCGCCGACGTCGGCCTGTATCCCCTCGGGTGTCGTCTGCTCGACGTGCGGCATGTAATCGAAGTCGTCGCCGCGCTTCCCGAGGCCTGCCGTCCGGCCGAAATAGTCGATCGCAACCGCTGAAATCGCGCGTTCGGCGAGGCGCAGCGCCAGCTCCTCGTAGAAGCGGTAGAGCCCGCGCACGTCCGGGAGGATCACGACGCCAGCGCCGCCTGGCTCCTCGGGCGTCGCCGCGAAAGCGGCGAGCTTGTTCCCGTCCCGCGCCTCCAGCACGAGGTCCTCGTGGGAGACCGCCGCCCCGCGGACAACGGGGACCGGCGGCAGCGAGTCGAGCTCGAAGCACACGGCCGGTCGAGCCTAGCTCAGGCGATCCGCCGGGGTTCGGATCTTGCCTGCAAAAGAGGCCTGCGAGCCGCATCGTGGAGTAGGGATAGCCGCACTGCCCAGGATGATCTCCGGGCGTAGCCTCGTTCCTATGAACGTGGCGACCCTCCACCGTCCCTCCTCCCTCAGAGGCCTTGCCTCCACTCCCCGGCGAGGCCTGGTGGAGGTCGCCGCGCTCGGAGTCCTTTACGGCATCTACGAGGTCGTTCGCGGGCAAGGGCATGCGACCCTCGCCGCGGCGCGCGAGCACACCGACTCGATCGTCGCGCTCGAGCAGAATCTGCACCTCTTCGGCGAGCGCGGGATCCAGCAGGCTGCGCACTGGCTCCCAGGCGTCCCGACGCTGCTCGGAATCCTCTACATCGTCCTTCACTTCGCCGGCACCGGCGCTTTCCTCGTCTGGCTGCATCGGCGCCACCGGGAGCATTTCCCGCTCGTTCGCAACACGCTGATCGGCGCCACGGCCGTCGCGCTCGTGGTCTACATTCTCTTCCCGGTCGCACCGCCGAGGCTCGCGGATCTCGGCTTCGTCGACACGGTGTCGCACAACGCCAAGGTGAATCTGAGCTCAGACCTGCTCGGCAGCCTCTACAACCCGTTCGCCGCCGTCCCGAGCCTCCACTTCGGCTACGCGCTCCTCGTCGGCGTCACCATCGCCGTGCTCGCCCGGGGACGCGTTGCGCGAGCGATGGGCTGGAGCTACCCGGTCGTGATGCTGCTCGTGATCGTCGCCACCGGCAACCACTTCTTCTTCGACGCACTGGCCGGCGGGCTTGCGATCGGCGCAGGCTACGTCGCAGCTAAGCGGCTCGGCTCGCCCGCCAAGCGCGCACAGCGCTGGCAACCTGCCCGGGAATCCGCCGCCGCGCTGTCGTAAGGGCTTCGCGGAGCGCCTCCTCCGCGTCCTCAAAGACACCGGGCCCGTGACCACAGAGGATCGCGGCGGGCCGGAGCCCGTCTAGCTGCCGCCGCGGCGGGCGAAGGCGGAGGAGTGGATGGAGACCGAGCCGCTCGCCGCCCGCGCGGAAGTATCTGGCGGTACCCAGCGCGTCGCCGCCGACGAGAACACTCCGTTCGGGCCACCAGAGCGCGACCTCCTTCCACCGGCGGCTCCGGCGGACCCGTCTGAATTCGAACGGCGGGATCGACTGCTCCGGG
>Ga0209874_1000715_pt1 | contig 9877 bp, 9 predicted proteins | sample GWRWN1_20_30_FD_187216 | JGI IMG/M metagenome (GOLD analysis project Ga0209874, IMG submission 187216) | Riverbed sediment microbial communities from areas with no vegetation in Columbia River, Washington, USA - GW-RW N1_20_30 (SPAdes)... | ecosystem: Environmental > Aquatic > Freshwater > River >... | reverse complement strand
TCCACCCAGTCTCCCACTACGCGGCCAACGCTGACTGTGGTACTCGACTGCTCCCGAGTGAACCAGCGGTATCTCCAACGATTAGAGCAGAAATTCAAAGCGCTTCTCCATGAAGCACGTGCCCATGTCCCCGAAGAGAGGTTTGAGCACAAGCTCTTCCGGTGGGAGGAGTTTATCCGGGATGTGCGTCGTTATGATTGGCATATGCATGAGGGGATGTCCTTTCGGGATATTGCTTTCCAGGAACGACTCATAGAGGAAAACGCCCGCCAGCACGGGGAAACACTGGAAGAACCCTGGGCTCTTCCTACCCCCTTCATCTCTCGTCAGGATACAATACCCATCCGGGAAGAAGACGGTGTTGAGCAGGGGATAAAAAAGATTTACCAAGCGATCCACCGGCAGCCCTATCCTACAGCAGGCATAGAGCCAGATACGGAGGCACTCGGTAAATTCCAATACCGCTGCCGATATCATCCGCTGAATGATTGTCCCGAAGATTGTGCCTATGCTTCACAGTGGATGAAGAGCATTCGTAAATTTCTCCCGACGGACTATCGAGGAGGAAGCAGGGAAGTTCCGGTGAGTAATACGCTCCTCGATGCTCGGCCACGTGCGAAAGTCCTCCAGGACATGTATGGGGAAGAGTATGGGGAAGTGCGTCAAGATGAGAACGGGGATGAAGTGATGGTTGACGACCAAACAAGTGCGTTGCTTCTCGAAGCATTTGAGGACTATGCGCACCTTGGATGGTTTACTGGTGAAGCAGTTGGGGACGATCACGGAGCAAGTGTAGAGGATATGGACTATCTTGCAGCCTACGAATGGGAGGACGAGGGATACCTAGAGTATCCAGAAGAACTCCAGTAACATGGTGGGCATGGGAACACACGCAAGCAAGCAGCATGACTGTCCACATGTGGCTCCAGGTCCAGTCTTCGTCATACATCGATCTTGAAAACTGACCTATCTGCCGTGGTGTGAACCAGGTCATTCTCTCGTGTGTCTCAAAGCACGGTGGGCCGCTTCAGTGATTGCTAAAGCGGCTTTTGTTTTTGGGCTCTATTGCTTCTTTCCCCCGACATCTTTGGCTCACTGTGTGTTGACCATTACACATCCGTCCGCAGTGTGCAGAGATTGTTTCCTCAAAAGTTCTCCATTATTTGTGAGTATAAGTCCCGTTGCATCTCTATTTCTATCTGTAATTCTGTAATATAGAAATACTCTTTTAATAATGTATCGCGGGGTATCATGGTAGTACCCATGGGGTATCACCGTGGTGCCCTACTCTCCTTCACCTGCAGTCCAACAATCCAGATGTATCTCTTCTCAAAACTCAGTGGTCCTTTCTTTGGATTCCCAGCGTGTAGAGGGGCGTCAGTGGGGAAACTCTCACGCCCTTGCAGTGAACCCTCTGTAAGTGGAAAGGGCACTGATAGAGAAACTCCGGGGACCTTCTCCCGGACTCCCTACCAGTGAGGATAGTCCATACCACAACAACACAATGTTCAAGAGGAGTTGAGATGAAGACGTATATGAATACTGATGAAGTTGCGATGTTTCTTGGCCGCTCACCCAAGGCGATTCGCAAGTTGGTGGAACGGGGACAACTCCCTCATCGACGCTTGGGACGACGTGTCATTTTTGTGCGTACAGAACTTGAACAGTTCATTCAGACACTGCCAGGTATGGATATCCAGGATATCCAACGACGGTGGAACCACTTATGAAGAGCACCATGGCCCGGTTGCTATGGACCTTACCAATCTTTTTTCTTGTGAAAGGGAACGTATATGACTGATTTCAATATTGAGAACATCACAGTTCCGGAGACGAATGGATCAACCGCAAGTGATTTTGACCTTGCCAGTATTGCCTTGCCACAAAATTACCAGGACATGATGGATGTGCAGACTGTGCTGACAAAAGTCAGTGTCAGAAAACCAAACAAACATGAATGGTTTCGTATCCACCCGTCTGAGGGTTATCGCTTTGCTACGCGTATTCTGAAATTTGAAAATGAGTTTTACTTTGTCCACCCCACCATGGCGCCACTGTTAGGTGAGGACGCTGCCCCAACCATGCTCTATACGGCCATCAACAGCCACGGCGCGGTCTTTTTATTCCCCGTGAAACTTCCAGGCGCTGATGGAACCTGGGATGATTTTGCGCAGAACTACCAACGCATCTGCAAGATTGCTATGGACAAATGGACCCTCATGAGTTGGAACAAGCATCTTCGTCAGCATGAAGTCAAAACAGCGGACAACATTACCAGGGTGCCCGCTTTTCCTGACAGACCTTTTCCAGAGTTAGTGCAGTTAGCGTTCGCAGGTGCGGCCATTACGACGCCTGAACATCATGTGATGAAACATTTGCAAGGGACGATGGAATGATCCAATCATGGGATGACTTCGACCAAATCTGGGCCGTGGACTTCGAGTTCCACTGCCCTCCTGGGAGCCGACCGACCCCGCTGTGTCTCGTCGCACGGGAGATGCGGAGCGGTCGGCTCCTCCGCCTGTGGTGTGACCAATGGGGGAAGACACCTCCCTATGACGTCAGTGCGCACAGCTTGTTCCTGGCGTACTATGCCTCAGCCGAGTGGGGGTGCCATCTCGCGCTCGGCTGGCGACTGCCATATTACGTCGTGGATTTGTATGCGGAGTTCCGGTGTCTCACAAACGGCCATACTGTCCCAAGTGGGAGTGGGCTGTTGGGCGCCATGGCGTATTTTGGGCTCGACAGCCTCGATGTCGTGGAAAAGGACGAGATGCGTGCGTTGGCGATGCGTGGAGGGTCCTATACGCCGGAAGAACAACGTGCACTCCTGGACTATTGTCAAACCGATGTCGATGCCTTGGTCCAACTCTTTCCCAAGATGCAGCCCTCCATCTCACTGCCCCATGCCCTGCTCCGAGGGCGATATACGCGGGCTGCAGCGTGTATGGAGCACACGGGTATCCCACTGGATGTGGAGGCGCTAGCCGTCCTACGCGGCCAATGGGACACCATCCAACATAGCCTGATTCGGGACATCGATCGACACTTCGGTGTGTACGAAGGGACGTCGTTTAAGCGTGCGCAATTCAAAGCGTACTTGTCCCGCAATCATATTCCTTGGCGGTATTTAGATTCCGGAGAACTTGACCTGAATGCGGAGACCTTCAAGGAGATGACAAAGGCGTACCCGCAACTTCGACCACTCTACGAGTTACGGGTCTCGCTTGGTCAAATGCGATTGGAGCAGTTGGCGGTCGGCCCTGATGGACGCAATCGGACCTTGCTGTCCATGTTTCGGGCCAAGACTGCTCGGAACCAGCCCTCCAATAGCCAGTACATTTTTGGGCCATCAACGTGGATACGCTCTCTGATACGCCCACAACCAGGGTATGGCGTGGCGTACTGTGACTGGTCCCAACAAGAATTTGGTATCGCAGCCGTCCTTTCAGGTGATCCAGCCATGCAAGATGCCTATTGCAGTGGAGACCCCTACTTGCGCTTTGGGATACAAGCGGGACAAATACCGCCCAGTGCCACGAAGGAGTCGCATAAAATACAACGGGAGCTGTGTAAGCAGTGTGTCCTGGGCGTGCAATATAGTATGGGACCGGAGAGTCTTGCCATAGCCATTCATCGCTCCATTGCGGAAGCCCAGCAACTCTTGGACCATCACCAACGCACCTATCACACATTCTGGCGGTGGAATGACCAGACGGTCCATTATGCCATGTTACATCGAAAACTCTGGACGAAGTTTGGTTGGATGCTCCAGGTCAATGGGGACACGAACGGGCGGACCCTCCGCAATTTCTTGATGCAAGCCAACGGGAGTGAGATGTTGCGTCTCGCATGCTGCTATGCCACCGAGCAGGGTATCCGCGTGTGTGCCCCAGTGCATGACGCACTCCTGGTGGAAGCCCCGTTAGCACAGTTGGAGGAGGTCATCCAACAGACACAGGAATGTATGGCTGAGGCCAGTCGTCAGGTGCTGGATGGGTTCACACTCCGGACAGAAGCAGACATCGTGAGATATCCAGATCGCTATGTTGATGAACGAGGAAAAACTTTTTGGAATGCGGTCTGGGGGACCATTGGACAGCCTCAATTCCTCCTGCCATGAGCACAGCGCCCTCGTATGAGCCCTGCCCCATCCATGTGATCGCATGTATCTGATGTTTATAGGTTTTAGTCATAAAATAGTTCTATCACTACATAGCAAATACGGAGAGAGTATGAAGTTTGATATCAGTAAGATTACGTTACATATCCCCTCTACCACAGAAGACCTATGTCATGAAGCTCAGGTAGAGCAGGTCCCCCTGGAGCCACTTGCTTGGCCGAGGGTGACCCGCTTTATTCGTCCGATGGACCTAGCCTGGTTTCTCCGTGCACGAGCCATCGCGCCCATGGCCGCAATCATGGCGTGCTTCCTGTGGTATCGCTCTGGTCTCGAACGCACACGCACTATTAAAGCAACCTGCCATAAGTTACAGGAGTTCGGGATAGGGAAATCTTCAAGTCGGCGCATATTACGTCACATGGAAGCGGCCCATCTTGTCTCCATTACCTGGCACAACGCTCGTGCCCCAGAAGTAACCCTTTTACTGGAAGATGTTCATAGTGGGACAACTTCCCCTGAGGAAGCCTCGACCCGAGAGCCCGGAGGTAAGCGAGAAAACATATAAGAGGAGCCAAAAAGTGGAATGGGGATGGTGGAAGTACAGACATCCCCAGACCCTTCTCTTGGGAGAAACCACCAAGCTGGCCAGTTGTCGGTGGAGAGAAGAAAGGCAGGGCCGCAGGAGTACAAACGAAAGGACGGAGCCGGGGGGGCATCACGCAGGAGGTAACACAGACTATGGTGTGGGAAAAACGAGGTCAACAGTTCTTCTATTATCGCAGTCGCAAAGTCAACGGACGGGTCATCCGAGAATACCTGGGACGAGGCCAACGAGCTGTCAAAGCCGCAGCCGAAGATACAGAAAGACAAGCAGTACGTAACCAAGAACGTCGAGAACGGAACACGTGGGGAGCCCTAGATAGCCAGGTGGTTACCCTCAATACCCTGATAACTTTACTAAGCCAGACCCACTTGGTTGATGGCGGATTTTACCGCTACAAGCGTGGGGAATGGCGCAAAAGGAGGAACAATGGAAAACACCTTACAGAGATATCTCCAGAACCCTGAAGACTTTCACCAATTCATCCAAGCCGCTGTCGCTGGTGACAGAACCGTGCTGCCAGAGGTCCGAGCGCTCCTTGATGCTGTCCCTGAGTGGTCAGAAGCACTTGGAGATCTCCTCCAACAGACGGAAAACCATGTGCTCGATATGTCCGTAGGGACGAACCTGCTGAAGCGGGAAGCCATCCAACGCGGCCTGGACGAACAGGAAAAACGACTCAGGGAGGAACCCGGCCACGTGGAAGGGCTCCTGATTAAACAACTTCGGCTTGATCTGCTGATGCTTTATGCTGCGCAACAACGTGCCCAGGAACGCCGGGATGTCCATAGTGATAAATTGCTCAACGGTGCTCATCGGCGCTTTTTGGCGTCTGTCAAATGCTTGGAACAACTCAGGAAGTTGTCACCATCCATTCGGATTCAGGTAGCGCAAAATCAAATCAATATGTCCTAGAGACAATGGATAAAAGGTGTCTCTCGTTCCCCTCTGAGCGCCTTCCTCGACGCACTGCCATGGTGCAGCACTGCTCCCGCATCAGGTTATCCGGATACCTGATGCAGACAACCGAAACATGGAAAAAATCACCCTCCTCCCTCCAGGTGTGTCTTCATGCAGAAGACGGCTGGAGGAGGAGTACCACAATCATTCTTGCATCAAGGAGGAGAAAATTATGCGGGACAACCAACCGCTACTTGGTCAGCTAGCCCGACAATTTTACAGTGACATTGCTCAAGTCTTACTGCGTTGGGATTATAGACTTTATCAGCAAGCGTGGAATACGTGGCGAATCCAGCAAGGCAAGCAACGCTATGCGAAGTCCCAGGAGGCACGTGCAAAGCGCATCACTGAAATGCTCAACAGCCTCAGACGACCGTCCTAAATATTGCCAGCCAGCAACAGGTCAATGTGGGGTAAGCGACCCTACGCCAAGGCGGCCATCCATCCTCAACGCCTTCCTGATGCACTATCACGGTCCAATCCCTTCTAAATCCGGTCCCAGATACACCCCGAAGGCTTTGATCACCGCGTCGGCCACTTTGGCCACTCAATATGACGGTGGAGTCCTCACACACCTCTTTCCTCAAGTGTTGAGGTGCTTTGGCCTCGTATATAAGCGGCTGGGGTGGCTAACGCCATGATCGAGGCCACTAATCTGACTCTCTCGGGGTGCACGGCTCCGGAGTAGGGGTTTGTGTAGCAGCCGAACGGATATGTGCTGCAGCGCATATTCGGTCCATTGCTACACAAACCCCGAGTAATACCTTCTTTTCGGCAGGATGGCCCAGGCTGAAGTGTGAAGACAAGAGTGCCTTAAAATCGATCCTGAAGGGTTTATGGGCAAGTCTACGGGCTTGCTGGGACTCTATGGGTTGTCCCCCCCTTTAGTAACCTTCCCAGGGTTTTCCTCACGTGGGGGTGGGCTCCTGGGAACCTCTAGGGAAAGTGGCCTGTTTGGGGTGCCTTGGCGTTAAACCCATCATTACTTCGTAATGATCTGTTAACCCGTTAAGGGAGCGGCAATTGCTTATGAATAAATGACTTTATCTCTCTCCCTGCAGTTGATACCACGATAATCTGCAGTTGATACCACGATAGTTCCTGCAGTTGATACCACGTGAATCACAGTGAACTACTTTATCGGCAACTTTGGCTTGGTACGGCGCTTCCGTAGCTCAATAGCTACCGCTCCCTCATGGCCAAGGGGCAGACGGGAACGGCGGATAAAGTGCAAGATTTCCTCGTCATACTCGTTGCGGTGGATCGACAGCCAGTACTCTGGGATGCTCTGACGCTTGGCAATCCTACGGATGTGTATGGCAAAGTTTGAAAAGCGGTCTGTACTGCCGCTCTTCTCATAGAGTTGGCGGAAGGTGAACGACCAACCTGTTTTCTGCTTCCCCCCATGCTTCCGTACAACCCGGTAGAGCCAGCGCTCAATGCCACTGGTCAAATCGAAGTAGGCGGGGTCAATACTCAACACAAGCCGTTGATCAATGATGCCATCATAGAGCCAGTCGGGTAGGATAAACTCAATGCCCAGTGAACGGCCTCGCTCGTCAGTAATCTCCTTCCACTCGTTCAGCCAACCAAAATGATGGTATTCTTTCCGCTTGCCCTGTCGGATACTGGTAACAACGCTTGTTGATCTCAGCCTGTGCAATGCGGCTTTTAGCTCCTGATAGTCTCTGCCACTTGTCCCTCGTCGCGTGAATTTCAGCAGGTCATAGGCATAGAGCCTGAAAAAGCGGGATGTCTTTAAGCCCCTCTCGATAGCCTCAGTGATCTGGCTGGCTGCCCAGATAAGAATATCCGCATCCCAGATGGTTGCTACACCGTACTCTTCCGGCGCAGTGACCTTGATGTAGTTTCCACCCACCTCGTACTCTATCGGCGCGGTGCGCTTGGTCTTCGACAGACTGAAGAAGGGCCGCTCCATGAGGTCTTGCTGATCACGGGTCGGGAGGTCGCTTGGTAGGGCAATGAATAAATCTGGCTGGCTGTCATCCGACTTCCGAGAGAGGCTCCTGGCTGTCCTACGTCGTGCCGTGCCGTTGTATTGTATGTTGGTCATGACAGACCCTCCCGCATGCGAGTTGCCCAAGTATGGCGTGTGCCACGGGCAATTGGCAAGATCGCAGTGCCAAACCGTGCAGAAATCTATTGCCATTGCTTTGTCTTGTGCAACAGGTTTCTGCACGCCGGAACCCTAGCAACCACGGTGAGGGGCTACACCGTGCACAACCGACCGTTTACGCACCAGACAACCGGCCAGGCAGGTACGGGACAAGTGGGAGGGATTGCCTGTGGTATTTTTGGCCAGCAGGACCCCCTAGGTTGATCCAGGTTGTGTGTTCTCCCTATGGGTGCTGTTCTGACATGAGTAACCATGTCGCTCAAGCTGAGCCTACAGCCGCAACTGGCGGAAAATTTACGGTAACAGCTCTGGCTAAAACTTTGGGTTACCGAGAATATAGGTAATCTCGGTAAATCGAGGGAAGCGATAATCCAAAACGCGGCATGTTCACGGAAATACTCCATGTCGAGGCAGGAGATTTTTACCCAGAATTAGCACAAGTCGGTAAGGGCGTCATCGAGGGGGAAAGAAGGTGACAGAGCATCGCTGACATTGCTTTCAGTTTTGCGGATTTTTTAGACATGGCACCCTATGGACACACCAGGGATGGCTCAGAGGGGGTATCGCCATGTAGGAACTAAATGAAAGGGTTTGAGTAATAAGCAGCTCCTGATAAATTTGAGGTGAAATGCAGCGAGCGAGCTGCTACTGCTCCAGCTGCACATCTCGATCTCAACCTCTTGGGGTTTTTTGCCCAAACCCCCTCTTGTTGATTTCGGCTCAAACTTTCCAGGTGCTGCTCATAGTCTTTCACAGCTAGAGCTTCGCAGAGGGGGGGATATGCCTGTGCTCTCCCGCCCGCTTTCATGCATGCGTGTGTGGGCGGTCCTCCGCCGCTGGCGGTGCGGCCCCTTCCACACGTTCCATGAGTCGGGGGAGATAGATCGTGAATGTGCTCCCCTGGCCCAGCAGACTCTCCACTAGGATGGTCCCACCATGGTTCTCCGCAATCCCATAGACCACGGACAGCCCCAGGCCCGTGCCTTGCCCCACCTCTTTCGTGGTGAAAAACGGTTCGTACATCCGCGCGAGCACATCGGGCGGGATGCCAGGCCCGCTATCGCGCACGGTCAGCCGGACATACGGCCCAGGGCGCAGGGCGGGATGGGTCACCACCAATGCGGCGTCGACCTCAACGGCCTCCAGGTGGACGGCGAGGAGCCCGCCCGTGTCGCGCATGGCATACTCCGCGTTCGCACCGAGATTCATCACGATCTGGTGCATCTGGGTCGCGTCGGCCAGCACCAGGGTCGCCTCGGGGGTGAGGTGCTCCTCCAGCGCAATGGTAGCTGGCAGCAACGCCCGTAAGAACGGCAGGGTTTCGCGGAGCACGTCGGCGAGGGATACCGGGGTCCGTTCCGCCAGGGTGCGGTGGCTAAAGGTGAGGATCTGCTGCACCAAGGCTTTGGCGCGGAGGCCCGCCGTGAGCACCCGCTGGAGCAAAAGCCATGGCGGACTGTCCATCAGCATCTCGCCCTGCACCAATTCGGTATAGCCAAGGATCGCCGCGAGAATATTGTTGAAGTCGTGGGCAATGCCCCCAGCCAAGGTCCCGAGCGCCTCCATCTTCTGCGCCTGTCGCAGCTGCTCTTCCAAGCGGCGGGCCTCCGACACATCGCGAAAGACCACCACGACACCTTGTAGCCGCTCGCCCTCCCTCTGGATCGGGGCACTCAGGTCGGCAATCGGGAGCTTCCGGCCATCCCGAGTGAGCAGCACGGTCTGCGGCACCAAATCGGCAACGAGGCCTTCGCGGAGCACTTGGGTCACGGGATTCTCCAGCGGCTGCCGAGTTAGCTCATGGACGAGACGGAACACCACCTCGCACGGCTGGCCGAGCGCGTCCTGGAGGGACCAGCCGGTCAACGCTTCCGCCACGGGGTTCAGAAAGGTGATGCGGCCGTCCGTGTCCGTGGTCAGGACCGCATCCCCGATGCTGCCCAGCGTCACGGCGAGCAGATCGCGCTGCTGCGGCGCCGCGGCGATCGTCTCTGGGTCGCGCTGCTCGTCGTCGCCATCGCCGCGACGCCGGCCGTGCTCGACGACGCCTGGCTCT
>Ga0209874_1000713_pt1 | contig 9883 bp, 11 predicted proteins | sample GWRWN1_20_30_FD_187216 | JGI IMG/M metagenome (GOLD analysis project Ga0209874, IMG submission 187216) | Riverbed sediment microbial communities from areas with no vegetation in Columbia River, Washington, USA - GW-RW N1_20_30 (SPAdes)... | ecosystem: Environmental > Aquatic > Freshwater > River... | reverse complement strand
CCAGCGACGGACGTTGCTAAGCCCGCTGATCAAAAAGCGCCAACCTAAAATGACCCGAAGAACCGTTTCAGCCATCGATACTAGGGATGTAGGCTCCAAAGTTTTCCTCCTGTCGGTTCGTCAGACAAATGACGGGAACTATAGTGAGTCCCGTAGCTTGCCGTCAACTACCTCCGTGTTCTCATCCGGAGTCTACTCCTGGCCAAATTTGTCAACCAAACAGCTGGAATTTGATTGTTTCCGCATTAAAAATTATTTACAATGCGGCACTTATGAATTCGCAGTTCATGGCATGCAAGTTGCTCGACACTGCTCTCAAATGAGGTGACGATGAAGCACGCCCCACGATGGCTCCTCTCACTTTTAGTTTTTTGGTTGGCATTCTCGCCAGGAAACGCACAGTCCCAAACCAAACCGGGCACTGAAGACCCCTTCCCGCTCCTGCCGGGCCTGGAGAGTCCCGTTGAGTTTTGGAAAAAAATCTTCACTGAGTATTCCATTTCTCAATTGGTCTTTTTTGATCCCCTCGATATGAGCAGGATCTACGATGTCTTGGATGTCGGCGAAGAAAGCCGGACCTCTGACTACGTAAATGGTGAGAGAGAACGAATTGCCGCCGCTCATGGGGTCGATCTCGAACGAGTCAGAGCTCAGCGAGGAATCAAAGAGCGCACCGCTGCCGGCTTGAAGCGATCCGGGCGACACATCGCACAGATGCAGCAGATCTTCAGGGACCGCGGCCTGCCAATCGAATTGACCTACCTTCCCATCGTGGAATCCTCGTACGATATTACCGCCCGATCTAATGTCGGCGCCCTGGGGATGTGGCAGTTTATGCGTGCCACCGGCAAACAATATATGCGTGTCGACAGGTCTATTGATGAAAGAAGGGACCCCATTGAGTCCACCCGCGCTGCGGCTTCATTCCTCAAGCAGAGCTATGAAACTTTAGGCAACTGGCCGCTGGCGATCACCGCCTACAACTACGGACCCGGTGGAATGGCCCGCGCGGTGAAGGAAATGGAGTCGGACAACCTAGTCGATCTCATCCGTGAATATCGCCACCCTTATTGGGGTTTTCCCCCCAAGAATTTTTACGCGGAGTTTTTGGCCGCCGTGGAAATTGGCAAGGACGTCAATCGATATTTCCCTGACCTGCAGCTTGACCCAGCCGCGGCGATTAAGGAAATCGAGTTAGAAAGAAGCGTATCCGTGGTTACCCTGGCCAAAAACACAGGCTTGACGCGAGATCAGCTTTTGGGATGGAACCCTGCTCTGAGCACGCAGACGCGCTTGGTTCCCGCAGGCTACCGAGTGAAGGTGCCCGTTGATGCTCAAATGAAGCCACTCGTTGAAGTCGCAAAGATCCAGACCCAGACTCTGGTCCAGGCAAAAGAACAGCCCCAGGTGGTGCGCCATCAGGTCAAACGCGGCGAAACTTTGTTCCAGATCGCCCGGCGTTACGGCGCCTCGGCGGATCGAATTCTCAAGATGAACGGCATGGGTAAAAGCCATCGGCTCCAAGCTGGAACAACGCTGTTGATTCCCAAGCTTTAACTTTCCCGTCCTGCCAAACTCAGAAAAACAGGCAGCCTGGCGCCGGGAGGGAAGTGCTGCGCACCCTTATCGCCCCTCCACCTCAAGACGCCTTAGACGGCAGCCCCATTGCCGGCCAACTTGAATCCTACTGCTTCCTCTTTAACACTTTGGTTGACAACATTTTGATGCGCGGCCTATAGTCGCCGCCGTGATACTGACATCTGCAAAAATGCGGCGCAACCGTCGCGCACTTAACGCTTGGCTCGCTACCCTTGTCCTTTTCTCTTTTCTTTTCCAGCTCACGGTTCCATCCTTTGCTCAAGAGGCGAGGAAGATACGAATGGCCTACTCTGCTTTCAGCGTTGCGTTCCTAAACGTCTTCGTTGCCCGCGACGCCGGGCTTTTTAGGAAACACAGTCTTGATGTCGAGCTCATTCAGATGGCCGGGCCGCTGCCGATAGCCGCGCTGTCCGCAGGCGAAATCGATTACTTAACCGGCTATACGACCGGATTGGTCGCAGCAAGTCAGGGTGCGCCATTGAAGGGTCTCATCGTCACCATGAGAAAACCCCCTTTCTACATTGTGTCGGAACCCACTATTCAAAAGCCAGAGGATCTGGCCGGCAAGAGGTTCGCCGTGGATAGGATCGGCAGCCTCCAGCATCTCGTCGCACGGGTGTTTCTCAAAACCAAGGGGATGAATCCCGAAAAAATCATCTTTACTCAAACCGGATCGGTATCTAACACAGTAACGAGCCTCAGCCAGGGGGCAGTGTCGGCGGCACTGCTTTCGGGCCCGCACAATGTGATCATGGTGCAAAAGGGCTTCAAGCAAATCGGCGCCGCAGATGAACTACCAGTGAATTTTCCCACCAGCGGGCTTGTGGTTCATGAAGCTAAAATCAAAAGTGACTCCAACCGAATCAAAACGGTTATAAGAGTGATGCTCGATTCCGTGATCTTTAGCCAACGGGAGAAGGGATGGATGATCAATTACGTCAAAGACAAATGGAAACTGGATACGAAAGTCGCCGAAACCGTCTATGAACAGTGGCTTTCGACCCTCGCGCCTGATGGAAAAGTAAACCTGAAGGAACTCCAAGATTATTTCGACTTAGCCTATAGCTTCAAGCAGATTCCTGCTCCGGTTCATGTACCTGCAGTCACAGACTATACGTTGCTCGATCAGGTCTTGGCCGGAAAATAGCGACAGAGTATAACCATGTTGGGCGCGAACTGATTTAAATGAACTACACCCGCAGCAACCTGCGGGGTCTCAAAAAATTGATGAGAATTTGTCCCAAGGGCGTCACCCCCGAAAGTTTTATCGGGGGTCCAGTCCCGAACATTCCCCTGGATTCCCGTTAAAACATGCGGGAATGACGGACTTCGGAAAGGAGCGAATTCTGCGCAGCAAGCTGCCGGGAATTCAACCCACTGAGATTAAAATGCTCGCGTCTAGTGTCAATTCGACACCCGAAACACGAGACTCGAAACCATTAGAGCGAGGAAGGAGTATTTATGGACGGCAAAGCAATCGTTCAGTCAGTGATTAAAGAAATCGTCGAACCCGGTATACAGCGTCTCATGGAGAGTCGCTATTTCTCCGAGTTGCGCGAGGGAAAGCTTTCGATCAGGAGACTGCAGGGATGGGCGATCCAGCATTATTTGCATAATAAAGCGATTCTCAAATCGTTCGCGCTCGGCATGGTTAAAAACGCTCACGACCAGGATATGTTCAATTATTATACCTACCAGTTCAACGAGGAGCAGACCCATCCCGACCTGGCCAAAAAGTTCGGGCTCGCGCTCGGGCTCAAAGAAGAAGATTTTGCCGACGCAACCCAGATCTTCGAGTGCCAGATCCATTCCGCCCGCACGATTTACAACACGCTAATAGGCGGCGGCCCGCTGAGCCGCGCATCGGCGCTGACCAGCGAAAGCATGGTGTGCCGCTACTCCGAGGAGTTCAACACTTATTTACGCAAGAACTACGGCCTAAACGATGACCCGCTCACATTTTTCACGGTGCACATGGTCGCCGACAAGGAGCACACCGCTCAATCCGCCGAGCGAATCGCCCTGGCCGTCAAAACGCCGCGCGATGAGCGAGTAGTGCGCGAGAGCGCGCAGTTTATGGTGCGGATCAAGCTGGGCAAATTTGAGGGAATTTACCAGGCCTATATCTGACCGCCTGGGTCCTATAGGGTCGGGTCCACGGAAAATCCTGGCGCGTACATCCAATCTGCATATTGCTTGACCATGCGACGCGCGCTAAAGCGGGGCATGGTCGTGCGGATCGCTTCCTTCATCAACTGAAGCCAACGTCGGGGTACTTTGTTTACATCGCGATCATAAAAGGCCGGTACGACCTCCTCTTCAAGAAGCTTGTAAAGCGCTTCCGCGTCGGCTGCGTCCACAGCGGCCGGATCGTCCACCGTAACGCCCCCATCAATCAGCCACCCGTTTGATCCCGTGTGGCCCTCTGCCCACCAGCCGTCCCCGGTACTCAGATGAAGTGCGCCATTGATGGACGCTTTCATCCCGCTGGTTCCGCTCGCTTCGAAAGGCTTGCGCGGAGTATTCAACCAAACGTCGCACCCTTGCACTAAGAAGTGGGCCACGTGAAGGTCGTAGTCCTCCACAAAGGCGATTCGACCGCCAAACGCGGGATCGATCGCACGACTGAAAATATTCTGCAGATGATGTTTGCCAGGGTGATCGAGCGGGTGGGCTTTGCCGGCAAACACGATTTGAACGGGGCGTCTGAACGCTGTCAGAATGCGCGCCAATCGCTCTGGGTTATAAAAGATCAGCTCCGGGCGTTTGTAGTCGGTAAACCGCCGGGCGAACCCAATGGTGAGCGCCGCTGGATCCAGTAGCGTACCCGCCGCCACGACCCGAGCGGCCGTTACTTGCTTTTGCGTCCACAACTGGCGGGCGCGCTCTCGAATAAACGCGATCAGGTAGCTTCGCAGCGCTTCACGAACAGCCCACAGCTCTTCGTCCGGGATCAGCGCAATTCCGTCCCAGAAGTTGGCCGCATCGTGTTCGTCCTTCCAGTTGACCCCGAGATAGCGCTCGAATAGTCGCGCCATATCTGGCGCGATCCAGGTGGGGACGTGAACGCCATTCGTCACAGTTTGCAGAAGCCTCTCACGTTCAGGCACGCTTGGCCACAGCTGCGCCCACATATCCAAGGTGACCCGTCCATGGAGTTGACTGACGGCGTTGGTGGCGCTTGTGCTTCGGATAGCCAAGGCGGTCATATTGAACATCGGTCCAAGGCCGTTGTCGTAATACCCAAGCCGCAAAAACTCGTCACGGTATGACCCGGCGTTCCCCCAGGTCCCCGCCAGATAGGATTCGACCAGATCAATATCGAACACATCATGCCCGGCGGCCACGGGAGTGTGCGTTGTAAAGATTGTGGACCGGCGCACTTTCTCAAGAGCCGCATCGAAGCGCTCGCCTCGATCCACCAGCTCGCGGATTCTCTCAAGCGTTACGAACGCCGTGTGCCCCTCGTTCAGATGCCAGACCATTGGCTGGTAACCCAGCGCGCGGAGCGCCCGGACACCGCCGACGCCCAATATGATCTCTTGCTTGAGTCTTGTTTCGAGATCGCCGCCGTAAAGTCGCGCTGAAAGCTCGCGATCCGCCGGCGCATTCTCCTTAACGGACGTGTCAAGCAAGTAAATCTTCACGCGGCCTAGGCGGACACACCACAACGAAACCTGCACAGTTCGGTCACCTAGCGCGACGGACAAAATACAAGGCTTGCCGTCTTTGGTGAAGACTTGCTCAACCGGCGCGTGTTCCCATTCTAGGTGTTCGTATACCTCCTCTTGTTGCCCGTTTGAATTGATTTTCTGGTGAAAGTACCCTTGCGGGTACATGAAACCGACCCCGACGAGCGGAATCCCCAAATCGCTCGCTTCCTTACAGTGATCGCCGGCTAAAACCCCAAGGCCCCCGGCATAAATGGGTAGCGACTGGTGCAAGGCAAATTCAGCAGAAAAGTACGCTATAGGACGATTGGGCAGACCCGGGTAGGTTCGGCCCCACCACGATTCCTTGGAGGTTAGGGCGCGGCCAAGGCCCTCGATGGCAGCATCGTATAGAGCGACAAAAGCAGGATCCCGCGCCGCCTGCCTCAACTGTTGCTTGGTTGTCAAGTGAAGCATGCGCACCGAGTTGTGCGACGTCAGTCGCCAGAGCGGGTAGTCAAGCCGTCGAAATACCTCGCGGGCCTCCGGATGCCAAGTCCACCGGAGATTAAACGCCAGTTGCCAGAGCCCGCTGATTCTTTCAGGCAGAGAACGCCGCTCGAATTCCATATGCGCTATTTTAATCGCTCCATCGTGGGCAAACAAACGCCCGTGTTGCTTTGAGCGTTTTCTTCCCTAGCCAGGGACGGCGGAAGCTGAATTTTGATGGTGTGTCAAACGAACTCGGCGCGATTACGGCTCGCCGAAGAATCGCACGGGATTATTATAGAGAATCTTTTGCTTCTGCGTTTCAGTGACGTCCTTTCGCTCCAGCAGATTCTGCGCAGCATTTTCTCGCGCCTCGCCGTGGGGATAGTCGGAAGAGTAAAGGAGCTGATCCTCGCCAAGAAGAGCGATTTCCTCTTTCATCAGCGGATCCTCCATTTCGCCGCACATGAAGATCCGGCCCGACTTGAGATAATCCCGGATCGAGCGGCTGGGCAATTTCTCCGACAACATGCGCGGCTGGATCATTCTATCCCTCTCGAGATAATGATCCATTCGCCCGACCATATAAAAGATCCATTCGGCGCCGAATTCCATAAACCCAATTCTGAGATCCGGATAGCGATCCAGCATTCCCTGGCCCACCAGAGCCACAAAAGCCATCTGTGCAGGCAACGCCATGCTGAGCGCATGTGCGTCGAGAAAGGTCTGCACCATTTCGTCAAACGGCGGATAACTCGCGGCCATATGGACGCAGAGCGGCAATTTGGTGCGAGCAAACTCGTCCCAGAACGTGGTGAAGCTCGGGTCGGAAAGCATCTTGTCGCGGGCGGTCCCAAAGACCACCACCGCGGACGCCCCGAGATCGATCATCTCCTGCAAGGCTGCGATCGACTCAAGGGGCTCGCGCAGAGGCACAAGGCCCGCCCACTTGAGGCGCTTGGAGTTGATCCGACACTGGCGGCCCATAAATCGATTATAGGCCCGAAACATCGCAGCTTCGAAACCAGGGTCCGCCGTCATCCTCGCATACAACGTGGAAGGAAAGAGAAACTGTACATCGATCCCCATTTCATCCAGCTCGCGGACTCGCCCTTCCGGGTTCATTAGAGTATGAGTATCCCGGTGTCTTCCTTCAACCACCCATGCCGGCGTATTGGCCGGCTGCAACCCCGGGCCTAAAATATGCGGCTCCACCCGTCCTTCGATGAGCCAGCCGCTGGTATAGGCCGCCATATCACCGGAGTCACTAAAAGTCGCCGGCCGGGGACGTCGCGGAACATATTTCTCCGCCAGATCTTCCCACATTGCCGGCGCCAGGATGACGTGAGCGTCCGCATCATAAACGCGATAGTTTCCGAGCATGGTGCACCTCCCGATCCGATCTAATGCGGCTGTTAACACCCAAGGCAATTCTTTGTCAACATGCTGGTATGCCACGTCTGAGAGGTTTTTGAGATCCGTGGGATCAATGTTTAGAGCCTGCTATTTCCTCCGGGACTGCTATGGCGAATCGCTACAGTGCTTTCGGGTTCCCTTTGGGAACGGCAACTATAGCTGATAGAAGAGGGGCACTCGTGAGCGTGTCGCAATTGAAAAAGAAAATCGTGCTCAAGGACCGAAGGGATAGAAGAGGCGCGAAAGGGAAATCAGGGCTGAAAAGAGCGTCTCGTTTGAAAAACTGGACAAGAGTACTAAGGGATCGGTCTGAAGCGATTGGTTAGCCGCTTCGTTTTAGCCGTTTCCTAATCCACGAAGGATTTCTGCGACAATCCAATACCGCATGCACGCGAATCAATTCTCCTTCTACGTCGTAGTAGATCGCAAAAGGGAAACGCTTGGACAGGCAACGGTGATATCCGTAAATGATTTGATGAATTCCTGCGTAAAGGATCAACGAATCAATATCTGAGAACAGGCAATCTAAGAAATATGACCCAACTCCCGTTTCCCGGTTTTCATAGAAGCGGAAGCCCTCGATCAAATCCTACTGGGCCTCATCCAGGATTTCGATTCTTACAGTACCTTTTTTCGGATCTCCGTCTTGGCGGTCTCCAAAGCCGTAAAGTGGGCCTCGGCATCGGCGACTCTCTGGTGTCGCTCATCGAGGATGTCTTTGTGCCAGGTAGAAAACTCAACTGATTCTGGACAACGGGCGAGGTCATCCCAAAGCAACTCCATAGCCGCAAGCTTTTCGTGGAGGGTCATCTCTTTTAGAGAAAGGGTTTTTGACATGATATTTAGTATAGCTCAGAGCCGGGCCAATTCAAATCGGTAGACCGACTGGGTGCCTACTTCACGGTTATTCAAACGGTGGCTTTCCACGCTCCTCCGCAGGGGTATTCAACGTAGCGCTGACATGATTTCGCACGACGCGAATCCCCTTGACAAAGGATTGTGCATTTGTGTCACCGAGCAAATCCCATGATTCCAAATACTCTTCGGGATCAGCCAGTATGGCATCAAGGAATTTCAGCGTCCCGCGGAGGAATTCGTCCTCGGTTTTGAAACTTGCAGCAGAAGCTCCAATTTCCGCGCGCAACACGTCGCAGACAGCATGGGCCTGTGTCAGTGTTTCATAAGCCATCTCGGTTAGATCGTCGGTGTCCATCCGCTATGCAGCCAACGCGACCTGTGCGATTTGTGGTACCAAAACTATTACGCTTCGGCTTCCTCGGCAAGAAGTTCGCGTGGATAAAACCGTCTTATCGAAGAGGTCAAAGAGAGTTTGAGAATATCTGCCGGGAACAAAACGTCAGAAAGGCTCCCGGTCAATTGTCAGCTCCTCGGATGGGGTGCACACCGCCGCCAGGATCACATGAGCATCCGCATCATAAACGCGATAGCTTCCAAGCATGGCGCACCTCCATTAGAAACTATGCGCCTGTTAGCATTCGCGATGCGTCTCTGTCAACGGGCCAGAACAACAGAAGTGCCAATTTTGATCTTCTCGGTTTCCGAGCACCAGCTTTCTACGTCCTTAATCACCTGGCCCAATCAGGAGTAGGCATCAGCAGACATTTGCGTAGAATCACCGCATCCAATCGAGGGAGGTTTATGGAAATTCAGAAATCAGTCGTGCATAGCGACCCCGAGATTCTTGGGGGTACTCCTGTATTTGTAGGTACGCGTGTGCCCTTCCAAACCCTTCTGGATTATCTCGAAGGAGGCGAAACTCTGGATGAGTTTCTCGAAAATTTTCCAACCGTAACAAGAGAGCAAGCCATCGCTGCGTTAGAGCAGGCGAAGGAGGCTTTACTTGCCCATGCGACTTCTGCTTGATGAATGTGTCCCGAGGAAGCTGAGGAGTGACCTCGAAGGACATGACGTTCATACGGTGCAGGAGATGGGCTGGGCTGATTTTGATAAGGAGAACCGTGTTGGGAGATAGGCCTCCCGCGTTTGTCGGCGCCTAAAGCGGCTCACTTAATAGTTCGGCAACTAAATTGGAGCGATGCTTTCGCCCGCAGGAAAATGACAATGGAGCCTGTATCTCTAAGCCAAGAAGAGTGGACCTCCTTCTTTGAGGAACTCAAGAAAGAATCGGACAGGGCCGCGGCAATTTTGGTCGCGGCCTACATTGATAGCCTACTTCGGGCGAAGTTGGAAACCCTCTTCTGCAAAGGCAATGCAGAAGTCAGGCGTAAACTCTTTGATGATTCCCAAGGCGCATTCGCGACTTTCTCGGCGAAAATCGACGCTGCTTACTGCCTCGGGTGGCTTGAGCCTAACGTGTTTCATGACATCGAACTGATTAGAAGGATCCGCAACCAATTCGCGCACCGAATCCATGGGATTACTCTTGAAGAGCCGAAGATTAAGGCGCTGGTTAGCAAGTTGAGGGTGCCACAGCAACTATTCTACGATTGGGGCCAAGTCAAACTGGGGACGCTGAAAGACCAGACCGGCATAGTTCTGTTTACCGGACAGCCGGATGACAATGTTGAGAACGCCTCTGATTTACCCACCAACCTCGTCTTCCGCTTGGCTGCAGCTTGGGTGCTCGGCATTCTTGCCAGAAATCTTGAACTAAGTTTTCACGACGCCAACGGGAATCGTCTCAGATCTCGTCGCATCATTGAGCCAGAGGATGAATAGTCAGATGTTCTCCCCATCGTAGCCGAGCC
>Ga0209874_1000708_pt1 | contig 9929 bp, 7 predicted proteins | sample GWRWN1_20_30_FD_187216 | JGI IMG/M metagenome (GOLD analysis project Ga0209874, IMG submission 187216) | Riverbed sediment microbial communities from areas with no vegetation in Columbia River, Washington, USA - GW-RW N1_20_30 (SPAdes)... | ecosystem: Environmental > Aquatic > Freshwater > River >... | reverse complement strand
CAAGGGGGTTGCGCCCGTGGCTCAGGAGCGACGCAGAGTCGGATCGGTGAGCTACGAGGAGGCGGGGGACGAGTACTTCCTCAAGCGACGGCTGAGGCGGCACGCGGCCTTCTGGTCGCTGTGGTCGCTGGGCGTGGCGGCCGTCATCTCCGGCGACTTCTACGGGTGGAACCTGGGGCTCGCCGAGGGCGGCTTCGGGGGCCTGCTGCTGGCGACGATCGTCATCACGGTCATGTACTACGGCCTGTGCTTCAGCATCGCCGAGATGTCGCCCGCCCTTCCCCACACGGGCGGCGCCTACTCCTTCGCCCGCTCGGCGATGGGGCCGTGGGGCGGGTTCATCACCGGACTGGCCGAGAACATGGAGTACGTGATCACCCCGGCGGTGGTGGTGAGCGCCATGGGCGTCCTGATGCACGACATCGTCGCCGGGCTCTTCGACATCACCGGATCGCCCTTCTGGAACAGCCCTGTCACCTGGTGGGCGGTCTTCTACGTGGTGTTCGTGTGGATCAACATCGTCGGTATCGAGGCCACCATGCGGTTCACGGTGGTGATCAACATCCTGGCCCTCGGCATCCTCGGCTTCTTCTTCATCTCGGTGCTGGTTTCCGGGAAGTTCGACGCCAGCCTGTGGACCAATATCGCCCCCGACCCGGGGGAGTCGAGCTTCCTGCCCCACGGGCTCGCGGGGATCTTCCCGGCCATCCCCTTCGCGATCTGGTTCTACCTGGCGATCGAGGAGTTACCGCTGGCGGCGGAGGAGTCCCATGATCCCAAGCGCGACGTGCCGCCGGCGACGCTCTGGGGCCTGACGACGCTGGTCGTCACCGGGGGCCTGACGCTGCTGCTCAACACCGGCGTCGGCGGCGGTGCCGAGACCCTCGGCACCTCGGCCACGCCGCTGTTCGACGGCTTCAAGGGGGTCTTCGGCGACGGGACGGCCGCCGAGCTGCTGGCGCTGATCGGGCTGGTGGGGTTGATCGCGAGCTTCTTCACGATCATCTACGCCTACGGCCGCAACACCTTCTCCTTGTCGAGGGCCGGGTACTTCCCGAAGTGGCTGTCGGTCACGCACGGCAAGCGCAACACCCCCCACGTCGCGCTGATCGCGGGCGCGGTCGTCGGCTACGCGCTCGCCGTCCTGATCTACGAGCTTGGCAAGAGCAGCGGCCAGCTCGCGGGACAGGTCGTGGGCGCGCTGCTGTACATGGCGGTGTTCGGCGCCGTCATCTCCTACTTCATGCAGTGCCTGTCGTTCATCCTGCTGCGCCGGCGGCTGCCGAACATCGCCCGGCCGTACCGCAGCCCCGTCGGCGAGTGGGGCGCCGGCATCGCCGGGCTCATCGCGCTGGTGTCGCTGATATCGCTGTACTCCAACCCCGACTACCGGCCGGGCGTGTACGGGACCCTGATCTATTTCCTGCTCGGCATCGTGTACTTCGCGGTCTCCGGCCGGAAGCGGCTGGTGCTGTCCCCGGAGGAGGAGTTCGCCCTCACCAGCGGCGAGCACGGCCACCCAGAGACCGAGGGATACGGCACCACCCACGTCACCGACATCCCGGCGGCGGACCAGACGGTCGCCAAGGAGAGCTGACCCGCTATCGCGCGACGGCCGCCTCGGCACGGGCCACGCTCACGATCAGGTCCGTGGAGTGCGGCGGCGAGCGTGCAAGGAGCTTCACCTTGTAGAGCCGGGCTCCCCTGGTGAAGGTGACTTCCTGCACGTGACGGCCAGCACCGTCGACACACTGCGTGCCTCTGGAGCCGACCACGCCCGGCGCATCGAACGGCGTCGTGGAGTGGGTGAGACAGACGCTGAGCTCGTGCTGAGCCTCGACCGCCTGGGCCGGCCCTCGGAGCTCGAAGATACGAACCTCGAGCAGGCCAGTGGCCGGGCGAGTGAACTGCACGGCCAAGGCACGACGGAGGCCGAGGTTCTGCAGCACCCGTCGCTGCTTCGCGTCGTAGTCGTCGGGCAGGGAGGCGAGGTCGAAGGACCGACGTACCTTCGGGCCGGCGAAGCCGAACGGCTGGACGTCGGCGACGAGGTCGTCGAGGGCCGGAACGTCGGCCTCCGTGGACCTCGAGCGGGTGAACCACCCTCCTAGCACGCCGATGGTGGCGACCAGCAGCACAGCGACGGCGGCGACCAGCAGCCGGCGGCCGCCGCCAGTCGGGCCGAGAGCGTCGCTGGCACCCGTCGGAGCCGGCGGCTCACGCGGGGGCTCACGGCCGACGACCTCGATCGCCACGTCGAAGGTGAGCTCGCCGCCGTTGCTGCGGAGCCACACCGACCCGTGGTAGCGACCGGGCGGCCGGCCGTGGTGGCGGACCCGAAGCCCGCCGGCGACCCGCTGCACGGTGAAGAACTCCCCGCTGGAGCCGTGGGCCCACTCCAGGTCGCCCTTGCCGGCGTTCACCACCCTGACGAGCTTCTCGGCGCGCTGGTCGACGAGGACTCGGCCGAAGTCGACACTCCTGGGCTCGATCGTCAAGATCGGTCCAGGCTCCACCAGCGCCAGGACCCGAACACGGGCGTCGCCGCCGTCGCTGCGCACCAGCACCTCGGCATCGAGGCGGCCGAGCACCGTCGTGTCCACGTACAGCTCGAGCGTGTCGCCGAGCTGGCGCACGCCGATGCGAGGATCGGTCGCCTGCGTGGTCGGGTTGAGCTGGCCGCCGCCCTGGTTGTGCAGCCGGACGGTCCGCTGGGGGGACTTGGTGCGGTGGCTGAGGACGCCGAAGTCGATCTCCGGCTCAGAGAGCGCCAGCTTCGGCGCCGCCGGCTCATCCCGGACCAGGACGCGCACCCGGAGCGTTTGACTGCCGCCCTGGTGCCGGTCACGCACCAGCACATTGGCTCGGTTGGCGCCCAGCCGTGGGTGCATGGTGAGCCGGAAGAAGCCGGTCTGTGGCTCCAGGTCGATCCAGTCGGCCTCGGTCGTGACCGTCCAGTCCAGCTCGCCACCGCCGAGGTTGAACACGTCGACGATCTCAGCCGGCAGGATCTCGTCGGGCCCGATGTCGTCCAGGTCGATCTCGTCGGTCGAGATCGACAGAACCGGCCGACCGCTCGCCGGGGGCAGGGTCTGGGTGCCGTGCGGCCGTGCCCGCGCCAGGATCACATCGCCGACAGCGTGGTCGAAGTGGCGTTGCGGGATCTGGCCGGTCGGCTGGAGCTGCTGGAGCACGAAGTCGTACAGATCGTTGAGTGCCACGTAGCCGTCGCCGTTGGCGTCCAGGGTGCCGAGGCGCAGCGCCTCCACCAGGTAGCCGGTGAACGGGCTCGCCCCGGTGACCAGCTCTGCGTCCGAGGCGAGCTGTCCGCGGCGACTGCTCGTGATCACGAAGCGGCCTTCCCCCTTGAGTCCGGTCGGCACCGCGCCCTTGAAGGCGCCGCTGTAGCAGCAGTCGAGGATCACGATCACCGCGCGAGCGGGCGACAGGTTGATGATCGCGTTGATCTCGCCGTCGCTGACGCCGGTGGCGACCAACGAGGACGTCGTCGTGTCCCTGGCGCAGAGGTACAGGTTGGCGTTGATGTCCGGGAAACCGTGTCCGCTGTAGTACAGCAGCAGCTGGTCGTCACGTTCGGCTGCGCGGAAGAACCCTTCCACCGCGGTCATGATGTCCCGCTTGGAGCGCTCGGGCAGCAGGCGCACGTCGGCGAGGTCGAAGAGGCCCAGATCGCGATCGGTCAGGGCGTCGCGCAGCAGCGGCGAGTCGTTCACCGGCCCTTGGAGGGGAAACAGGTTGTGCGGGTCCTCAGGAAACTCGGAGTTGCTGATCAGCAGCGCCTTGTACACCGAAGTCATCAGGCATCGCCGGGCCTCGCCAGCGCCTTCACGGCCTCCCGCAGGGTCGCATCGTCGATCTGCTCGCCGTGCACGGTGACGGTGCGCCGCCCGCCCGCCTCGTCGACGGTGGTGATCTCCAGGCTGCGGCTCCGGTCACGGCCCAGCCATGCCTTGACAACCTCCACCATGGCGGTGATCGCGCCGGCGGACCCGAGCGCCAGGATGATCGTCTCCACGCCGCCCTTCTGCCCAGGCACCTGCGTGGCGTCGCGGCGTACCGTGCCAGCCTCTTCCTCCAGCGCCTGCCACAGCGTGCCGACCTGTGTCGCCCAGCGGAGGTCGTTCGGGTCGAAGCGGTCGCTGTGGGGCGTGAGCTCCACACTGATCGGCCTGTGACCTTCGGCTGAAGTCGTCACTTCGGGTGTCCTCACGGGAGCGCGTAGCACTACCGGCGAGTATAGGAATGTCGCTGTTGACGGTCTACGCCTTTTGGCGAGCGTTGCAGGTCACGCGAGGCACAGACGCGGCGATTGCCCCGCTATGGGGGATTGCCACCGTTCCTCCCGGGGGCGGCCGCCGAGCTGCAGGTAGTTGGGAGGTGATGGTCACACCCGGCGGGTAGCATCCTCACCTGGCCGGAACCAGGATGAGGAGCATCGTCGATGAACCATGCGATCTGGGCGGAGGGGCTGGTCAAACGGTTCGGTGAGACCACCGCCCTCGCCGGGGTCGACCTGGCGGTGCGCACCGGCACCGTCCTTGGCCTGCTCGGCCCGAACGGTGCCGGCAAGACCACCACGGTTCGCGTCCTCGCGACCCTGCTCCAGCCCGACGCCGGCCACGCGACCGTGGGCGGCTGGGACGTCGTCCGCGACGCCCATCGGGTGCGGCAGCTCATCGGGCTGACCGGGCAGTACGCATCCGTCGACGAGGCGCTCACCGGGGCGGAGAACCTGCTGCTCATCGGCAGGCTGCTGGGGGCGCCCCGGCCGGAGGCGAAGGCACGCGCCCGTGAGCTGCTCGCCCGCTTCGACCTCGAGGACGCGGCCGACCGGGCGGCCAAGACCTACTCCGGCGGCATGCGTCGCCGGCTGGACCTCGCCGCCAGCCTGGTCGGTCGGCCGCGGATGCTGTACCTGGACGAGCCGACCGCCGGGTTGGACCCGCGTAGCCGCCTCGAGCTGTGGGACCTCGTGCGCCGCCTGGTGGCCGACGGTGTGACGGTGCTGCTCACCACCCAGTACCTCGAGGAGGCCGACGAGCTCGCCGACGAGATCGCGGTCATCGACCACGGCAGGGTGATCGCCAGCGGTGCGCCGGACGAGCTGAAGGCCAAGACCGGCGCCCAGTCGCTGGAGGTACGACCCGCGGACGAGGCGGACCTTCCCACCGTCGTCGCCGTGGTGGGCGAGCTGGCCGGCGTCGCGCCGGAGGTGGAGGGTCAGCTCGTGACCGCGCCCGTCGTGGACCCCGGTCTGCTGCCGGCCGCGGTCCGCCGCCTCGACGACGCGGGCGTGGTCATCAGCGAGCTCGCGCTGCGCGGCTCCAGCCTCAACGAGGTCTTCCTCTCCCTGACCGGGCGCCCGGCGGAGGAGACCGACGAGGACGACGACACCGAAGGGGCCCCGGCATGACCGCCGCAACCACGACCGCGCCGTCCGCGCCGGAGCTCGCCCCACGGGTCGGCGTGGGCGAGGGGCTGCGCCAGACCGGCACCCTCGCCTGGCGAACGCTGGTCCAGGTCAGGCACAACCCGTGGGAGCTGAGCGACTTCAGCATCCAGCCGATCATGTTCGTGCTGCTGTTCACCTACGTGTTCGGGGGCGCGATCGCCGGCTCGCCCGGCGAGTACCTGACCTTCGCGCTGCCCGGCATCATCGTCATGAACATGCTGTTCGTCACCATGTACGTCGGCATGGGGCTCAACACCGACCTCACCAAGGGGGTGTTCGACCGCCTGCGGTCGCTGCCGGTGGCGCGGTGGGCGCCACTCGCCGGCCGCATCACCGCGGACCTGGTCAAGCAGGCCTGGTCGATCGCGCTGCTGCTCGGTGTCGGCACCGTCCTCGGCTTCAGGATCGGGACCTCCGCGCTGGCCCTGCTCGGGGCCGTCGGGCTGCTGCTGGTGTTCGCGCTGGCCTTCTCCTGGGTGTCGGTGCTGGTCGGCATGCTCGCCAAGGACCCGGAGAAGGTGCAGCTCTTCGGCTTCACGGCGCTGTTCCCGATCACCTTCGTCAGCAACGTGTTCGTCCCGGCCGCGACCATGCCCGGCTGGCTACAGGCGTTCGTGGACGTCAACCCGGTGACGATCCTCGCCGATGCGACCCGCGGGCTCATGGTCAGCGGGCCGGTTGCCGGACCGGTCACCGGGTCACTGCTGTGGGCGGCCGCGATCACCGTCGTCTTCGCGCCGCTCTCGGTGTGGGCCTTCAAGCGCCGGGTGTGAGCGCCGGGTAGCTCCGGTCCGTCCCGCGTGGAGTGAACCGCGCCGTCGTAGGCTGCTACTCACTGGTCGATGGACACGGGTGCGGGTGCGATGCCGGTTCCGGATCGGCTGCGGTCGCGGTGGCGGTCGCATGGAACGGCCTCCGACGTCGGAGGCCCGTCGGCGACGGAGGCCGACGACGTGTTGCTGGTGCGCGTCGCCGGCGGCGACCCGGCCGCGCTGGCGACCCTCTACCGGCGATACGGGGGCAGGTTGTTCGGCTACCTGCAGCGCTACGCGGGCGACCGGATGGTGGCCGAGGAGATCCTGCAGGACACCCTGCTGGCGGTGTGGCGCTCGGCCCCTCGGTATGCGGGGCGCTCCGGCGTGCGGACCTGGCTGTTCGGGATCGCGCGCCGGACGGTGCTGCTGTCCACCCACATCGTCGACGACGTCGCGCAGACCTGCACCGAGCTGGCCGTCCTCGGACGCGGCAAGCTCATCTACCGGGGAACCGTTCGCGACCTCACCGCACAGGCGGACGGGCATGTGTGGTCGCTGGTCACCAGCGGCCAGGTCCCGCCGGTCGGCACCGTGGTGGCGGCGCTCCCGCACGACGGCGCGACCCGCTACCGCATCGTCGCCGCGACCCGGCCAGCCGCCGACGCCGAACCCACCGCACCCACCCTCGAAGACGGCTACGTCGCGCTGGCGCAGCAACACCGCCTCACCGCCACCGAGACCACCGCATAGGCCGCCCCGTCACGGTGGGGCTCCGGCGTCCAGCGCGCGGCGGGCGAGCAGGGCCGCGCCGAGACATCCGGCCTGGTCGCCGAGGGCCGCAAGCACCAGCCGCGGCACGCACGCGGCCCGGACGTCGTGCCCGAACCCGACCGGGAGGCCGGTGCGTGCCGCCAGCAGCGCGCGCGGCGGGAGGTCCCGCCATCCCAGGTTGGCGGAGAAGACCGCCACGCCGCGCTCCTCGTCGACGATCCCGGGAACCACCACACCGGCGGCCGCGGCCTCGATCCCGCGCCGCCGCGCATCCTCCAGGAGCATGCCGAGCGTGGCGCCGACCGCGTCCACGACGGCGTCGGGCCCCCCGTCGTGGGGCGTGGGGCCGCGCAGGAGCCCGCACGTCGCGCCGTCCGGGCCGACGATCGCGCCCTTCATCGTGGTCCCTCCGACGTCGAGGGCGACGACCCACCCGGTCACCGGACCGGGAGCCGCGACCCCTTCGTCGCCGCGAGGTGGCCTCAGCGCTCCCAATCGACCTCGCGAACGCCTTCCAGGCGGGTCAGGGCGTCGATCAGGCGCTCGGGACGGTAGCGGGGTGGCAGCCTGGCCACCAGCACGATCCGGCCACGGCCTTCGGACTCCTCGCGCTCCAGGCCGCGCACGGCCACCTTCTCGCGCCGGGCCACCTCGGCGACCAGCTCCACGTCGAACCCGGCGCGCGTCGACAGCACGAACTCCTCGCGCGACACCGACCAGCTCTGCAGCCGGTCGCGCAGGGCGCGCAGGCCGACCAGGGTGGCGACCACGAGCACGGTGCCACCGGAGGCGAGCAGGTAGCGCCCGGCGCCGAGCGCGACCCCGATCGCGGCCAGGCCGAAGCACCAGGGCAGCGTCCCCAGAAACGTCAGCACCGTGTAGCGCGCGAGCGGCATCTCGCCGATGCCAGCAGGAATGGAGACGAACGAGCGAACGACCGGGACCATGCGCGTGACGAAGACGGTGACGTCACCGTAACGCTCGAACCACTCGTCCGTCCTGTCGAGCTTCTCCGGCGTGACGTGGAGCCAGCGCCCGTGTCTCTCGAGGTACGGCCTGCCGCCGTAGAACCCGATCGCCCACCCGAGAACCGAGCCCAGCGTGTAGCCGACGGTGCCTGCCAGCGCGATAGCCACGTAGGCCCAGGCTGTCGACCCAACCTCGTTCCCGAAGACGGTGACGTCCGAGCCCGGGAAGGCACCCGCTGCGACCGCCCCGCCGTAGACCATGACCAGCTCGCTCGCGGCGGGGAGGATCGCGTCGACGAACATGAGCAGGAACACGGCGTAGAGGCCGTAGTCCCCGATGGCGCCGGTGACGGCCTCGGTGATCGCGTGCACCGAAGAGACTCTACCCGGGGGCGGACCGGAGGACGCTTACCGAGCGCCGCAGCGCCACGGCGCCGAGCTGGTTGCGGGCGGTGACGCGAATTGCAAAGGTCCCCGGCTGGACCACCCGGCCCGCCCCCGTCCGTCCGTCCCACCGCCACATGTGCCTGGCCGGCCCGCGCTCTCCGCGGAAGAGGACCCGCCGGACCCGCCCTTCGGGGTCGAGAACGACCACCCGCAGGCGCGCGGTTCGGGTGACGTTCACCGAGATGTCGAGCCGTCCGCCGCGGCGGGGCCTGACCCTCATTCTCCGGCTCGACAGGCGCAGGTGTCCGAGGGTCTTGTTCACGCGGAAGACCCGCGACATGCGGGTCTGGTCGCCGGTCGCTGTAGCGACGGCTTCGACCTTCCAGCGCCAAAGGCCCTCAGCCATGCCTGGGTTGGAGACGACGCGCCTGATCCAGCCTGGCCGGACCACGTCCTGACGGCTCCAGGCCACCGACCCGTCCGGCCGGACCAACCGCAGGCTGATGTCGGATCTCCGCACCAGCTTGGCGGCGAGCGCCTTTCGGTCCCCGACACCGTCCCCGTTCGGCGAGAGGATCGAGCCATTGGCGCTTGGGGCGTAGATGCCGTAGTAGTGGAGGAACAGTCCGTTCGCGACGCGGCGAGGCGCACCGTCGGAGGGGGTGTTCAGGACCCGGCCGTCGAAGGCGATCGTCGAAGATCCGCCGCCGTCGAAGGCCATTGCGGTGACTGCACCCCGATCGGCCATGACCCTCGCCAGGGCCCGCGTCGTCAGGCCATAGCTCCGGCTGCTGCGCCCATCGGCGACGACGAAGAGGAGGCGGCCGTTCGGCCGCTGGCCGACCGCCGTGCGCGGATGACGCACCGCATATCCGTCTGGCGAGAAACCTTGTCCCGCCTGCGACACGATCCTGCCGTTTCGAACGAGCGTCGGGCCGCCTCCGATGGCGTCGAGCGTCCCCGCCGGTAGCTCGGGCAGGTGCAGGCGCACGGTCACCAGCGTCCCGACAGACGCCTTGGCCCGGAGAACGTCCCGCTTGTCCCCGCGCGCCTGGAGCACGGCGCCTCCGGCGGGGATCCGCGTGCGGCCTCCCCGCTCCACGGCCACCACAGTTCCGGTGAGGTCCGAGTCGAGCCTGGCCTTTGGGAAGCCCCTCAGCACAAGCTCGACCGCGCCTCGAGCCCGGGGGGTCTCGTCTCCCCAGGACCTCGTGAAGAGCCCAACCCGCGACAGGTCTCTGACCGGCTCGTTGAAGTCAGGGATGCGGCGCGCCCGGCCGGTGCCCGCCTGCCATGTGGCCTCGAATCCGAACATGTCGACGAGCAGGCGGCTGTCCAGGCCCAGAGCCATCGCCGACCGCCAGCGGCTCGGACGCGCCGAGATGACCCCGTCGCGGAGGAAGAGGCCTGTGGGGTGACCGGTTTCGAGCCTGAAGAAGTCGCCGTTGACGCCGACCGTGGTCGCGTCCTGCGTAAGGCGCCTCTGCATGGCGGGCACCGTCTGGCGCCGAACGTCACCTCCACGAGCCCGGACCGGGAGGAGGCGGTACAGGTCGCTGGGCGGCGGCGTGCTGA
>Ga0209874_1000707_pt1 | contig 9932 bp, 7 predicted proteins | sample GWRWN1_20_30_FD_187216 | JGI IMG/M metagenome (GOLD analysis project Ga0209874, IMG submission 187216) | Riverbed sediment microbial communities from areas with no vegetation in Columbia River, Washington, USA - GW-RW N1_20_30 (SPAdes)... | ecosystem: Environmental > Aquatic > Freshwater > River >... | reverse complement strand
CCATTTCGACGCCTACGTGAAGGACTTCGATACCGCCAGCGGCGCAGCCCGCGACTGGTTCCTGGAGCACCTCGGCTCGAGGTAGATCTCCCTCTTGTTTGTCGCTGCCCTGGCATCAGGACGGTGCGTTCGGAGGAGGCGGCCAGACTGGCCCGGCTTCCTTCGCTCGAACCTTGAGGTGGCTGGTTGGAGGTGGCTGGTTGGAGGTGGTCAGGATGGTTCGTACTGGGCTATCCGCCATCCGGGGACCATTGAACGGACAGCTGGCCGACTGTGGTGCGGACCAGGTGTGACGAACTGGCTGACCGATGGCGCGGTCGGCGGCGGGGCGGCCCACACGGCCGCCCCGCCGCCACATACCACTGCTACCTGAGCCGGGTCGAGAACGTGTCCGAGCCGAGCGCGCCGCTCGCCTGGATCCTCAGGTTCGCAGCGAAGAACGGCTGGAACGACGTACCGGCGGCGTCGAGCGCCTGATAATCGCCGAGGAAGAACCCGCCGGCCGGCGCCGCGGCAGCGTGGTCGAACGTCGGCGTGACGCGCCGGCTCGCCGACCACGTGCGGCCGCCGTCGGTCGACGCCGTGAACCACTCGGCGGTCATGAACGAGCCGTCCTTCGTCGACGCGTCGTCGCGCAGGTCGTAGTAGAGGATCCCGACGGTGCCGCGGCTGTTCACGGCGACCGCGGGCGTGAAGGCGTCCTGCCCGCCGGCGGGCGTGTCGTTCGCCCGGACCGGCGCCGACCACGACCGCCCCTCGTCGCGCGAGGAGGTGACGAGCACGTCGGTACGCTTCCCCTTCGAGAAGCGGACGTCCTGCCACGTTGCGTACAGCGTCCCGTCGGGTGCGACCGCGAAGGACGGGACGGTGTCGCCCGTGCGAAGGCCGGGGACGGGTAGCGACTGCATGTCCATCACCAGTTGCGGCGCCGAGAACGTCTGCCCGCCGTCGTTCGAGAGCGCCATCCAGAGCTGCTGACTGTTCTTACCGAGGCTGGCGTTGTTGAAGTAGGTGCCGAGGACAGCGACATCACCGTTGGGGAACACAACAGGGACGTTGCCGATCGTCTGCTTGTTCGTTCCGGTCGCGAACACGACCTGCGGCGTCGAGAAACTCGCGCCGCCGTCGGTCGAGCGGGAGAACATCGCTGGGCCGGTGTAGGTGCCGACGAACGGCTGACCGAGCGGGTCCTCGATCAGCCGGTCCCAGGCGAGGTAGACGTTGCCGCGGTTCGGGCTCGAGTCCCAGTCGTCGACCGCCATTGCGTTCTTGTCGTTGAAGAACTCGAACTGCCGGTCGATGATCACCGGAACCGGCGGCCCCCACGTGAGCCCGCCGTCCGTCGAGGTGTTCACGAACAGGCCGTTGTCGGGTCCGGTGTCGTCGAAGCCGAGACTGAACGCGTGCACGCGGTTCGACGGCCCGAAGTCGACCCACGGATCGGTGACGCGCTGGAACTCGCCGCCCGCGAGGATCGAGACACCCGGCAGCGGGATGTTCGCCCACGTGCGTCCACCGTCGAAGCTCGTGCCCAGCACCAGGTTACGGGCGCCACCACTCGTCCAGCGGTCCTCCTGCCAGATGCCGACGACGTTGCTCCGGTTCGACTGGTTGACCGAGACCATCGGCTCGGTCTGCGAGTCGAACGTGCCCCTTCCGCTCGTCGTCAGCTCCTCCGCCGTCAGCGGCCCGACAACACCCTGGTCGGTGGAGACGCGGACGAGCGAGTCGGGCAACGGCGGGGCAGCCGCGATCGCCGGACCGGCCGCGGCGTCGGGATCGCCGGAGACACCGGCGGAGAAGACGGCGCCGTTGAACGTGCGGCCGGCGGGGCCGCGTGCGACGGCCGTCTCGGCTCCGACGGCCGACTGGGCGAGGACACTGGCGGCCATGACGAGCACGGCCGCGCCGACGACAAGTCGTCTCACCAATATCCCTCCCACCCGCTCATCTGGGGTGACCCAGCCGAGGGACGCGAGAATCGCACAGCCGCGGACCTTCCGTCCAGCGCATGCAAGAACGAGTCCTCGAACGAGTGCGGGCCGCGAAGCGACCCTCCGTCCTTGTAGGGTCGTCCACGTCCCGGCCCGCCATCGCTACCGGGTATTGCGCGAACCCACGTCGCCTGGTTCCTCACTGGCGGCCCGCCAGCCATTTTGAGCCCGCGGCCGCAGTGTGCTGCGCACCGACGGCGGTGGGACACGTGCACGCGCGAACGCGACTCAGCTTTCGTCGACCGCCGCGTGTCCCATTCCAACGGTGACGGCAGCGACGGTGTAGCAGGCAGCAGGACAAAAATGAGACCGCGGTGGCGCTGGATGGAGTCGCGCTCATCGGCGGCAAGGACCGTTAGGATGCACCCTTGCCCGTCGAGGGTGTTAGCGGCTGTGTAGAAAACGGTACAGCGAGACATGTCGAATCTGCTCGACGATCCAGAGCGAGTGGGGGGTCGGCCGTTCAGAAAGACAGGTGGACGGGGCCGCCCCGCTGGTTGTCGAGCGCTCGCGCTGGTACATCCCATCCTGAGGACACGCCGCTCGTAATCCATGCAATGGACGGCCAGCGGGCGACGGTTCGGTGGATCGTGCCCTCGGCCGGCACCGGCCAGCAGTCGGGGCGAATCCACGCGTGCCGAGCGCGGCACGGATCAGAAGCGGAGTGTCTGCGTCCCACTCAGCGATCGCGGTCATCGATCGGGCGCCGGTCAGGACCGCGGCGGCGGTCATGGCCAGGATGGCGACCAGCGGATGGCGGCGGCCGGCGCGGGTTCGCGGGCCGCGGATCGTGGCGGAGTAGCCGAGCAGGTGCGGCGCTTCGGTTGGTCGCAGGGGTCGGCGTGGGCGAGTCGGGTGTAGGCGGCTGGGATCGAGGATGATGGGTCGGCAGACACGGATGTCCATCGCGATCATGAGGCTGTGGTAACCGCATGATCCCGACGCTCGCGCCGGCTCCACACAATGACGCATCACAGCCTGGCCTTGGACGGTCCTGACACGACCGCTGCGGGCGCTGCGCCGCCCTGATAGGCACGGATCCAGTTGCACGGCTGCTTGGTTCGGGGCATCGGCGTGGGTCTCACGTTCAGACGCTGGTCCGCGCTCATGTGGAGTTGGCTGGCGCTGGCCAACGCCGCGCTCTCGTGTGGCCGGTTGGTCGGCCTTCCTGGACCTTATTCCGCTGGCAGCATCGCCCCGCCGCCTGTGACACCGGACTGGCGCAACTCCGTTGCGTGCTGGCGGCGTTGCCGCCTCGGAGGCCACACGGCTATGGTGGCCGCGGGCGTTGTTGTGCGATGTCCAGGGGAGCCCGGCGGAACCGGGCTGAGAGGCCGATTGCGGTGTCGGCGACCCTTCGAACCTGATCCGGGTCATACCGGCGAAGGGAGCAGCGATGGCGGCGGCCAGCCGGCGCAGCTTCGACATCCAGCCAGCTCCGGAGTGGGGCATCCAGCCGGTGCCGCGCGAGCGGCGGGTGCTCGGCTTCCTCGACCAGGCGGTGCTGTGGGGCAACCTTGGGATCAGCCTGCTGGTGTTGGTGGCGGGCGCGCTGCTGGTCCCGGCCATGGGGCTGATACCTGCCCTGCTCGCCACGGTGCTGGGCGCGGCCGTTGGCAACGCCCTGCTCGGCCTGGCCGCGGTGCCCGCCTCGGAGACCGGCGTGCCGGCCATGGTGTTGTACCGCGCTCCGCTGGGGGTGCGCGGCTCGCTGCTGCCGACCGCCTGCAACGTGGTGCAGAACCTCGGCTGGGCCACCTTCGAGCTGTTTGTGATCGCCAGCGCGGCCGCCGAGGTGTCCCAGCGGGTGCTCGGCTTTCGGGGGCGGCTGCTGTGGGTGCTGCTGTTTGGGGCGATCGCCACCGCGCTCACCCTGGCCGGTCCGCTGACCGTGGTCCGCCGCTACCTGGAGCGGTTCGCGGTCTGGGCGGTGCTGGCCTCCACCGCCTACCTCACCTGGTATGCGCTCACCCGCTTCGACCTCGGGACGCTGGCTAGCCGGCCGGGCGATGGCGGGCTGAGCTTCTGGGCCGGGGTGGACCTTGCGGTCGCCCTGCCGATCTCGTGGGTGCCGCTGGTGGCCGACTACGCCCGCTTCGGCCGCTCGGCCCGGACAGCCTTCTGGGGCACCAGCGCTGGCTACTTCCTCGCCCAGGTGTGGTTCTTCGCCCTTGGGATCCTGTTCCTGCTCGGCATCGGCCAGGGCGACGTGATCGCCGCGGTCCTCGCCGTGCCGGTGGGGCTGCTGGCCATGGCCGTACTGGTGGTCGACGAGGCCGATGAGGTGTTCGCCAACCTCTACTCGACCGTGGTGAGCATGCAGAACGCCGCCCCGCGGCTGCCCGGCAGGCGGCTCGCCGTCGTCGTCGGGGCGGTCGCCACCGGGCTTGCCGCCCTGGTCGGCGACCTGTCCCGCTACGAGAGCTTCCTCTTCCTGCTCGGCGCGCTGTTCGTGCCGCTGTTCGGGGTGCTGGCAGCCGACTACTTCGTGCTCGCCCGCCGCCGCTACGACGTCGCCGGGATGTACCGGCCGGACGGCCCCTACCGGGGCGTGCGCTGGCCGGCGGTGCTGGTCTGGCTGGCCGGGTTCCTTACCTACAACTGGATCAACCCGGGCACGGTGGGCGCCTGGATCTCGCTCAACCGCACCCTCTTTTCCGGCCTGCTGCACCTGCCCTTCCCGCTCTCGGCCCGCTACCCGTGGCTGGGCGCGTCGCTGCCCGCCTTCACGGTCGCCTTCCTGGCGATGCTGGCCACCGGGCGCCGTCCCCGCCCCGCACCGGGTGCGACAAGAGGCTGAGCGGCCGGCCCGCCAACGCCCGCTGCACCCCGACCACTGGCAGGCCAGGAGCCCGTCCGGGGCCAGCCCGGGGAATCGCGCCGACCTAATCGGCGCAGCCAGTACGTGCGGAGCGCGTCGGACCCTATCGATGCCATCGTCCCAGGCCGTTAGCTGGTGGGAGTTGAGACCAAGGCGTTTCGGCGGGTCGCCCACGCGCCTGCCGCCAGTTGCTGCGGGAGGGATGTTCGTGGTAGCGGTTGGTGGACGAGTCGGTCTCCCCCAGGCCGACACCAAGCCTGCACGCGGCGGCTGCTCCGCATGCCCGTCCGCGTCGTTGTGGTTCTGCAACCAGGATTCCGCACGGACTTACCGGGCTCCGCGACTTCGCAGGAGGTTGCCATGACTGCGTTGTTCCTGCTGTTGGCGATCGTCGGGGGCGTGGTGGTGGGCGATCTGGTGCTGGAGAACACCACCGCCGACGATCTCGCGGTCTTCAACCACACAATCCACGGGGTCAGCGAGGGGCTGCTGCTGGCGATGGCGGCCGCGCTCGGCCTGCTTGTTGGCCTGCTGGTGGTGTTGTCGGCGGGCACGACGCGGACGCGACGCGCCCGACGCAAGCAGCTACGCACCGCCGGAGACGCTCTGCGCAGGCAGGTCGCCGGGCTCGAGCGCGACAACAGCAGGCTGCGGCGTGAACTCGCCCGCCGCGACCGGCCTGTGCGTCACTTCCGCGAGCCTGCCGCGCCGGCTGACCCCGAATCCACCCCATGGGCCCCCGCGACGGCCAACCGCGGCGTCGCCGTCGCGTCCCGGTCGGTGGAGGGCCACCCCGAGCCCCTCTACGAGGCGGCCAGGCGGGCCGCCCGGCTGCGTAGCACCAATGACCTCGTCCGCCCGGCCGTCAATGACCCCGCCCGCTACTGGCAGGCCGACGAGTACGCGCGGCGGTCCTAGACAGGATGGCTGGAGCTCGGGTGCACGGCGCAGGTGAGGTTCCCGTTGCACGCACCCTCCGCAACGCGGCGCGTACCCCCGGCGGATCGACCCTGCAGGGTATGACCAGGTGCGATTGCCCAGGCGCGGTCATGTCGTCGGGGGTGTGATGATCGGGCCGTCCTTTCCGGCGGTGCTGGGGGCTGCGCAGGGTGGGGATGAGCAGGCGTTCGCGGTGCTGTGGCGGGACCTGCAGCCGGCGGTGCTGCGGTATCTGCAGGTGGCGGCGCCGGCGGCGGCCGAGGACCTGGCCGCCGACACCTGGATCTCGGTAATCCGCGGGCTGGCCCGCTTCCGCGGCGACGAGCAGAACTTCCGGACGTGGGTGTTCACCGTGGCCCGCCACCGGGCCATGGACTGGCGCCGGCAGGCGGCCCGCCGGCCGGTCTTGTCCTTGCCGGTTGAGCTGCTGGCCGAGCGGCCGGCGCCGGATGACCCAGCCGAGGCGGTGCTGGAGGCCCAGTCGACCCGGGCGGCGCTGGCGCTGCTGGCCGAGCTGCCCGCCGACCAGGCCGAGGTGGTGGCGCTGCGGGTGCTTGGCGGCCTGGGGGTCGCCGAGGTAGCTCGGATCACGGGGAAGCGGCCGGGTGCGGTGCGGGTGCTGGCCCACCGGGGGTTGCGGCGGCTCGCGCGGCGGCTGGAGGCGGCCGGGTTGGCGCGGGGTGTAACGCGATGAGCGACGGCGACGGTCTTGCCGTCGACATGCATCGACTGCTTGGGTTTCTCGAGGCCGCGCCGCCGGTCGCCGACCAGGGCACGCTGGAGCGGCTGTTGGCCGGTCGGCTGGACCCGGCTGACGCCCCGGCCGGCCATGCCGGGCTGGCCAAGTTCCTGGCCGCCGCCACTGCCCCAGGAAGCCCGGAAGAGTGGGCCGGGGAGCAGCTGGCGATGGCCGAGTTCGCCGCGGTGGTGCAGTCGCCTCCCCCCACTCTCGTCCCCCGGAGGGCGACCATGCTCAGCAAGCTCGCAAGCGTCAAGGCGGCCGCCGCGGTGCTGGCGGCGGTGCTGTCGGTCGGCGGTGTTGCCGCCGCCGCCACCGGGCAGCAGCCCGGCCAGGCGGAGCACGCCGCCGACCGGATACCGTCCACCACCGGTGCCGGCGCGGCCGGTCACGGCCTCGGCCAGGCCGCGGTCGTCGACCTTGGTGCGGCCGCCAAGCAGGGGCTGTGCCGGGCCTGGCAGGCCGGACAAGGCGCCAACCTTGGCCGCCGGGCGGACTCGCCGGCGTTCCGGGCGCTGGCGGTGGCGGCCGGTGGTGCCGACAACGTCGCCGCCTACTGCGCCGACGTCGCAGCCGGCGGGACGGCCGATGGCCAGGGGCAAGCAGACGCCACTGGGCCGGACGCGATGGCAGCGGCTCGCGCGGGGCTGTGCCAGGCGTGGCAGAGCGGCCAGAGTACCGACCACGGCCGTCGCGCGGACTCGGTGGCGTTCCAGGCCTTGGCCGCGGCGGCCGGTGGGGACGAGAAGATCGACGCGTTCTGCCGGGACACCACGGCAGGCAGCGCCGGCGTCCATGGGCAGGGGCCGGGCTCGTCGCCGACCACCGTCCCGCCACCGTCGACCACGGTGTCGCCCCCCAGCAGCGGCCCGCCCGCAAGCACCGGCCCGGGCGGACACGGCCAGGGCGGACCCCCAACGACCACTGGCTAGGCTGCCGATGGTCGGTCGCACCGAAGTGGTCTCCCCTGCGCTTCCAGTGCGACGTGCTGGCTGGGCCCGGAGCGGTCGAACGCTTCGGGCCCAGCCACCCACCAAGGCAGCGATGCGACGTGGGACTCGCACGCCAACAACGCCCGCGTGCCGTGGAAGGCGGCGATAGTCGACACGCCTGGGGCCAAGCGGTCCTCCGACGAGGAGTCCGAAGGGACGGACTTCGAGGAACTGGCCGACGCTCCGGTTGCGGCGTTGGGCCTGTCCAGCAGCGATGCCGAGGCCCTGGGGCAGGCACTTGGCGTCAAGACCATCCGCGACTTGGCGGATAACAAGTACATCCGGCGGGCGCAGGCGATCGTGCACCTAGCGGACGGCAAGTAACGACGACCTGTGGTTTCGTCTGGTGTGCGGCCGGTCATCACTCTGGCGCCGGCTAACGAGTCGATGTGCTGGTCGTCGACGGTCGGGCAGCTGCCGAGCAGGTGGTTGCGGCCGAACTACGGGTCGGACAGATGGAGGATGGTGATCGCCTCGCTGGGCATCACGCTCCCTCCTACCTGCCGTCCGATGCCGCACCATCGTGGTCCTCGCCCAAGCGGGCGGCCCTGCAACACCGGCAGGAGAGCCTGAGGAGTTGTTCAAGGGTGAGGCCTGCGAGCAGCGTAGTCTGGGATCAGCGGCCCAAAAGCGGTCTTAACAGAGAACGCTTAACCGCAGGCCGATAGAACCGATAACTTCGGCGTCTACGGTCGGACGCGACCTCGGAAAACGGCGTTCCGCACAGCGGTTCCTGGTTGTTCCAGGGTAAGGATGGGGTCGCCGGTTCGATTCCGGCGGGGGGCTCCACCAGCAAGGGAAACCGGCGTGTCGGACGGCTGGGGACGTCAGCTCGTCATCGAGGCGTCGTTCGAGGTCACGGTCGCTCGGTGATGGGTGACGCAGGTTACCTAAGGATCGAACGTCAGATCGGTAGTCATCGTCGGCCCGTCGCCGCTCGTCCGTCACCTTCCCTACTAGAGGACGGCGAGGAGCCATGCCGTCGCGTAGATGAACGCGCCGACGGTCATGAGGAGCACAGCGTCGCGCTGGACGGTCAGCGCGGTCGCAACGCTGTTCTCGCCCGTGCGGACGGCGTCGGCATAGGCCAGGGCGAGCTGAGCCAGCACCGGCGGCGCCGTCCGGCTGAGCACCGCCGCATCGACTATCTGGAGGTCCTTGCGGGTCGTGATCAGCGCCGCGGCGCCGAGCAGCCCGACGACGATGCACACGACCGCTCCGCACCAGAGAAGCAGCGCGGGGAGCACACGGTGACTGCCAGGCCCCGCGATGGTGCGCACGGTTCCGAACACGACCACCAGGAACCCTAGCGCGGTGGTGAACAGGAACTGGCAGCGGGAGCGGATGCGCTCCAGGTCAGCGATCTGCCGGTCGAGCTGCCGCCTGCCCTCAGTGATGAGCAGCTGGTGGTCGTCATCCGACCAGCCGCCGAGATCGCCGGGCTGGCCCGGGTGCACCTCGAACGCCGGCACCGCAGTGCTTGGTCAGTAACTATTCAGCTCGCCGACGGATGCTCTAGGCGATACGCGCACTGAGGCGAAGTAATACTCCGCGTGAGCATCGGCAGGCGGAACCCCCTCCCGAGGAATCGTCAAGAGTTGTGGATCGCCGGCCTGGCATGGTCACGCGGCGGCCTCCTCAACGTCGTCCGGACGCTCGATCATCACCCCCTTGTCGAACCGTGCCCCGGCGCGTACGAGGGCGACCAGGTGGGGACCGTTGACCGCCCGCCAGCGATCCTGCGCTGCTTCAAGGAGCTTGAAGGCCATGGCGAGCCCGGCGGCCTTGCTGCCCGGTCCCTTGGTCACGCGGGTTCTGAGCCGGACCGATGAGAAGGTCGACTCGATCGGGTTGCTGGTCTTCAGGTGCCCCCAGTGCTCGGCTGGGAAGTCGAAGAACGTCAGCAGTTCCTCGGCGTCGTCGACGATCTTGGCCACCGCCTTGGGCCACTTGACGCCGTAGTCGCGGGCGAACCCCTCGATCGCGTGCTGGGCGTGGTCGCGGTCGGGCGCGTCACGGATCTCCGCCAGTGCCTTGCGCGCGCCCGCCTGCACGGCCTTGGGCAAGGCGTTCAGCACGTTGGCGGCCTTGTGGACCCAGTCGCGCTGGTGGCGGGTGGCTGGGAAGACGTCACGGAGCGCCGCCCACAGCCCAAGCGCGCCGTCGCCGACCGCCACCACCGGGGCCCGCATGCCACGGCGCCGCAGATCGCGTAGCAGCTCCGCCCAGCTGTCGGTGGACTCGCGCTCGCCGTCGGCGACCGCGACCAGTTCCTTGGTGCCGTCGGCCCGGACGCCCACGATCACCAGGCAGCACAGCCGGGCCTGCTCCAGCCGCACCCGGAAGTGCACCCCATCCGCCCACACATACACGTAGTCCCGGTCGGTCAGATCGCGGCCTGCGAAGGCCCGGTAGTCGGCCTGCCAGGCACCAAGCAGCCGGCCGAC
>Ga0209874_1000705_pt1 | contig 9939 bp, 6 predicted proteins | sample GWRWN1_20_30_FD_187216 | JGI IMG/M metagenome (GOLD analysis project Ga0209874, IMG submission 187216) | Riverbed sediment microbial communities from areas with no vegetation in Columbia River, Washington, USA - GW-RW N1_20_30 (SPAdes)... | ecosystem: Environmental > Aquatic > Freshwater > River >... | reverse complement strand
GCAGAGATTTATCATTTCAAAGTCTCCCCTCTGCGTCCTCCGCGCCTCCGCGGTGCAATCTCCGAGCCCTGCTTCACATGAAAGCCTGAAGATCCTATCTTCTTTCTCCCAAAACAAACTTCGGTTTCAACAGGGCGATAAGGGCGGGTAGCAGCAACAGACCCCCGAGCATGTTCATCGTCAGGATAATCAGAAGTTGGTAGCCCATCTCAGCTTGGAAGCGGAGCGGTGACAAAGACCAGAACGCGATCCCCGCCGAAACCAGGACGGCGGTGTAAAGCACCGCCTTGCCAGCGGTGGCCATACCTTCGATCACCGCTGAAGGAAGATCGGTTCGGTTCTGGCGTTGGTATTCCTCAATAATGCGCGAAACGATATAAATCCCGTAGTCCTCGCCGAAACCAATTCCCAGACTGATCACCGGCAAGGTGTTGACGTTCAGTCCCACGTTCCAGTAGGCCATGAGCGCCATGCCAAAAGTGTTCGACAGGAGAACCACTCCAACAAAGAAAAGGCCGGCGATTAACGAGCGAAAGCCGATGGCGCAAAAAACCAATTGGGCCAAGAGCATCAAACCGAGAGTGAGCTTGTCGGAGCGGGCGATAACTTCGTTGGCCGCCGCCAACACGCCGGCATAGCCGCTGGCCAGCTTGAATTCGGCGCCCTCCAAGGGATGGCTTTGAATGAATTCCGTGGCACGATCGATCACGTCGCGGAGGGTATCTCCCTTATGATCATAAAGAAAAAAAGTCACCCGGCCATGCTGAAAATTGTAATTGACCCAGCGGTCGAAATCTCCCGGTTCGCTGCCGTGCTCTGCCACCATCACAATACCTCCCACGTCGTCGGCCGAGCGCGGCAGCAGAGACCAGCGGGGATCGCTGTTATGCAGGACGGTGTTGATCTGGCGCGTCAGGTCCACCAGAGAGTCCGTGCCGCCGACATGAGGCGAGCGCATCATGTGACGTTGAAAGGCCTCGACTGTCTCCAGCACCTGCGGCGACTTCATGGTATTTTCCGTCTGGCCCTTAACGATAACGTAAAGATGGTCCGTACCCTGAAATCTTTCGTTGATGTGGCGCACGCTCTGGTTGTAGTTCGAATCGGGCCACAATAGCGGAGAGCCCGGACGAGAATCGCCGACGGTCAAAAACTGATACCAGTAGACGCTCCACACGGCGATAACGGCGAAACAGGCCGTGACGAGCAGTCGCCCCGGCCGACGGACGCAGAAACCGCCCAGGCGTCGTAGCGGTGTTTCTAGCCAATGCCCTTCGCCTCCCCTGGGAAGGTGGCGCGGTGCCGGAAAGTAACAGCAGAGAATCGGATCGAGAATGACCACGGTCACAAGATTGCTTAGCACCCAGAAACTTCCCGCAATGGCCAGCTTGATAAGAATCGGCATCGGGGCCACCAGGAGAACCGTAAGGCCGATGGCGTCGGTGACGATGGAAACGCTGCCGGGCATCATCAGCCCTGTCGCTGATTCGATGGCCGCTTTCTCCTTGTTGCCGTAGCGTTCCAACTCCTCGAAGAATCGTTCTCGGAACTGTATGGAGTGGCTAATGGTCCGCGCTGCAATTAGAAACGGCACCACTAGGATCAGTGGCTCGAAATTGTAACCCAAGAGGGCGGTAAATCCGGTGCCCCAGATAAAGGTGATCACAGCGGAAAACGCCGGAATCAAAACCCCGTTGAGATTGCGGTAGTAGAGAACGAGCAGCGCAATAATGCTGAAGCAAGTAAGCGCGATGATCAAGCCGATTTGGCGCAGATAGTGGTAAATCCAACCATAGAGAATGGGCTCGCCGGCGGTAAAAATGCGGGCCTTCCCATCTTCGATTTCTTTGATCGCTTGCTGGATGCGCTGGAACAAGGCCCCATAGTCGAGCCGCTCTTCATGGAAGGCGGCGGTGATTAGAGCCGCCTTGCCATCCTCTGACACCAATCGTCCGACGATGGTGGGATTGGCATAGACGATATTCCGTAATCGCTCAATCTCCTCCGGGCTGCGGGGAACATTGGGCCACATGACCGGTTGGACCTCGATCCCCCAGGCGGTGGCGCGAACGTCTTTCACTTTCTGGCGCGCGATGGAGAAGATCTGGTAGTTGTTGACCCCCGGGATGCGCTCGATAGTTTCCGTGAGTTTCTTCACCTTCTCCAGAACCGCCGGGTTGAAGATGTCGCCGTCGGTGGCCTCGACGGAGATAAGAACGACGTTGGCGCCGCCAAATGTTTTCCAAAACTCGTTGTGCACGCGAATATAAGGATGATCCTTTGGTAAAAGATCCGAGAAGGCGGTATACATCTCGATTTTCAGGGCGTGGTAGAAGAAAAAAAAAGTGACCAGGATGATGATCCAAAGGATAGCGGCGCGTTTTTGAACGATGAAAGTTGCGAGACGTCTCATGGGATCCGGCTTAGTCTCTTTCCCTGGCCGTGGGGCGCGATCTTAAGCCGCTTCCAGGTTGTCCCTCCGTCCTCGGTGCGCAAAATGACCCCCCGATTGCCGACGATCAAACCAAAGCCGTCTTTGCCGAAGGCGATGCCGTTCAAGCTTAGACGCGGAGTTTCCGCTCTGGCCTGGCGCCAGTCATTGCCGTTCGCGTCGGAGTGCAGGAGAGTGCCGCGCTCGCCCACGGCCCATAGCCCGCCGTTGAATGCGGCCGCAGCGAAGAGATGATTTGCTCCCGGAGAGCTGCTGGTTTTTTCCCTCTGGCGCACAACTTCCCAACTTGAACCGCCGCGGGTTTTGAGGATGACACCGTCGAGACCGAAGGCCCAACCGTTCTCCGGCTCAGGGAAGAGCAGGGCGAAGAGGTTGCGGCTTTCTCCGCTTACAAAGGAGACCTCCACTGGACTCTTTTGCTTGATCCAGTTCTTGCCTCCGTTGTGGGTTTGGAAGATGATGCCGAACTCGCCGACGATCCAGCCTCTAGTTGAGTTGACAAACGCGACGCTGCTCAAAGCAAGGTCTTCCGATAGCGATGAATCGCTCCACGAGCGGCCGCCATCGCGCGTATGAAGTATGGTTCCTCGACTGCCGACAGCCCAACCCGTTTGCTCGGAAACAAAAGTAAGGCCAAAAAGGTGCTCAGTCGTGCCGGTTGTCTGCGCGCGCCAATTTTTACCGCTGTCCGTTGTGTAGAGCATGGTGCCGTAGCTTCCGGAGATCCAACCCCTCTCTCCGTTCAGAAACCGGACTTGAAACAGGGAGTTGCGCGTGGGACTCTGCTGGATCTCCCAAGTTAAGCCCTTGTCCTTAGAGTGCAGGATCGTCCCGTAATAACCGACGACCCAGGCTTGGCTGTCGAGGATTTGAACTCCGTAGAAGTTTTCTTGAAGCGCGGGCTCTTTCGCAAGGGTGGCGGCGTGAGCAGAAAAAACCGGCGGGGCCAAACTAAGGATCAGCCCCGCGAGACAAGAAAAGACAGAGCGCATGAACCTGATTTAAGCTCGCCGGCTAAGGGAAGAAACGCGCTATCAGCTCCGCTTGCCTGTTACTCGATGGATCCTCCGCGCATGACGCTTTGCAAGGTCGCGAGGCTGAACATGCTTGCGGGATAACCCTGATTATAGGCGCGAGTCGCGGTGACGATGGTGGATCGACCGTTTTGGACATTGACTATTACGACGTCCCCTACGGACCAGACCTCGCGTCCGTCGGCGAGTTTCACCGGAGTGAAGAAGCCGAACTGTTCTTTCCAGTATTCTCCTTTTTTGTCCCACATCAAAGTCCAGTGAGTATCAAAGGTGGCCTTGTTGAGGTGTAACAGTTTTCTCGGGTAGCAGTAGTTTGGATCTTTGGGCGTGATCTCGAGAACGTAGGTGTCCACGACTTCCCACTTTTCGTCCAGGGGCAAGTAATCGCCCTGCTTGCGAGCGAAGGGTAAGTGCTCTTGGCTGATGTTGGCCAGGATCTTCTTGTCGCCCAGGTACTTGTAATTGAAGTCGGTAATTTTGCCGTTGAAGCTATTGATGTCATCCAGATTGAATTCGCTTGGAGCCAGGGTCTGGCACCTCTGTGTGGTAGTGGCCCGGCGGATTCTACGAATGCTGGGAAGGTAGATATGCAGATCGTCGGGTCGGGTTGGATCCTTATAGCGAATCTCCAGGGTCGTTGTGCCGGAGGCGTCGCGTGGATAGCTGTCGACGCGCAGTTGGATATAGTCGATATGCTCATAACCGGGGATCGCGGGTTTAGGATTCAACGTGTAGCGCGTGCTGGGAAAAAGAAAATACGAAATAAGATCCGCGCGCCGCTCCGAACCGTCCTTCTCGATCGCGGCGCGTAGGATTTTCCCGCCTTTGACGCCGCCGCCGGTTTTGTAGTCGTCCCCCAACCAGCGATAGAAAAAATTCCAGGCCAGTTTCTGGCCGAGTTGGGGATCGTTCGTCTCGATCTTTGGAAACGGTTGTCCGGCGACGTAATTCAGCAGTTCGCCATCGGCGCCGAGGCTGACTTTGCCGGAATACTTCTCGGTCGCTTCGACGTATTCTTTGAGGGGCCGGTAGACCTTCGGCGTTTTGATCTGCATCGTATAACCGGCCTTGATGCGACTCAGCAGATTCTCGCCCACCATGCCCTGAATCTTTTGCCAGTTCTGCGGCCCGATGGTCTCTCCCACCTTGAGATCGGCTTCCGCTGCGGCTGCAACTGAGGGAGAGCCAAGAAGCAAGCAGCCGTAAAGAATGACGGACAACGCCGCGGTTGTCGGCTTGAGCGAATATTGATCTTGAAACGGTAACTGCATCATTTTGAACCTCCGAAATCGAGCTTTAGAATTGATACCGCATCTTAAGGAAGATCGAATCTTTCTCGGAGAAAAGTCCGAGATTAGCGAATTTATTATGGCCACCGTAGAAGGCGCCAATCAAACTGAGCGAAATCTTTTCATTCCAGGGCGGCGCATACGTCACCGCCGGATTGGCGCTCCAGTAGCCGGCTGGATCGTAGCTCAGGAAGACGTCGGGCAAGATAGTATCGCCCAAATACCCGGTGCTGACTCTGAAGGTGAAATTCGTCGTCACCGTTTGTATTTTTTGCGCGCTGCCAAACGGATGTATACCATCCTTGTGATTAAAAATGATGCGCTGAAAAATTTGAAAGGACATTCTGAAAGGACGCCAGGGGTCGTCTTGCAGAAAGGGTATTAAGGTAGACCGGTCGAACCCCAGCATGTACCGCAGGGTATTTTTTTCAATGATGCCCTCCGGGTATTTCGGATTGGCGCTGGCCTTGAGACCAAAAAATCCAGGGTACTGCGAGATATTGTACGGCTCGGAGGGGTAAAGGGCCATTTCACCTCTGATCGCCGTATTGATCGGGATAGAAGCGAGTTGGTCGACCGTGTAGTTAAAATGGCCGGCGAAGATGTTCGTCCGATCGTTAACCAGCTTCAAGTTGACTACGCTCGGGGCCTGACCTCCCAGACAGGCCGGCAAAGCGACCGAGCAGCCGACCCCAGTGACCTTGAAGACCATGTCGGTAGCCTGAGGATTGAAGCCCCAGATGTAACCCAGGCCGAAATTTAGTTTGCCGATGCTGTGGGTGATCCTCGCACCGACCTTCCAACTCTCGCCTGCACCTGGCAGTTGCCTGGTCGTACTGGGAATGACCAGGCAGCCGAGGCCGGCGCAGGCGCCCGGGTTGAGAGGATTTGCGTACAAATTGCCGAAGGCGTTTCGCCCGCCGATCATCAATCGTGTTTCAGGATGGGCGGACCATCTGCCGTATCTGACTTTGCGATCCCCGGTATCGTTGGTGCCCATAAATGTATCGACTCTCTCCTCCGGAAAATCTAGAGAGCCGGGAAGCGCGAAGAACTCCAGGATGGTGTTGCTTACAGGTCGGACCGTGTAGAGCATTCTCAACCCCCAGGAAGGAATCCGCGACTCATCGAGATTGAAGAGATTAGGCGCCGCGGGCGGAGAAAATCTGAGGTTTTGAGGGTTGATGACATCGAGCAACCTGATGCCGTCGGTTTCGCCCCAGGAAATAAATTGCCTGCCGAGCCTCAATTTCAACCTGTCCGTGGGGGAAACGTCCAAAACCGCTTCCCAGGGGACGGGACTGTACTCACTATAGTAGGTAACGATGAGCGGCCTGACCGGTTGAGGAGGAAAGTAGGTGACGCTTGCCTCGCGGCTTTTCGTTTCCATGCTATAGCGGGGTTCCGCAACGAAACGCCATGAAATAAAGAATTTCGCCCACTCGGCCATGTCGACGTTGAATTCAGGCTGAATGGTAAATCGGTTCATGACGAAACGGTTCGAGGTGTTGAAAAAATGGCTCCCGTGGCTGACCGATACCCCGCTCGTGTTCTCAACGAATCCGCCAAACGACACCTTTTCTTTAAAGAATTTTTCCCACTCTTCGCCAAGGATGGACTCTGCCGACGCATGACTGGAGAACAAAGCCATCAGCACGAAAACGGCAGTCGAGAAGAAGATCTTGCGGTACTTCTTGCCCATGCGCTCCTCCATAGAATGCTTGCCCATCTATATTTTCGCGTTCGGTTCGTGGTACTTCTATAGGAATTGCTATCTTCCGCTTCGTCGGTCAGCCCCGACCAAAAATCGTTTATATTTAAACAATTCGTATGTCAAGGATTATTTTCGGATCTTTTTTGTCTGCGGTTCTCTTAGCAGCTCCTTTCCTCGCTCCGATTCTGTTTCCTGCAGCTTGGGTAGCTTTTGTGCCGCTCTTCTGGGCCATCGGCCATGCGAAAAATCTGCGCGCCGCGGTATGCTACGGCTGGCTCACGGGCTTCGTCGCGCATCTGGTGGGCTTCCACTGGCTGGTTTACACCATCAACGTATTCGGCGGTTTTCCGTATCCCATCAGCGCGGTCGTGTTTCTCATCTACGCCGCGCTGCAGGGACTTCAGATCGCGATCTTTGCTTTCCTCGTTCGCAGTGTCGGCTTCGGACCCTGGCAAATTTGTCCCGCGCTGTTTTGGGTTTCTATAGAATTTTTATTTCCGCTGTTGTTTCCGTGGCGTTTGGCGAACAGCCAAAGTTCTTTTTCCTGGTTCATTCAGACAGCCGACCTCGCGGGGCCATACGGCGCGAGTTTCCTCCTCATGTGGTGCAATGCAATTGTTGCCGGCGTGCTATTCAAAATGACACCTGGCTCGAAGGCTCGGTGGATCCCCGCAACGGCTTGCATGGCGTGTATTATTGCCTCTCTGATCTACGGTTTGGTGAGGCTCAATCAAATCACGGCACAAATGAATACGGCGGCCAAATTAACCGTCGCGGCGGTGCAAGGGAACATCGGAGTGGGTATGAAATGGGACCCGAAACAGATGAATGTAAATCTGGACGCCCATATAAAACTCACCCGAGAAATCAGCGGCGTTCAACTTATCCTATGGCCCGAATCAGCCATCGAGGAATGGTTGCCGGAAAATCTCTCTGCGTTGCCGGCGCAATTTGTGGAGTCGCTCCGGCTGAAGGGCGCGTACTTTATTTTCGGCGCCAGGAGTTATCGCGGGAACCCCAAGGGGCCCGACCCAAAAGCGTTCAATACCGCCTTTCTGACTGATCCGCGGGGAGTTGTCTTGGGGCGGTACCACAAGCAGGTACTGCTCGCGTTCGGCGAGTATATTCCTTTCTCCGGGCTGCTTGGATTATTGCCCGGCGTGCCGTTCGTGGAAGGGTTTACTGCCGGCGATGGCCCGCGCACATTGGACTTACCCGGCGGAGAACGAATCGCGCCGCTGATTTGTTATGAGGACTTGATGCCGGAGATATCGCGGAGCTTTGTCCGCGAAAAGAAAGCTAACCTGCTAGTCAACTTAACCAACGATGCCTGGTATGGAAGGACGGTGGCGCCCTGGCAACATGCGCGCCTCGCGCAGTGGCGCGCCATCGAAACACGGCGCAGCTTGCTGCGCGTGACCAATACCGGCGTCACCACTGTCATCAATGCTAAAGGAGAAATCGCCGAAGCGCTGCCGATCTTTACTTCGGCGGTGCTGAAAACCCAGCTTGAAATCTTAGAGGGGGAAACGTTCTACGTGCGCTTCGGCGATTGGTTCGCTTGGGGGATCACACTGATCTCAGTTGCAATCGTTCTTTTACATTTCAGTCGCCCGCATTCACGTCGCTATAAGCTCGTAAAGTGGGTTAAGTAGCAAAACGAAGTGCCGACCCTGTCATTCCCGAACGCTTCTATCCCTCGATTTCCCTCGGGACGGTGAGGTTCTCGAACCGTCGGGAATCCAGACGGAAATCTGACTGGACCCCCCGATAAAAACATTCGGGGGTGACATTGGGAAATTCATTAGGTGGGTTTTACACCGCGGTCGAAACGGAAGATGCCGCGTCCCTGTTTCTGGCGGTTTTCGACGATTCGCTTCCATTTTTCTTCGTTGGATATGAGCGACCAGTCCTCTTCGCCGTGGGCGGTGATCTGCAGCTTGTTGGTGTCCGGGTCGGAAAAATAAATGCTTCGTTCTCCCGGAGGACGGAGTCCGTCTTCGGCGCGAGAGTCGCCTTGGTTGGCGCCACCCAGAGCGGGAATGAGTTCCAACATGTGATCGAAATCGTCCTGGCTCACGTTGAAGGCGACGTGAACCGCGCGGCCATGCCGTTTCGTGCGGTCCGACAACGCGGCTACCGGCTTGATGCCGAGTAGCTGGTGATTGGGGAACTCGAAAAAAACTTCGTCATCATCTTTGGCGGCAGGTCCAAGCCCGAGGGCTTCGGAATAAAATCGCTTCGTGCGTTCTAGGTTGGTCGCTTCCAAGACCACGTGGCTGAGACAAATATCGCCGAGCGACTGGCGGTTCATGCAGATTTCCATATGGTTGTTGTCAAAATCGGTGAAGCGAAAAGAGCGCAAGAACGGCGAACCGTTTGAATGCTCGCGGATTTCGCCACAGCCGACGCCGGATTGCTTGATGCGCTCGATAGTAGCGTGAAAATTCGCTTCTGAACCGACAGCAATGGCATACCGGGGCGCACCGCTGGGCGAAGCCTCGGTCTGAATGCCAGGCAGGTTCAGGCCGATGATATTGTCGCCGGCCTTGACGTAAGTATGCCGCGGCGAGCCGTCGGCATTCTTGCGTTGCGTCAAGAATGTAAGGCCAACGACTTCCAAGTAGAATTTTTCCGCACGCGGCAAGTCGCGCACCGGAAAGGCGACATGGTCTAAGGTTTCGGCTCCGAACATTCTTCCCTCCGTCCGTCGAAAGCTTTTTCGGTTGGAACCCGTTATAGACTAGCTGATTTTCGTTTCAAGACAATCTCGTCGAGAATCTGTAGCCCGTCTTTGTAGAGCTTGTGGTTTTGTTCCACGGTATTGAGCTGAACCCGGGAAGTTCCCAATAAACTCTGGAGTTCCTTCATGCGCGGATAGATCGGATCAACCCTTGGATGGGCCACGACGCGGCCTTCCACCGGCAGCAGATCCGTCGAAGGTTTGATGACGTCTACCATGTGGCGACCCGCGTTGGCTTCGGCAATGACCCGCTGGATCACTTGGCGTGTCTTAGATCGCCAAACCTGTGCGTTGATGAACGGGTAGTTCTTCTTGAAGGCTTGAATGTAACGGGTGTCGTTCTCGAGGCCGGAATTTGTATGCCAAATCATCTCGCCTTCGCTCTTGGCGCCTTCGATAAGCTTCTTCTCGCGTTCAGTTGGTGAAAGCTTCTCGAGTTTTTTCCATATCTCCTCAGGAGACTTGGCTGTGGCGCCGAAACTCGGTCCTGCCGTTACGACGATGAAGATGAACAAAGAGAAAAAAGTAGTTATTGAACCTCTCAGGGATGATAGAAAAGCCTTGTCTTGAGCCGAAGCGCGATCATAACCTCCTTCTCCCTTGAGAGGCTGTGTCGCAATTCGATCGGAGCCCTTCGACAAGCTCAGGGCGAACGGGTAAGTACTTGAATTTGCCATCGAGCAATACCGTTCGTGGTGAGGCTCTCG
>Ga0209874_1000704_pt1 | contig 9951 bp, 12 predicted proteins | sample GWRWN1_20_30_FD_187216 | JGI IMG/M metagenome (GOLD analysis project Ga0209874, IMG submission 187216) | Riverbed sediment microbial communities from areas with no vegetation in Columbia River, Washington, USA - GW-RW N1_20_30 (SPAdes)... | ecosystem: Environmental > Aquatic > Freshwater > River... | reverse complement strand
CTGCTCGGAGGCCTCGGCCATTTTGGTCTCGGCAATGTTGACACGGGGCTTTTGCTGGCGCTGCTCGGCGGGTCGATCCCCGGCATTTTAGTGGGCGCGCGGCTTGCAGGGCTTGCCCCCGAATGGCTGCTGAGACCGATTCTGGCAGTGACGCTCTGCTACGCGGCCTGGGCCCTGTTCAACCGGGGCTGAACTCAAGCCATGTTGAGGGCTCTGACGAGCGTCCAGAGCCCAAAACCAAGCACTGCAAGCGAGCCTCCAACCTCGAGCGCGAGGCCAAGCCTATGTCTCACACTCTCTGTGCGGGACAGGAGCTGCACAAAGCGATTTCTGAAGGCGGCCGCCGCCAACGCTATCCCGCCAAGGGCCGCGATCATTCCCACCGTCATCGCCGCGGTCACCAAGAGTCCCGCCGCCAACATGCCGCGCGCCAGGGCGTAGGTCAGGATGAAGGTCGTCAGCGGGCAAGGGATCATTCCCGTCACGAAAGCGAGCGTCCTGCCATTTCGGGTCGTCGTATCGCCGTGGCCGCTCGACAGCGAGCGCCAGAGCAGGAAGGTGCCGATAAGGACGATCAGTATACCGCTTGCCGTCTCGAACTGGGGCGTCCTGCCGCCATAGGCGAAGGCACGGCTGATGACGGCAAAGCCGGCAAGCACGAGCACGACGGCGAGACCGACATGGGTCGCGGCAAGAATAGCGCCATTGACGAAGCCATCCATCGGACGAGAAGGCTGGCCGAGGTGATAGGAGACGAGGACCGTCTTGCCGTGACCCGGCATGAGCGCGTGAACCGCACCGAACAGGACCGCGGCAGCCATGGCGAAGAGAATGGCGCTGGCGCTTCCGCCCGCGATGTCGCTGAGGCCCTTGCCTATGCCGCCGTAAAGCCAGTGCTGGATGGAGACGAGCGTCTGCATCAGCTAGTGTAGGGCAAGTTCCGTCCGGGCGTCATCGCAAGCTAATGCCCGAAACCGCGGTTGCGGTGGCCGTGTTCCGCTAATTCAGCGTCAGCACGTCTTCACCCGAGCAATCCGCCTGCGCCCGGGCGCGCGCTGTCATAAGAGCCTGCACAATGGCGGCATAGAACTCCTGAATGTCGATGACCCTCCGACCGCGGCCGACATGGTTCTGGATCAAACCGTGCGCGATTGCGCGCGCCTCCGCTCCCCTTTGGATCTCTAGCGCCTCCTGGTCCCTCACCAGTCGCATCAGCGTCTCAGCTTGGTCGTTCCGCATGGCCCCACTCCCTCAATATCGACCCCCCACCCCGTTCACAGCCTCACAAAAGAAAAGGGCAAACGCGAGGCGACGGAGGCCAGCGCCGAACGCCCAATCGTCAGGCAGGGAACCTGGCCCAGGCGAGAGCGTTTCTTTGGAACGCATCCGCGGGAGGGGGGATCTCCACAATGCAAACCGACGCCCACTTCTTCATGGTCTGGGCTCACCGCAGCGCCGAAAGCATCTTTGGGCCCACGGCTAAGCCGGTCATCCGAAACGGAGCGTTTCTCTGTTTCGACAATGAGGAAAAGGCGCGCGCCGAGTGCGACCGGCTCAATGCCGGCCTAGGCGCTGCCCATGTGCACTACACGGTCAAGCCGGCTCCTGCTCAGGCGCTCAAGAAGGCGGCCGAGGATTTTTCGCTTCACCCAACGCTTTCAACCTCGCCCTGTGCCGCAGGAGAGCGGCGCACGAGTGCGTTGGTTAGCGCGGCGTTAGCACGACGACCTTGAGAGGCGGGGATACCGACTTAAGTCCCTGATTTAGAATGGTGCCGTCGGGTAGGATTGAACTACCGACCCCGTCATTACCAATGACGTGCTCTACCACTGAGCTACGACGGCTTTGAGAACCGGGCGAGGTCTCACAAGCGGAAGCCCGCTCGGCCTCACTTTTTAAGGGCGCGACCCTGCCATAGCGGGGATGGCCATGCAAGGCGAAGCCAGCCTCGCCGGGGGCGCCGCCCAAGATGTAGGCATGATATAAAGACTGTTGGAGTAGGGTGCAGCGCTGATGACCGGACAGCCAGAGGACAAGCCAGGACAAAAGCAGGCGGAAAGCGACAGGCGCCGTGCCCGGCTGGAGCAGGAGCTTCGCGCCAACCTGTTGAAACGCAAGGCGCAAGCCAAGGCCAAGGCAAGCTCGGCAAGGGATGGCGATGAGGGGAGACAGAGCTAAGCTTGCGGGAGTAGATTGGACTGTTGGCCCAGGCCGGACGGGGGCCGGGCCGACGAAGACGGGGGTCTTCAGACTGCGCGACGGGGGCAGGGGCGCGAGGGAGTAACAACGTTATGGACCGCATCCGCATTGTCGGCGGCCAGCGCTTGAACGGCACCATTCCTATCAGTGGCGCCAAGAACGCTGCGCTGCCCTTGATGATTGCCAGCCTTCTCACCCGCGAGACGCTGACGCTTCACAACGTTCCGCGTCTTGCCGACGTCAATCTCCTTGCCCGCATTCTCGGCAATCACGGCGTCGACGTGACCATCGCCGGCAAGCGGTCGGGCCAGCGCACGAGCGACGGCCAGACCTTCAGGCTCACCTCGGCGGAGATCGTCGACACCACGGCGCCTTACGAGATGGTGGCGCGCATGCGGGCAAGCTTCTGGGTGCTGGCGCCCTTGCTTGCGCGCTGCGGCCGGGCCAAGGTTTCGCTGCCGGGCGGGTGTGCCATTGGCACGCGCCCTGTCGATATGCACCTGACCACGCTTGAGGCGCTTGGCGCCGAGATCGAGCTCGAGGGCGGTTATGTCATCGCGCGGGCGCCCAGAGGCTTGACCGGCAACAAGATTGCGCTCTCCAAGGTCTCGGTGGGCGCCACCCATAATGCCTTAATGGCGGCGGTGCTGGCCCGCGGCGAAAGCTTGATCGAGAATACCGCGCGCGAGCCTGAGGTCGTCGATCTCGCCAACTGTCTCGTCAGGATGGGCGCGAGGATCGAGGGGATCGGCAGCGCGACTCTGTGGGTCCAAGGGAGAGAGACCCTCTACGGCGCCGAGCATACCGTCCTGCCCGACCGCATCGAGGCGGGGACCTATGCCATGGCGGCGGCCATCACCGGTGGCGACGTGCTGCTGGACGGGGCCCGCGCCGACCTGTTGCAGGAGGCGCTCCAGACCTTGCGCTCGACCGGGGTCGAGATCGAGGAAAGGCCGACCGGCATCAAAGTGGCGCGGAACGGCAGCGGCCTAAGCGCCGTCTCGGTGGAGACCCAGCCCTTCCCGGGCTTCCCCACGGATCTGCAGGCCCAGCTCATCGCCCTGATGTGCATGGCCAACGGCACCTCGCAGGTGCGCGAGACCATCTTCGAGAACCGCTTCATGCATGTGCAGGAGCTGGCGCGGCTCGGCGCCCGCATCGAGCTCAAGGGCGATACCGCCCTCGTCACCGGGGTAAGCGGCTTGCGCGGCGCGCAAGTCATGGCGACCGATTTGCGGGCCTCGGTCTCGCTCATCATCGCCGGGCTTGCCGCGCAGGGCGAGACCGTGATCGACCGCGTCTATCACCTCGACCGCGGCTTCGAGCGCATCGAGGAGAAGCTCGGCCAATGCGGCGCCCAGATCGAGCGGCTATCGAGCTGAGGCTTTTTTTCGAACTTGCCAGTTTCATGTCAGGCCGGAGCGTGCTAGCCCATGCCAGAAAGCTCTGCCCCGGTTGCCATGGAACAGCTGAAACTCATCGCCCTCGACGAGGAAGATCTCGCCGTCGTGTCCTCCCTCCTGCAGGACGCGGTGCTGCGCGTCGCCGACATGACCTATGTGCCGCGGCAAAAGCGCTTTGCCGCCGTGCTTAACCGCTTCGATTGGGAGAAGGCGACGCAAAAGGGCGGCAAGGACTATCGGCGGCGGCGGACGGCGCTCAGATTCGACCGCGTGTTCGGCGCGCAACTGAAGAACGTGAAGCCCGGGCCGAGCGAACGGGTATTGTCGCTGCTTGCCGTCCGTTTCGAGCCGGCGGAGGCTCCGGGCGGCCATGTGACGCTCACCTTCTCGGGCGACGCCTCCATCCAGCTAGAGGTCGAGTGCATCGAGGCCGAGCTCAAGGATTTGGGCCCCGAGTGGCGCACGCGCTGCAAACCTGAGCATCCGGGCGAAGAGTCCGGCGCGGGCAGCGAGTCCGGCGCGACCGGCTCCTAACGCGTTTCCCATGGCCGCGTGGCTTAAGACTTCCGACCCTAATTTCGAGGACCGCTTCAAGGCGCTCCTGGCGCAGAAGCGCGAGCAGGCCGCGGACGTCGACGATAAGGTCGCCGCCATCATCGCTTGCGTGCGCGCCGAGGCCGACAAGGCCCTGGTCGATCTCACGCTCGCCTATGACGGGCTCGACCTGCGCCAGGCGGGCATCAGGGTCACGCAAGACGAGATCGCAGCGGCGCGGGCCAAGGTGGACCAGAAGACGCATCAAGCGCTTAAACTCGCCCATGACCGCATCCTCGCTCATCACCAAAGGCAGCTGCCCAAGGACGACCTCTATAAAGACGCGCTCGGCGTCGAGCTAGGGCACCGCTGGACGCCGGTCTCCTCGGTAGGGCTCTATGTTCCGGGCGGCACCGCAAGCTATCCGAGCTCGGTCCTGATGAATGCGCTGCCCGCCAAGGTCGCCGGGGTTCCCCGGATCGTCATGGTGGTGCCAGCGCCCAAAGGCGTGCTCAACCCGCTGGTGCTGGTGGCGGCAGAGCTTGCGGGGGTGAGCGAGATCTATCGCGTGGGTGGGGCGCAGGCCATCGCCGCGCTCGCCTACGGCACCGCGAGCATCTCCCCCGTCGCCAAGATCGTCGGCCCCGGCAACGCCTATGTGGCGGCGGCCAAGCGCCAAGTGTTCGGCCAGGTCGGCATCGACATGGTGGCGGGACCGTCCGAGGTGGTGGTGATCGCCGACCGCGACAACGACCCGGCCTGGATCGCCTCTGACCTGCTCGCCCAGGCCGAGCACGACACCGCCGCGCAAGCCATCCTCATCACCGACCATGAGGATTTCGCCCGCGCCGTCGCCGACGCGGTCGAGGCCGAGTTGGCCGTGCTGCCCCGCGCGGAGATCGCGCGCGCGAGCTGGCGGGATTTCGGCGCCGTCATTCTCGTGAGGAGCCTCGACGAGGCGCCCGCGCTCGCCGACCGGCTTGCGCCGGAGCATCTGGAGATCGCCACGCGCGACGCCGACGCATTCGCCGCGCGCATCCACGATGCCGGCGCCATCTTCATCGGCCGCTTCACGCCGGAGGTGATCGGCGACTATGTCGCCGGCACCAACCACGTGCTTCCCACGGCGCGGAGCGCGCGATTCGCCTCTAGCCTTGGCGTGCTCGATTTCATGAAGCGCAGCTCGATCCTCAAGCTCGACGCCGACGCTCTCGCCGCGCTCGGCCCCGCGGCCATGACCTTGGCCGAGGCGGAAGGCCTCGACGCCCATCGCCGCTCCGTCGCCATCAGGCTCAACCGCCGAGACTAGGTCATGACCGTCGAGGGCGAAGGCGACGAGCTGCAAACATGGCCGGAAGCAGCGCGCCTCATCGAGGTGACACTGGACGAGGCCTCGATCGGCCGCAATAACGCCGAGGTCGAGCACGAGCGCGAGGTCGCCATCTTCGATCTGCTCGAGACGAACCGCTTCGCGCTCGAGGCCCACGAGGCGGGCCCCTATACGCTGCGTCTATCGCTCGCCGACAACCGCCTCGTGTTCACCGTGGGCGATGTCGAGCGAGCGCCGATCCAGCACGTGATGCTGTCGCTGTCGCCCTTCCGCCGCCTGGTGAAGGACTATTTCCTCATCTGCGAGAGTTACTATCAGGCGATCAAGACCCAGCCCGCCGCCAAGATCGAGGCCATCGACATGGGACGGCGGGGCTTGCACGACGAAGGGAGCCGCCTGTTGCAAGAGCGGCTCAAGGGCAAGATCGCCGTCGATATCGCCACCGCCCGTCGCCTGTTCACGCTCCTCTGCGCGCTCCACTGGAAGGGCTGATGACTTGGGTGAGGGGACCGATCTGCCGGGCGCGGTCCTCTTCGCCTGTAGCCGCAACGCCGTGCGCTCGCCCATGGCCGCCGCCATCCTGAAGCATCTCGCCGGCAGACGCGTCTATGTGGACTCTGCCGGGGTGCGCGCGGGCGAGCCGGACCCGTTCGCCGCCGCGGCGATGGAGGAGCTCGGCATCGATCTCACGCGCCACAGGCCGCAATCGCTCGATGCGCTCGCTGACATTTCCTTCGATCTGATCGTGAGCCTTTCGCCGGAGGCCCACCACAAGGCGCTGCAACTGGCGGAGGGTTTCGCCGTCGAGGTGGAATATTGGCCGACGCCGGACCCGACGCTCACCGACGGCAGCCGCGAGCAGATCCTCGACGCCTACCGCGTGGTGCGCGACGGGCTGTTCGGCAGGATCAAGGCCCGCTTCCCGCTGATGGGCGCGGCTGGGGTTTAGGTCGACGGAGGGCACAGGCATCCTTCCATCACAGGGATGTCAGTTGATTGAATTTTCAGCTGGACTAGCCTTCAACCAGGTCTTGTCCATGCGATCCCTCAATGATTGTTTTTGTCCTCCTCTTTCTGATTACCTTGTTTGTCGCCTACGCGAATGGCGCAAACGACAATTTCAAGGGTGTTGCTACGCTCTATGGGGCGAACGTTGCCGATTATAGGAAGGCCATCACGATTGCCACGATTGCCACGTTCGCAGGTTGCGTGGCGTCGGTCTTTTTCGCAGAGGCGCTCATAAAAGCTTTTTCGGGTAAAGGACTGGTCCCTGATGCGCTAGCAGCTTCGCCGGTTTTTCTGCTCGCGGTTGGGATCGGCGCTGGCGCCACGGTGCTCCTCGCGTCGTTGCTCGGCTTTCCGATTTCGACCACACATAGCTTGACCGGCGCGTTGGTCGGTGGAGGCTTGATGGCAGCTGGTGATGAGCTCAATCTTGATGTGTTGGGTTCCGTCTTCTTTCTGCCGCTACTGCTGAGCCCTCTGATCTCAATCCTGCTTACGATGCCGCTCTACAAACTGGGGCATGGCCTCACTGAGCGGTTCGGCGTCACGAAGGAAAGCTGCGTGTGCGTCGTGCCGGGCCAGTTTGTGCCTGTTGCGGCGTTAGCTGAAGCGAATGTCTCGCTGGCACCTGATATCATCCGCCCGGGACCCTTGATGGCGATCGGAACGGCGCCGGCCTGCATGGAGAAATACAACGGCTCTGTGTGGGGGATCACCGCGCAAAGGCTGATCGACAACGTGCACTATGTGAGTGCCGCAGCCGTGAGTTTTGCGCGCGGCCTCAACGACGGGCCCAAGATCATCGGTCTGTTGCTCGTAGTCGAAGCGCTAAATCTTCAGGTGAGCATGCTAGCCGTGGCTGTCGCGATGGCGATCGGAGGTTGGCTAAATGCCCACAGGGTCGCCGTGACCATGAGTAAGAAGATATCGAAAATGAACGATGGCCAAGCGCTGACCGCCAACCTGGTCACGGCCTTCATGGTCATCTTCGCAAGCCGTTTCGGTATGCCCGTGTCAACAACGCACGTTTCGGTTGGCTCGATCACGGGCATAGGCATCGTCAATGGCTCCGCCGACAAGACAGTCATCAGCAGCATCTTGATGTCCTGGCTACTGACGCTGCCGATTGCGGCAGCGATCAGCGCTTCAGTCTACTGGATCCACCTGCGTCTGCTATAGGTGGTCACACTAGCGGCTCGAAGCCAGCTCCAGCTTCACCCTGAAGCGAGCTTCTTAGCAGCGGCTTGTTGAACCGGCTTGTACACGTTACGCGCCAGGTTGACGGTTCCTCCTCTTAGTGAATAGGTTGCAACCGGCCCTTTTCGGCCGTCGAGGCGTTGGCCATACCTTGGGCGCTAAGCCGCCTCCACGAGATGGCCCACCGCGTTGATCAATTGGCTCGACGTATAGGGCTTCGGAAGAAAGTCGCTGCCCGCAACCCTGGGTGACCGGACCTCTCCGCCGGTCGTATACAGAACACCAAGGTCAGGCCTTAGCTCGACGGCCTTTTCGGCCAGCTCCAGTCCGGCGCGTTTCTCGCCTCGCAGATTGATGTCGGTGAAGAGCACATCGACCTCTTGGTCGCTGCGTAGGATGGCAAGAGCGTCTTTCCGGGTGGCCGCCGCGACCGTTTCATAGCCTTCAATCCGCAAGGTGGATTCGGCCACAAACAGAATCGCGAAATCGTCTTCAACAATGAGAACCGTGGACATGACGGTAATCTTGGATGATGCCCCGTCTTCCAACGTAACTCGGCCAGAACTGTGCGGTTCCGTACTTTTTTATCGGGTACCATGCTCTTGCGAGAGCGTGAGAGAGATCGCACTAACGATGGTAGCGCGGAGAACAAAACGCGGCGACCAGCGTTGATCCCACAAAGATGGAGAAGTTGAAGCGACAGTAATGATGACAAACAAACGACAAACGGAAGACAAAGCTTGGTCCGCTGGTCGCCCAGCACCGAACCTTGGTCAGAAGGCAGCCGAGCTGGAGAAGGCGAGCGAAGCACGGTTGAGCCATATGGAAGGCGCCCACGCCACGTCGGCGGCTGGTCGTTTCGTCGCTTGGTGCAAGCAGGAGCAAGCGAGCCTACTGCAGCAGCTTGAGCTCATGGAGACCGGCAAAGTGCTAACGGGAGAGAACCGTGGATCTGGCTGGGTGGACATGACCGCTGAATCGATAGAGCGCGTTAAGGCAAGACTCGCGGAGCTAGAATCTCTTTTGACCGAAACTGGTTCGGCCACGGTCTCAAAACCGTAGCAGTGCGGTGACACCAGACCCCGACGCTGACCGACGGCAGCCGCGAGCAGTTCCTCGACGCCTACCGCGTGGTGCGCGACGGCCTGTTCCGCAGGATCAAGGCGAGCTTCCCGCTGATGGGCGCTGGGGGGATGTTTAGGCCGCGCTTGACCATCATGTCTGCTTTTGACCCAAACCCGACATCGCTGATCCGGAGATCGGTCCACCAGCCGCGGGGAGGCATAGGCTGCGCCACCATAAGACAAGGAGGACTAGACAAGTGCTATACTGTCGACCTCACCCATCTGGAGGTAGCAGGGAGGGGCCTATGGCCACTCAGAATTCTCCCAGCCTTTATCAGCGGCTCGGCGGTGTCTATAGCATCGCCACGGTGATGGATGATTTCATCGACCGGATCATGGTTGATCCCCGCCTGAACGCGAACCCTAGGGTAGATGAGGCACATCACCGTGTTCCCCCTGCGGGCTTCAAATATCTCGTTACGGAAATGGTCTGCTGGGCTACCGGCGGGCCCCAAAAGTACACTGGCCGCTCCATGAAGGATTCGCACCGAGATCTCTTGATCACGGCGGCAGAGTGGGAGGCCTTTCTCGACGATCTCCAGCAAACGCTTGATAAGTTCGCGGTGCCGGAGGCCGAGCAGACCGAGATCAAGGCCATAGTCGACAGCACACGAGCTGATATCGTGGTCTAAGGTCGCATGGGCGTAGCGGCCTTTAGCTGAGGCTCGCCCAATCGCGGCTGCGGCGGAGTTCGCAAAACCCGGCTGCTGCTGGTCAGCGTAGGTGCATTCCCTCGGGTCAAGCCACCGAGGGCAAGCATGACTCGCGCAGTTGCTGCGGCGAGATGCTTCGGCGTGCCCTTAAGGCGCGCAGTTGAGCGCTGCGGGGCGGAGCAAGCCTTGTCGAAAATGTGGAAACGGGCCAAACTTGGGCCTCGATTCCGGTTCATCCGGGGAATGTCGGTCAAACGTCCTTTTGCTCCAGCCATAGCCAAAAAGTCCGGGGGAGTTCGGCATGTCGATTTGGGAGAAGCTCGCTGCCGGTACCGAACTTGCGATCGGGGGCCGGATCGGCGCGCTGCTCGATGGCATGAAAGGGAATCACGTCATCGATCGCGATCGGGAGCAGGATAGGCCGGAGAACCAAGTGGCGTTCACCGTCGGCGTGATCGCGCTTGGCGCCAAGATGGCCAGGGCCGACGGCGTCGTCACCAGGGACG
>Ga0209874_1000703_pt1 | contig 9965 bp, 10 predicted proteins | sample GWRWN1_20_30_FD_187216 | JGI IMG/M metagenome (GOLD analysis project Ga0209874, IMG submission 187216) | Riverbed sediment microbial communities from areas with no vegetation in Columbia River, Washington, USA - GW-RW N1_20_30 (SPAdes)... | ecosystem: Environmental > Aquatic > Freshwater > River... | reverse complement strand
GTCCTCGAGCGGGAGAGGCTCCAAGCCGTCATTGCGGAGCAGAACCTCGGGACCACCGGTCTCATGAATGCGGATGGCTTTGCTCATGTCATCCTCCGGGTTGCGTAAGTCCGTGTTCGGCGGGCGATGCTCGTTGCTTCGGAGTAGAGGGTAGTGGCGCACCCTCCAATCTGAGCAGAGCCAACTTGGTCTCCGGGCCGTCGCCGCCGGAGTAGCCGCCCAGATGACCGCGCGCGGCAACCACCCTATGGCAGGGGACGATGATGGGGAGCGGATTGGCCCCGCAGGCCCGCGCTAGGGCGCGAGGTGAGGTCGCGAGCTGCTGCGCGAGAGCGCCGTGTGGCGCGACCGCAACACCGACGAGGTGCGCGAAGCGCAGCGCCACGCGGACTACGCCTACCGCCTCGCCGTCGACCCTCCCGCCGCCAAGGAGCTGCGGCTGTTCGGCCTCGCCGACTGGGCCATCGAACGCTTCACCGACCGGCGCAAGCTGCTGTTGGATCGCATCTACCGGGCGACCCGCCTGCGCGAGAAGCCGCTCGTCTGGAGCCTGCTGCTCCTCGCGGCCGCGCTGATCATCCTCGGAGGGATCATCGCGCTCGCGATCCCGCGCTACCGGGCTCGTATCAAGGAGGCGATCCCGCGCTACCGAGCAGCCATCCGCGCGCAGATGTCCGAGGGGGCGAAGGCGCTCCGGGTGCTGCATTCCCCCTCGAAGGTCGCGATGCTGTTCCTGGGGAACCTGGTCGCACAGCTGATGCTGGCGATGATCCTCGGGATCTGTCTGCGCGCGTTCGGACAGAGCACCTCGTTCGCGGGATTGGTCCTGGTAAACACGATGGTCGCCCTGTTCGCGGGCTTCATGCCCGTGCCGGGCGGGATGGGCGTGTCGGAGGCCGCCCTCACCGCCGGACTGGTGGCGCTCGGGGTTCCCAACACGGTGGCCATGTCGACGGCGATCGCCTACCGATTGGTGACGTTCTACCTGCCGCCGATCTGGGGGTCGCTCGCGACGCGCTGGCTGAAGCAGCATCAGTACCTGTGATCCGCGGGTAGCACCCGTCGTCGATCGGGCCATCGCGCCGTTCAGGAGCTCGCCTTCACCTCGGCCGTGTCGGTCTGGTGATACTCGGCGAGCAAGCGCTCCTCGACGTCCTTCTTCGGGAACATGAAGAAGACGAGCGCCGCGCCGAGCAGCACCGCGACGATCCCCGCGGTGTAGGCCCACTGGTCTCCCGACAGGAACGACGCCTTCGCGGCCGAGGTGATCTGGTCCGCGTACTTCGGGTATTGCTGCGCGACGGCCTCTGCGCCCGCGAACGACTTGGTCAGCTGGGCCTCGACGCTATCGGAGACCTTCTGGGCGTCCGGGGAGGCGGCGATCGCCGCGGTGAACGACGCCGCGTAGCCGGCCGCCAGGAGCGCCCCGAAGATCGACTGCATGATCGCACCGCCGAGATCGCGCTGGAGATCGGCCGTCCCCGAGGCCATCCCCGCCCGTTCGACGGGCACCGAGCCCGTGAGGGAATGGGATGCCGGGGTGCCGGCGAAGCCGACGCCGATGCCGATGAACGCGTAGCCGAGCCCGACCTCCCAGTAGGAGCTGCCCTCGGTCCAGAGCAGGAGCATCGTGAGGAACCCCAGCAAGCAGAACGCGTACCCGGTGAGCAGCGTGAACCTCGCCCCCCTCGCCTCGACCACCTTTGCGGAGCGCGGCGCGACGAGCACCATGAGGAACGCCGCGGGCAAGATCGCGAGGCCCGCGTCGAGGGTCGAGTAGGCGAGCACGTCCTGGAGGAACTGTTGGCCGACGAACATCGCGCCCATGAGGGAGCCGAACACGATGATCCCCGCGCAGGCGGCCACCCAGAACACCCGTCGTCCTGCGATATGCAGGTCGTACAGGGGGTTGGCCGCCCGCCGCTGCCGGATGATGAAGGCGATCCCCGCCGCGATCGCGATGATCGCGAGGCCGGCTACGAGAGCGCCTTCGTTCGGCACGGCCGCGAAGTTGATACCGAGGATCAGCGCCCCCACGAGCAGCATGGACAGGATGCCGCCGAGGTTGTCGACGGGGTCGGTCGCCTCGTTGACGTGAGCCGGAACCAGACGAACAGCCAGGACGAGAGCCACGACCGCGAGCGGCAACGTGATCAGGAAGACCGATCCCCACCAGAAGTGCTCGAGTAGGAGGCCCGAGAGCAGCGGCCCGAGCGCCGCGACGGCCCCACCGATGCCCGACCACAGCGCGATCGATTTGGTCCGGCCGGGACCGGACCACAGCGCCGTGATCAGGGCCAAGGTGGTGGGGAAGGCCATGCCGGCGGCGAGGCCGCCACCGACGCGAGCGACGAACAGGACGCCGTCGCTCGGAGCGTACGCGGCGAGCAGGCTGAACGGGATCGCGAGCGCGGTCCCGACGACGAGCATCAACTTGCGCCCGTACCGGTCGCCAAGGGCACCGAGCCACAGAACGGAGGCCGCGAGCCCGAGCGAATAGCCGACGGCGATCAGGTTCAGGGTGGTCTGGGAGGAATCGAATGCCGCACCGATCGACGGCAGCGCGACGTTGGCCACCGCGAGGTTGAGGTTGGCCACGGCCGCGACCAGGATCAGGGTGACGAGGATGATGCCTTGACGCTCGGGCGCCGAGCCGGCCGTCACCGCCGGTCCGGCCGTTCCCGATGTTGGCTTGTTCAGGTCCAGATCACCCCCCTCAGCAGCTCAACCGCCCTGCTCGGCCATCTTGGTTTGTGCGTCCGCGAGCGCGCCCTTGAGCGCCTGTACGTGACGTCCCTCGGCCTCGCCGACGACCTTCTTGATCGCCCGTGTGACGGCCGGCTCCACGCTGCCGGCGTCCTCATGCTTGAAGGCCACGATCAACCCCGCGCCCCCGATCGGGATCGTGTCTCCGGCGGCCTCCTCGATCTTGCTCCCCGTCTTGTGATGTAACGCCTTGCCCCCGACGGCGCCGAGGGCGGCCCCGATCGCGGTCGCCGCGAGCAGCGGCGGGGCGAACAAGCCGATCACGAACCCGACCCCCCCGAGCCCGGCTGCCCCCTCCTCGACCATGTGGTCGGTCTGCTCGATCGAGAGCTCGCCTGCCATGTCCTTCGATACCACGACGGCCCCCCACAGGCGCGCGCCGCACGCAAGGACCGCTTCATAGTCCTCCTTGGCCGCGTCCGCGGACAGGTAGCCGCCGATCAGAACGTCGGTCGTCTCTGCCATCCCAACTCCTCCCAACCCAACCCATCTCAGCCGGACAGGCTGTGCGCCGCGATCCCGCGATGCGCCTCCGCGTGCAGGACCCGCTCATCCTCGTCCACGAGATGCGGCTTGATGTCGAAGACCACCTTCTTCACGGTGCCGGTGAAGGCGAACGGCTTGCGGTCCTCGTAGGCGAGGTCGACCACGCCGCCGTTGTCCCGTCCGATGTCCATGCCGGCGTAGGCCGAGAACCGGATCGGCACGGTGTGATCCATCCGTCCCTTCCCGACGGGGCGGTCGTCGATGAACAGCGTCACCTCGCCGCCCGTCGCCGGCTTCGCCTCGTCGGCCGCGAACTCCATCCGCACCGTAACCTCGCCGGCGGGCAGATCCTCCTCCGCGACCTGCTTGAACACGAACACGCCCATCATCGAGTAGGTGTGCGTGAGCTTCCCGTCCTTCACGTAGAGCGTGAATCCGCCGAGGTGGTCCGACTCCGCGACGATGACGCCGGCTGCGCCCTCTTCGGGCACGACGAGGTCCGCCGAGATCGCGTAGGAGTGGTTGTAGATCCGCGGGATCATGCCCGACAGCACGTTCTGGACGTCCCCCCGGAACTCGAACGTCGTCTTCTGATCGATCGGCGGAAGGATGCCGAAGAACGTCGACAGGGTCGCCAGCAACGGCAGCACCTTGTACTTCTCGGCCTCCTCCCAGAAGAGATCCTTCAACTCCTGCACCTTGTCCGGATGCTCCGCGGCCAGGTCGTGGGCCTGGGTGAAGTCGTCCGGCAGGTAGTAGAGCTCGGCGGGACCCGCGTCCGGATCCCAGACCCCCGGCGCGTAGGGTTTCAGGGCGTCAGGCGTGACGACCCACGGGATCCGTTCGGTCTTCATCGCGAGCCACCAGCCGTCCTTGTACATGCCCCGGTTGCCGATGGTCTCGAAATACTGCTGCGTCCGGAACTCGGGCGCAGCCGCGTCGGCGAACGTCGAGACGAAGCTGGTCCCGTGCATGGGCTCCTGCTCGATCCCGTCGACGATTTGAGGTTCCGGGATACCGGCGATGTCGAGGATCGTCGGCGCGACGTCGATCACGTGGCCGAACTGGGTGCGCAGCCCCTCCGTGTCGGTGATGCGCTTGGGCCAACGCACGACCATCGGGTTGCGGGTTCCGCCCAGATGCGAGCCCACCTGCTTCCCCCACTTGAACGGCGTGTTGCCCGCCCAGGCCCAGGCCGCGCCGTAGTGCGGGTCCATGATCTGGGCGCCCCACTGGTCCAGGCCGCCGAACCTCTCGGCCAGCTGCAGCTGCATCTCGTCGGTCAGGGGGATGCCGTTCTGCATCGTCATCTCGTTGAACGAACCCGTGACGGTGCCCTCCATGCTGGCCCCGTTGTCGCCCCAGATCCAGATGATCACCGTGTCGTCGAGCTCGCCGAGCTCCTCGATCGCGTCGATCACACGCCCCACGTTGGAGTCCGCGTTCTCCGAGAAGCCCGCGTACACCTCCATCTGTCGCGCGTAGAACGCCTTGAGCTTGTCCGGAACGTCGTCCCACGCGGGGAAGGCGGCGTCGCGCGGTGTCAGGTCCGCGTCCGCCGGCACGACGCCCAGCTCCTTCTGGCGCGCGAACGTCTCTTCGCGGAGCTTGTCCCACCCCTGGTCGAACTTCCCCTTGTACCGGTCGGCCCAGGTCTGCGCGACGTGGTGCGGCGCGTGGCTGCATCCGGTGGAGAAGTAGATGAAGAACGGCTTCTCGGTGTCCTGCCCCCGAACCCCGTGGAGCCACTCGATCGCCCGATCCGCCATCGCGTCCGGAAAGTAGTACGGGTCCTCCTCGTCGTAGAACCGCTCCGGCGTCCCGATCACCTTCTGGTTCTCGATCAGGCAGGGGTCCCACTGCCCCGAGTCGCCGGCCAGGAAACCGTAGAAGTAGTCGAAGCCCCAGCCGTTGGGCCAGCGATCGAACGGGCCCGCCGGGCCCTGTTGCCCGTCGGGCGTCAGGTGCCACTTGCCGTACGCGGAGGTGCTGTAGCCGTTGTCGCGCAGGATGCGGGGCAGGGGCGCACAGTCCCTCGGCAGCGACGCCGAGTAGCCGGGGAACCCGCCCGCGAACTCACCGACGGAGCCGAACCCGACGGCGTGGTTGTTACGACCGGTCAGCAAGGCAGCTCGGGTCGGCGAGCACAGGGCGGTCACATGGAAGCGGTTGTACTTGAGGCCCTGCTCGGCGATCCGCGTGTAGTTCGGCGTCTGGATCGGCCCGCCGAACGTGCTCGGGTTCCCGAAGCCAGCATCGTCGATCAGGACGAGCAGGACGTTCGGCGCACCGGGCGGCGGCGTCGGGTGTCCTATCAGGTTCCAGTCGGGCTGTGAGCCCGCGAGGGTTCGGTTCGCCACCCCCTGGAACGACTCGCGGCGGATCGGGAGTCTCGTACGGTCCGGCTCGGTCATCAGTGCCTCCCTGCTCCTCAGGCGATCTTCGGTCTCGACCGGAGCTCTGCCCTCGGCTCGTCGGACGTGCATCCCGAAACGTATGCAGCGGTCGCGGCAAGCGTCACGTCGGTCCTGCTACAGCCAGGCTGGGATCCGCCGGCCTTCACCGCCTCGAGGGACACTTCGTAGAGACCGAACACCGGCGAGCGCTCCGGTGACGCGAACATGCCGAAGTTCGACGGGATCACCTTCGATGACACCGGGGGCACCCCTCCCGAACGGCTCGCACGCCGCCCACGTGATGCCACCATCCCGCGGGGGTCGAGCTCATCACCCGGAAGGGATGAACTCGATGAGCGAACTCCGAGGATCTGCCGGCGCCCAGGACTCCCGAGCCTGATCGGATGGTCCCGGGAGATCGCCGGTGACCGCTGCGACGGTTCATGAGATAGTGCTGGCTTCTCGTCACCATCGACGATTCGTAGGAGCGACGCGGAAGGAGAAAGTGCATGTCGATCGGTCCAGTCGAGTACATGATCGTCGCGTTCCCGGGGAACAGGTTCAAGGGTGAGATCGTGCCAGCCCTCAAGGAGTTGGTCGACGCCGGCACGATCCGGATCATCGATCTCGCGTTCGTCATGAAGGACGCGGATGGCTCGATCGGGACGACCGAGCTCGCCGATCTCGACTCGGACGTCTACAAGGCGTTCGACTCGCTCTCGCCCGAGACGATGGGTCTGCTCAACGAGGACGACCTGGCGGCGGCCGGCGAGGAGCTCGATCCGAACTCGTCGGCGGCGCTCCTGGTCTGGGAGGACGCCTGGGCGACGAAGCTCCGCGACGCGATCGTGAACGCCGGGGGCGAGCTGCTCGATCTCGAGCGAGTGCCCGGCGAGGTCGTACTCGCGGCCGTCGAGTTCGCGAACGCCAACAACTAGCCGAAAGGAGCGATTTCCCATGATGCGCAGGGGACCCGGACTGGTCGGGATGGCCGCACGGACCGCCGTCGTCGCCGGTACCGCGACCGCGGTATCCGGACGCGTCGCCCGCAGGCAGCAACAGAAGTACGCCGGACAGGACTCGGCGTACGTGGAACAGCAAGCCGCCGCCGCGCAGCAGGGCGCGATGGAGGCGGCACCGCCCGAAGACCCGACGGCGCAGATCGAGAAGCTCGCGCAGCTCCACGCCTCCGGAGCGCTCACCGACGAGGAGTTCGCGGCCGCGAAGGCCAAGATCCTGGGGATCTGAGGCCGAGAGCTAGACGGCTACCGGCGCCTCGGCGCCGTGGCAGTGCTTCCACTTGCGGCCCGAACCGCACGTGCAAGAGTCGTTGCGACCGCGCCTCGCATCCTCGGCCGCGTACTCGTGGACGAGCTCCGAAGGCGCGCGGCCGGCCGCGAGCAGCTCCGACATCCTCCGCATCGGGGCGTCCACGTGGTGGAAGAAGGCCTTGAAGCTCGGGCACTGGTAGTTCAGCCCGGGTTCACCGTACGGATCGTCGGTGAAGCGATCCTTGGGGCACCCGCCGTGGCACGCGAACCGGACGTCGCACTCCCGACAGAAGCGCGGCAGCGTGTCGCGCTTGTCGAGCCCGAAGCGCTTCTGCTGCGGCGACGCGATGAGCTCGATCATGTGGGTGTCCTTGATGTTGCCGAGCTTGAAGGCGGGCTCGACGAAGTGGTCGCACGAGTACAGGTCGCCCGTGTGCTCGATCGCGAGCGCGAGCCCGCACGTCTCCGAATGCACGCACAGGCCCGGGGGCTCGCCGTACCAATTGGCGAGCGCCACGTCGAACATCTGCACGTACACCTCGCCGATGTCGCGCCGCACCCAGTCCTCGAAGACGTCGATCAGGAACCTGCCGTAGCCGTCCGCCGAGATCGAGCGGTGGGTGAGCAGGTTCCCCTCCTGCGTGTAGAGGGGTCGGCCACGGACGCCCTCGCCCCAGCCCTCGTCGGCGACCGGCAGCGTGTCGGGCGTGGCCCGTTCGACGATCGGGATGAATTGCATGAACCGGGCTCCGCACTCGTCCCGCAGGAACCGGTAGATCTCGCGCCCCCGCGTCTGGTTCGCGGCGTGGATCGTGGTCAGCGCGTTCCACTCGACCTCGCGCTCCCGGAGGTGGGCGAGGCCCGCCATCACGCGGTCGAAGCTCCCCTTCCCACCCTTGTCGACCCGGTAGGTGTCGTGGATCTCCTTCGGACCGTCGATCGAGACGCCGACGAGGAAGCCGTGGTCCTTGAAGAACGTCGCCCACTCGTCGTCGATCAGCGTCGCGTTCGTCTGGATCGTGTAGACGATCCGCTGGTGCGGCATCCGATGCCGCTCGGCGAGCTCGACCGACCGACGGAAGAAGTCGAGCCCCATCATCGTGGGCTCGCCGCCCTGCCACGCGACCGTGACCTCGGGCGCGCGCGCGTGCGCCTCGATGAGCTGGTGCAGGTAGGTCTCGAGCAGGTCGTCGGCCATGCGGAATCGGCTGCCCGGGTACAGCATCTCCTTGGACAGGAAGAAGCAGTACTCGCAGTCCAGGTTGCAGATCGCCCCAGTTGGCTTCGCGAGCAGGTGGAACGCCGGGGGGGCGTCGGGGTTGGTCAACAGGGAAGCGTCGGTGGCCATCGTGCTCCCATGCTACTCAGCACGCCGATCAGTGGAACGCAGGAGGCCCGCCGGAGCGGGCCCCCTGCATCGTGCCTCGAACCGTGGATCAGGCGGTGACGTCGCGACCGTGCGCCGTGAGCGCCCAGATCACCGCGATGTCGATCGCGATGATCGCGATCGCGGAGACCGGCGCGTACTGGAGCCAGGCGAACGCCGCGGTCGCGCTGACGATCGCGATGATCACACCGACCGTCCGGCCCCACACCGCACCGCGGAAGATCGCGAACCCGGCGAAGAAGACGATGATCCCCCCGATCAGGTGGATCCAGCCCCACGCGTCGCTCGAGAGCTTGAAGACGTAGTTGTCGCTGACGACGTAGGCGTCCGGGTCCACCACTTGAGACAAGCCCGCGATCGCGTGGAACAGGCCCAACAGGATCAGCATCATCCCGGCGAACGTGGCCCATCCCGCGGCCCAGTAACTCGGTTGCTTCTCGGACTGCATGTCCCTCCCCCTGTTCAGCGGTGGCCGGCCGTTGACGTCAACCGACCTTCCCGAAGAGTGTCAACGCCGCGAAACTCCGAGTCGAAGACCTCCCGGAAACGAGGTCTTCAGATCCCCAGGATCTGCTTCTTCTTCGCCTCGAACTCCTCTTCCGTGAGGATCCCCTGATCCTTCATCGTGGCGAGCTGCTGGATCTCCGCCATGTCGTCCTGCTGCGCCGGCGGCGCCGCAGCCGGTGCGGCCGCCTGCGGCGGAGCCTCCTGGGGTGGCGCCTGCGCCGCAGACATCCGCCTCGAGGTTCGCCTGGATGTACGCCTCGCGACCCTTCTCGCTGGCATCATGAGCGTTTCCCTCCTTGGGATCTTCCGTCATCGCCTTGAGTCGGCCGCGGCGAGCGCCTCGGCCTCCTCGCGGGCGATGAGCCCGACCTCGACGAGGTCGAGCGGGCTGATGAAGCTCGCGGCGATGGGGAAACCGCCGGCCCGGACCATCGCATCACGGAGCGGGATCATCCATGTGTGCTCGAGCAGGATGAGCGCGGCGGCGGCGTCGTTCGGGAGCTCCTCGAGGACGTCCCAGGCCTCCTCTTCGTCGAACACGTCGACGCCGTCGGCCGCGGCCTCGGCCCCGGCGATGGCACCGGCCTCCATGCCCTCCTCGCCACCCGCTCCGAGACCGAGCAGCCCGCCGACCACGGCCCCGAACTCCATCGCCTCGTCCTTCGAAAGCTGGCTACCCTTCAAGACGGCGACCTCGCCCTCCGCGTCCTTGAAGACGACGAGCGCGTCGATCACGCGCACCGTGTCGCTCTCGCGCAGGCGCGCGAGCTCGTCGATGATCTCGCCCTGGAAATCGGGCTTGTCGAACCCGATCACGAGCAGTTGTACCGGTCCGATGGTCATCCCGTTCCTCCTTCCGTCACCGCTACGACCCCCTGCGACGCTCCCGAGAAGAACTCGAGCGCCGTCTTCGTCTTGGTCTGCTGCTCCCCGCTCAGGTCGATGCCTCTACTCAGCAGGAACGCCTTCCCCTCCGCCCAGACCTGGAACGCCTCGCCGGGCTTGGCCTTTGTCGAGAGCTCGACGATCTGCGAGCCGTCGGGGTACATCCAGAGCTCCCCGACCAGCTTCCGTCCGAACCCTTCCGGCGTGACCTTCAGCTTGATGATCGGGATGGGCCCGAGGACCGCGAGCGCATCGAGCTCGATCCCA
>Ga0209874_1000702_pt1 | contig 9981 bp, 10 predicted proteins | sample GWRWN1_20_30_FD_187216 | JGI IMG/M metagenome (GOLD analysis project Ga0209874, IMG submission 187216) | Riverbed sediment microbial communities from areas with no vegetation in Columbia River, Washington, USA - GW-RW N1_20_30 (SPAdes)... | ecosystem: Environmental > Aquatic > Freshwater > River... | reverse complement strand
TGGACCAGGAGGACCTGGCCGCGATCGACCAGGCGGCGCCGCGCGGGGTGGCCGCCGGCGAGCGCTACCTCCCCTGGCAGCTGGCCAACGTGAACGCCTGAGCACCCGGCCGGGGCGCTCAGCCTCCCGGGATGCGCTCGGCGGGTTGCGCCTGCGCCGCGGGCGTCTCGCCGGCCCGGCCGCCCTGCTTGGCGCGCTGCACCAGCCCGTAGACGTGGGCGCGCAGCTCCGCGAACCTGGGCGCCGACCGGGTGGTGAGCTGGTCGCGCTCGTCGGGCAGGTCGATCGGCAGGTCCTCCATGATCACCGTCGGCGAGGACGACAGCACCAGCACCCGCTGGCCGAGGTAGACCGCCTCGTCGATGTCGTGGGTGACGAACAGGATCGTGACCCCGAAGCGCCGCCACACCGTGCGCAGCAGGTCCTCCAGCTCCGCCCTGGTCTGGGCGTCGACCGCGGCGAAGGGCTCGTCCATCAGCAGCACCTGCGGCTCGTAGGCGATCGCCCTGGCGATCGCCACCCGCTGCTGCATGCCGCCGGACAGCTGCCATGGGTAGGCCCCGTCCACGTCGTGCAGGCCGACCGCGGCCAGCGCCTCGGCCACCAGCTCGGCACGGCGGTCACGGGCGAGCCGCTTCTGCTTCAGCGGCAGCTCGAGGTTGCCGCGCACCGTCATCCAGGGGAACAGGCTGCGGCCGTACTCCTGGAACACCACCGCCATCCCGGGCGGCGGCGCGGAGACCACCTGGCCCTGCAGCCGCACCTCGCCGGCGGTCGGGGTGAGCAGGCCGGCGACGCACTTCAGCAGGGTCGTCTTGCCGCAGCCGGAGGGGCCGACCAGGCAGACCAGCTCCCCGCCGGCCACCGAGAAGGTCAGCTCCCGGATCGCCTCGACGGTGCGGCCACGGCCCTCGTAGACCTTGTGGATGCCGCGGACGTCGAGCATGGGACCGCCTTGGTCACAGGAGGTTCAGCCGGTGGGCTCGCCCCGGTGGGAGCGCCGGAGACTGTAGTACCACGCCAGCACCCGGCCCTCCACCGCCCGGAACGCCAGCGACAGCAGCACGCCGACCAGCCCGAGCAGGATGATGCCGCTCCACATCTCGGGGATGGCGAAGCTGCGCTGGAACTGGATGATGGTGAAGCCGAGCCCGTTGGAGCTGGCGAACATCTCGCTGATCACCATCAGGATGATCCCGATCGACAGCGACTGGCGCATGCCGGTGAAGATCTGCGGGCTGGCGCCGCGCAGGACCAGGTGGCGCAGCCGGGCGAGGCCGCGGATCCGGTAGCAGCGGGCGGTCTCGTCCAGCACCGGGTCGACCGCCCGCACCCCTTCGACCGTGTTGAGCAGCACCGGCCAGACACAACCGAAGACGATCACCAGCACCTTCATGATGTCGCCGATGCCGGCGATCAGGATCAGGATCGGCACCATCACCGGCGGCGGGATGGCCCGGAAGAACTCGAGGACGGGCTCGACCACGCCCCGGACCGTCCGCGAGGCGCCGAGGGGGACGCCGATCGCGACCCCGAGGGCGACCGCCGCGAGGTAGCCGACGGCCAGGCGCAGCAGGCTCGGCAGGACGTCGTCGATCAGGCGCGCGGACAGCCACACGTCGGCGAAGGTCTCAAGGACGGTCCGCAGCGGCGGCAGGTAGAAGCTCTGGCTGTCGGCGCTTGCCACCCAGAGGACGGCGATGATCGCCAGCGGCAGCCCGAGGGCCAGCGCCGCCCGGCGCGCCAGCCGCCCGACGGCGGTCATGCCGGCAGCTCTCCCCGCACCGAGGTGTGCCAGGCGAGCGCGCGCCGCTCCAGCACCCTGGCCAGCAGGTTGACGGCCACGCCGATCAGTCCGGTGACGACCACCAGCGCGTACATGCTGGCGACGGCGCCGCTGGACTGGGCGACGGCGATCTCCTTGCCCAGCCCAGGGCTGCCGATCACCAGCTCGGCGGTGATCGCCAGGACCAGCGCGATCGTCGCGGCCAGGCGGACCCCGGTCATCAGGTAGGGCAGCGTGGTCGGCCAGGTGACGTGCCGAACCTGGGCCCAGGCCCCGAGGCCGTAGGAGCGGGCGGTCTCGCGCGCCACCGGGTCGACGTCCTGCACCCCCGACAGCACCTGGATGAGCACCTGCCAGAACGCCGCGTAGACGATCAGCAGCAGCTTGGAGCGGAGGTCGGTGCCGAACAGCAGCACGGCCAACGGGACCAGCGCGACCGAGGGGATCGGACGCAGGAACTCGATGGTGGAGCCGGTGGCGGCCCGCAGCGGCCCGATGCTGCCCAGGGCCACCCCCAGGACGACGCCGGCGACGACCGCGACCGTCAGCCCGATCGCCCAGCCGCGCATGGTGTCGGCCAGCGCCGTCCAGAAGCTGGCCTCGCCGGCCTTGTCGGCGAGCGCGGCGAGGATCTCGCTGATCGGCGGCAGGTAGCGCGCGGACACCAGCCCGGACCGCGGCACCAGCTCGAGCAGGACGCAGAGCCCGGCAAGGCCGGCGACGCCCTGCGCCCAGGCCGAGCGCGCCCTCACGGCAGCAGCGCGTCCAGGTCCGGGGCTTTGGTGACCAGCTTGTCCTGGACGGCGATGTCGGCCAGGACCTGGGTGGACTCGCGGTTGACCTGGGTCGGCCAGTTGGGCAGGGTCAGCTCGCCGGCCACCGCCTGGTCGATCTCGGTGTAGGTGGTGAGGACGTTGCGTGCCTCGTCCGGGTGGCTCTGGGCGTACGCCAGCGACTCGTTGATCGCGTCGGTGAACCGCTTGGCCAGGTCCGGCTGCTCCTGCAGCAGCTTCCCGGAGGCGAAGTAGGCGGCGATCATCAGGTCGGGCGCCGTGTCCACGAAATTCCAGGCGATCACCCGGTCCCCCTGGCCGGTGCTGATCGTCAGGAACGGCTCCACCACCCAGGCGGCGTCGACCCGGCCGTTCTCGACCGCGGCCGGCATCTCGGGCAGCGGCATCTCGACGAACTTCACCGCGCCCGGGTCGCCGCCGTCCTTGCGGATCGAGGACTTGACGGTCGAGTCGCCGATGTTCTTCAGCGTGTTCACCGCGACCGTCCTGCCCGCCAGGTCCTTGGCCGACTTGACGGGGCTGTCGGCCTTGACCACCACGCCGCCGAAGTCCCCGCCCTCCTTGCCGGTGGAGGAGCTGCCGGCGGCCAGCACCTGGATGTCGATGCCGCGGTCGCGGGCGATCATCATCGAGGTCATGTTGCTGAAGCCGAACTGGAACTGCCCGCTGACCACGCCGGGCACGATCGCCGCGCCGCCCTGCGCGGTCTCGAACTGCAGCTCGATCTGGCGGCTGGCGAAGAAGCCCTTCTGCTTGCCAAGGTAGATGGGGGCGACGTCGACGATGGGAATCACGCCCACCTTCACCTGGTCGGGTCCGCTCGACCCGCCGGAGCCGCCCTCGTCGTCGGAGCCGCAGCCGGCCGCCAGGACGAGCAGGGCGGCGGTCAGGAACGCGGCCGCCGCTCGACGCATGGGAATCACCTGCCTCTGGGATCCGGTCTCACCGATTGTTCGCAATGCGAACGAATGTTCTCATTCCGGAACGTACGCTGCAGGCGACGCGGCGTCAACGCGGCCAGCCGGCGGCTCAAGTGCGGCCGCCGGAACCCCGAGACAGGGTAGATGGCACCAGAGGTGGTGACGCGCAGGGGCGCCGTGACGCGCCTGCTGCTGCTCGGCGTCGCGGTCGCGCTGCTGGCCGGCGCCTGCGGCCAGCGGTCGGACGCACCGGCCGGCAGCGGTGGGCAGCCGCGGCCGGCGGTCGGGGCCGTCCGAACCGCAGCGCTCGCGCCGGTCAGGCACCCGTCCGCGCCGCGGTTCCGGGGCGGCTCGGCGATGATCGGCCCGCGCACCCGCGCGCGCATGCGCTGGTCGTGGCGGCCCGGCTGCCCGGTCGGCCTCGGCGACCTGCGGCGGCTGCTGGTCGACCACTGGGGCTTCGACGGGCGGGTGCACCGCGGCGAGCTGGTCGTCCACCGGCGGCAGGCGCAGCGAGTCCTGCGGGTGCTGGCGGAGCTGTTCAGCGGCCGCTTCCCGATCCAGCGGATGCGGCTGGTCGACGCCTACCGGGCGGACGACGACCGCTCGATGGCGGCCAACAACACCTCGTCGTTCAACTGCCGCAGGGTCAGCGGCACCAGCCGCTGGTCGGAGCACGCCTACGGCCGGGCGATCGACCTCAACCCGGTGCAGAACCCCTACGTGACCCGGGGCGGCCGGGTCTCGCCGCCGGCGGGACGCCGCTACGCCAACCGGGCCAGGCGGGCCAAGGGCATGGTCCACGCCGGCGACCCGGTCGTGCGGGCATTCGTCGCGGTCGGCTGGGGATGGGGCGGCAGCTGGCGCTCCGCCCGCGACTACCAGCACTTCTCCTCCACCGGCCGCTGACCGCATGCATGCACCGGGCATTTCAGAGCAGAATGGTTGGCGTCACCGCCAGCCGAGGAGCCAGCGATGCCCAGCACCGAGACCACCCCGGTCGTCTCCGACGCCGACACCGGCGAGGACGACCGCTACGCGCACTACGCCAGGAAGGACGAGATCACCCGCGCCGCCGTGCTCGGTGGCCTGGTCACCGCCCTCTGCGGGCATCGCTTCCAGCCGGTCAGGGACCCGTCGAGGTTCCCGGTGTGCCAGCGCTGCAAGGAGCTGGCCGCCCTCCTCGACTGAGAATACCTCGAGAATTTCCCTCGCGAATACCTGCAAACCCGCTCGCTCCGGGCGTCGAATTCGGCTCAGCGATTTGCCACTGGTTGGCGCCGCCGGGGTAGAGTCGGCGCTCTGCATCCAACCGCCGCGCGAACCGAGAACGAACGGCCTCACTTCAGGGCGTGTCCGACGAAGGAGGACTCGCCCTCCGGGGGGTTCGGGGGGCGGAGCGGATGCGTAGCGCCCCGATCCCGAGGCGATGGCAAGGACCGGACAGGGTAGGCCTTCGGACGCAACTGCAGGAGGCGCTCGTGCCGCACCGCGCCCGCTGCGTAACGCTGTTGCTGGTGGCCGCGACCGCGGCCGTCTGGCTCCCCCACCCGGCCGCCGTCGCCGACGAGCGGTCCGAGCTGGCGGAGACCCGCCGCCGCCTCGGCCAGGTCGAGTCGGTGCTCGGCGACGCCCGCGCCGACGCCGGCGCGGTCGCGGCCGCCCTGGCGGCGGCCGAGGAGGCGGTGGCCGGCACCAGGCAGCGGCTGGCGCACGCCCAGGCGCGCCTGGATGCGGCCAGGCTCCGCCGGATCGCGGCGCGGGTCGCCCTCGGCCAGGCCGACGAGGAGGTCGACACCCAGGAGGCGAGGCTGGCGGCGCAGGTCCGCGGCGCCTACATGACCGGCGGGCTGTCCGGGCTCGCGGCGATGGTGGACACCGCCGACCTGCGCGACCTGCTGGACCGGACGGTCACGCTGAGCTACGTGATCGCCGCCGACCAGGACGTGCTCACCCGGTTGGAGCTCGCCCGCCGGCGGGCCGCCCTGCTGCACACCGGCATGGTCCAGGCCGAGCGGGAGCGCACCTCGGCCCGCCAGCAGGTGGCGGCGGAGCTGGAGGACCTGCAGCGGGTCCGGGCGGTGCGCCAGCGTGCCAAGCGGGCGATGGACGTCCGGGTGACCCGGCTGGCCGGGGCGGCCGCGGCCCTGCGGGCCCGCTCGGCCGAGCTGCACCGGCTGATCCGCGAGCAGGAGCTGGCCAGGCAGCGGGTGGCGGCGCTGCGGCGGGCACGGGTGGCCGGCGGCCTGCCGGCGGCCGCCGGGTCGGGCCGCCGCTGCGACCTGTCGGGCACCTCAGCGGCCGAGCTCTGGATCATCATGCGCGAGTCGGGCGGGGACCCCACCGCCGACAACCCGACCTCGACCGCGTTCGGGATCGGCCAGCTGCTGCTCGGCAACCGCGTCCTCTACCTGGGCCGCGACTACGCCACCGTCGACTGCGGTGCGCAGATGTGGGCGTTTCGGGCCTACGTCCGCGACCGCTACGGCACCGCCGAACGCGCCAGGGCCTTCTGGCAGGCCAACGGCTGGTACTGACCGGCTCGGCTCAGAGGCCGTAGGCCTCCAGCAGCCGCAGCCACACCTCGCTGACGGTCGGGAAGGCCGGCACGGCGTGCCACAGGCGCTCCAGCGGCACCTGGCCGGCGATCGCCACCGTCGCCGAGTGCAGCAGCTCGGCCAGGCCCGGTCCGGTGAAGGTCGCCCCGACGACCACCCGGCGGGACTCGTCGACCACCAGCTGGCTGGTGCCGGCGATGCCGTTGCCGAGGGTGTAGGCGCCGGCCACGTCGCCGGTGGCCACCCGCACCACCCGGACCGGCAGATCCGCCTGCCTGGCCTGCGCCTCGGTCAGGCCGACCGCGCAGACCTGCGGGTCGGTGAAGGTGACCCGAGGGACGATGCCGTGGTCGGCGACGTCGACCGCGTCCCTGCCGAGGATCACGTCGCCGGCGAGGCGGGCCTGGTACTTGCCCATGTGGGTGAAGGGCGCCAGCCCGTTGCAGTCGCCCACCGCGTACAGCCAGCCGCCGTCGACCCCGACCGCCCTCAAGCGTTCGTCGACCTTCACGTGCCGGCCCGGCTCGAGGCCGACCAGCTCCAGCCCCAGGTCGCCGGTGCGTGGGCGCCGCCCGGCCGCGACCAGCAGCTCGTCGCCGGTCAGCTCGCGCCCGTCGCCGAGGGTGACCACCACCGGCCCGCCGGCTCCGGCGCGGCGGGCGGCGGTCACCTCGACCGGGGCGAGCACCACGATCCCCTCCGCCTCGAAGGCCGCGCGGACCTCGTCGCCCGCGAACGGCTCCTCGCGGGCGAGCAGCCGCTCGCCGTCGAGCAGCACGGTCACCTGCTCGCAGCCGAGCCGCTTGAACGCCTGCGCCATCTCCGACCCGACCGGGCCGCCGCCCAGCACCAGCAGCCGCCTTGGAAGCTGCTTGGCGGCGGTCACCCCGCGGTTGTCCCACGGTTCGACCTCGCGCAGTCCGGGCACCGGCGGGATCACCGGGCTGCTGCCGGTGGCCAGCACCACCGCGCGGCGGGCCTGCAGGCGCCGGGTGGCGCCGTCGGCCTCCGCGACCTCGACCAGCAGCTCGCCGGCCAGCCGGGCGTTTCCCCTGACCAGCTGGATGCCCTCCTGCTGCAGCCAGGGCAGCTGACCCTCGTCGCTCCAGTTGGAGGTCATGTAGTCCCGCTGGGCGAAGGCGGCGGCGACGTCGATCTTGCCGGTGACCGCCTCGGCGGCGCCGGGGACCCGCCTGGCCGCCGCCAGCACGTCGCCGGGCCGCACCAGGGTCTTGGAGGGGATGCACGCCCAGAAGGAGCATTCGCCGCCGACCAGCTCCCGCTCGACGATGGCGACCCGGAGGCCGCCGTCGGCGCAGCGGCCGGCGGCGTTCTCCCCCGGCGGGCCGGCGCCGATCACGATCACGTCGAACTCGTCCATGGGCCGCTCTCCCCTCACTGGTCCGGGCCGGTCAGGTCTTCCCTGGTGCCCTCGTCGTTTCGCGTAGGTAGCATCGTCGCGCAGCGACGACCAAGGAGCACGGGATGCAGCTTGGCATGATCGGCCTTGGCCGGATGGGCGCCAACCTGGTGCGGCGGCTCATGCGGGGCGGGCACGAGTGTGTCGTCTACGACATCAACCCCGAGTCGGTCCGCCGGCTCGACGACGAGGGGGCGGTCGGTGCCGCCTCCCTGGAGGAGCTGGCGGCCAAGCTCGCCAGCCCGAGGGCGGCCTGGGTGATGGTGCCGGCCGGGATCGCCGGCCGGACGGTCGCCGAGCTGGCCGAGCTGCTGGAGCCCGGCGACGTGGTGATCGACGGCGGCAACTCCTACTACCGCGACGACGTCCACCGGGCGCAGGCGCTGGCCGGCAGGGGCATCCACTACCTGGACGTCGGCACCAGCGGCGGCGTGTTCGGCCTGCAACGCGGCTTCTGCCTGATGATCGGCGGCGAGGCGGAGGTCGTCGGCCGCCTCGACCCGATCTTCCGGACGCTGGCCCCCGGGGTGGAGGCGGTGCCGCGCACCCCCGGCCGGGAGGGCGAGCCGGGCACCGCCGAGCACGGCTACCTGCACTGCGGCCCCGCCGGCGCCGGCCATTTCGTCAAGATGGTCCACAACGGCATTGAATACGGGATCATGGCCGCCTACGCCGAGGGGCTGAACATCCTCCACAAGGCCAACGTCGGCAAACGCGACCGGGCGGCCAACGCCGAGACGGCGCCGCTGCGCGACCCCGAGTTCTACCGCTACGACATCGACACCGCGGCGGTCGCCGAGGTCTGGCGCCGCGGCAGCGTGATCGGCTCCTGGCTGCTGGACCTGACCGCCCACGCGCTGCTGCAGGACCCGGAGGTGGCCGGCTTCAGCGGCCAGGTGTCGGACTCGGGCGAGGGCCGCTGGACGGTCGCGGCGGCGGTGGAGACCGGCGTCCCCGCCCACGTGCTGACCACCGCCCTGTTCGAGCGGTTCTCCTCCCGCGGGGAGGCCGGCTTCGCCGAGAAGCTCCTGTCGGCCATGCGCCAGGAGTTCGGCGGTCACGAGGAGCTCCCCACCGGTGAGTGAGGCCGGCAGCCCCACCACCGTCCGGGTGGAGTCCTTCCAGGACTCGCCCGCGCTCGCCCTGGCAGCCGGCGGCCTGGAGGCGACCTTCCTGCCGGGGGTCGGCATGCTCGGGGTGGCCCTGCGCCACCAGGGCGAGGACCTGCTCGCCCTGCCCGGCGGGGTCGCCGGCTACCGCGAAGGGAACGTCACCGGCCTGCCGCTGCTGGCCCCGTGGGCCAACCGGCTGGCGGGCCGCCGCTACCGGGCGGCCGGGGTGGAGGTCGACCTGGACGGGGTGGCGCTGCACACCGACCCGAACGGCCTGCCGATCCACGGCACCCTGACCGCCCACCCCGGCTGGCGGCTGGAGCGGCTGGCCGCCGAGCCCGACCGGGCGGTGCTGGAGGCCAGCCTCAACTACACCTGGCCGGAGCTGCTGGCGGCGTTCCCCTTCCCCCACCAGCTGCGGGTGGAGGCGGCCGTGACCGGGTCGTCGCTGCAGGTGACGACCACCGTGCGGCCGACCGGCGAGCGGCCGGTCCCGGTGGCCTTCGGCTGGCACCCGTACCTGCGCCTGCCCGGACCGCGGCGGGCGGCCTGGCGGCTGCTGCTGCCCGACCGGGAGCACCTGGAGCTGGACGGACGCGGCCTGCCGACGGGACGCTTCGGTCACGAGCCGGCCGAGGCGGACCCGGTCGGCGGGCGCACCTTCGACGACCTGTACACCCTCGGCGCGGACCGGCGGCTCGGCCTGGAGGCCGACGGCCACCGGCTGCTGGTCGAGTACGGCGACGGCTACCCGTACGCACAGGTGTTCGCGCCGGCCGGCGCCGAGTTCGTCTGCCTCGAGCCGATGACCGCGCCCACCAACGCCCTCGGCGACGGCGTCTGTCCGCTGGTCGAGCCGGGGGAGGTCTTCGGCGCCAGCTTCGCCCTGCTGGTGGAGGAAGCCTAACGGTGCCGGACCAGGAGGAGGTACGGGTCTCCACCCTGGAGCTCTTCTTCGACCTGGTGTTCGTGTTCACCCTCACCCAGCTGACCACCCTGCTGGCGGCCGAGTTGTCCCTGGCGGGCGCCGGGAAGGTGGTGCTGATCTTCGTGGTGCTGCTGTTCATGTACGCGGCCTACGTCTGGCTCACCAACCAGGTGCCGCCGCGGCGGCCGGTCCGCCGGCTGCTGCTGATGGTCGGCATGGCGGGGTTCCTGGTCTGCGCGCTGGCGGTCCCGCGGGTGTTCGACGGCGGCGGGGTCGCCCTGTACCTGGCCGGGGACGTGGCGTTCCGCGCCGCGCTGCGGATCCGCCCGGTCGGCTACCGCGCCGCGGCGGCGCTGGTGGCGCTCGCCACGGTGGCCCTCGGGGTCCGGGTGGCCGCCGCGGCGCAGCTGGTCGGCCTGGTCGCCATCCTGGCCGCGATGCTGGCGGCCGAAGCCAGGCAGCG
>Ga0209874_1000700_pt1 | contig 9993 bp, 10 predicted proteins | sample GWRWN1_20_30_FD_187216 | JGI IMG/M metagenome (GOLD analysis project Ga0209874, IMG submission 187216) | Riverbed sediment microbial communities from areas with no vegetation in Columbia River, Washington, USA - GW-RW N1_20_30 (SPAdes)... | ecosystem: Environmental > Aquatic > Freshwater > River... | reverse complement strand
GTCGGCGGGTGTGGCTACGGTTCGCGGCGGAGGTTGAGGATGCCCTCGAGCAAGGGGTGGCGAGGCCGCCGGGACGAGCGGACCATGCAGGACACGCCCATCGGGGAAGTGGTGGACGGGCTCCTTCGGGAGCGGACATTCGCCCGAGGGCTCCCCATCGGCCGCCTGGCTTCCGATTGGCAGGCGGTGGTCGGTCCCCGGTTGGCCTCCGAATCCGCCCCCGTCAGCCTGGAAGGGGGGGTGCTGGTGGTCGCCGCAAGCACCGGTCCGTGGGGCGCGCAGGCGCGATTCCTGGCCCGAGAGATCGCCAATCGAGCCAATCGCAGCCTCGGTTCAGAGCTGGTCCGTACGGTGCAGATCGTGGTCCGTCCGGAGCCTCGGAAAGGCTTGTAGCGCAAGGCGGAACAGCCTATCTGATAGCAGGGCAACGGACCCAGTTCGTTGGTAGAATCTGGATAGGTTTTCCCCGCGTGAGGCCCCTTCATCGGCTGCGGCGTGCGCTGCCATGAGCGGGCTGGTGGAGGGTCGTTGGCGACAGAGAGGAAGGACAACAAGGCCGCGAGTGACGGAGGCTATACCTCCGCCGACATCACGGTTTTGGAGGGCGTCGAGCACGTCCGACTCCGTCCTGGGATGTACATCGGGACCACCGGCCCGCGGGGTCTGCATCACCTGGTCTACGAGGTCGTGGACAACTCGGTCGACGAGGCCATGGCCGGGTTCTGTGACCGGATCGCTGTGACGCTCCTGGCGGACGGCGGCGTCCGGGTTGCGGACAACGGCCGAGGCATCCCGGTAAAGCCCATCCCCAAGGCCAAGGACCGCCGGCCGGCCCTGGAGGTCGTGCTGACCACCCTGAACGCCGGCGGGAAGTTCGGTGGCCGGGGGTACCGCATCTCGGGGGGCCTGCACGGGGTGGGGGTATCGGTCGTGAACGCGCTCTCCGAAAAGCTCGTGGTGGAGGTCGAGCGGGACGGTTACACATGGACGGAGACGTTCGCCCGTGGCAAGCCGACAAAGCGACTGACCCGCGGTAAGGCCAGCCGGAAGACCGGCACTGCGGTCACGTTCTGGCCGGACCGGGAGATCTTCGAGGAGGTCGAGTTCAAGCGGGAGACATTGACCGAACGCCTCCAGGAGCTGGCCTTCCTGACGAAGGGTCTGGAGATCCAGCTCCTCGACGAGCGCGAGGACCCGCCCGTGAAGGAGGCGTTCAAGGCTGCCGGAGGCCTCGCGGACTTCGTGAAGCACCTGCAGACCGGCAAGGACGTCCTTCATCCACGGGTCATTCACTTCGAGGGCTCGGAGCGGGACGGCTCGGCCGAGGTCGAGGTAGCGCTCCAGTGGAACACCGGCTACGCCGAGTCCCTCTACTCGTTCGCCAACACCATCAACACGACCGAGGGCGGCACGCACGAGGAGGGGCTGAAGAAGGCCCTGACGAACGTGATCAACCGGTATGCGCGCCAGAAGGGGCTCCTGCGAGAGAAAGAGGAGAACCTGATCGGCGAGGACATCCGGGAAGGGCTCGTCGGCATCGTGTCGGTGAAGCTCCGGGACCCGCAGTTCGAGGGGCAGACCAAGACCAAGCTGGGCAACACGTCCATCCGCTCGCTGGTCGAGACCACCGTGAACGACCGGCTGGCAACCTGGTTGGAGGAGCATCCCGGGGACGCCAAGCGCATCGTGGGCAAGGCGGAGCAGGCTGCCAAGGCTAGGATGGCGGCCAAGCAGGCCCGTGACCTGACCCGGCGCAAGTCGTTCCTGGACTCCACCTCGCTCCCGGGCAAGCTTGCGGACTGCCAGCTGACCGATCCGGCGCAGTGCGAGCTGTTCGTGGTCGAGGGCGACTCCGCGGGCGGTAGTGCCAAGCAGGCCCGAGACCGGGCGACCCAGGCCATCCTGCCCATCCGGGGGAAGATCCTGAACGTCGAGAAGGCCCGGCTGCACAAGATCCTGGAGAACCTGGAGATCCAGGCCCTCATCACGGCCATCGGCACCGGGATCGCTGAAGAGTTCGATGCCACGAAGGCCCGCTATCACAAGGTGGTGCTGATGGCCGACGCGGACGTCGACGGGGCGCACATCCGCACACTGCTCCTCACGTTCTTCTTTCGGAACATGCGCGACTTGATCAACGCGGGCTACGTGTACATCGCGCAGCCACCGCTCTATCTGGTGAACGTCGACCGCGTGCCGCACTACTTCTACACCGAGAAGGAATGGGACGTGTTCCGCAAGCAGGACGGCAACCGGAAGCTCGAGACGCCCCAGCGGTTCAAGGGCCTGGGGGAGATGGACGCCGTCCAGCTGTGGGAGACCACGATGAACCCGGAGAGCCGGATCCTGCTCCAGGTCACCATGGAGGACGCGGCCACGGCCGACCGGCTGTTCACCATCCTGATGGGAGAGGACGTCCCGGCCCGCCGGGAGTTCATCGAGGCCAACGCCAAGCAGGTGCAGAACCTGGATGTCTAGGCGAGCCGGAGGAGGCGGGGCGAGCGTGACCCTCCTCAGCGGCCGGATCGAGCCGGTCGAGATCGAGGAGGAGATCCAGCGCTCCTACCTGGACTACGCGATGTCGGTCATCGTGGGCCGAGCGCTGCCCGACGTCCGTGACGGCCTGAAGCCGGTACACCGGCGGATCCTGTGGTCGATGCTCGAGTCCGGACTGAGGCCCGACCGCCCACACCGCAAGGCGGCGTGGGCGGTGGGGGAGGTGGTCAAGAAGTACCACCCCCACGGTCTCGACGCGGTCTACGAGGCCCTGGTTCGGATGGCCCAGGACTTCTCGCTCCGCTACCCGTTGGTGGATCCACACGGCAACTTCGGGTCGGTCGATGGGGATCCGCCGGCCGCCATGCGCTACACCGAGGCTCGGCTGGCTCCCATCGCCCTGGAGGTCCTCCGGGACATCGAGGCCGAGACCGTCGACTTCGTCCCCAACTACGACGGGCACGAGCAGGAGCCCACGGTCCTTCCCTCGCGGTTTCCCAACCTGCTGGTGAACGGGGCCGGCGGCATCGCCGTGGGGATGGCTACCAACATCCCGCCCCACAACCTGGGCGAGGTCATCGACGCTGTCGTGCACTACCTGGATCATCCGGAGTCCAAGCCGAAGGACCTGATGAAGTTCATCAAGGGACCCGATTTCCCGACGGGCGCGGCCATCCTTGGCAAGCAGGGCATCACGGACGCCTACACCTCGGGCCGAGGTTCGATCAAGGTCCGGGCGGCCACCCAGATCGAGGAGACGTCGCAGGGGCGGCAGCGGATCGTCGTCACGGAGCTGCCATACCAGGTGAACAAGGCTCGGCTGGCCGAGAAGATCGCCGAGCTCGTTCGAGGCGGAAGGCTGAAGGACATCGCGGACCTGCGGGACGAGTCGAACCGCCAGGGGATGCGCCTGGTGATCGAGCTCAAGCGAAACGCCAATCCGCACGTGGTGCTGAACCAGCTGTTCAAGCACACGCAGCTTCAGGAGAGCTTCGGCGCGATCATGCTGTCGCTGGTCGACGGGGTGCCGCGCATCCTCAACCTGGCCGAGATGGTCGGCTATTACGCCGACCACCAGGTCGACGTGGTCACCCGCCGGACGCAGTACGAGCTGCGGAAGGCCGAGGAGCGGGACCACATCGTCCAGGGCCTGCTCATCGCGCTTCAACATCTCGATGCGGTGATCAAGATCATCCGCGGCTCGCGTGATGCGGAGGAGGCCCGCGCCAAGCTGATGAAGCAGTTCAAGCTGACCGAGATCCAGGCCAACCACATTCTGGATATGCCTCTCCGCAGGCTCACCCGCCTGGCGCGCGAGGAGCTCGAGCAGGAACACAAGGACCTGTTGGCGACGATCCGGCAGCTGAAAGCGCTCCTGAAGGACCCCAAGAAGATCCGAAGCGTCATCAAGGAGGAGCTGGCGGAGATCAAGAAGAAGCACGCCGACCCTCGCCGGACGCAGCTTCGTCCCGACGCGGGCGAGCTCGATGTCGAGGACCTGATCGCCGAGGAGGACGTGGTCATCACGGTGACCAGGGCCGGCTACGTCAAACGCCAACCCATCGACGCGTTCCGTCGCCAGGGACGGGGCGGTCGGGGGGTCCGGGGGGCCAACCTGAAGGAAGAGGACGTCGTCAGCCACGTGTTCACCACGTCCACACACCATTGGCTGCTGTTCTTCACGACCAGGGGCAAGGTCTACCGGGTCAAGGTCCACGAGGTGCCGGAGGCCGGACGAACGGCCAGGGGCCTGTACGCGGCGAACCTTCCCGGCGTGAGCATCACGGGGGACGAGAAGGTCTCGACCGTGATCGACCTCAAGGACTACGACGAGGGCGCGTACCTGTTCTTCGCCACCAAGCGGGGGATGGTGAAGAAGACCCCGCTTCCCGAGTACGACTCTCCACGCACAGGCCTCACTGCGGTGAACCTGAAGCCCGGCGACGAGATGATCGACGTGCTCATGACCAACGGCAAGGACGAGATCATCCTCGTGTCGCGGAACGGCCAGGCGATGCGGTTCAAGGAGGCCTTGGTTCGGCCGATGGGACGAGCCACGGCCGGCGTGATCGGCATGCGCCTTGGCCAGAGCGACGAGGTCATCGCGGTCGGCCCGGCTTCGGCCGGCGAGGAGCTGATCAGCGTGACGCAGCAGGGCTACGGCAAGCGCACGCCGCTGAAGGAATACCCGACGAAGGGCCGGGGAGGAAGGGGCGTCATCGGCCATTCCCTGACCCGGAAGACGGGGCTGCTCGCCGGGGCCTTCGTCGGGTCGAAAGGCCAGGACATGTTCGTCATCTCCTCCTCCGGCATCGTCATCCGAGTGGGCGCCGGCGATATCCGGCGGGTCGGCCGAGCCAGCCAGGGCGTCCGCACCATGCGGGTGGAGGAGGGCGCGCACGTCGTGGCCCTGGCCCCCGTGATCACTCAGGCGGAGCTGGAAGAGGAGTAACGGCCTCGGCGAGCGTGTAGACCGTGGGGGCCGTGGGCCTTTCTTGGAGCGCCCGGGAACCTCTCCGCTGCCTGGGCCGGTCAAGGGTTGTTGCCGACGGGGTTGTAGCCGCGTAGAAAGACGGGGTACCCGAGGAGTCCGATGGACGAACCTGGCCTGGCAACCCAACACACGGCCGCAGGTGCGGCCACTGCCGCGTCCTCGACCGAGACGGTCACCACCATCCCTCCGGAGATCCCCCGGGGGCCGCGGAGGAGACCCCGCCAGACCCGGGTGGTTCTCCGGAAGGTCGGGCCGTGGTCGGTGTTCAAGTTCTCGCTGCTCTTCTACCTCTGCGTGGTGACCGTCATCCTGCTGGCGCTGGCCATGCTGTACGGGATCCTGGGGGCGATGGGGGCGCTCGAGCACGTCACCGAGTTCGCCCGCAACCTGTTCGCCGACAAGTCGTTCTCGATCAACGGAGGCTGGATCTTCGCCCGGCTCACGGTGCTCGGTCTGTTCATGGTGGTCATCTGGTCGCTGATCAACGTGTTCATCGCATTCCTGTACAACCTCATCTCCGACGTGATCGGCGGGATCGATGTCACGCTGAGCGAACGTCACTGACGGCGCGAGCGGCCCGGAACGAGAATTCGCAGGTCAGACGCAACATTGACAGCCTGTTCGAGCGATGCGTAGGCTTGCCCAGGGCCGGGGTGAAGGTGGTCGGGCGGCTCCTTCGGGGCCTGTAGCTCAGATTGGTTAGAGCGCATCCCTGATAAGGATGAGGTCGTTGGTTCAAGTCCAACCAGGCCCACCGTGAAAGGAGAGCAACCCTGATGGGTGAGGACACCGGATCGGACCAGAAGAAGAAGCGTGGGTTCTTCGGAAAGCTTCTCCGCCTTGCGTTCATCGCCGCGATCGTGGCCGCCGTCGTGTCGTTCTTCAAGCGTCGCCGAGGACAGGACTTCGGCGAGGACGAATGGCAGGAGCTCCCGCCGCCCCAGGGCGGTTAGAGTTCCGGAACCGATGTGGCCAGGGGCCCGTGCCGCGGCACGGGCCCCTTCTCCTATCCAGTCCCTGATCGGCACGGGATAGACTCGCCCGCGCCATGGCGGTGAGCGCAGCCCGGACGCTGGCGGAGGACGCCGCCAGGGCAGCCGGCGTCGAGCTCCGGCTCCTCACGACCCTCGAGGATGCGGACGGGATCCTCCGCGTCATGGTTGCGACGTGGGGCGAGCACCAGCTGGTCCCTCGGGAGATGATCCGGGCGTTGGCCGACAGCGGGAACATCCCGTACGGAGCCTTCCGACGCGACGAACTCGTCGGGTACGTGCTCGGGTGGATGGGGCTGGACGGGGAGGGCCCCCACGTCCATTCGCACATGCTGGCGGTGCTCCCCGGGTCGCGGTCAGGTGGTGTGGGGTACGCACTGAAGCTCGCCCAACGGGCCCAGGCCCTGGAGGCCGGCTATCGCGTGGTCCGATGGACGTTCGACCCGCTCCAGGCCCGGAACGCCCACTTCAACCTGAACAAGCTCGGGGTGCTGTGCGACCGGTTCCATCGTGACTTCTACGGTGTCATGAGCGATGCGCTGAACCGCGGCGACCGGAGCGATCGGCTCGTGGTGAGGTGGGACCTGGATCAAGCGGTCGGCAGGTCCACGAGCTCACCCCGGCCGCACGTGGATGCGCTCCGCGCGAGCGGGCCGCCCGAGATGCCCACGCCGGAGCGTGGGGAGGAGCCAGCCGTCGACGCGGCCGGGAGCGTGCGGGTGGGGATCCCGGCCGACTACGCGGATCTCAAGGAGCGGGATCCGGCGCTCGCCTCGGAGTGGCGAGACGCGGTGGGCGAGGTGCTCGAACAGTGTTTCGATCTCGGCATGATCGTGGTGGGCCTCACCCGCGACCCCAACGGCCCCAGGTATCTCCTCACGGCTGCCGCAACCGCGATCGGCGGATCTGCGTGACCATCGTTCGAGCGATCGAGCTCCGCCTGATCAGGCTTCCCCTTGTTCGACCCTTCCGCACGAGCTTCGGCCAGGAGACGGAGAAGGAGTGCATCCTCGCCAGGGTCGAGACGGATGACGCGGAAGGGTGGGGCGAGTGCGTCGCCGGGCCCGAGCCCGGCTTCTCCGAGGAGTTCAACGAGGGAGCGTGGCTGGTTCTGCGGGACTTTCTGGCTCCGGCTCTCTTTCAGGTCGGCGAAACCCGGTCTGAGGACCTGGATGGCGTGTTCGCCTTCGTCCGGGGCAATCCGATGGCCAAGGCGACGCTTTCGAACGCGGTCCTGGACGCGGAGCTCCGTGCTCGCGGCGAGTCCCTCGCCGTATACCTCGGCGCCGACAGGGACCGGGTGGCGTGCGGCGTTTCGGTCGGCATCCCGCCGAGCACCGAGCAGCTCCTGGAACAGGTGGCCGGGTACTTGGCCGATGGATATCGCCGGGTCAAGCTGAAGATCGAGCCGGGGCTCGATATCGAGCGCGTTGCCGCGGTGCGGGAGGCGAACCCGGCGGCCACGCTCTCGGTCGATGCGAACGCGGCCTACTCGCTCGCCGACGTCGAGACATTCCGGGCGCTCGATGCCTTCGACCTGCTGATGGTGGAGCAGCCGCTCCATCAGGATGACCTGGTGGAGCACTCCAAGCTCCAGCGCGAGATACGAACCGACATCTGCCTGGACGAGTCGATACGCTCGGCCGCCGACGCCGAGGCGGCGATCGGGCTCGGGTCGTGCCGGATCGTGAACATCAAGCAAGGCAGGGTGGGTGGGCTCGGAGAGGCGAAGCGGATCCACGACGCCCTCCTTCCTCGAGGGATTCCCGTGTGGTGCGGAGGGATGCTCGAGACCGGGATCGGCCGAGCCACCAACCTCGCGCTCGCCGCCCTCCCAGGCTTCGTGCTCCCCGGTGACACCAGCGCGAGCGAGCGGTACTTCCTCGAGGACATCACCGAACCCTTCCGCATGGATCCTGACGGGACGATGGCGGTCCCGGAAGGTCCGGGCGTCGGGGTCGACCCCCGTCCCGACCGACTGGCCCAGAGCACCCTGCGGACGGAGGTCCTGAAGAAAGAGTGACAAGAAGCGGGATCCCGGTTTGACCGAGCAGGCCGCTGCCCCATACAGTCCGTCACGAGAGGCCGCTGGGACCTTCGGGTTCTGGCGGCTTCTCGCTTTCGGCGTACCCGTGCAAGTAACCGGGCATCCTCGATGTGCTTGACCCCTGCCTGTACGCGGGTACTTTGCGATAGGTCGCCGGTCGCGCCATGCTACGGATGAGCAACCGGTGGCCGGCAGCGAGGGGCAGAACCCATGAAGAAGCGCGTCGTACGCACGGGCGAGATCGAGGTCGAGGATTCGCAAGGGCGTGTGCGGGCCCGGCTTGGGGTGACGAACGACGACTCGCCCTTCGTCGCGTTCTACGGCCCGGACGAGCGGCTCCGGGCCCGCTTCGGGGTTCAGCTCGACGGCTCTGCCGGCCTGGCCATCGCGGACGACGAGGGCAAGGTCCGAGCCACCTTCGGCCTGTTCTCGGACGGCTCGGCCAGCATGGCCATGGTGGACCACAACGGGAAGGTCCGAGCCAAGTTCGGACTGTCGACCGAGGGCTCGCCGACGCTCGCGCTCCGGAACAAGGACGGACAGCTCGGCTTCGTGTACAGCCTGGCTCAGCAGGGATCTCCCACCATCTCGCTCCAGGACGAGGACGGGAAGGTGCGAGCCAGGCTGGGGCTGGCGGCCGAGGGTTCGCCCATCCTGCGCCTGCTGAACAAAGACGGCGAGCTCCGGGCCATCATGGGGCTCACGGCGGAGGGCACGCCGGTGATCCAGTTCTTGGACAAGAAGGGGGAGCCGACCTGGATGGCCCCGGAGAAGCTCCCGTTCGTGGACCTGACCGAGGTCGAGTCCGTTCCCGCGCAGGGGGAGGCCTAGCGCTCGTGCCGGGATGGTGGATGGCAGCATTCGCCGTCCAATGGCTCCTCCTCATCGCACTGTGCGTCGTGGTCGTCGCCCTGGCCCGCCAGGTCGGCGTGCTGCACCTTCGGCTCGGTCCGCTCGGCGCCTTGGAGATCGACGACGAGGGGCCGCCGCTTGGCCAGACGCCGCCTGCCCTCCGGGCCAAGGCAGCGGACGGCTCGCCAGTCGACCTGGGAGGCCCGGGCGGCGGCCGGCTGGTGGTGTTCGAGTCCCCGACCTGTCCGGTGTGCGAGCAGGTCCGCCCGTCGGTCCCCGCGGCGGCGACGGCGGCCGGGCTGGTCCCGCAGGTCGTGTCCGATCCTGAGGCCGAGCGGGCCTGGGCCGTCCCGGGCGTTCCGTTCGTCGTCGTCCTCGACCCGGTCGGAGTGGTCAGGGCCAAGGGCACGGTGAACGACCTGGAACAGTTGGAGGGGCTGGTCGACTCAGCCGCCCGCCGAATGACCTTCGAGCTCCAGGAGGCCCGGGCGGGCTGATGCATCCCGAGCTCGCCCGCATGCCCGCGGAGCTTGCCCGCAGGACGAGCAGGCGCTCGTTCCTGGGCAAGGTGGGACGGGCCGTGGTCGCCCTGGCGGGCGGGTCTTTCGTCGCCGTCGCGCTCGCACCCGAGCGGGCCGAGGCGCACCACATCTGCGGTCACCTGTACACGACGGGGTCGTGTCCGCACCCGTTCGCACCGCTCACCCGGGTGGACGCGTACGGCTATCCGGTTCATCCGGTGCAGGGCTATCCGGTGGACGACGACGGCCGCATCTACACGAGTCGCCGGCAGCGACGGCGGAAGATCTGCCAAGAGCGCGTCCCCGACCAGTATCCGGGGGTGAAGGATCCGCGGTACGGCGGTGGTTGGAGCCGATGCTGCGGTGGGCGCGTCCGTCACATCCAGGACTGCTGCTCGAGCTCGAGGATCCGGATCAATGGGGACGCTTCGGTCCGGGGGTACTGCCCCGGCGCCCTTCGCGTGTTCTGCATCGCCTACCGGGAGCTCAACCTGGCATGTTGAGCGAGCCCGTGACGATCGCCGTGATCGTCGCGTCCGTCGTCGCCGGCGTCTCCACGCTCTTCGGTCCCTGAGGGTTGTCGATGGCGGA
>Ga0209874_1000699_pt1 | contig 10015 bp, 4 predicted proteins | sample GWRWN1_20_30_FD_187216 | JGI IMG/M metagenome (GOLD analysis project Ga0209874, IMG submission 187216) | Riverbed sediment microbial communities from areas with no vegetation in Columbia River, Washington, USA - GW-RW N1_20_30 (SPAdes)... | ecosystem: Environmental > Aquatic > Freshwater > River... | reverse complement strand
AAGGTCTTGAGCTCCAGGAGCCCTCTGATATTCGACCGGCGTTTGCTCTCGTCGTTCACCAGCGCGGCGAACTCTTTATAGGTTTTGGGGTCATTCGCCTTCGTCGCGTGCTGGAGCCTGTAGATCGTCTCCGGGTTCCAGTTGTGGTGCTCGCCCTGGATGCGGTAGTGGACTTCACCGCCAAAGTCGAGCTGAAGAATCGGCGCTGGCTGATAGGCCAGCGCGTGCCGTCGCAGCGTCTCCTCGCCGATCTCCCGGATCCCGATGCCTTCGATCCGTGAGGCTGTGCCGGTGAAATACCGGTCCACCAGTTCATGGTTGAGTCCGATGGCCTCGAAGATCTGCGCGCCGCAATAGGACTGCACCGTCGAGATGCCCATCTTCGAGAAGATTTTCAGCAGCCCCTTATTGATGGCCTTGATGAACTTTGTCTCGGCGGTGATTGCATCGAGGCCCTCCGGCAGATACCCGTCCCGCTCCATGTCCACGAGCGTCTCGAACACCAGATACGGGTTGATCGTCCCAGCCCCGTAGCCGATCAGGCAGGCGAAGTGGTGCACGTCGCGCGGCTCGCCGGTCTCCAGGATCAGTCCCACTTCGGTCCTCGTGCACTCGCGGACCAGATGGTGATGGACCGCGGCGATGCCCAGGAGGCTGGGGATCGGCGCCCAGTCCTCGTTGACGCCCCGATCGCTTAGAATCAGGAACTTGTACCCGTCCTTGATGGCTTGCGAAGCCTGCCGGCAGAGAGTATCCACCGCCGCTCCAAGTCCGTCCGGACCTTCAGCCACCCGGAAGAGCATCCGGAGGGTCTTGCTCTTGAAGTTCGGATCCGCGATCTCGCGGATCTTCACCAGGTCGGCGTTCGTCAGGATCGGCTGCTTGACCCTGATCCGTCGGCAGGACTCCGGAGTCTCGACCATCACGTTCGGCTTGGGCCCGATGCTGGTGACCAGCGACATGACGAGTTCTTCGCGGATCGGATCAATCGGCGGATTCGTCACCTGGGCGAACAATTGCTTGAAGTATTTAAAGAGGAGCTGCGGCCGCTCCGACAGCACCGCCAGCGGCGTATCCGTCCCCATGGAGGAGACCGGTTCTTCACCGGCCACCACCATCGGCGTGATGACCATCTTCAACTCTTCCACCGTGTAGGCAAAGGCCTGCTGACGCTGGCGGATCGTGGGGTGGTCCGGCTGCGGGACGTTCAGCGGCTCCGGCAGCTCGTCCAGCGAGATCCGGTACTGGGTGACCCAGGCCCGGTACGGTTTCCGGCTCACGATATCGGCCTTGATCTCCTCGTCGTCAATGATGCGGCCCTGCACCGTGTCCACGAGGAACATGCGGCCCGGCTGCAGACGGCCCTTCAGGCGGATGTCCTTTGCATCGGCTGGGAGCACTCCTGCCTCCGAGGCCAGCACCACGAGGTCATCGGTGGTCACTTGGTACCGGCAGGGACGGAGGCCGTTGCGATCCAGCGTCGCGCCGATCAGCTTGCCGTCGGTGAAGCACACGGCCGCCGGGCCGTCCCACGGCTCCATCATGGCGGCGTGGTACTCATAAAAGCCCCGGCGATCGAGGTCCATCTGCGGATTCCCGACCCAGGGCTCGGGGATCAGCATCATCATGGCGTGCGGCAGCGAGCGCCCGCCCATCAGCAGGAATTCCAACCCATTGTCCAGGCAGGCGGAGTCACTCTGGTGTTCGTACACGATCGGGAAGAGCTTCGGAATGTCCTCTCCGAACAGATCGGATTGCAGGCGGCCCTGGCGCGCCCGCATCCAGTTCACGTTACCCTTCAACGTGTTGATCTCGCCGTTGTGGCAGATGTAGCGGTACGGGTGGGCCAGCGGCCAGGTCGGGAACGTGTTCGTGCTGAACCGCGAGTGGATCACCACCAACGCGCTGGTCACGCTGGCGTCAGTCAGGTCCTGGTAGTACTGGGTCATCTGGTGCGGCAACAGCAGCCCTTTGTAGACGACGGTGTTGCCGGACAGACTGGGAATGTAAAAGTACTCCCGGCCCTCGATCGCGGACTCCCGGATCGCGTTCTCGATGCGCTTGCGGATGACGTACAGCTTCCGTTCGAACTGCGCCTCGTTCAGGATATCGCGGGCGATGAAGACCTGGCGGATGGTCGGTTCCGTCCGGCGCGCCTGCACGCCGATGGCATCGCTCTTAACCGGCACATCGCGCCAGCCCAGGAGCCGCGTCCCCTCTTCCGCAATCACTTTCTCGAAGAGTGTTTCACACTGTTTACGAGAGCCGGGATCGCGAGGCAGGAAGACCATCCCGACGCCATATTCTCCGGCGTTCGGCAGCTTCACACGGACATCGGCTGCCGCGCGCTTCAGGAACTCGTGCGGGATCTGCAGGAGAATCCCGGCCCCGTCGCCGGTGCAGGGATCACAGCCTTGCGCACCCCGGTGGTAGAGGTTTTGGAGGACCTGCAGGCCCTTCTCCACGATGCTGTGGGATTTCTGCCCCTTTATGTTGACCACGAACCCGATCCCGCAGCCGTCTTTTTCGTATCGGGGATCGTAGAGCCCTTGCTTGGGAGGTAGTCCTGGGATGTTCATCTATACAAATTCCTGTCCGGTTGTCGCGGTGCTGGATGCGTGACCGTCTGGTCGGGACGCGGGCGGAAAGGGAACACCGACCCGAAGGCCGTGACCTCGATCATGTCATGGAAACCGCGCGGAAAATTTGAATTATGACCTTACTGGATACCGGTTCATTCTGTCAAGCAAAGGACGACCGGTTGGCCCGCGTCGCGTGCGCTCCAAACGCGCGGAAATCGGGCGACGATCGCCCCCAATGAAGCTTGACAAACTACAGGCCCTGCTCCTAGTATCCCCGCATGGAAAATGGGCCTGCGACCTCGACGATCCACACGATGGCCGATGTCTGGGACGCCTACCGCGAGGATCTCGAAGGGGTCGAGGATCAGGTCCGAAAGAACCTCGATTCCGATGTGGCCCTCGTCAATACGGTGGCCGCCCACATCCTGAGCAGTGGAGGCAAGCGTATTCGTCCCCTGCTCCTGCTCCTCTGCGCCCGAGCCTGTGGCTATTCCGCCAAAGAGCACCTCGTTCTCGGAAGCCTGGTCGAGTACATCCACACGGCGACGCTGCTGCACGACGACGTGGTGGACGACGCCGACCTGCGTCGAGGCCGCCCGACCGCCCGCAAACTCTGGGGCAACCAGATCAGCATCCTGGTCGGCGACTACCTGTATTCCAAAGCCATTTGCCAGATCGTCAGGTTTCGAAACCAGTCCATCAATGAAGCCCTCTCCGAGGCCTGCCGGAAAATGGCTGAGGGTGAGGTGCTGCAACTGTATTACAACGGCAACCCTCTGATTACGGAAGGCGAATATCTACGCATCGTGGAACATAAGACCGCGGGCCTGATCGCGGCGGCCTGTCGAATTGGCGGCATCATCGGCGGCGCACCAGTCGACAAGCAGGCGGCCCTGTTTCGCTTCGGCCAGCATCTCGGGATCGCCTTTCAAGTGGCCGACGACACGCTCGATTACGCGGCGAACGGAGACCGGCTGGGTAAGTCCCTGGGGCAGGATCTCCGACAGGGCAAAGCCACGCTTCCCCTCCTGCACCTCCTGCAGCATTGCCCGGGCCAGGACATGCAGATGATCAAGGACCGGATGGAGACCCGGACCCTGACCGAGGCCGATCTCCTCCGCATCATCTCGCTCATGCAGGAATACGGTTCGATCGCCTATGCGATGGAGCGCGCCCACACCTTCGTGGCCGCAGCGAATCGGGATCTGGACCTGTTCGAAGATTCCTTGCCGAAACGCGCGTTGTCGGTCGTCGCGGACTACATGGTCACCCGCGATCGGTAGCATCCCACGGCATTCATTCAGCCCTCAGCGATCTGCGTTCAGCATTCCCGTCCCAGGCTGACTGTTGGTCGCTGACAGTTTTCTAGAGCGGCTGCCGATGTTCTTCGAGACAGCCCACCCGCTGGTCAGGTTGGCCGCGGAGGCGATCGCGACATTTCTATCAGACCAGCGAGTCATCGAACCGCCGGATGCCCTGTTCGACGAGATGCCGGACGCGCGGGTGCCGGCAGGCGTGTTCGTCTGTCTGAAGCGTCAGGGTGAACTGCGTGGCTGTGTGGGCACGACTGAACCGGTCCAGGTCACGCTGGCCGTGGAGGTCATCCAGAACGCGATCGGCTCGGCCACGCGTGATCCGCGGTTTCCCCCGATCGAGCGGTCTGAATTGGACGAGCTGGAGATTTCCGTCGATGTGCTTGGGCCGGCTGAGCCGGTGCTCGACTTCTCCGGGCTGGACCATCGACGGTACGGCATCATCCTGCAATCGACGAATCGGCACAGTGTCCTGTTGCCGGACATTGAGGGAATCAACTCGGTCGCGGAGCAGATGGAAGTCGCCCGGAAGAAAGCGGGCCTGGGCGTGAACGATCCTGTTGAGATCCGACGGTTTGAAGTGACGCGGTACAAGTGAGAGTGATGAGTGCTGAGTTATGCGTGATGGGTTCGTAAACATGACGGAGAACGACTGAATGGCCAACATTCTCCCGTTTCACGGGACGCTGTATAGCCAGGAAGTCGTGGGCGATATTCGGAACGTGGTGGCGCCCCCCTACGACGTGATTGACGCAGAGGCCCAGAAAGCCCTGCACGCCCGCCACCAGAACAACGTGATCCGGCTGGAACTGGGGCTGGACCAACCGGAGGACGGACCCTCCGGGAACCGCTATACCCGCGCCGCCGGCCTGCTGCGTGACTGGCTGGCGCATGGCGCCCTGCGTCGCGACCCTGAGCCGGCGATCTATCCCTACAGGATCGAGTACTTGGTTCCATCGGGCGAACCTGTTGCAGACCGCCGCGTGCTCAAAGGCTTCCTGTCGGTCATGGAATTGGCAGAGTTCGGGACCGGCCGCATCTTCCCGCATGAGAACACGAGGTCCGCGGCCAAGACGGACCGGTTGAGGTTGCTCGAGACCTGTCGGGCCAACTTCAGCCCGATCTTTTCGCTCTTCTCAGATCCTGAGGGAACAGTCGCCCATCTCATCGACAAGTCAGTCAACGTGGAGAAACCGCGCGTTGACTTTCTGGATGATTCCGGGTTCCGCCACCAGCTCTGGGCCATCAGACAGCGCGATGTCCTTCAAGAGCTCGCCGCTGCGATGAAGCCCAAACCCCTGTTCATTGCCGACGGCCACCATCGGTACGAGACGGCCCTCACCTATCGGCGCCTCAGGCGCCAGCAGACCGGTCTCGAAACATCTGACGGTCTGCAGCCCTATGACGGCGTGCTCATGCTGTTCGCAAGCCTTGAGGACCCGGGGCTCACCATTCTCCCCACCCATCGCCTGCTGAACCAGCCGGTTCCCACGGTGGCTGAGATCAAAGACCGCCTGCGCGACCGATTCGAGATCGAAGAAGTCCCGTTCACCGGCAACACAGAAGTTGAGGCACGCAGGCACGTTCTCGGGACCCTCAGGGAGCGAGGACAGACCGGACCGGTCTTTGGCCTTGCCCTGCGGGGGGTGCAGGCGTATGTGTTGCTGAGTCTCCGACCCGAGCGTCGCTCTTGCACTGGCACCTCGGCGCGAGATCGGCTGGACGTCTCGATCCTCCACACACAGATTTTGAGTGCCTTGACTGCAACCGATCCCGGAGAAGACGCCGTTCTCTATACCAAGGACGATGACGAGGCCCTGGATAGCGTCCGCCAAGGAACGGCCGAAGCGGTGCTGCTGCTCAACCCCACAAAGGTGAGCGAGGTCCAGGCTGTTGCTGCTGCCGGCGAGCGGATGCCGCACAAGTCCACCTATTTTTTCCCGAAACCTCTCACCGGCCTGGTGATGAACGTATTCGAGGAATGAACGTGAGGCGAGAGGCTATAGGCTATGGGCAATAGGTGATGCGAAACAGCCGCCCGGTCATAGAACCTATATAGCCAATAGCCTATTGCCTATTACCTCCCTGAGCGAGAGCGAAGGCTATGAAGACCAAAATACTCGTCGTGGATGACGATCCCGACATTGTCATCACCCTTCGCGACCGGCTGGAGTCTCTGGGCTATGACACGATCACGGCGCACGACGGACTGCGTGCGCTCGAGCTGATCGAACAGGACAATCCCAATCTGGTCCTGTTGGACCTCGAGATGCCCAAGTTGTCAGGGCTGGGTGTGCTGAAACGGCTCTCCCGGCACAGGCAGAATGGACAGGACCTGCCGGTGATCGTGATGACGGCACACGGGTCTATCGCGGCGGCGGTGGAGGCGATGAAGGAAGGCGCTTACGATTTTCTGACCAAGCCCTTTGAAGTGGACCATCTTTCGATCGTCATCGGAAAGGCCGTGGAGCGGGAGTCGCTCTCGCGCCACGTCGCCTGTCTCCGCTCAGAGGTGGAGACTCGGTACGCGAAGATTGTCGGCACGAGCCAGAAGATGAGCGCGGTCATGGAGGCGGCGCAGCGCGCGGCCAACTCCGACGCGAGCGTGCTCCTGCTGGGCGAGAGCGGAACCGGCAAGGAACTGTTCGCGCGCTCGATCCATCAGTGGAGCCCGCGCCGGGCCATGCCGTTCGTCGTCATCAACTGTGTTGCGCTGACCGATACGCTGCTCGAGAACGAGCTGTTCGGACATGAGAAGGGCGCCTTCACCGGAGCCGACCGTCTGCAAAAAGGGAAAGTCGAGATGGCCGACGGCGGCACGGTGTTCCTGGATGAAATCGGGGATATGCCCCTGGCTTTGCAAGCCAAGTTGCTGCGCGTCCTGCAAGACCACGAGTTCACCAGGGTTGGGGGGACCCGCTTGGTCAAGGTCAACATCCGAGTCATCACTGCCACGAATAAGGATTTGAAACAGGCCATCAAAGCCGGGCAGTTTCGGGAGGACCTGTACTTCCGATTGAATGTCGTCGGCCTGACCCTTCCGCCGCTCCGGGAACGGCCGGAGGACATTCCGGCGCTCGCGGACTTTTTCCTGACTCGACACATGCAAGAGGCGAAGCGGCCGGCGATGTCGCTGAGCGACGAGGCGATCACGGTGATGACACGCTATGCCTGGCCCGGGAACATCCGAGAACTGGAGAATGCCATTGCCCGCGCCGTGGTGCTGAGCCCGCATGCGGTCATCCAGCCCGAGCTGCTCGCCCTGTCACTCCAGGAAACACCCACAGGGTCGGCTGAGCAGGCTAGCTATCTGAACCTCCCCTACCATGCATCCATGGAGCAGCACAGCCGTGTGCTCATCCTGCGGGCACTCCAGCACGAGAAGGGAAACCAGACCAAAGCGGCCGAGCGGCTCCAACTCCAACGCACCTACCTGGCCCGCCTCATCAAGCAGAAGAATCTCCCCGGCGATCCGCCGGCCAGTTGACCCCGATCCGAAAATAATCCAATGTCATCGCCCGAGCACTTTCGTATCGGGGTTGATTTTCAACTGTCGGATGTTAGTAGGATAGAACGGCAACGAAGACTGAGGTGCGAGTAGCGAGGTCAGTGCTCGTCACTCAGTCCTCATGACTCAGTCCTGGAGCCACTATGGCGATTGATCCTGTTTGCGGAATGACGGTTGAAGAGAAGACGGCTGCCGCAACGTCGACTTATAACGGGACGACGTACTATTTCTGCGCGCCCGGCTGCAAGCGGGCCTTTGAGGCAGACCCCGAGCGAATTCTTCGTGATGGGCCCAAGGGAATGGGGACACATACCACGCCGGGTCCGCAGATGGTCACACTCGGGCCAGCGATGAGTACTGAGCAACGACGACTGAGATCGGAACCTCAGCCCTCAGTCCTCAGCCCTCAGTCCTCAGTCCTTAGTCCTCAGCACTCGCCTGCTACGCTGACCATTCCGATCGAGGGCATGTCCTGCGCATCCTGCGTGGCCAGGATCGAACAGGGATTGCAGACGATGCAGGGTGTCGTCAGCGCTTCGGTCAACCTGGCCTCCGAGCAGGCCCGGGTCGAGTACCTGCCGGGAGTCACAGGCCTGCCTGCGATCCACCAGACGATCCGGAGCCTCGGGTACACCCCGGTCGCGACGTCCGGGCTGATCGCAGGCGAGACAGAGACGCCGGCAGCGAAGGAGGAACGGGCGAAGGCTGCCGATCGAGATCTGCGGATGCGGTTTGGGGTCGCGGCTGCGCTCACTCTGCCCGTGATGATCTTCGGCATGACGGAGCACTTCGGATTGCCCCTGACCCAATCGGCGTCCTTTTGGCTCCAACTTCTCCTGACCACGCCCATCCAATTCTGGGCCGGATGGCAATTCTACAAGGGGGCCTTTGCGGTCGCCCGTCACGGCTCCGCCGACATGAACACCCTCATCGCGGTCGGAACGTCCGCGGCCTATCTGTACAGCCTGGTTGCCACGGTGGCCCCTCAGCTCTTTGCGACCGGCGGCCTGGCTCCTGCTGTGTACTTCGACACCTCGGCCGCGATCATCACGCTGATTCTGTTCGGACGCCTGATGGAAATGCGCGCGAGAGGGCGCGCCTCCGAGGCGATCAGAAAATTGATCGGCCTGCAGCCCAAAGAGGCGCGGATTATCCGCAATGGCCGCGAGCAGGACATCCCGATTCAGGAGGTCCGGATCGGTGATATCGTCATCGTGCGGCCCGGCGAAAAGGTGCCGGTAGACGGAATCGTGCGCCACGGGACCTCGGCCGTGGATGAATCCATGCTCACGGGCGAAAGCCTTCCGGTGGACAAGCAGCCGGGCGATCTGGTGGTCGGCGCCACCCTCAATCGGACCGGAAGCCTGAAGGTCGAGGCCACCAAGGTTGGGCGCGAGATGGCCCTGGCTCGGATCATTCGCATGGTTGAAGAAGCCCAGGCGGCGAAACCGCCACTCGCCAGGCTCGCGGACCGGATCGCGGCCTATTTCGTGCCGGCCGTGATCGCAATCGCCGCCGTCACCTTCGCGCTCTGGCTCATGTTCGGGCCGCCGCCGGCGCTGACCCACGCGCTCATCAATTTCGTGGCGGTGCTGATCATCGCCTGTCCCTGCGCGTTGGGGCTGGCGACGCCGACGTCCATCATGGTCGGCATCGGGAAAGGCGCCGAGCACGGGGTGTTGATCCGAGGCGGCGACGCTCTGGAACGGGCACACCAGCTCACGACGGTCGTGTTGGACAAGACCGGGACGCTGACGCGCGGCGAACCGGCCGTTCGCGCCGTGGTGCCACTCGCCGGTGGCTGGACCCAGGACCGGCTGGCGGCGATTGCGGCATCGGCCGAACAGGGTTCGGAGCATCCCGTCGCAGAGGCGATCCTGCGACACGCGCATCAGCGAGGCCTGAAACTGGAGGAAGCCAGGGACTTCACCGCCATCCCCGGCCACGGGATCCGTGCGAAGGTCGGCGAGGGATCGCAGACACTGGACGTGTCTCTCGGCAATCTCCGGCTGATGGAGGCGCAGGGTATTCTGGTCAGCGCGGAGACTGAGAAGACCGCCGAGCAACTCGCGTCCGACGGCCTGACCCCGATGTACCTGGCTGTCCAGAGTCTCGCCAACCCCGGCACGGCGCAGACCCCTCAGATCGTCGGCCTGTTCGCGGTCGCCGACCAGCTCAAGGACCATGCCCGTGAGGCGGTGGACGCCTTGCATCGGCTCGGGTTGGAGGTGATCATGCTGACCGGCGACAATCCCCGGACCGCGCGGGCCATTGCCGAGCAAGTTAAGATTGATCACGTGCTGGCGGAGGTGTTGCCCGAACAAAAGGCGCGCGAGATCCAACGGCTTCAGGAACAAGGCAAGGTCGTGGCGATGGTGGGGGACGGGATCAACGATGCGCCGGCGCTGGCTCAGGCCGACGTTGGAATGGCGATCGGAACCGGCACCGACGTCGCCATGGAGACCGCGGACGTCACGCTCATGAGCGGAGATCTGCGGGGCGTCGTGACGGCGATCGCCCTGTCGCGCGCCACCACCAGGAACATCAAGCAGAACCTGTTCGCCGCCTTCATCTACAATATCCTGCTGATCCCGGCTGCGGCGCTCGGCATG
>Ga0209874_1000698_pt1 | contig 10028 bp, 10 predicted proteins | sample GWRWN1_20_30_FD_187216 | JGI IMG/M metagenome (GOLD analysis project Ga0209874, IMG submission 187216) | Riverbed sediment microbial communities from areas with no vegetation in Columbia River, Washington, USA - GW-RW N1_20_30 (SPAdes)... | ecosystem: Environmental > Aquatic > Freshwater > River... | reverse complement strand
ATTGAGGTGTTTGAGATAGGTAGGGCAAGGACCATGTTTTTCGTACCTGTACTATTGTGCAGAGACTACCCTCACCCGCATCTAAAGCAACGGACCAGTCTGAGGAAGGGGGGAACGGGGATAGGTTCCAGACAAGTTGTCCAACGGCAATAGAAGGTGAGAAACTCCCATGGAATTTGTGGGGTAATCACCTTCGTATTGTTATTGTGAGTCCACTCTGCTGCAAATTGATAGCGCTCACTCGTCTTATAGAGTGAAGCTTCTGCGGTAAAACCAGGTAGATTCATGTTGCATCTCCCCTCCGTTTTTGGGTTCATCGGTCGTAGTAGGGTGACAGTCGGGTGACCAAGAACGGGAACTCCTCCGTCACATCCACGCGGACAAAGACCTTCTCGGTGACATCCGTTTGGCGATGGGTAAACGAGAAGATGACATCGACAATGCGACGCACGCCGCTCAAGCGCGAGGGCCGCACCTCCACCGCCGTCAACGACGCGTTTTGCGCCTGCCGCTCAGCAATCGTGGCGTAGATCGCCGGATAGCGAACCGCGAGATAGTTCAGCGCCCGATGCTCATCGATCGCGCCGGCATTGTCCGCGATTTGGATGAGCCGCATGAAGAGTTCCTCCGCCGCTGGCGCAAACTGGTCGGCGGGGATCTGCTCCGGTCGCGGGATGCTTTGCAGCAGCGCATCGACATCGAAGGAATAGATTTGGTCGAACACAACAATAGGCACCATGAGCCCATTGCACAGCTCTGGCGGGGTAATGGGGCCTTGCACACCAATGACGACATCAACATCCGTGGGGCGGGGAACAGGCCGAAGGGCTTCCACCAACAGATCGAGGTCCGCGGGATCGCGCGGTTGTAGAATGTAGGTCTCCAGGCCCTCAATCGTCAGCACCCAGCACAGTTGCCGCACCAAGTAGCGGTTGTGGCGCTGGGAGAGCACGGTGTGGAGCGCCTGTCGGTCGGTCAGCCCGGCGGTCTCCGCTCGTCCAGTCGCCTGGACAAATTCTTTTTCTACCGCCAAGCGTGGGAACCGGGGCTCGACTCTGCCGAGCGCATAGACGTAAGAGTAGGTAGCCATCTCAGCTCCAGGGGGAGGAGATCCTGATGCATCGCCATCGGGAAGAGATGTTCCCTCTCCAGCTTGCGGAGAGAGAGTCGTTCCCATCTGCGTAACGGGAGACGACGCGTTGGGGGATAGGTTAATCCCCTCTGCCAGTTGGTTCGCGGACTCGCCGCTCATGTCTGGTGGCTCCATGCGGTGTGTCTTCCTTTACCCATGCGGTTTCAGCCTTGGGTGCAGCGGCGGCGTCTATTGCGGTGACCGACCAGAGAACCCGAACCAACGGTTGAGTGCGGCAGCACGGCGTTCACAGCCGCCGCATGGCTTGATGCCCATGGCATACGTGGCTCGCTTGATGACATCGCCGAGGCCGATCTCCTCATCGGGAATGAATCCCGGGAGACGCACCTGATACCGTGGGCGCTGGCCCTTCTCCGTCGAGTCGCTCTTGGCCTCTTCCTGGATCATACTCTTTACCTCCTCACATGTGCCTTCATCATATGATACGCGCCCCAGGCATCCAATAATGGAGGGACCACCGTGGGTCGCCGCGGAACAGAGGCTGAGGTGACCGCGTATCTGACCTCCGCCGCAGTGGCGGCCGGAAATTCCGACCACAACAGCGCGAGAGTCCCGGTCACAAAGGGGGTTGCAGCACTTGTTCCTCCAAGCGTAAGCGGGGAGCCGTTCGCGCCGAGGCTTGTAATGTCCTCCCCAGGCGCCATCAACCCGCGCTTGCCCAGCGAACTACCCAGGTTCGACGTGCGCATTGGTCTCCCTTGCAGGTCACAGGCCACCACGGGAAGGACCCACGGATGGCGGGTGATCGCCGTACTGCCGAGCGTTGCCTGATTCCCTGCCGCCGCCACCGGGATCACCCCACGGCTGACCGCATAATCGAGCGCTTCTTCTAAGGCGCGTTCGCCTCTCATGGATGGTTGTGCGAGGGCAACACTTAAGTTCAGCACCCGGGCGCCTGCCTCAATGGTCTCGACAATCGCCACCGCGAGTGCTTCAGGCGTCGCGCTGGGTATCTGACCGCTTGTTGAAGTCGTCTCTGTAAATATAGGGCGCACGAGCAGGGTACAGGTTGGACAGATAGCGGGGGCTGAGGACCCTCTCTTTGCGCATAAAATACCGGCAACAAACGTGCCATGCAGGCAGGCGGCACTGATGGCTTGCGCTGACGTGCCGCCCTTTGTCCCAGGGAACTCACGGAGATTTGCACCAACAAGATCGGGATGGGTGATGGCGACAGGGCCATCCAGCAACCCGATGACGATTTCACGTCTCCCGCTGGTGCGTTCCATCAGTGGGGTCAGCGCAACTCTCTCTAGAGGATTCATACAATTTCATCATCTCGGAATGGATGTGTCCTTAACTCCAACAGCGACTGATATTCCTACAGCAAGACACTTGAAGAACGAGAACGCTTCCCAACCGTCCTTCCCGAGGCCGTCCCCCCAGGGCCCCCCTGCGGCGCTACCTTACCCCATCCTGCGCCGCCTGTCCAGCACCAGCCACAGGCGCGCGGTGCCGCGCTCCGCCTGGCTGCGGGCCACGCGGGCGGGCGGCCGCGGCGCGCGGGGGGGGCAGGAAAGTGCTCCGGTGGGGGGCGCTCGCGTGAAAAGTGCTTTAAACTTCCTATCCGCTCGAAATCAAACACGAACTGGCCGTGCGTCTGGTCGCTGAGCGCGGTGGCATCCGCACTGGGGCGGAAATCTACCCGTAGAGTTTTTTGCGCGGCGCCCTGGTCGCCCCCCCTGGCGCGTTGTTTCAGGCCTCCGCGGCGAGCCGCGCCCGCAAGCGCCGCCCCAGTTCCCGCCGCGCCGCCGCGCCCATCTGCACGAGGCGCTCCGCCACCGCTGCCGTCGGGGCCAGGGAGTGGCCCGCCGGCGCTACCGCCTACCGCCACCGCCGCCCGCTGGCCTGCGCATTCCCCCTGGTGAGACCGGGGGTCCGACATTCCCCCCGGAGCCGACACCTTGTGCAAAGCCTCGGAGCGCCCGCTGTCAAGGGCGAGCGCAGCGAGTGCATCGGAGCGGAGCGAAGACCCTTGACAGCAGGAGGGCGCGGAGAGGCTAGACTCCCCGTCGGCTCCGGGGGGAGGACCACCGTACCCGCCGCCGACCTGCAGCACGCCACCGCCCGCCCGGGGCCTGGCACGCCCTCCCCAGCGGGGGCCGCCTGGCGCCACCGCAGAGCCTGGGCGCCGCACGGGCCGCAGAGCCGGCGCCGCCGTGACCGGTCCGCTGCTGGCGGCGCTGGGGGCTCCGGGAGGTGCGCTCCCGAGGTGGCGGCGCAAAAAGTGCTTGCAACTTCCTATCCGCTTGGTGCTGGTCTTCATCCGCGTGCCCTCCGCCCGCTGATGTTGGAGCCTGACAGGAAGTCGTGTCCCCCGTCAGTGGATTGGCTCGCTGAGCGCGCTTTCCAATGCCTCCCAGCCTGTCGTGATGCCTGGCACAAACGCCTGGCAGCCCTCGGCGTCCAGCACCTCTTTGCCCAGCCGGTCTTTGTATTGCATCGAGATGAACGCTTCGGTGATTTTCTGGGCTAGTCCCGCATCCAATTCCCGATGCGCGGTAAAGCAACAGTGGCTGTACCCTGGGCTCGACCAGAAGACGCGGAGGGTGTCCTGCATCGGCTGGCCTTGCTCGGTCAGCCCTTCGAGTGTCCGTCGACTCACGGCACCCGCATCATATTCCCCTTTGAGCACGAGCTCGACGACAGCCCTCTCATCAGACAGCGGACTCGGCTCGCGCTCCTCGGAAAAGGTACAGGCTGCCAAATCCCGCTGAGGATCGAGGCCGTGTTGTTTCAGGAAATAATAGGGCAGCAGTCCCGCTTGGGCCGAGCCGCGACTCCCGAGGGCCACGCGCTTCCCCTTCAGGTCTTCCAAGGTGATGATGCTCGAGTCGCGCCGGGTGAACAATTGGGTGCTGAAGTTGACGTCGACATCACGCATCGCCACGACGCGACAGGGATCGTTCAGACGCTGTTTGATGTGGACGTACGAGATCGGACCATTCCAGGCCAGGTCGATTTCTCGGGTCGCAAACGCCTCGACGAGCGCGTCATAGTCGGAATACAAGACCCAGTCGAGCGCAATGCCCTGCTGCTGGAAATGCGTCTTCAGGCCTCTAAACACGGTGATATGCCCTGGTGATGCTGTGCCTCCGATTCTCAGCATGCTCTGTCCTCCATGCCCCTCGGCCCTCTCAGGGCCGGGGAAAATGCGTCCACCTCAACGGCCCGCACCACGGGCGGCCGCTGCTGGCATCTGACTAGTGCCGTGTCAATCTTCGATTGACGGGTAACTCAGAACAGACTGGCCGTACACGTCGTAGCCAGGCAACTCAAATGCAATGTCAAATATGGGCGCCTTAGTGTGGCCATGACTTTCGAGGTGGCTCGACAGAACCTCTGTGAACTTTACCCGTCAATCGAAGATTGACGGACCACTAGCTCGCATGCGGGCTAGCTCAGCAGCGCGCCGCGCGTCTTGGTCGGCAGCCGGTAGATGCTGGTGCGCGCGGTGAGGAAAAGGACGCCCAGGAGTCGGTCATCACGCGCCTCCTGCGTCATGGCAAGCTGGCCTCCGTCCCACCTCCTAGTGCACCGGCCCGTGTGCGCCAAGCAACGTTCGCGTGGGTTGCCTAAGCCACGACGGCGCGCGTGGTCTCGTAGGCGACGTGCGCGCAGCGGAGGGGTGTCTCACACTTCTGAGCGTGAAATCCCCCCCCAGCCTTTCCAAACCGCCCTTCCCGAGGCCTTCACCCCAGGGCACCCCTGCGGCGCTACCCTAACCCATCCTACGCGGCATGTCCAGGCCGCGCGGGCGGGCTGCCGCGGCGCGCTGGGGGGCAGGCAAGAGCCCGGCGTGCGCGGTGCCGCCGACGGGGGGCGGGGGCGGCGCCGGTGGGGGGCGCTGGGGGGTACACTCCCGAGCTGGCGGCGCACAAGGGCTGTTGCATTGCCTATCCGCTCTCCCTAGGTAGACAACGGTGGACCAGAGGGCAGCGTCTGCGCAGGCGCCTTGCATCCAGGCCGTGAGAGTGGGTAGACTGGCGCCGCGCCCTGGTTGCCACCGGCGTGCGCATGAGGTGTTCTGCTTCCGCATGGGAGGGGAAGGTATGCGCCATGAAGACCCTGCGAACATTGTCGTCACCCTGCGGCCCATCGACCAGCGGCGGATTGCACAGCTCCGCGAGCGCACCGAGACGCCCCTGCCTCGTGAGGCGATTTGGTACATGCATACCGTCCTGACGCAGTGCTTCCTGCCCTACAAAGACCCGCAAACCGACCGCTGGCGACGGCAAAACGGGCAGTTCAGCATTTCGCTTATTGCAGGCGATGTCAAAGATCCTACGACGCCTGAAGGTATGCGCGTTGCGGGATTGCCCTTTGGTGCAAAGCCCCGGTTGTTTCAGAGCTATATCAACACCCAGGCGATCAAACAGCAGTCGCCCGTCATCGCTGTTGCACGGTCCATGACAGCCATGATACAGCAGCTCGGACTGATCGCGTCTGGGGGCAAGGAAGGGACCATCCGGGCATTCAAGGAGCAGATCACCCGCTTTGCCGCCTGCAAATTTACCCTGGTGGGGCCAGGGCCACGGGGAGGCGCTCGTCATGTCCATGCCGAACCTTTCGCGCAGTTTGACGTCTGGTTCCCGCCTGATCCGGACCAAGAAACGCTGTGGCCCTCGGAGATCGTGTTGACGGACGAGTATTATTACAGCCTCAAGGACCATGCTGTCCCCTATGATTTTCGTGCCCTGAAGGCCATTCAGAACAAACCCCGTGCGCAGGATATTTACCTCTGGCTGACACAACGCCTGTGCCGCATCGCCTCCACCAAGCCGTTGCTGATGCGGTGGCAAGATCTGCATGACATGTTTGGCGGGCAATCGACCCTTAAAAAGTTCAAGCAGAACTTTCTCGCTGATCTGGCGGCAGCGCGGGCGAGCTATCCGGATGCCCGTATTGAGGCACACACGGAAGGGTATCTGTTTTCTGCGTCGAGACCTCCTGTCCCCAAGACCAAGGTGATTGTGAAAAAGTAGGGGGAGAGCCGAACTTTTCCACGAATGTTTAGGGACCAACTTGACGAATGTTTAGGGACCAACCGGGCAAAATTTGACGAATGTTTAGGGACCACACCCCCCGGAACCCCTAGTATCTGCGCGGTTTCCCTGGCCTCTCCTGTAGTTGGTACCCGGTAGTTATCCCTGTAGTTCCCTCCGGGCTGCTGTGGCTTGCGCACGCCAACGGGACATCCTTGCGGCGTGCCCCACGGCTCTGAGACCATGCCCAGCCATACCCGTCCTCCTCCAGCCCACACCGCCAGTCCCCCTCGCATGTACAGATCAAAAAGATATAGCTCCTAGGAGTTGGGAAAAACGGTCGTTTCCCCGCACTAGGGGTGTGCCCTCAAGCCGGGGACACGCAGACCGAGGAACACGCCGCCTGGATGATGACCGCGAGCGATACGCCGAACGCGCCCCCCCAGCCTTCCATAACCGCCCTTCCCGAGGCCTTCGCCCCAAACCGCGCCAAAGGATCCTTTACGCTGGTGCGGAATTAAATCGACTGTGCCCGGGATGTAGCATTTCGATGAGCAACCACGCTGTATAGAGGCAAAACAAGGCCGCCAACAGGTGAGAGGTCACATATTGATATGTAAGTACTTACGCGAATCCGACACAATCGGTTTAATGCCGCACTGAGGTAAACAATGTTCTGACGCGGTTTGTTCGCCCCGGGGTACACCTGTCAGCCCTCCCCTCCTGCATCCTGTGCTGCCTGTCCAGGCCGCGCCGCGCTGGGCGCGCGGGCAGAGCCGTGAGCGGGGCGGGGCCGTCGGCGGGGGGCGCTGGGGGGAGTGCTGCCGGGGTGGCGGCGCTATGCCGCGCACCATATTTCTAGCCAAGGGTCGCCTGTTGGCATGCCTCTCCGCTAGGAAATCTACCCGTAGAGTTTTTTGCGACGGCCCCCTGTGGTCGACCCCTGGCCCATCTTCTCAGGCTTTCGCAGGCGCCGCGGCGAGCCGCTCGCGGCGGCGCTGCCCCAGCTCCCGCAGCTCCTCCGCGCTCATCTGCACGATGCGTTCGGCCACCGCTGGCGTTGGGATGTCCCCGCCTGGGGCCAGCCGCGGGCGCAAGTGGCGGGCCAGGGCGAGCAGCGCCGCCGCGTCCAGCTGCGCGAGCTGCTCGACCAGCGCGTCCAGCGTGAGGCCGTCCAGCCGCCGCGGCGCCGTCTCCCTACCCCCTGGTGCGCTGCAGAGGCCGCCCCCTTACGGCGCCTCCCCGGCCCCTGCCGCGGTGCTGGTCTGCCGCACCTGGCGGATAAAGCGCCGGGCGTCGCGCTTCGCGGTGCGCCAGGCGTCGTCGCCCTGGCGCTCAAAGTCGTAGATCCAGATGATCCGCGGCAGCACGTCCACACTCGCTTTCCCGACCTTGCGCAGCAGGGTCGCGGGATACCCCTGCACCGTCTTGACCAGCGTCTCCAGCTTGTGCCGCGCCGTGGCACTGTGCTGCACCTGGCGCGTGATCTCGGCTTCTTGCGCGCGCAGCAGCTCTGCGAGCGCCTGCTGCAGCTGGGCTTTGTCTTTCCGCAGCTGGGCGTGGTGGGCTTTCGGGGTATCCTTGGGGAGCGGGAGGGCACTGAGCTGGGCCCGGAGGGTGTGGAGTGGCGCGGCGTACTGCGGCTCGACCTCCTGGGTCACCTGCGCCCGCTCCACGACCGGCGCCTGCGCCACGGCGGCGTGGGCCAGCGCGGCCAGGGGGCCCAGGCAGGCCTCACACACCCGCAGGTAGTCCGTGAGGAGCTGCATGACCTCGGGAGGCGACGGCTCGCGCCAGCCCCGCGTGCTCCAGCGCTCATGGTGCCGGTCGGTCCAGGCCGGGAGGCAGGCCATGACCGCATCCAGCGTGTCCGCCGTGCCCGCGGCCTGGAACTGGGCCAGCGCGGTGCGCAACGCGTCGTCCCAGAAGGCGGTGATCGTGGTGCGCTCCTTAGCGGTCTTGACCGGCCCATAGGTCTGATACACCTTCCCGGTCGCCTGCGTAAAGGCGGCGTGCAACGCCTGCCGCAGCGCGCGGCTGCGCGTGCGACACGCCGGCCGGGCGACGCCATAGAGGGTCGTCAGCCGGGTGGCCTCAGCGTGCAGCAGGTCGACCAGGGCCGTCAACGGGTTCCAGGGGCTGGCGTCGGGGAGGAGCACCGCTCGGATCGCCCGCATCCGGTGGGCCAGCGCCACGCACCGGCGGATGGCGGCCAACGTGGCCAGGGGGGGCTTCGTCCCCGCGAACGCCTCCGCGACGAGGACGAACAGGTAAAACGGGTACGCGCTGGGGTCGTGCTCTAACTCGGTGACCAAGGCCTCCAACCGCTGCACGATCACCTCGATCTCGTGGTCGGTGACTGCGTCCATCGGGTCTCCCTCGCTCTGTGCGTATGCCCAGTCATGCCGCGGGTCTCCGCCGCCGGGCGCGTGATGCGGGGCATGAGCAGGCGCTGTCTGCTCCACCACCGTCCGCCCGCTGTGCCTTGGCACGCGGGCGAACATCTACCCCCGTAGAGTTGTGTGCCAGGCGCGTGCGGCAAGGACACTGCCCTGCAGCTGTTGCCCTTGCTGCGCCCTCGCGAGCCCGTCGGCTGCAGCGGCAGCCCCCTCCTATGGCGTCGCATCACCGTGGCCCTCCTGCGGGTTCTGGGTGGCTTGCCATGCCGCCAAGGACGGGAGCTGACAATGCGCCGCGACGGCGTCATCGATGGCATACCGGCGCAGGAGCTCGCGCCCAAAGGGGGCCGTCTGGTCACGGTCAAATTGCGTGGCGGCGGCCTGCTCAATCGCGGCGAGGACGTCGGGCGGCGTGGTCGCCCGCAGTTCGGCCAGGCGCGCGGCGCGGTAGCTCTCGTACTGCTGGCGGAGGGACTCTGCCTCCTGCGCGCGGCGCTGCTCCTCACGCGCGCGTTCCTCCGCGATAGCGCGCTCCTGGGCCTGCGCGTAGTCGGTGAGCGCGCGGGCGGTGTACTGGAGGATGCCGCCAAAGGTTTGCGGGCGGTAGTCCGTGTCCTGGGCCGCGGTGACGCTGAAGTCGACAAGGTGACGTGCCTGGTCCAGGCCGTACTGCGTAATGAGCGTGCGTGCTTGGGTGAGTTCCTGCGCGCTGGGGACCACGTCGGGCATGCCGTGAAAGCGCTGGTGAAAGTGTTGCACGAGGGCGGGCGCCTGCGTGGTCAGCGCGTCGTCCGCGGCGGGGCTGGGGGTGGCGGGCACCGCGGCCGGCTCGGCGCGCTGGGGGGCCGGGAGGGCGGGACGCTGGCGGGGGCGCGCGTTGAACGCGGCGTACTCAGCGCGGGCTTTCGGGCCAGGGACGTAGGTCATCACCCAGTCCGGGCGGCCGTCCTCGTCCGTGGTCTCTTCGTAGCGGACGCTCTCGAGGTACCCAGAGGCCAGATGGGGTTTATGGACTTTGTACATCTGTTTTTTGACATGGGGATAGTCGGCGTAGCGCTGTTGCGCCGAGAAGGTGCAATAGTCGGAGTACAACAGCTTGGCATGGGGATACTGGTACTTGAGGGCGGCGAAGAGTTTATAGCTGAGGAGTTCGTAGCAGCGTTGGGCCGCCGGCGTGAGGGCTTTGAGGTAGTCGTAGTCCAGGGGCCGGGTCGGGGCGCTATTGAGGACTTCCCAATACGGCTCGTTGAGGACGAGATAGACGGCGTCGGCGGTCGTGCCGTCGGGCAGCCGCTCGCCGGTGAAGACCACGCTGTAGCGGGTGAAGCCGGCTTCTAAGGTGCGCTCAGTACCATCGGTGGCGGTATAGCGGAGTTTGGCGATGATATACGCGCCAGCGTTTGCGTGAAATGCCTGTTTCAGCTGGCCATTGGTTCTGCCACTCGCCGTCATATCCAGGTTGGTACACATCTGTTTGAAGCTGTCCAGCCG
>Ga0209874_1000697_pt1 | contig 10035 bp, 12 predicted proteins | sample GWRWN1_20_30_FD_187216 | JGI IMG/M metagenome (GOLD analysis project Ga0209874, IMG submission 187216) | Riverbed sediment microbial communities from areas with no vegetation in Columbia River, Washington, USA - GW-RW N1_20_30 (SPAdes)... | ecosystem: Environmental > Aquatic > Freshwater > River... | reverse complement strand
AGCTCCGTCTCAGCGAACCCCAGCGACGGCGACCCTACCGTGTCCCGCTCACGGTCGGCCGGATACCGCTGCCCTCGGCCGTGGGCGCACTGCTGACGTTCGCCGTCTGGATCGTGGCGCTGGCGACCCATGAGGGCGCGCGCTATGCCGGTCCCGCGTGGCTGGCCTTTGGCCTCGTCGTCTACGTCGCGGTGCGCAAGTCACGCGGTGAAGGGCTACTGGAGCGCGTTGTCTCCGCGGACGAGCACCGCGGCCTCGCTCAGGCCGAGTTCTCGCGGATCCTCGTGCCGATGAAGCTCGGTGAGATCGGCGAGGAGATGATCGCAACGGCGGTGAAGCTTGCGCAGGAGGCGGGCGCCTCGGTGCAGGCGCTGCACGTGATTCGCGTGCCGCTCGAGCTCCCGCTGGACGCGGAGCTCGTCGACGAGGAGGAGAGTGCCGAGGCCTCGATCGCCGAGGCCAAGCTCCTCGGCGCCGACCACGGCGTTCCGGTCGTGGGCAAGACCGTCCGGGCGCGGTCGATCGGGCAGGCGATCGTGCAGGAAGCGCAGGACGGCAACGTCGACCTGATCGTGCTCGGCTCCTCGCCACGCTGGCGGAGGCAGTCGCGCTTCTTCTCGCCGACGGTGGACTACGTGCTCAAGAAGGCCCCGAGCGAGGTGCTCATCGTCGCCTTCCCCCAGGGAGTGCTCGAAGGCGACGGCGCGCAGGCCTAGCCATTGACTTCCGAGCTACGCTGAGTCCGTGAAGCTCATTGTCATTGGCTGCGGCCGGGTGGGCTCGACGATCGCGAAACGCTTCGCCTCGGAGGGGTGGGCCGTGACGGCGATCGACGAGAAGGAAGCCGCCCTCAGCCGCCTTGGAGAGAACTGGACCGGGGGGTTCATCGTCGGCCACGGCATGGACACGGCCGTTCTGCGGGAGGCCGGCATCGAGGACGCCGACGCCGTGGTCGTCGCCACGGACGGAGACAACACGAATCTGGTCATCGGGCAGGTCGCCCAGAAGCGGTTCGGGATCGACTGCACGGTCGTCCGTATCCTCGACCCGGCGCGCGCCGACTTCTACCGCGAGCGCGGCATGCGGACGATCTGTCCCACGTCGACCGCCATCGACGCGCTCACGGACGCCGTGCGGTCGTGCGACATTCCGCAGGGCCCACGTGAAGAGGTCCGACTCTAGGTCATGTACGTGCTGATCGCAGGCGGCGGGAAGATGGGCGCGAACGTCATGCGGACGCTGCTTCGGAACGGCCACGAGGCGACGGTCGTCGAGCAGCAACGGGAGCGGTTCGAGCGGCTCGAGTCCGAGTTCGAGCACCAGGCGATGCACGGTGATGCGACCGAGCTGTTCGTCCTGGAGAAGGCCGGGATCAAGCGGCCGCCGGACCTCGTTCTCGCACTCACCGGCGACGACGAGGACAACATGGTGATCGCGCAGCTCGCGAGGGAGAAGTACGGCGTACCGAAGGTGATCGCACGCGTCAACGACCCGCGCAACCAGTCGCACTTCGATCTGCTCGGAATCTCGCCGACTGTGTGCGCGACGTCCAGCATCCTCGGCCTCGTCGAGCACGAGGTCCCCGAGCACGAGCTCGTTCACCTGCTCGAGCTCCGGAAGGAGAACCTCGAGATCGTCGAGGTCCAGATCGACAAGGGTTCACCGTCCGCCGGCAAGACGGTCGAGAAGCTGAAGCTCCCGGAGGGCTCCCGCCTCATCTCCGTCATGCGCGACGGGAAAGCCGAGATCGCCGTCGGCTCGACCGAGCTCAAGCCCGGCGACCAAGTGCTTGCGATCCTGCAACCCGGCAAGGAAGACGAGCTGCGCGAGATCCTCCTTAAGAAGTAAGTAAGACCTCCGTTAAGACGCGAACCAGACCAACTTCTCGCGGGTAGCTTTGGTCGAGATGATCGCTCCTCTGCTCGCCGCCGCTACGTTGTTCGCTCCGGCTTCGGAGGCCCGGCAGCAACTCTCCGTCCAGCCCGTCGCGAGCGGCCTGTCGGCGCTCACCGGGATCTCCTCGACGCCTGCAGAGCCCCGCCGGCTCTATGCCGTGGAACAAGTCGGGCGGATCCGCTACCTGGTCGGCGGCCGCGTCCGTGGCACGTTCCTCGACATCAGGGACCGGATCACCAGTGAGGGGAGCGAGCAGGGACTGCTCTCGGTCGCGTTCCATCCGTCGTACGCGCGTAACCATCGCTTCTACGTCAACTACACCGACCGCAGTGGCGACACGCGTGTCGTCGAGTTCCGCTCGCGGAACGGTCGCGGGATCAAGGCGTCGGCCCGTCAGCTGCTCTTCGTGAGCCAGCCGTACGCGAATCACAACGGCGGGCAGCTCCAGTTCGACCGCAACGGCCTCCTGTACGTCGGCATGGGCGACGGCGGCTCGGGCGGCGATCCCGGTAACCGCGCTCAGCGGCTGAACGAGCGCCTCGGGAAGCTGTTGCGCACCAATCCGCTTCGGCGCCCCGTACGCTGGCAGATCGTCGGCCTGGGACTGCGCAACCCCTGGCGGTTCACGTTCGACCGAGCGAACGGCGACCTCTACATCGCCGACGTCGGCCAGAACGCCTGGGAGGAGATCGACTACCGGCCGCGCGCGCAGATCGGCAGGCTGGCCAACTACGGCTGGAAGCCCTTCGAGGGACGTGCGCGCTTCTCCAATACCGAGCTGGGGCCGGGCCAGCTGGTCGCGCCCGTGCACGTCTACGCTAACGACGGCGACAACTGCTCCGTCACGGGCGGTTTCGTCTATCGAGGACGGAGCGTCGCCTCGGCAGTGGGAAGGTACTTCTTCGGTGACTACTGCTCCGGGAGCGTGTGGAGCCTACGGATCGAAGCCGGCCGCGCCGTGGACGTTCGACGCGAAGGCTTCCGCGCGCCGTCGCTGACCTCCTTCGGTGAGGATGCGGCGGGGGAGCTCTACCTGGCGAGCGGTGACGGCAGGATCTGGAGGCTCGCGCCCTAGCCCGTCCCGCGACGGCGACGCACCGTCGGCGCCTGCTGGCCCAGCGCGGCGTACGCGAGCGCCTGTAAGGACTCGTTCAGCGTCGACAGCTCGTGCGAGATGCGCATGAGGTGCTCACCGGAGTCCAACCGCCGGTTGAGCGTGTGCACCTCGTCGCAGAGTCGGTCGAGGCGTTCGAGCAACGCATCGAGCTGGCGGTCGCCGACGTCCTTGCGCTCCACAGGGCTCATGTTAGGCCCGCGGGCCGATGGTTCGCGGCGCTTGCTCTCCTACTTTGTGATTGAGACGGCCGCCCGGGCAAAGCCCGGTCGGCCTCTCTGCGGCGTCGTCAAGCGACGCCTAGGTGTAGTGACCACAGACATTCGAGACGCGGCTGATCGGCGGCCGGCCGCCGAGTGAGCTGTGCGGTCGACGGCCGTTGTACCACCTGAGGAAGCCGGGCAGGGCTCGGCTGCGGTGCTGGCTGGTGGGATAGGCGAAGCGGTAGGCCCACTCGCGCAGGAGCGTTTTGATCAGCGCCTCGGCCTTGCCGTTCGTCTGCGGCCGGTAGGGACGCGTGAAGCGGCGCCGGACGCGGTTGCGGGCGCAGGCGTGCCGCCACGGGCGCGAGCGGTAGGCGCCGGCATTGTCGGTGAGTACGCGCTCGACCACGATTCCCTGCTCGCGATACCAACTGAGTGCCCGCAGCAGGAAGGCCGCGCACGCTTCGCCGTCTTCGCTCGCGAGGACTTCCGCATAGGCGAGCCGCGAGTGATCGTCGATCGCGACGTGCAGGAAGTGCCAGCCCGCACCGGTGCTGCGACGCCTCCCGTCGCCGAGGATGCGCTTGCCGACATGCCAGAAGCGGTTGAGCCGCTTCGTATCGACGTGGAGGAGGTCGCCGGCGCGCTCGCGCTCGTAGCGAATCACGGGCTCGCGCTCGGGCTTGGGCAGCCGCGAGAGGCCGAGGCGACGCAGCACCTTGCCAATCGTCGAGGCCGGCCGCTCGAGGATCGCGGCGAGCACGAGCGGTCCCGCCTGCGTGTGCGCACGCGCCGCCGCGATCTCCGCCTCCACCTCCGGCACCAGCCGCCGCGGCTGACGAGTCGGCGTCGAGGGCCGATCACCGAGCGCGGCCCAGCCCCCATCCTGGAACCGACGCCAAAGCCGGTAACCGGTTGCCCTGCTCGCCCCGCAGGCGACCGCGGCCGCCTGCGGGCTCTCACCAGCAAGAATCAACGAGACGATCCGACAGCGCGACTCAAACGAGTAGCGCATCCGCTTGGGCGGGCAGACTGAATCAGGCATCCGGGCCTCCTTGGCGAAGCTGGTCTTGGTCGACCACAAGCCTCGCCGGAGGCCCGGACGCAATCAGTCGTCTCGAAGGTGTGTAGTCAGTCCACCTAGGGCGATCTGGGCGATTTCGTCGTGCCAGGCGGGCGGTGGCGCTGACGCGTCCCCGCCCGCCTGGGTTCGCCTCCGGCCAACGTGGCTTCGCTCCCGCTGGCCTCCGGCCTTTGTGGCCTCGGAGTTCGGGCGTCTCAAGTCGGAGCGTTCGGGTGCCGATGCCCCCCTTGACTCCAAGGCCTGGGACTGACGGCAATCACTCCTGCGGCCTACGGAGTGTGCGGCGGCGGACGAGGACTCCGCCGCCACCTCTTCAGTTGTGGACTACCCGGCCCTCCATGCCGCCGGCGACCGTGACGACCTGGCCCGTGACATGGCCCGAGATCTCCGGGGAGGCCAGAGCGACGACTTGGCGCGCTACGTCTTCCGGTTGGGCGACCTTGCGCAGGGCCATCGTTCGCGAGACACGTTGTATTTGTTGCTCAGAGACGTGGCCTCGTGTCATCGGTGATTCCGTCCAGCCGGGCGCTACTGCATTTACACGCGCGCGAGGCGACTTGCGCGTCACCTCGTTCTTCAGGCTGAGCAGCAGCCCGCCGAGGATCGCCGACTTCGCTGCGGCGTAGTCGGCGTGGCCGGCTTCGCCGAAGATCCCGGCCGTCGAGCCGACGAGGACCAAGGCCCCGTCGCCGTCGAGTTGCCGCAGGAAGCCGCGTGCGGTGAGAAACGTTGCGGTCAGGTTCGCGTCCAGCGTGGCGCGCCAGCGCTCGAGCGGAAGGTCCCAGACGGGAAGGTCCTCGGACGGCCACGCACCTGCGACCGCCGCACACACGTCCAGCGACCCGGCCTCGCCGAACATCCGCTCGACTTCGTCCTCGCGCGTCAGGTCTGCTCCAGCGATGCACGCGCCGCCGCCGAGCTCCGCCGCCAGTGCCTCCGCCCGCTCGCGGCCGTGGTGGAAGTGGACGACGACCTTCGAGCCTTCGGCCGCGAAGGCGCGCGCGCAGGCGGAGCCGATCCCACCCGACGCACCCGTCACGAGCACCGCCTTCCCGCTGAGTCCGGTGTCCACCGGCGGAGCGTAGACGCCCGGACCTAGGACGAAGGTTTGATCGTAGAGACTCCGTGGTCGAACGGCTCGAGCGGGACGGGTTCGCCGTCATCGAGGGCGCCCTCGATCCCGACGAGGTGCGAAGGCTCACGCGCAGTGTGGATCGTGTCTGGCAGACCGAGGTCCCTGACGGATCTGCGCTGCATCGGCTCGCCTTCGTGCCTCTGGACGAGATCTTCCTGGATCTCGTCGACCACCCCGCGACGCTCCCGGTTGTCACCGCTCTCCTCGGGTGGAACATCTATCTCTACCACTGCCACCTCGATGTCCATCCCCCACTACGCGGTTCGGGCCTGCCGGTGTGACGTTGGCACCAAGACGGTGGTCGACAGAATCTCGACCTCGCGCCGCCACGCCCGAGGCTGTCGGTGAAGGTCGCCTACTTCCTGACGGATGTCCGGAGCGCGGACGACGGCGCGATGCTGCTGATTCCCGGCAGCCACACCCGAGACGTACTTGAGCGCCCGACCGACGGGTCCGTCCTGCCGGTAGGCAGCGAGCCGTTGCTCGTGCGCGCGGGCAGCGCCGTTGTGTTCGATCGGCGACTCTGGCACGCGCGCGGCGACAATCTCTCGAGTCAGACGCGGAAGGTGCTTTTCTATGCCTACACGTACCGCTGGATCCACCAGCGCGACGACCTGGCACTCGAGTCGCGAGACCTGGCTCGGCTCGAACCTGTACGTAGGCAACTGCTTGGTGACGCAACGAGCTCGTTCGGCCGGTGGATACCAACCGACGACGACGTTCCATTGAGAAGCCGTGCACTGAGCTAACGCGGTAGCGTTCGCGGACCGTGAAGGTCTTCATCGTCAGTGACATGGAAGGCGTCGCCGGGATCGTCAAGTGGCAGCAGACGGACGGCGAGAAGGAGAAGCGCGCCTACCACGAGGGTCGCGAGCTCTACACCGAGGAGATCAACGCGGCTGTGCGGGGCGCGAAGGCTGCCGGCGCGAACGAGATCGTCGTGATGGACTGCCACGGGGCGGGGGAGGAGTGGACCTTCAACTCGCTGATTCCGGACAAGCTCGATCCTGACTGCGAGTTCGTCGTGCAAAACGACTGGACGGAGTACACCGAGCTGCTCGAGCAGGGCTGCGACGCGGCGCTCTTCGTCGGCATGCACGCGAAGGCCGGGACACCTGACGGCGTGCTCGCGCACACGGTGTCCGCCCAGGCGTGGCGAGAGTTGAAGTTCAACGGGACGTCGGTGGGGGAGACGGGGATCAACGCGGCGCTCTGCGGGCACTGGGGCTGTCCCGTCCTGCTCGTCACCGGCGACGAGGCAGTGTGCCGGGAGGGCCGTGAGTTGCTGGGTGACGGGCTCACGACTGTTGCGGTGAAGAGAGGGCTCGGTGCCTTCAGTGCGCGCCAGCTTCCGGCGCAGAAGGCGCGCGAAGTGATCGAGGAAGGGGCGAAGACGGCGCTGAAGGACCTCAAGGCTGTGAAGCCGTATGACCCCGGCCGGCCGTGCGAGATCCAGATCGAGTTCCACACCCCGGCACGCCTCGTCGAGTACCGCAACCGCAAGGGCACCGAGCAGATCGACGAACATACCCTCGTCTCGCGCGCCGACGACTGGTGGACGGCGTGGTCGCAGTTCTACTTCTAGGGGTGGAGCTCGCCGCGTTCGTCGGCGTCGCCGTTCTCGTCATCGTCACGCCCGGTCAAGACACGGCGCTCACGATCCGCAACTCGTTGCTGGGCGGTCGTCGCAACGGCGTCTTCACTGCACTCGGAGTATCGATTGGACAGTGCGCGTGGGCGCTCGCGACGAGTGCCGGGGTCGCGGCACTGCTCGTCGCGTCCGAACCTGCCTTCGTCGCGCTCAGATTCTTTGGCGCGGCGTACCTCGTCTTCCTCGGCTTGCAGGCGCTGTGGTCGGCCTTGAGACACAACCGCAAACACGTCACCGCCGATATTCCGCCGCGCGAGCCGCCGTGGACAGCGTTCCGCCAAGGACTGATTAGCAATCTCGGGAATCCGAAGATGGCGGTCTTCTTTCCCAGCATGCTCCCGCAGTTCGCGAGCTCTTTCGCGGGGCTTTTGACGCTCGGCGCGATCTTCGCGTTGATGACATTGGCATGGCTGACCGCCTACGCGTTCGCGGTCGCGAAGGCAGGGGACTTTCTGCGCCGCCCGCGGATTCGCCGGCTCATCGACGCGGTCGTCGGTGTCGTCCTTGCCGGATTGGGTATACGATTTGCAACCGATGCGCGCTAGAAATCTGCTCTTGGCGGGCGTCGTTGTGGCTCTTGCCGCGACAGGATCGGCTCCGGCGAAAGTCCCAGGCGCTTGCCCGGTCACGGTCGCAAACGGATACGTGCCGCCTGGCGCGCCGTCGACCTTTTACGGCAACCGTCTTCTCGCCACGGCCGCCTACGGCGTCATCACACGCGCACCCGAGGCGGATGGATCGATCTCGGAGAAGTACCCGTGGTGGGGCGCCGGCGTGCCGGCGAAACCGCTCAGGATCATCGGTCAGAACCTCGAGCTGTCGCGGACGCCGCTGACGGCGCTGCGGGTGCACGATGGCTTCACGGCCAGCGTGCACGAGGGCTACGTGGAGGGAAGTCCGCGCGGAACGCGGTTCTGGGCTTCGGGAGTGACCTTTCCGTCGGAAGGCTGCTGGCAGGTAACCGGTAGCGTCGGCCCGGTCCGGTTGTCGGTCGTCGTCCTCGTTCAGACGATCGCGAGCTCTTCGAGCAACGTGAAGTAGGCCTTCGCGAACGGTGACTTCTTCGTCCGCTCGCGGACGTCGTCCCAATCCACCTGTTCGCGCAATGAACGCGCGAGCTCGAGCACGCTCGAGTAATCGGGCTCCTGCTCGCTCAGCGCGAGCAGCTTCTGGACGAGGACGTCTTCGAGGGCGGCGACGTTCATCCGCATCGCGTACACCTCGAGCTCCTCGGCCCGTTCGAAGATCTCGTCGTCGACCGGTCCACCCTGAGGATCGAAGATCAAGTCGACGAGGACCTCGTCGTCGTATGCCTTCAGCAGCCAGCCTTCCGGAGGGTTCTCCGTTCGCATACCAGCCTGGGCAAGCGCCTGGTGGGCGCGCTCCGCGTCCTCCGGCCTGACCAGGAAGTCGACGTCGTGCTCGGTCTTCGGCGCGCCACGTGCCCAGCACGCGAGGCCGCCGCCCAGGACGAACGGAATGCCCGCTTCCTGCAACGCTCCGCCGGCCTTCTTCATCGTGGCGAGCAGCCGCTCGAATTCCTGCTCCTGGTCGGTACTCACGATGGCCCGGTTTCCCGTCCTGCCGTTACGTGGAACATGGGGGCATGGTCAGGATCGCCGCAGCGGGGGACGTGCATGCGTCGGAGGCGACACGGTCGCGGATCGAGGAAGCGTTCGCCGCGGTCGAAAACGAGGCCGATCTGGTCCTGCTCGCCGGCGACCTCACGACGCAGGGGGAACCCGAGCAGGCAGAGGTGTTGGCCGCTGCCGTCCGCGACCTGCGTGTGCCGGTCGCCGCGGTGCTCGGGAACCACGACCTGCATTCGGGTCACGGCGACGAGGTTGCCGCGATCGTGGCAGAAGCGGGTGTGCACATGCTCGAGCGTGACTCGACCGTGTTCGAGCTCGGATCGCAGGCAGTCGGCGTGGTCGGGACGAAGGGTTTCGTCGGCGGCTTCGCCGGCTCACAGCTGCCCGACTTCGGCGAGCCGCTGCTGCGGCGCGTCTACGCCGAGACGACGGAAGAGGTCGAGGCGGTCCGCGAGGGACTCCAGGAGATCGCGCACTGCCCGATCCGAATCGTGCTGCTCCACTACGCGCCAACCTCGGACACGCTGCACGGGGAGCCGGAAGGAATCTGGACGTACCTCGGCAGCGACCGCCTTGCCACGCCGATCGCCGAACACCGTCCCGACGTCGTCCTGCACGGCCACGCCCATGCCGGCAGCTTCGAAGGCGCGATCGGCACCGTGCCGGTGTACAACGTCGCCGTCCACGTGACAGGTCGCGACTTCTACATCCTCGAGCTCGAGGGCCACGACGTCGAAGTCGAGACCCGCGCCTAACGCCTCACATGGCAGGCACGGTGCCTGGCACCGGACATGTCCGTCTCGCGACCCCGCGCGCGAAGCGGCATTGTGCAAAGAAAGTCACACACTGGTCATACTCTCGTCACGTTTACGTGACGGTGCCTGGCACCGGACATGACGCAAAGGGTTTCGTCCCGTCGGTGCATGCAGCCACCGGACATGGCTCCCGGAACCGGGCCCGTACGTAAGGTTTGGGCATGCCCTCCGTCAGCCGGATCTCGATCGCACCGGTCAAAGGGCTCGGGCTCGTTCACCCGGACGAGGTGATGCTGGAGGAGACCGGCGTCCCGGAGAACCGCAGCTTCCACATCGTCGACGCGGACGGACGCCGCTTCAACCAGCTCCGCAACGGGGCGCTCGTCCAGATCCGACCGGAGTACGACGCCGCGGCCGGCACTCTCGCGTTCCACTTTCCCGACGGCTCGGTTGCAGCGGGCCAGGTTGCCCTCGGCGGCGAGGTCACGACCGACTTCTACGGGCGGCCCGTGCCGGGCCGCTACGTCGAAGGGCCGTGGTCCGAGGCGCTGTCGAGCTGGGCCGGGCGGCCTCTGCGTCTGGTCCAGTCGCCCGCCGGGGCGGCA
>Ga0209874_1000692_pt1 | contig 10056 bp, 7 predicted proteins | sample GWRWN1_20_30_FD_187216 | JGI IMG/M metagenome (GOLD analysis project Ga0209874, IMG submission 187216) | Riverbed sediment microbial communities from areas with no vegetation in Columbia River, Washington, USA - GW-RW N1_20_30 (SPAdes)... | ecosystem: Environmental > Aquatic > Freshwater > River... | reverse complement strand
CGCCGAGCCTGGCAAGTCCGTCCCGGATGAACCGCCTGAACAGCTGCGGGAACCAGCCAGTCCCCTCGAACGCGAACTCGACGGCTGCACCCCACGTCCCTGCTGTGAGACCCGGATGGCCGCTGACCTGCCGGCCGGGGTATGTGCGCCGATCCAGATACAGCGCGTAGCCCAGCGCGAAGCGGACGACGTCGCGGATGGACCCGCCGTGGGCGGCCCCTGCCTCCCAATCGACCACGCCGGTGACACGTCCGCCGGCCGTGAGCACGTTCCCGAACCACAGGTCGCCGTGGACCGCGGTCTGCGGTACAACGTTGTCGCGAAGATTCGCACCGATTTCGCCGAGGCGGTCGAGATCGTCGTCGAGTGCGGCATCTTCAGCGAACCTGGTACGGAGTCGCGTGGTAATGCTTTCTTCGAATTCGAGCGGCGCGAGCCCGTGCACCGTTTCGTCCTGGAGCGTGCGGAGCCACATGTCCGTCGCCGCGAAGTCCGCTGCGACGCGCGCCGGCGACGCCGTGTGGCGCCGACGGGAGTAAAGCCTCGCCATCGGCGTCCCGGGGAGGGCCGTGGCAACGAGCGCCACCCGCCCACGGTGTTCCACGCGTTCGACGACCTTCGGGATCGTCTCTCCGACTGCGGGCGTTCGCCCGTGCTCCAGCTGGAGTAGGAGACTCGACTCCGCCTCGACGGCACGGGCGGCGATGTCGGTCGTCGGCACTTTCACGGCAAAGACCGGGCGCCCCGAATGCGGGGAGACGAGGAGGATCGTGACCTTCGCGTTCGGATCCTTCGACGAGCCGAGCACGAGCGAGCACAATCCGGACGCGTCCACGAAGTCGCGTAGAGAGCGCCTTCCGGACTCGCCTTCGTTCCCGAGCCGCGCCTCGCGCGAGGGTGCTGTCATGGTCGCCGCGCTCATGCGCGCCTTCCGACTGCGACTCGGCCCGCGGCGAAAGACGCGACGAGCCCGCGCGGGCGGATCGCCCGCACGAGCTCCGCCGCCGCGTCCTGGGCGAGCCCCACGAGGCCGCGCGACGGCGACGCAAGGACCGCGTCGACAAAGACGCGGAATGTCGCCTGCGCGTCCTCGATCAGGTACGCCGGCGCAGCCGCCGACGGCAGCGCCAAGTACTCACGCTCGATCTCGATCCCTGTCCTGGCAGCGAACGTCCGACAGCGCACGGTCGCGCGTGGAGCACCGGAGACGATCACCACCGGGGTCCCGGGCGGCAACTCGCGCGCGCGCTTCTCCGCCGCGCGCGCTGTTTCGCGCGTCCGGCCGAGGACGACGCGCACGGATCCCTCCGGGCTGACCACGCGCCAATTGCCGCTCCACCGTTTGCTGTTCAGCACGGGCGCCATCTCAGTTGAGCACTGCGAAGGGTCGGAGCCGGGCGACGGGATTCACGATCCCGTTGCGGACGAGGACGGTGAGCGTCTCGTCGATCCCGGCGTCGTCAAGCTGCGGCACCTCGAGCGGGCCGGCGCCCTTGTAGTCGTAGCGCAGCGTGAGGCGGCCGCGCGGATCAGGACCGGACCGACCGTTCTCCGCGAAGCGCTTGATGGTGGAGCCTGCCCCGTGGCAGGCCGAGTAGAGGCTGCGGCTAGCGGCGTTGCCTGCAACGCATAGGTAGGAGGACGTGCGGTTCGTGCCCGGCAGCAGGATCGGCTGCCCGATCTTCGAGAAGATCGGGTGGCCGGCCATCCTCTTCGCGGAGTAGGCGCGCGCGGTGTTGTGCCGATGGACGACTACCGACGCGCCGTCGACGTCCTCTTCGTAAATCGAGTTGTGTGGCGAGTCGACGACGAGCCGCGCCCCCGAGGTCCCGAGCGACTTCGCCAGCAAGGCCCGGAGGTTCGCGTAGGCCGCGAGGCGGAATGCGAAACCGTAGTTCATCGCCATCGCGTTCATCAGCATCAGCCGCTCACCAGCATCGCTGCCCCGCTCGACAGGCGGGTAGTCATGCGAGAAATACAGGCGCATTCGCGCCCGAAGCTGCTCGAGCGAGCGCGCACGGCCGAGGTGGTACAGCGGTTTTTGCACCGCCATTTGCAGGCGTACGGCGTGCGGATACCTCTTCCGACGGCCGAACAGCAGCCCCACTTCACCCGGGAGCGACCCTCCGCCACCGTGGTACTGCATCGTGACCTGCCCCTGCTGGACGCCGAGAAGCTGCGCCGCCTCCGAGTCGAACACCTCCGCAACTTCCTGAAGCTCGATGAAGTGGTTGCTCGGGCCGATCGTCGCGAACCGGATGCGCGAAAGCTGAAGCACAGACCACGGCAGCTCGCGGCGGACACGGTCGACGCCGCCGAAGCGCTCCACGTCCAGATGGCCATGCTCCTCGACGCGATCCAGCTCGCCAGGATCAACTCCGAAGCGGTCGACGGCGAAATGTGATCCCTCTGTCGCAGCGCGGATCACCTCGTGAGGAGTAAGATCCCGGCGATACGTCGTCGGGTACGGATATCGCTCCCGGACGGCTGAGTAGAAGTGAGTGAGCGCGGTGACGTCGGGCCGTTCGGCGTCGAGCGCCACGAGCGCCATCCCGCAGTTCACCGAAGGCGCTGTGAAGATCGGTCGCACCGTCTCGCGCGTCGCAACGGCGATGCTCGACGGCATCTCTTTGTCGCCCTTGTGATGAAAGTCCGGAAGCACGATCGCCGGCGAAGCAAGATCGGCGCCGGCGACGGCCGCGCGCAGGACTTCTACCGCACCCGCATCTGCGGGATCGGAGACGCTGTCGAAGATGCGGACTGCGGAGTCGTCCTTGCCGCTCTCGAGCGGAACGTCGGCCGCGAGCGCTTCTAGACCCATGCTTCTTGGACCTCCGCGTTGGCGAGCAGCTCGGACAGGCGAGGCGCGCGCTCGGCACCAAGCATGAGCGAGTAACAAGGAAGCTCGCCGGCGAACGCGGCCGCCACATCGGTGATCGGCGGGTGAGCGGCGCCCACACCGGCCCCCGCGGACAGCGTCGCAGCGAACGACCAATACCGCCGCAGCTCCCCCGCGGCGTAGGTGCTGGTAACCAGCGATCGCGCCGCCGTTTCGGCGTTGCACTCCACCAGAGAGGCCTGCTCCTCCATCCCGCGTGTCAGCACGACGACCGCGTCAGGGACGAGCGCGTCGACGCGTGCCGTCAGCGGTGCCTCGTTGCGCCCGTGCGGCATCCGACGCCCCTCGGAGCCGGCGATCCGAAGCGGCTCGACGAGCCCCCAGACGGTCGTTCCGTCCCCGACCGCGAGGTTGTCCCCCGTCGCGACGCCGCCCGCGGCGACCTCTGCGGAAACGAGCGTCGAACGTCCGACGCCGCTGGACGCGACCACGAGCGGCGTCGAGTCGCCGGCTGCACATGCGGACGCGTGAAGCGGCACGCGGTTCCGCGTACCGGCCCACCAGAGGGCGGGATACTGGATCAACGCAGCCCGGGCGAGCAGGTGAAATCGGGACCGGAGGGCTCGCGCAGCGATACGGTCGCGCGCGGGAGGCCGCCAGCGATACGTGAACTCGACATCGACATCGCTGCACCGCACATGCAGGTCGAATCCCGAGGTGAGCACATTCTCGATGACGATCTCGCCGTCGCGCGTCCATGCACCCCGTGCGAGCAGCGGCCAACGATGCGTGTCGAATGGCCCCCGCTCCGTGTCGACGCGAACAAAGACCGAGACGCCTGGCGCCGGCGAGAGCCCGAGCGCGCCGGCGGCGCCTTCCTCGACGAGCTCCGCCACCCACGGCAGCGCGCTGTCGACCTCGAGGCGTTCGCCTGCGGTGTCGAGAACGCGGACCATCAGTGAGGCCCGTACGCGTGGGAGGACGGGCGACCCACGCCCACGCGCGAGTCCCGCAGTGCGATCTCGTAGGCCTGCTCGAAGTCCTCGCCCAGGACGTCCGAGCGGCACCGGCTGGCGACGTGCTCGCGGGCAGCTTCGGCCATTCGCATCGCCTCATCGGGATGGTCGAGCGCGTACGCGAGAGCGCGCGCGAGCGACGCTGGATCGCTCGGCCGTGCGAGGAGACCGGTCCGCCCTGAGATGACTGCCTCGGAGACGGAGTTGACTGCCGTCGCAACGACCGGAATGCCACACGTCATCGCCTCGACGAGGGCGCAAGGCAGCCCTTCGTAGAGACTCGATAGAGCGAAGACGTCGAACGCAGGCAGGAGCGTCGGCACGTCCTTTCGGTCACCAAGGAGCATGAAGCGCTCGTTCAGACCGCTCCGTACGATCAGCCGCTGCGTCTTCTCGAGCAGACTGCCACCACCCACCCAGACCGTGTAGACGTCCGTGCGGCCGAGTGCCGCGATGGCCGCGACCAAGTCGCTCGGCGACTTCTGGGCGTCGAGACGACCGACGGTTCCGACTACCCTCGCGTTCTCCGGGATCCCAAGGGCTGCGCGCGCACGTCGCCGCGTGGGTTCGGACACCAGCTCGATCGAATCCGCCAACGGGACGGTCGCGAATGCACGCACACGATCGGGAGGCGCGAGCTTGAGGCGTACGGCCTCGGCCGCCGTCTCCGTCCCTGCGGCGAGGAAGAAGTCGGTGATCCGCCCGAGCCTGCGCTCGATCGCGATCAGGCTCTTGCGAACCGGAAGGGACTGGAAGTTGTGGAACGGGAAGCCGTGGAACGTGTGGATCACTCCAGGTACGCCGCACCGGCGCGCCGCAATCCGCCCAAGCGCTCCCGCCTTCGCGCTGTGCGTGTGCACGAGATCGAACTCCCCCCGTTCGAGATGCGCTCTGAGCTCGCGAAGCGCACGTCTATCGAGACCCGGATAGATCCCGCGCCCGACCGCCATCTGTTGCAACTCCACGACCGTCAGCCCCGCCCGCTGCGCGTCCTCGGTCAGGAGACCGCCCTCTGCGGCGAAGATCGTGATCTCGTACCGACTGGGATCCAGCGCGAGCGAACCGCGGAGCGTGATCACCCCCGCCCCGGCGCTCAACCTCGTCACGACCTGGGCGACGCGGAGCCGGCGCGTTGGCGCGCGGGCGCGTCGCGGAACTGTCGGAACGGCGGTCGTCGTCATATCGAAGCGAGCACCGCGGTCGTCACGGCGGAAACCTCCGCCTCTGTCATGTGCGGGTAGAGAGGAAGAGTCACGAGGCGAGGGGCGAGCGCCTCGGTTACGGGTAGAGAACGCTGCGACCTCTGTCGGTAGACGGAGAACGTGTGGATGGGCGGGTAGTGCACGCTCGTCTGGATCCCGTGTGCCGCCATGGACGCTTGAAACTCGTGCCGCGGCCGATCCTCCGGCAGCGCGATCACCGCAAGGTGATGCGCGGCGACGAAGTCTGGCCGCGGCGAGAAGGGCATCGTGATCCCAGCGGTACCGTCCAGCGCCTCCCGGTAGCGCTCGACGATCCTCCCACGCGCGCGATTCTTCTCCTGTAGGCGCTCGAGCTCGACGAGCCCGATCGCGGCGCGCAGCTCGTCCAGGCGGTAGTTGAAGCCCTGCAAAACGACGTCGTAGCTCGAGGCGTGGCCGCGGTGGCGATCCCACGTGAGCGTCGTCATCCCGTGCGACCGGAAAAGCAGGATCTTCTCGGCGAGCCCGTCGTCCTCCGTGACCACCATGCCACCCTCGCCCACCGGAAGGTTCTTGTTCGAGAAGAAGCTGAAGCAGCCGACGTCGCCCATCGTGCCGCACGAGCGCCCACGGAACTTCCCGCCGGGCGCGTGCGCCGCATCCTCTATGAGCGCGAGGCCGTGGCCAGCGGCGATGTCGAGAATCTCGTCCATGCGACACGGATGACCGCCGTAGTGCATGACAAGAATCGCGCGTGTCTTCGGCCCGATCGCCGCTTCGATGTCGGTGGGGTCGACCGTAAGGTCGTCCGGTCCGACCACGTCGCAGAAAACAGGTGTCGCTCCAGTGTGCGTGATCGTGTTCGCTGCTGCGACGAAGTTCAGCGACGGAAGGAGGATCTCGTCCCCCGGGCCGCAGCCGATCGCGAGCAGGGCCAGGTGAATCGCTGCGGTTCCGTTGGCGACTGCGAATGCGTGCTTCGCCTCGCAGAGGGAAGCGAACTCGCGCTCGAAGTCCGCGACGCGTGGGCCCATGCTCCACCAACCCGACCGGACGACTTCCGCTGCCGCCCGCTCGATGTCGGAGTCAACCTGAACATCGGACAGCGGCACGACCCATTGACCGTCACCGGCCTTCGCGCCTTCGCGCAGCACCCCCCGCGCAGCTCTATCTAGAGCCGTAGTGGCGGCCATTTCGGTTTAGACCGTGCCCGCGGCGAGCTCGGACGCGGGGCGCTCACTTGCGTCCTGTGTCCATGCTGACACGGCGCGCTCATAGTCGTCCCGGCGGCCGATGTCGAACCACATTCCGTCGTAGCGGTAAGCCCCGACGCGCTCGTCTGCCCTGAGCAGCGCCTGCACGAGATCCGGGAAATCGAAGTAGCCCTTGTCAGGGAGATACGAGAGTGCCCTCGGCTCGATGACGTAAATCCCCATGCTGACCGTCGACGTCACCTTCGGCTTCTCCACGTAGGCCTGGACCCGGTTACGACTCCCGTTGGAGCCGAGGCGGAGGACGCCGTAGTCGATCTGGATCGGGCGTGACCGCGTCGCGATCGTGAGGATGTTGCGATCGCGGTGATGGTGCCGGATCAAGTCGTTGTAGTCGAGCGTCGTCAGAACATCGCCGTTCATGGCGATGAACGTCGAAGCGAGGCCCTCAACCAGGCGCAGAGGCGCAGCGGTGCCCAGTGCCTCTTCCTCCCTGACGTACGAGATCTCGACGCCGTCGTCCGCTCTGTGGTCGAGCACCGCCTCGATCAAGTGCGACAGGTACCCAACACAGAGGGTGACGTCACTGATCCCGGAGTCCCTGAGCTGCCGGATCACGAGCTCCAGGATGGAGCGATCGCCGATCGGCATGAGCGGCTTAGGCAAGACGGAGGTATAGGGCGCCAAACGCGTTCCCTTGCCGCCGGCCAGGACGACCGCCTTGACGCGGCCCCGCGTTTGCGCTTGGAGCTGTTTCGTTCGCGCTTGGAGCTGTTTCGAGAGGGAGAAGATGCCTTCGCTCACGCGTGGCCCTCTGCAGCGACGGCCTCCAGTGCCGGCACCTTTGGGCGCCGACGCAGTGTCAGATTCGCGGTCGCCCGATGGACGGCGACGTCTCGCCGCCCGAGAACGGCAACAACGGTCCAGATGAGAATCCTCAGGTCCATCAGGGGCGAACGGCGCTGGGCGTACAGCCGGTCGAGGGCCGCCTTCTGAGGCAGCAGGCGTGCCACGTAGGAGCCGACGCGATCGTCGGGATCCAGGATCTCGCTCTCTTTCGCGAAAGCCAGCTGGCACAACCCGGTGATTCCCGGCTTGACCGACAGGATCGTCGCGTAGTCGTCGCGACGAAGCTCGACGAACTCAGGGGCTTCCGGGCGCGGCCCGACGAGAGCCATCTCACCCTTCAGGACGTTCCAGAGTTGCGGAAGCTCGTCGATCTTGGTTCTCGCGAGCCACCGACCGACACGAGTGAACCGGGGGTCATCGGCGAGCGTCAGCGCGACTCCTGATGCCGAGTCCTGCATCTTGCGGAACTTCAGCATCGCCAACTCTTTGCCGAGGAAGCCGACACGGCGACAGCGAAAGAACACCGGCCCTCTGCTGTCCAGCTTGATCGCCGCTGCGACCGTCGCAAGGAGCGGAAGGACGAGCAAGAGCAGCAGCGCGGCAACGCCGATGTCGAGCAGCCGCTTGGCGGTGACGTCGAAACGCCGCCGTAAGGCTCGTGCCGCAGTTCCCACAGGGCCAACCACCTCTCCCCACCTCCGACGAATGCGCCGGACTCCCCACCTCCTCCACGGCAAACGCGTGAAACGCAGTGCGCACGTTTTCCGTGCTTAGTCCCCAACTTATCCCCAACGTAATGCGCCCTGTCAATAGGCCGAATGGACTAACGCTGGTTGCACTCAGTCCCCGCTCATCTGGGTAGCAAAATGTCCCATCTGGTGGGCATCGAGTTCCTGCTCATTCGGGTAGCTGCGCGTTGTCGCACTGTGCAATCGGCTAGTACAACGTTCGCGTGTCGAGGTAGAGAATCTAAAGGCAAGTTCCCGGACAGATGTGCAGGGGGAGATGAAGGATGCGGCAGCGGGCCGCGTTTTGGCATAGGAAGAAACGCAATGTCGGTGTGCGATCAAGCGGCGCGCGCTTCGCGCGCGTGCTGGTTGCCGCAGCCGCCGTAGTCGTCGTTCTCATCCCAAGCGCTTTGAGTGCTGGCACAACGCTGTTTGTCGACCAGGCGAACCCGAATTGCTCGGACACGGGCCCGGGGAGCTCGACTCAGCCGTTCTGCACCATCAGCGCGGCAGCGTCGAGTGTCGTGCCCGGTAATACCGTCGAGGTCGCCTCGGGCACGTATTCCGAGCGAGTGGTCGTGAAGTCTGGGACAGCGGAGTCGCCGGTCGTCTTCACCGCCGCTCCGGGCGCAACCGTGACGGTCGGTATCGGTCAGGTGAACGGCTTCGTGGCCGCAGGCAAGAGCTGGGTCACGATCAACGGCTTCAACGTGACGCAGACTTCCGGCTATGGCATCGACGTCTCCTCGGCGGCGTCGAACGTCACGATCTCCAACAACCACGTCAGCTACGCAGGACAGCCCGTGAGCGGCCAGACGAAGTACGGCATTCGCATCTCCGGCGCCACGGACTCGATCGTCACGGGGAACACCGTCGATCACAACAGCGACACAGGCATTGCCGTGGTCGGCTCGTCCGCCCGGATCCAGGTGCTGAACAACCATACCTTTGCCAACGCCCGCGGCTACGCGCGGGCTGCGGCAGGCATCCGCGTGACCCAGGCGTCGGACAACATCGTCGCGGGAAACATCACGCACCACAACGAAGACTCGGGTATCGAGTCGTACCCGGGAGCGGCGGGAACGCTCGTCTACAACAACGTCGCTTACGACAACGGCGACCACGGGATCGACAACCTGAGGACGACGAACCAGCGGATCATCGCCAACACGGTCTACAAGAACGTCACGGCCGGGATCAACGTCGAGGGGGATTCCACCGGCGCGATCGTCGTCAACAACATCAGTGTCGACAACGGCATCAATAGCCCTCGCACGCACAGCAACATCCGGATCGAGAGGGGCTCGACCACAGGCACCGTCGTCGACAGCAACCTCGTTTGGCTGACGGTCAGCGACACCCTCTACATCTGGAACTCGACCGGCTACACGACTCTCGCGGGCTTCCAGGCGGCCTCCGGCCAGGGGGCGCACGACCTCTGGGCCGACCCGAAGTGGCGGGATGTTGCTGCACGCGATTTCCACCTCAGCTCGGAATCACCTGCGATCGACTCGGCCGACTCGGGCGTCAGCGGTCAGCCCGCTGCCGACGTGGAGGGAACGCTGCGCGTCGACGACCCGTTCGTGGTCAACACGGGGCTCGGGCCGCGCGGGTACGACGACCGCGGCGCCTACGAGTGTGATATCGCGAACACGGACGTCCCGCCGGTGGCGCGGCTGACCGTCACACCGGCCTCCGGCGTGTTCCCGCTCAGCGTTACGGCGGACGCCTCCGCCTCGACAGATCCCGACTCGACGCCGATCGCCACCCACACCTTCAACTTCGGCGACGGCACGCTAGTTGGACCGCAGTCGGGTGCGGCCGCGACGCACTCGTACACCACCAAAGGCACGTACACCGTCACGGTCACGGTCACCGACAGCGCCGGCAACAGCAGCACGGCGACAGCAACGGTTACCGTCCACGGCGACGAGCCGACGGCCGTGGTCCTCGTCAACCCAGCCTCCGGGAACGCCCCACTGGCCGTGACCGCCGACGCGTCCGGTTCCGTGGACAACGATGCGATCGCCAGCTACAGCTTCGACTTCGGCGACGGCACCGTCACCGCCCCGCAGACGCAGGCAACGGCGAGCCACACCTACAGCGCCGCCGGGACCTACACGGTCACGGTCACGGTGACGGACACCGGAGGCCTCTCCTCCACCGCGTCCGCGTCGGTGGCCGTCTTCGATTCGCCACCGACGGCAGCGCTCACGGTTAGCCCGCCGGCCG
>Ga0209874_1000687_pt1 | contig 10073 bp, 5 predicted proteins | sample GWRWN1_20_30_FD_187216 | JGI IMG/M metagenome (GOLD analysis project Ga0209874, IMG submission 187216) | Riverbed sediment microbial communities from areas with no vegetation in Columbia River, Washington, USA - GW-RW N1_20_30 (SPAdes)... | ecosystem: Environmental > Aquatic > Freshwater > River... | reverse complement strand
CGCCGACCACCTTGCGGGCCAAGTCGAGGAACTGGAACCGCTCGAGGAGGTGGCGTCGGTCGTCCTCCAGGGTTGCCCGGTACGCGCGGAACTGCTGCCGGACCGCGTGCTCCACCTCGGTGGCGGACAGGCCGTACGTCGGTGCCAACTCCCGTTCGGGGATGACGATCGGTGGCTGGCTCACGATCCGGTACCGCCCGTCGACGAGCTCGCCGAGCTTCGAGAGGGCCTGCAGGCTGTCGCGGGTTCGCGCCTTCCTGGCGCCCTTCTCCACCTGCTTCGCCATCTTGACGTCCTTCTTGGTCTTCGCGGCGCTGCGCACCGCCGCCATGATGTCGTCCGCGGACAGATGGGCGTACCAGACCTCCATCGTGGTCATCTGCGCGAACCCGGCCATCGCCTCCCGATACGCGGTCACCGATGCGCGCGTGGTCGCGTGCGCGTCGGCCTTCGTGAACCCGTTGTTACGTGCCGCGATCGTGAAGCTCGCGGCCATGCGCTTCACGTCGTACTCGAACGGTCCCGGGAGCGTCTCGTCGAAGTCGTTCACGTCGAACAGCAGCTGCCGCTCCGGCGAGGCGAAGGCGCCGAAGTTCGAGAGGTGGGCATCTCCACAGATCTGGGCGTCCAGCCCGGCCCTCGGCGTGTCCTTGAGGTCGGCGGCCATGATCCTCGCCGCGCCTCGGTAGAAGGTGAACGGCGAGACCATCATGCGGCCGTGGCGGACCGGCACCAGGTCCTGCTCACGGGTGGTGTTTTGCTCCTCGAGCAGTGCCACCGGGTCCGGTCGGTCGGGCGCTACGTTCCAGCCCGCATGGGCGGACAAGGGTGTCTGCGCGCGCGCCTCCTTGCCGCGTGCTCGCCGCTCCCCCACGCTCGGATGTTGGATCTTCTTCGCAACCATCGGTTCGCTCCCAACTCTGCGCGTCCCGCCCGTCGACAGAGGGTTCGCGTGCCGGTCGTCTCGCCCCCGGTCGATCGCCACCGGGCCACGTTGATCGCGCCGCCAGAACGTTATCTGAGTGGCTCGAGCGGCGAGGGCGAGGGGGTGCCCCTCGCCCTCGTGTTCGCCCGAAGCCGTTACTTCTCCGACTCCTTGATCTGCTTGGCCAGGGCGTCGGCGTCGGCGTCGATCGCCTCGGAGACGAAGCGATCCTCGGCCTTGAGACTCGCCGCGACCTGGTCGGCCATGTTGGTCGCGTAGATCACGATCAGACCGGCCTCGCCCTTGTCCAGCACCTCGCCCAGCTCCTTGAGATCGCTGTCCTTCATGCCGCCCTTCATGTGGCCCGCGACGGCCCCGATGCCCGCGCCGACGGCCGCGCCTGCGGCCAGCCCGATCCCGGGCAGGATCGCGGCCACGGCCCCGATCGCCAGGCCCTCCCACGCACCGTGGCGCGTGGATGCCTCATGCTTCTTGGCGACCTTGACCTTGCCGTCGTCCCCGCGCTCGAGGATCGCCGCGTCGAAGTCGTGTCCGACGCCGGCGGCGGCGTACAGGGCCTTCACGGCCTCGTAGTCGACCTCGGCGTCCGAGACGCTGTCGTACGAAGCACCGAGCACCACCAACGTGTCCTTTTCGCTCATCGTCTCCCCCCTTCCCTGGCCCACGCCAGGCACGTGCTTCAACTTAGGCGAGGTCGTCCTTGCCTCGTCTGGCCTGCAGAACTACCAGGTCGGAACCACTCGCGACCAGCACCAATGGCCCCCACCTCCAGGGCCCCCAGGCTCCTCTCTTGACCCGCGTCGCACAAGTAGACATGACTCTTTCCGTAGATTGGGACCCTGGGAGAGGGTAAGAACAGATGGCCGTTAAGAAGACCGCGCGCGGCAGCGCAGAGGGGCGCCAAGCAGGCGGCGAGCAAGCGCGTGCCCAGACGCCACCGTCGGTGCAAGCCGGCCGGGGCTCCCGCTCGCTCGAGGTGCGTTGGATCCGCCGAGGCCCGCTCCCATCCGTCCTCATCGACCGGTTCGGCCCGTTCCCAGATCCGATCGAACAGCGGACCGACCGGTACCTCGTCGACCGCTGGACCCCGGAGCTCAGTGTGAAGATCAGGGATGCCGTCCAGCTCGACCTCAAGGCCTATCGCGGGAGCTCGGGACATCTCCGCGTTCCCGGCGGCGGCGGGCCACTCGAGGTGTGGGAGAAGTGGTCGTTCCCCCTTGGCGAGATGGGCCCCGAGAGGGCGGCCGAGGGCTGGCTCGCGCTCGACAAGACACGCCATAGGCGCGCGTTCGAGCTCACCGCGCAAGGTCTGGTCGAGCGCTCGGTGCTGGAGGAAGGCGGGCCCCGTTGCACGTTCGAACTCACCGAGGTCGTCGGAGGGGGTGTCCTATGGTGGACGCTCGGCTTCGAGGCCTCGGGCGCAGCGGAAACGCTCGAGCCGAACCTGCGAGCCTGCGTCGGCCTGCTCCTCGACGACCCGCTGCCCGATGGCATCAAGCTTCCGTCGAAGGTGTCGATGTCCTACGCGCGCTGGCTCGGCCAACGCTGACCCCGGCGGCGGGCGTCTTCGCCTCCTCGTCCTCTTCGGACGCGCCGAGCAAGAACGAGCGCCGACCGAGCGGATATCATGCTCAGGACATCGCGGGTCGGACACCACGCACGATCTGACATAACCCACGGACGTTTCGGTGAAAGGAGAGGTCGTGGCGCAGGAGGGCACGTCCGAGACGAGGGCGCGGGTCGAACGTTGGATCGAAGCAGACGTCCTTCAGCCGCTGAAGGACTTCCAGGATCCGAGGCAGGAATGGCGTCGACTGTTCTCTGAGCTTCTGGGAACGTTCTTCCTCGTGCTCGTCGCCGCCGGTGGGGGGATGATGGGACAGGCCTTCCCCGACACCATCAGTCGCACCGCCGCGGTCGTCGCGCCGGGGCTGATGGTGATGGCCATCATCCTGTTCATGGGCAAGGTGTCCGGCGCCCACCTCAACCCGGCGGTCAGCATCGCGTTCTCTCTGCGCGGCGACTTCCCGTGGCGCCGTGTGCCCGGCTACATCGTCGTCCAGCTCGCCGGGGCGGCGCTCGCAGCCTGGTTCCTCCAGTCAGTCATCCACGTGTCCGCGACCTATGGCTCCAACTATCCGGCAGCGAACTACTCCTCGCTCGACGCCTTCTGGATGGAGACCGTCCTCACGCTCGGGTTGGTGAGTGTGATCCTCGGAACGGCGTCGGGTGCCCAGAACATCGGCATCCTCGGCGCCCTCGGCGTCGGCGCCTACATCGCCCTGGCGGGCCTCTGGGGAAGCCCCATCTCCGGTACCTCCATGAACCCTGCTCGAACCTTCGGCCCTGACCTGGTGGGGGCGAACTTCACGGACTACTGGGTGTACGTGGCAGGGCCGCTGTTCGGGGCGTTGCTGGCCGTCGGAGCGGCGTTCGTCCTTCGCGGGCCGGGAGGCGGACGCGCCGGATCGGCGGCCGCCCAGGGCGCCATCCAGACGGAGGTCGAAGACCCTCACAAGGCCTGACGCCGCCCGCGACCCGCGGAGCGGGATCCGCGACCCGCGGAGCGGGATCCGCGATCCGCGAGCAACAGGGCTCACGTGGGTCATCGCGGGTGTTGTCACGTAGGGTTGCACAGGTCGGGAGCGGCGAGAGGGGCGGCAGACGGACGAGTCCACGAACACCCGGTCCAAGAGCCTCGACCCGTCGGGGTCAGAACGTGCTCAGGCGCCGGCCGTCGTGGACCACCTGACCCCGAAGGAACGGGCAGCCCGAGGGAAAGCGGCGCGGGCGAAGGTTCCTCGGGAGAGCCACACCGGTTGGGATCCCAACTCGGACCGTCGTGATCCGGTAGCCCTGCTCGAGGAGCAGGCGACGTCGCGCGTCCCCGAGCTCGTACCGATCCGCTACGGCAGGATGTTGACCTCGCCCTTCGCCTTCTATCGGGGCGCCGCCTACCTCATGGCCGCCGACCTCGCATCGACGCCCAGGTCGAAGATCACCGTGCAGGCCTGCGGCGACGCACACCTATCGAACTTCGGGGTGTTCGGCTCCCCCGAGCGCGAGCTGTTGTTCGACATCAACGACTTCGACGAGACGCTCCCAGGCCCGTGGGAGTGGGACGTGAAACGCCTCGCCGCGAGCATGGCCGTCGCTGGACGTGCCAACGGCTTCTCCGACGCCGAGCGCCGCGACGTCGTCACGACGTGCGTCCGCGAATACCGCACGGCGATGCGAGAGTTCGCCGCGATGCGCAACCTCGACGTCTGGTACTCGCGCCTGCCGGTGCAGGAGGGGCTGCCGCGCGTTCGCGCCCTCCTCGACAAGAAGTCCCTCGCGGACGTCGAGAAGATGGTGAGCAAGGCACGGACGAAGGACAGCATGCAGGCCTTCGACAAGCTGACCCATGTCGTCGACGGCGAGCCACGGATCATCAGCGACCCGCCCCTGATCGTCCCGGTCGAGGAGATGATGTCGGCGGAGCAGGCCGCCTGGCTCAAGGAGAGCATCCACGGCCTCCTGCGGACCTACCGCCGAAGCCTCCTCGGCGATCGACGACACCTGCTGGAGGACTTCCGGTTCGTCGATGCGGCGCACAAGGTGGTCGGGGTGGGCAGCGTGGGAACCCGCGCGTGGATCATCCTGATGCTGGGCCGCGACGACCGCGATCCGCTCTTCCTCCAGGCGAAGGAGGCGCAGGACTCGGTGCTCGCGCCCTTCGTCGGCAAGAGCCGCTTCGCGAATCAGGGTCAGCGGGTGGTCGAGGGCCAACGGTTCATGCAGGCCGCGAGCGACATCTTCCTCGGGTGGGAGCGCGCCAAGGGCCTCTCCGGCGAGCAACGCGACTTCTACATACGACAACTCCGCGACTGGAAGGGTTCGTGGCCACCCGAGGCGATGAACCCGCAGGCGATGGGCGTCTACGGGCAGGTCTGCGCCCGAACGCTGGCCCGCGCACACGCACGATCGGGCGACCGGATCGCGATCGGGGCCTACCTGGGGAAATCAGATGCGTTCGACCAAGCGATCGCTGCGTTCGCCGAGGCCTACGCCGACCAGAACGACCGCGACTACCAAGCGCTGAAGGACGCGGCCAAGAGCGGGCGGGTCGAGGCCAAGACGGGTGTCTGACACCGGGCGCTCTCCACAGACCCGCGCGCCGGTCACGCGAGGAAGGGGTTCATCATGACGAAGTCGTTCGAGGGCACGATCAACATGGACATCCGGGATTCGGAGCCGGACTGGTCGCCGTTCGAGCCGCCGAAGGCGCCCGAGGGTGCACCCAACGTCATCTACATCGTGCTCGACGACGTGGGCTTCTCCGCGATGAGCAGCTATGGCGGACCCATCGAGACCCCGAACATCGACCGCATCGTGGCCGACGGGGTGCGCTACACCCAGTTCCACACGACGGCGCTCTGCTCGCCGACGCGCTCGTGCTTGCTCACCGGGAGGAACCACACTCGCAACTCCATGGCGTGCATCACGGAGGCCGCGGTCGGGTTCCCGAACGCGAGCGGCACCATCCCGCCGGAGAACGGCATGCTCCCCGAGATCCTCGGCGAGCTCGGCTGGAACACCTACATGGTCGGCAAGTGGCACCTGTGCCCGACCGACGAGATGAACCTCGCCTCGACGCGTCGGAACTGGCCGAGCGGACGCGGCTTCGAGCGCTGGTACGGCTTCCTCGGCGCCGAGACCAACCAGTGGTACCCGGAACTCGTCTACGACAACCATCCGGTCGACCCCCCGACGACGCCAGAAGAGGGCTACCACTTCACCGACGACATCACCGACAAGGCCCTCGAGTTCATCAAGGACGCCAAGGCGATCGCGCCCGAGAAGCCGTTCCTCTTGTACTTCGCGCCGGGCGCTGCCCACGCGCCGCATCACGCACCGAAGGAGTGGGTCGAGAAGTTCGCCGGGCGCTTCGACGAGGGCTACGAAGCGATGCGTGAGCAGACCCTCGCCCGCCAGAAACAGATGGGTATCGTCCCGCAGGACACCGAGCTGCCGCCGCTCAACCCGATCGGAACCCCACAGACCCGAACGGGTCCCGAGGGACAGGCGTTCCCGATCATGGACACCACGAAGCCGTGGGGGTCGCTCTCCGATGGCGAGAAGCGGTTGTTCTCCCGCATGGCCGAGGTCTACGCGGGCTTCCTCGCGCACGCGGATCATCACATCGGCCGACTCCTCGACTACCTGGAGTTCTCGGGCGAACGCGAGAACACGCTCGTCGTCCTCGTGTCGGATAACGGGGCGAGCGGCGAGGGCGGACCCGACGGCTCGGTGAACGAGAACCGTCTGTTCAACGGCGTCCCCGACGACCTGCAGACGAACCTCGACATGCTGGATGAGCTCGGCGGCCCGAAGACCTACAACCACTACTGCAACGGCTGGGCCATGGCCTTCAACACGCCGTTCAAGATGTGGAAGCGCTACGAGTTCAACGGCGGCACGAGCGACCCGTGCATCATCTCGTGGCCCGCCGGCATGAAGGCCAAGGGCGAGATCAGGGAGCAGTACCACCATGCCGTCGACCTCGTCCCCACGATCCTGGACTGCCTCGGGGTCGAGCCTCCGGAGCGGATCAAGGGCCACGTGCAGAGCCGCTTCGACGGCGTGAGCATGCGGTACAGCCTGGACGATCCGTCCGCCACGACGAAGCGAAGTACACAGTTCTTCTCGATGCTCGGCTCCCGGGGCATCTGGCACGACGGCTGGAAGGCGGTCACCACGCATCCGACGATCAGCGGCTGGAGCCACTTCAACGACGACGAGTGGGAGCTGTACCACACCGATGTCGACCGCGCCGAGCTGCACGACCTCGCCGGCGAGAACCGGGACAAACTCCGGGAGCTCGTCAACCTCTGGTTCGCCGAAGCGGGCCGCAACGACGCGTTCCCGCTCGACGATCGTTCGGCGCTCGAGATCATCCTGACGCCGCGGCCGCTGCTCTCCCCACCACGCGCCCGGTACGTCTACTTCCCCGACAACGCCGACATCCCCGAGCAACAGGCCGCCAACATCCGCAACCGTTCCTACACGATCGGCGCGCTCGTGGACATCCCGGCCCGCGGCGCGGAGGGCGTCCTGTTCGCCCACGGAGCCCGCTTCGGCGGACACGCCCTGTACGTGAAGGACGACCGGCTCCACTACGTCAACAACTTCGTCGGGGTGATGGAACAGAAGATCGACGGAACCGAGGACATCCCGACCGGCGATGACCTGATCCTCTCGGCCTCGTTCGACAAGGACGGGGAAGACCCGCCGGGCGTGGCCACCGGGATCCTGTCCCTGTACCAAGGCGACCAGAAGGTCGGCGAGGGCAGGATCAAGACACAGGCGGGCTTCTTCTCACTCGCGGGAGAGGGCCTGTGCGTGGGACGCGACAGTGGCGAGGCGGTCACCGACGACTACCCGGGCAGTTCGCCGTACACGTTCACCGGCGGCACGATCAAGCGGGTCGCGGTCGACGTGAGCGGTGAGCCGTACCTGGACCTCGAACGTCAGGCCGTCGCGATGCTCGCCCGGGAATAGCCACGGGCTCCGACGACCCGCGCCCGTCGTCGGGCGACGGCGGCACCGAGTGCGCCGCGAGCCGGCAGAAGAACGCGCCCAGCCCGGCGACCAGATAGACGTGCGGGCGAGCTGCGACTAGCCTCCGCGACCCGGGACGGGGGTGAGGGCGGCGCGTGGGGGCATCGGAGACTGCGACACAGGGGGATCGAGCCTCGGGCGGCGGGAGCGGCGGCCGCCTGACGAAACTGGATCCGCGGGCGCTCCGCCGGGCCGACATCCGGATCTTCTCCTCCGCGAGCGACGCTCCGAACGCCCGGCGGCCGACCGACGTGGTGCTGCTGATCGTCGCGGTGACCGGGGTCGTCATCCTGTCGTTCTTCGCTCCCGGACCGACGGCGATCGACCGATCCTTCACCGCCCTGTTACAGGAGCTCCCGGGCCTCCTCGGGTGGTTCTGGAACATTTGCTACGACCTGATGTTGGTCTGGGCGTTCATCCTGCTCATCCTGGCACTCGTCGCCCGCGGACGGAAACGCCTGTTCTTCACGGAGCTGATCGCGGGAGCGCTGGCGCTGGGTTTCGCCCTGCTCGCGGGGAGGGTCGCAGGCACCCACTGGTCGACGAGCCTCAAGGCATTGGGGGCATCGGGGACCCCCGCGGTGTACCTCGCGATCAGGCTGGCGGTGGCGACGGCCATCGTCGTGATGGCATCGCCACACATGGGCCGACCGCTCCGGTTCATCGGGCGTTGGGTCGTGACGTTCGGGGCCCTGGCAGGCATCGCGCTCGGCGTCACGCTCCCGATCGGGATGGTGGCCGGCCTCCTGATCGGGTTGGGCTCCGCCGCGATCATGCACCTGATCCTCGGCTCGCCGGCGGGTCGCCTCACGCTCGACCAGATCGCCACGGCCCTGGCCGACCTGGGTGTCCAGACGACCGAACTCCGGCACGCGCCGCTCGAACCGAGCGGCGTCGCCCTCGTCGTGGCGACATCCCCGCAGGGAAAGACCCTGCTCGCCAAGGTCTACGGCCGGGACGCGTGGGACGGCCAGTTCCTCGCCTCGATCTGGTCCTCGCTGTGGCACCGCGGCGAGCGTCCGAGCCTCGGGTTCGGCCGGTTGCGCCTGGTCGAACACGAGGCCTTCATCACCCTGCTGGCCGAGCGCGCACAGGTGCCGGTCCTGCCGATCGTCGCGGCGGGGATGGCCACCGAGCGCGACGCGCTACTGGTGAGCGAGGTGACCGGACGCCCGCTCGGTTCCGTCGACGCGACCGAGATCGACGACGAGCTCGTGCGTCAGATCTGGAGGGTGATGGGCCCGCTGCACGGTCTGGGGATCGCCCACGGCCAGCTCGACGGCGAGCGGATCGTCGTCCGGTCGGACGACACCCCAGCGATCGGGGACTTCGGCGGCGCGCGTGTGGCGGCATCCGAGGGGACGATGATGGCCGACCTCGCGCAGGTCCTGGTCACGACGGCGCTGGTCGTCGGTCCCGAACGCGCGATCGCCGCCGCGGCCGACGTGCTCGGGAAGGGCGACTTCGCCGATGTCCTGCCGTTCTTGCAGCCGGCGGTCCTCGATCGGGATACTCGACGAGCCGTCCGGGACGTGGATTGGGACCTCGACGACCTCATGAAGCGCGCGACCGAGATCACCGGCACCGAGGCCCCGGAGCTCGAGCAGATCCGGCGGGTCACCGGCAAGTCGATCGCGATCGTGGCGCTGATCGCGTTCCTGGCCTACGGCCTCATCTCCGCGCTGGCGAACGTTGGCATCCAGAGCCTGTGGGACGAACTGACGTCCGCGAACATGGCCTGGCTGCTCACCGCGCTCCTCCTCGCGCCGATCTCGCAGATCCCGCAGGCATTCTCGACGCTCGGGGCGTCGCTCCGCGACATGCTGTTCGCCCCCGTCCTGATGCTGCAGTACGCGATCCAATTCATCCAGCTCGCCGTACCCAGCTCGGCCGCTCGCGTGGCGCTGGAGGTGCGGTTCTTCCAGCGCAACGGGGTCGACACGGGCGGCGCGCTCTCGATCGGATTGATCGACAGCCTGAGTGGATTCGTCATCCAGATCGCCCTGATCCTGATCATCACGCTCTCCGGACTGGCGAGCCTCGATCTCTCCTCCAGCAGCTCCAGCTCCGGTTCCTCGAGCAGCTCGTCGTCCTCCGGTCCGAGCCTGCTGGTCCTCGCGGCGGTGCTGCTCATCCTCGGAGCGATCGTCGCGCTCGCGATCCCGCGGTACCGAGCCGCCATCAAGGAGGCGATCCCCCGCTACCGCGCCAACATCCGTACCCAGATGTCCGAGGGTGCCAAGGCGCTCCGGGTCCTGCGTTCCCCGTCGAAGGTCACGATGCTGTTCCTGGGGAACCTGGTCGCGCAGCTGATGCTGGCGATGATCCTCGGGATCTGTTTGCGCGCGTTCGGGCAGAGCACCTCGTTCGCGGGACTGGTCCTCGTGAACACGATGGTCGCCCTGTTCGCCGGCTTCATGCCCGTGCCGGGCGGGATGGGCGTGTCCGAGGCCGCCCTCACCGCCGGACTGGTGGCGCTCGGGGTTCCCAACACGGTGGCCATGTCGACGGCGATCGCCTACCG
>Ga0209874_1000686_pt1 | contig 10078 bp, 11 predicted proteins | sample GWRWN1_20_30_FD_187216 | JGI IMG/M metagenome (GOLD analysis project Ga0209874, IMG submission 187216) | Riverbed sediment microbial communities from areas with no vegetation in Columbia River, Washington, USA - GW-RW N1_20_30 (SPAdes)... | ecosystem: Environmental > Aquatic > Freshwater > River... | reverse complement strand
CAGCCGGGTCGACGTCGGCCAGGTCGAAGGCGTCGCGGTCGAGCGGCCAGATGGTCGGGCCCTTGTGGACGTGGATGTTCTTGACCCCGAGCTCCTCGCACTTGGCCAGGTAGCGCTCCGCCCACGGGTCGGTCAGCTTCCAGCCCCTGGAGTCGCCCTTCCACTCGGCGGTGTACAGCTTCACGCCCGGGACCTTGTACCGCTCGACCAGCGCCTCGAACGCGTCCAGCCCCTTCTGCTCGTCGCGCGGGTCCCAGGCGCCGTTGAGGACGAACTTGTCCGGGTACTTCTCCTTGAGGACGGCGTCCTGCTCGGTGGTGTTGAAGCCGTTGACGTAGAAGTCCGTCAGGTAGGTCGGCTGGAAGATGCCCACGTCGACGTAGCCGGTCTCGAACAGGTCGTGCATCAGGTCCTGCTCGGTGTACTTCTCGTACTTCTCCTTGGGCCAGACGTACTCCGGTGGGCTCAGGTTCGCGTGGTAGTCGTAGAAGCAGGAGATGAACCCGGCGCCGTTCGCGTTTTTCTGGTTGGCCGGGCTGGCGTCCCAAAAGTGCATGTGGCCATCGACCACGAAGTACTTCTCGCCGTCCTTCTCGTACATGTCCACCTCCGACGGTGAGCCGGGGCGTCCGCCTTCCGGACGCGTTGCTTGGCGAGGCTACTGGCCGGGGACGAGGATGCCGCGGCCCTGCAGGCGGCCCCCGTCCAGGTCGTCCATCGCGTCGTTGACCGCCGACAGCGGGTAGGTCTGGGTGTGCAGCTTCACCTTGCCCTGGGCGGCGAGGGTCATCAGCTCGGCCAGGTCGTTGAAGGTGCCGACCAGGTTGCCGATGACGTTGCGCTCGGTCGAGATCATGTCGATCGTCTCGACGTTGAGCGCGCCGCCGTAGCCGATCACGAAGTGCGAGCCGGCCCGCCTGGTCATCGCCCAGGCGTCGTGCTCGGCGCCGCGCTCGCCGACGAAGTCGATCACCACCTCGGCGCCCTGGCCGTCGGTCAGCTCCTGGACCTTCTGGACCTGGCTGCCGTCGGCCACCACCGCGTGGTCGGCGCCGAACTCCTGCGCCAGCTTGAGCGCCGCGTCCGAGCGGTCGACCACGATGATCTCGGCGGGGGTGAGCGCCTTGAGCGACTGGATGCCGATGTGGCCGAGGCCGCCCGCCCCGATCACCACCGCCTTGGTCCCCGGGTACAGCTGGGGGGCGGCCTTGCGGACCGCGTGGTAGGCGGTCAGCCCGGCGTCGGCGAGGGCGGCCACGTCCGCCGGCTGCAGGCTCGGGTCCAGCTTGACCACCGCCCGCGCGCCCGTCCTGAGGAACTCCGCCATGCCGCCGTCGCGGGCGATGCCGGGGAAGTCGCCCTTGGCGCAGTGCATGTCGTCGCCGGCGCGGCAGGCGCGGCACAGCCCGCAGGTCACCAGCGGGTGCATGATCACCGTGTCGCCTGGGGCGAGGTCCTCGACCGCCGAGCCGACCTCATGCACCCAGCCGGCGTTCTCGTGCCCGAGGATGTAGGGCAGCTCGACCCCTGCGCGGGACTCCCACTGCCCCTCGATGATGTGCAGGTCGGTGCGGCAGAGGCCGGCGCCGCCGATCCGCACGATCACGTCGTGCGGCCCGCTGATCTGCGGCTCGGGCACGTCCTCGACGGTCGGACGTTCGTCGTAGTGGTGCAGCCGTACCGCTTGCATCGACGCCTCACCTCACCCGGTCGACGTGGATTCCACCATAACCCGACGAAGGCCCGGTGAACGGCCCGCCGCCGTCTCCACCGATCCTTGGGTACTTCGAACGATCGAGCAAGTAGCCAGATTTGCAACATGGTTGGGATTCCGGTGGTCTTTTCGCCCGCCACCCCGGCTCGCCCGACGGTTTGGAGTGTGATGCCGCGCATGACCCCTCCCGATCACGACGACCCGCCCGGCGCCACGGCACTGGTCAACGGCGTCCGGCTCCACTACGTGCTGGCCGGTGACGGGCCGCTGGTGGTGCTGCTGCACGGCTGGCCGCAGACCTGGTACTGCTGGCGCAAGCTGATCCCGGCGCTGGCCGCCACCCACACGGTGCTCGCCCCCGACCTGCGCGGCTACGGGCTGAGCGACAAGCCGCCCGCCGGCTACGACAAGCGCACCATGGCCGAGGACGTGCGCGCCCTCGCCGGCCACCTCGGCCACCAGCGCGTGGCGCTGCTGGCAGGGCACGACCGCGGCGCGCGGGTCGCCCACCGCTACGCCCTCGACCATCCCGGCGAGGTCGAGCGGGTCGCGGTGCTGGACGTCGTCCCCACCCGTGCGACCTTCAGCCGGGTCGACGCCACCGTCGCCCGCGGGTACTGGCACTGGCTGTTCCACCTTCAGCCCGACCTGCCGGAGCTGCTGGTCGGCGGGAACATCGAGGCCTACCTGCGCTGGTTCTTCGAGCGCTGGGCCTGCAACCGGCCGGCGGTGGAGGAGGCGGTGCCCAGCTACGTCCGCGCCTTCTCCGCGCCCGGGGCACTGCGGGCCGCCTTCGACGACTACCGCGCGACCTTCCCCGACGACCTGGAGGCCGACGAGGCCAGCTTCGCCGCCGGCCAGCGGCTGCGGATGCCGCTGCTGGTCCTCTGGGGCGCCGCCGGCCTGCCGAGCCGCCTGCCGGTGCTGGACATCTGGCGCGAGTACGCCGGCGACGTCCGCGGCCAGGCGATCCCCGACTGCGGCCACTTCCTGCCGGAGGAGCGTCCCGAGGAGGTCGCCGGGCAGCTGCGGCGCTTCCTCGAGGAGCCACCGCCCGCCCGGTAGCGCCCGGCCGCAGACCGCCGGTCGGGTATGCCCGACGCGCATGCGGAGGGCCTGCCGAAGCTGCAGCTCCCGTGAATGCGACGTCGATACCCGACCGGCGGTCTGGGCCTCAGCGCGGGTCGACGTAGAGGTCGCCGCGCGCGAACGACGCCGGCACCTGCCGCAACGGCGGCGCGCGCCGCTCGCCCGGCCCGGTCGCGGCGGCGCCGGCGGCGTCCCAGCGCTGCCCCGTGCAGGGGCGGGCGAAGCCGGCGCCGGCGGCCATCACCGGGCAGGGACCCGGCGGGGCGATGAAGGCGCGCAGCCGGTCGTCGCGGCGGTCGATGACCACCACCTGGCCGCCCGGCCCCGGCGCCTCGCCGACCGTGCCGGCCGGCACGGTCTCGAGGGGAGCGACCCGGACCCACGGCGGGCCCGGGCGGCCCGCCATCGCCAGGTAGAGCGCGCCCGCGGCCAGGATCACCACCCCGAACAGGGCGGAGGCAACGATCCAGCCGCGACCGAGCTGGGTGCGCAGGATCAGCTTGCGCGCCTTGGCCGCCTTCGGCGGCAGGTAGGCGACACGCTGGGGGCGCGGCTCGGGCACGGCGGTGCGATCCTCCCGAATCGGTCGGTGGGGCCGGGGCGGCCCGGGTAGTATCTTCCCAGGTGCGGTCGGGCAACGAGGCCGGGCCACAGCGCCGGCGAAAGGGGCGGACGTCACCGTGGCGAAGGGACGCATCCGGGTCGTGGTGGCCAAGCCGGGACTGGACGGGCACGACCGCGGGGCCAAGGTGGTGGCCCGGGCGCTGCGCGACGCGGGCATGGAGGTCATCTACACCGGCCTGCACCAGACGCCGGAGCAGATCGTGGCCGCCGTCATCCAGGAGGACGCCGACGCCGTCGGGCTCTCGATCCACTCGGGCGCCCACATGACCCTGTTCCCCCGGGTGGTGGAGCTGCTGCGCGAGCAGGACGCCTCCGACGTGCTGGTGTTCGGCGGCGGCATCATCCCCCGCGAGGACATCGCCCTGCTCAAGGAGCAGGGGGTGGCCGAGATCTTCACCCCTGGCACCCCCACCAAGAAGATCGTCGAGTGGCTGCGGGCGGTGCTCGACCAGGCCGCGTAGGAGCCCCGGGCGCGCGGCTGCCACCGACCGGAGGATGACGCATGGACCTGTTCGAGCATCAGGCCAAGGAGCTGTTCGCCAGGCACGGCGTGGCCGTCCCCCGCGGCAGGGTCGCGTGGAAGCCGGAGGAGGCCGAGGCGGTCGCCGCGGAGCTCGGCGGCACCGTGGTGGTCAAGGCCCAGGTGCAGATCGGCGGCCGCGGCAAGGCGGGCGGCATCCAGCTCGCCAGGGACCCGGCCGAGGCGCGCGAGCAGGCCGCGCGCATCATCGGCATGGACATCCGCGGGCACACCGTCCGCCGGGTGCTGGTCGAGGAGGCCTCCGAGATCGCCGCCGAGTACTACGTGGCGATCCTGCACGACCGGGCGGGCAAGGGCTTCCTGGCGATGGCCTCGGCGGAGGGCGGGGTCGAGATCGAGGAGGTCGCCGCCAGCAAGCCGGAGGCGATCGTCAGGGTGCCGGTCAACCCGCTGATCGGGCTGCGTCCCTACCACGTCAACCAGCTCCTCTACGGCGCGCCGTTCGCCCCGGAGGCCCGCAAGGGGGCCGCCGAGCTGCTCGCCAAGCTCTACCAGGTGTTCGTCGCCGCCGACTGCATGCTGGTCGAGGTCAACCCGCTGGTGCTCACCGCCGCCGGCCAGGTGATCGCGCTCGACGGCAAGGTCAGCCTCGACGACTCCGCGCTGGTCCGCCATCCCGACCTGGAGGCGCTGCGCGACACCTTCGCGGTCGACCCGCAGGAGCAGGCGGCCAAGGAGCGGGGCCTCAACTACATCAAGCTCGACGGCTACGTCGGCATCATCGGCAACGGCGCCGGCCTGGTCATGAGCACCCTCGACGTGGTCGCGCAGGCCGGCGGCAAGGCGGCCAACTTCCTCGACGTGGGCGGCGGCGCCTCCGCGGAGACGATGGCCGACGGGCTGGAGGTGATCCTCTCCGACCAGAAGGTCCGCAGCGTGCTGGTCAACATCTTCGGCGGCATCACCCGCGGCGACCTGGTCGCCCAGGGGATCCTCGACGCCCTCGAACGGCTCGGCGACAAGGTCCAGGTGCCCCTGGTCGTCCGCCTGGACGGCACCAACGCCCTCGAGGGGCGGGAGCTGCTGGCCGCCTCACCGCACGACCAGGTGATCCCCGCCGCCACCATGCTCGACGCGGCCCGCAAGGCGGTCGAGCTCGCCGACGCGAAGGCAGGTGCCTGACCGATGGCCATCCTCGTCGACCAGCGGACCCGTCTGGTGGTGCAGGGCCTGACCGGCCGCGAGGGCCGCTTCCACGCCCTGCGCAACCGGGACTACGGCACCAACCTGGTCGCCGGCGTCACCCCAGGCAAGGCCGGCCAGGACGTCGAGGGTGTCCCGGTGTTCAACACCGTCGCCCAGGCCGTCGCCGAGACCGGCGCCAACACCTCGCTGGTGTTCGTGCCCGCCCGCTTCGCCGTCGACGCCCTCTACGAGGCGGCCGACGCCGGCATCGCCACCGTGGTGCTGATCACCGAGAACATCCCGGTGCTCGACATGACCAGGGCCTACAACTACGTGCGGGCCAAGGACGTCGCCCTGGTCGGGCCGAACTGCCCAGGGGTCATCTCGCCGGGCAAGGCCAACGTCGGCATCATCCCTGGCGAGATCACCCACGCCGGCCCGGTCGGGCTGGTGTCGCGCTCCGGCACCCTCACCTACCAGGTGATGTACGAGATGGCGACGGCCGGGGTCGGCCAGACCACCTGCGTCGGCATCGGTGGCGACCCGGTGGTCGGCTCCAGCTTCATCGACGTCCTCGCCCGCTTCCAGGATGACCCGGAGACCGAGGCGGTGGTGATGATCGGCGAGATCGGCGGCGACGAGGAGGAGCGGGCGGCCCGCTTCATCGCCGAGCGGATGAACAAGCCGGTGGTCGCCTACATCGCCGGGTTCGAGGCGCCGCCAGGCAAGCGCATGGGCCATGCCGGGGCCATCATCTCCGGGTCGAGCGGCACCGCCCAGGCCAAGGCGGCGGCGCTGGAGGCGGCGGGGGTGCGGGTCGGCCGCAACCCCACCGAAGCCGCCGAGCTGGCCGTCGCCGCCGTCAAGGACGGGTAGCGGGCGGGCCGGTCCGGCCCGCCCGCCACGCCAGCCGCCCGCTCAGCGCTCCGCGACCACCACCGTGCTCATGATCTTGTCGGCGATCGTCTGGCGCCGTGCGTCCCACAGCGGGAACAGCCAGCCGATGTAGCAGATGATCGAGTCGATGATGTGGGCGAGGTCGCGGACGAACGCCATGCCGGCGCCGATCGGCTGTCCGTCGGACATCCGCAGCAGGCGAGTGTTCATCACCTGCTTGCCCCAGCTCTGCCCGCTCCGGCCCTGCAGGATGACGCGGTTGTAGACCCAGATGCCGACGCCGACCAGCCAGAGCAGGAAGATGACCAGGCCGACACCGGCGCTCTGCACCTCGCCCGGCTCGGAGGTGGCGCTGGACAGCACGATCGCGACCAGCCCGGGGATGAAGAAGATCAGGTAGTCGATGATGTAGCCGGCGGCCCGCACCGGCCAGTTGGCGAGCGGCCTGCCCATGTAGAAGCCGGGCTGGTCGCCGCCGTAGGGGGCCGGCTGCTGGCCGTAGCTCGCCGGCGCCGGGGTGCCGTAGGGCGGTGGTGGCGGCGGTTGCTGCCCGTAGCCGGGTTGCTGCCCGTAGCCGGGCTGGTTGGGGTCCTGCGGTCCGTACCCCTGGCTCATGAAGGCTGCTCCTTGTGGTGGATTCCCGGGTCGATCAGCGGGCCCGCCCGCCCGCCTGCTGCTCGGCGAAATCGCCGATCACCGGCAGTTTGAAGTGCCTGCCCTGGAAGGCCTGGATCATGACGAAGATCCAGGTGAAGAAGAAGACCACCGAGACCAGCCACAGCAGCGTGGCCAGGAACCCGCTCGTGAACAGCCTGATCCACCCGAACAGCATCGCCACCACGGCGAAGATGATCGACTGCATCGCGTGGAAGCGGACCTCCGGGCGCTTGTCGATCAGCAGGAAGATCAGCCCCGTGAGCCAGCCGAGCACGTAGGACAGGCCGGAGGCGACGTTCTCGGAGAGGCCGCTGCCGGCCGGCTGCGGCTGGTAGCCCCCCTGCGGCTGGTAGCCCCCCTGCGGCTGGTAGCCCCCTTGCGGCTGGTAGCCGCCCTGCTGGCCCCAGCCCTGGTCGCCCGGTGGCGGCGCCGGCGGCGGTGGCGGCGTCCCGCCGGGCTGCTGGCGGAGCGGGTCCTCCTGTGGGTCGCGCGGTGTCGTTCCCTCGGTCATGGTCGTCCTCCCATCATCTGGCTCCGCCCGCCGAACCGGCGAGCGCTACACCCAGCCGTACCGGTGCAGTTGGAACGCCCAGCTCGCGGCCGCGAGCAGGGCAGCCGCCCAGTACGCTTGTCGGCGTCGGACCGGCGGCCATTGAGCGGGCTGCCGCGCCCACCCGAGCGCCCGAGCCGCCATCAGCAGGGCCATGAGCAGGGTCAGCCCGGCAAGCACGAGCACGAACGGGTTGGCCGCCATGGCGCCCCCGAGGTCGCCGGCCGCCAGGCCGGTCGCTGCCGTGGTCATCCCGCACAGCGGGCAGGGGATGCCGGTGAGCGTCCGCAGCGGGCAGGGGAGCGCCAGGCCGGTGCCGCGGCTCACCGCCGGGTAGGCGAAGCTGGCCGCCGCCGCACCCAACCCGACCAGCCCGAGGCGCTCCGGCACCGAGTCCGGCCGCCATCGCCCGATCGAGGTGGCGGGGGCGCGGGAACGGACCTCCCCGGGATCCCCGGTGCTCATCAACGTCCGTCTCCGCTCCCTCTGCCGGTCGCGCACGGCACCAGCCGTTCGCGCAGGTGGGCGCAGTCAAACACATGCGCTGGAGTGGTTCAATCCGCCCCGTCGGGCTTGCCGGCGCCGGCGGCGCGATGGCAGCATCCGGCGCGAGAGGACCCGGCGAGGCCAGGGAGGACGTGGCGGAGACCAGGCGGGTGGCCGTGCTGCTGTCCGGCCACGGGACGAACCTCCAGGCGTTGCTCGACGCGGCCGCCGAGCCCGCATCCGGCCTGGCCGTCGCGCTGGTCGTCAGCGACCGCGCGGACGCCTACGGGCTGGAGCGGGCGCGGCTGGCCGGGGTCGACGCCGCCGTGGTCCGACCGGCCGACCACCCCGACCGGGCCGCCTTCGACCGGGCGCTGCGCGACCTGGTCGCCGCCGCGCGGCCGGACGCGATCTGCCTGGCCGGTTTCATGCGGATCCTCGGCCCCGACTTCGTCCGCGCCTTCCCCGACCGGATCGTCAACACCCACCCGAGCCTGCTGCCCGCCTTCCGCGGCGCCCACGCGGTCAGGGACGCGCTCGCCTACGGGGTCAGGGTCAGCGGCTGCACCATCCACCTGGTGGACGAGCAGGTGGACCACGGCCCGGTGCTGTTCCAGGCCGCCGTGCCCGTCGAGCAGGGCGACGACGAGGCCAGCCTGCACGAGCGCATCAAACGCGAGGAGCACCGGCTGCTGCCGGTCGCCGTCCGCCTGGTCGCCGACGGCCGGGTCCGCACCGACGGCCGCCGCGCCTGGGTCGTGGAGGCGGTGCCACGGTGACCGACCACCGCCTGCCGCTGCGGCGCGCCCTGGTCAGCGTCTTCGACAAGCGGGACCTGCAGCGGCTGGCCGACGCCCTTGGCGGCGCCGGCGTCGAGGTGGTCTCCACCGGCTCCACCGCGGCCGCCCTCGAGGAGCACGGCCTGCGCGTCGGCAGGGTCGAGGCGCTCACCGGCTTCCCGGAGATGCTCGACGGCCGCGTCAAGACGCTGCACCCGCGGGTCCACGCCGGCCTGCTCGCCGACCGGGACCGACCGGAGCACCTGGCAGAGCTGGAGGCGGCCGGCATCGCCCCGTTCGACCTGGTGGTGGTCAACCTGTACCCGTTCGAGGAGACGGTGGCCCGGCTCGGTGGGCCGGGCGCCGACCCGGCGGCGGAGGAGGCCGTGGCGGTCGAGCGCATCGACGTCGGCGGGCCCGCCATGGTCAGGGCGGCGGCCAAGAACTGGCCCTGGGTGGCGGTGGTCTGCGACCCGGCCGACTATCCAAGGGTCGAGGCGGCCCTGGCCGCCGGCGGCACCACCCTGCCGGAGCGCCGCGCGCTGGCCGCCAAGGCGTTCGCCCGCACCGCCGCCTACGACGCGGCGGTGGCGGCCTGGATGGCGCGGTCGGCCGCCGGGGAGTTCCCCGCCGCCCTGACGGTCGGCGGGCGGCTGCTGCAGACGCTGCGTTACGGCGAGAACCCGCACCAGGCGGCCGCGTTCTACGCCGCCGACGGGCCTGGCGGGTCGTGGGGGCTCGGCGCCGCCAGGCAGCTCGCCGGCAAGGAGCTCTCCTACAACAACCTGCTGGACGCCGACGCCGCCCTCGGCCTGGTCGCCGACCACGCCGAGCGGCCGTTCGCCGTGGTCGTCAAGCACACCAACCCCTGCGGCGCGGCGCTGGGGGCCACCCTGGAGGAGGCCTACGCCGGCGCCCTCGAGGGCGACCCGACCAGCGCCTTCGGCGGCGTGGTCGGCCTGTCGCGGCCGCTGGACGCGGCCACCGCCGCCAGGATCGGCGAGGTGTTCACCGAGGTGGTGGTCGCCCCCGGCTTCGACCAGGCGGCGCTGGCGGCGCTGGCCGGCAAGCCGTCGCTGCGGCTGGTGGAGGTCGACCTGGTCCGGCCGCCCGACCGTCTCGCCGTCCGCTCGGTCGCCGGCGGCCTGCTGGTGCAGCAGCCGGACACGGCCGCCGACGACCCGGCCGGCTGGGAGCTGGTCGCCGGCCCGCGGCCCGCCCCCGAGCTGCTGGCCGACCTCGCCCTCGCCTGGGCGGTGGCCAGGCACGTGAAGTCCAACGCGATCGTGCTCGCCAGGGGCGGCCGGGTGGTCGGCGTCGGCGCCGGCCAGCAGAGCCGGGTCGACGCGGTCCGGCTGGCGGTCGCCAAGGCGGGGGAGCGGGCGGCCGGCGCGGCCGCCGGCAGCGACGCCTTCTTCCCGTTCGCGGACGGCGTCGAGGAGCTGGCCGCCGCCGGGGTCCTGGCGGTCGCCCAACCCGGCGGCAGCGTCCGCGACGCCGAGGTGACCGCGGCCGCCACCGCCGCCGGGATCGCCATGCTCCACACCGGGCGGCGGCACTTCCGGCACTGAAGCCCCCGGGTGCTTCGCCCCGGGGTGAGGGCCGCCGGGGACCGC
>Ga0209874_1000685_pt1 | contig 10079 bp, 7 predicted proteins | sample GWRWN1_20_30_FD_187216 | JGI IMG/M metagenome (GOLD analysis project Ga0209874, IMG submission 187216) | Riverbed sediment microbial communities from areas with no vegetation in Columbia River, Washington, USA - GW-RW N1_20_30 (SPAdes)... | ecosystem: Environmental > Aquatic > Freshwater > River... | reverse complement strand
CGGTCCCGGCGGCGAGCTCGTGTCCTTCACGATCGTGTTCCGGGGGATCGAGGGCGAGCCGCTCGAGCGCCCCCAGACCCTCGGCGCGGTCCGTCTCGATGGGGCGGACGCGGTCCTGATCCATCGGGTCGAGGCGGGCGAGGAGCCGCTGGAGATCGGCGAACGCGTCGAGGTGGTCGTCGAGCCGGAACACCGGCGAACCGGATCGATCCTCGATATCGCGGGCTTCAGGGTCGTCGAGACCTAGGGCGTCGCCTGGCTCGATCTACCCAGCGGTGACCGAGCGGGGGGCGGGCTCAGGAGCCGGGCTCAGCTCACCGCCTTCTTCACGAGCGCGCCGATCTTCTTCTCTTCGGCGGTCGTCAGTTTCTTCAGCGCGAAGGAGGTCGGAAACATGGCGCCCTCGTCGATGTTCGCCTCGTCGGTGAAGCCGAACATCGCGTACCTCGACTTGAACTTGTCCGCGCTCTGATAGAAGCAGACGATCTTGTCCTCTTTGGCGTACGCGGGCATCCCGTAGTAGGTCTTAGGCGAGAGATCCGGCGCGCTGGCCGTGACGATCGCGTGGAGTCGCTTGGCCATCCCGCGATCCGGTTCCGGCATCTCGGCGATCTTTTCGAGCAGAGCGCGCTCCCCCTCCTCCTTGTTCTGGGCCGCCTTCAACTCCTTGGCGCGCTCCTTCATCGCGGCGCGTTCCTCCGCGGTGAACTTGCTGCCCGTCCCGGTGCGCTTGCTGGTCGTAGTGGTGCCCTTCTTCGCCGATCTCTTCTCAGCCATGTGCAAAGCACCTCCTCGCTTCGAATGCGTATGTGCCGCCTGACCTCCGGCGCGATCGCCGGACGGCTCAGCGCAGCTCCTGGATGCGGATCAGGTTGCCCGCCGGATCGCGAAAGGCGCAGTCGCGAAGCCCGTACGGTTGGTCGGTCGGCTCCTGGACGACCTCCGCGTCGCCGGCCTGCAGCCGTTCGAAGACGCCGTCGACGTCCTTGGTGGCGAGGTTGATGCTGGCGAACGTTCCCTTGGCCATCATCTCGGCGATGGCGCGCCGCTCGTCGTCGGTGATGCCCGGCGTGGCGGCAGGCGGGTACAGGACGATGGAGGTGCCGGGCTGGTCGGGGGGCCCGACCGTGAGCCAGTGCAGCCCGCCGTATTCGACGTCATTGCGCACCTCGAAGCCGAGCGTGTCGCGGTAGAAGGCCAGGGACGCGTCCGGATCGTCGTGCGGGAGGAGGGTCTGGTAGATGGTGATGTCCATGGCGGTCATGCTACGTGCGGCTCGGCGAGCGGCGCTTCTCGATTCCTGATCGGTCTGGTGACCTGTTTCGCCACACAAGGCGGTATCCCCGACATCGCGCGCGGCGCCTGGCGCCGGTAGGCGCTGGGCGGCACACCCACCAGCTCGGTGAAGCGGGTGCTGAAGGTGCCCAGCGACGAGCAGCCGACCTCGAAACAAACTTCGGTGACGCTGAGATCGCCACGGCGCAGCAGCGCCATCGCGCGCTCGATGCGCCGGGTCATCAGGTAGCTGTACGGGGACTCGCTGAACGCGAGTCGGAACTGGCGGCTGAGGTGCCCGGCCGACATGTGCGCGCCGCGCGCGAGCGCCTCGACGTCCAGCGGCAGGGCGTATTCGCGGTCGATGCGGTCGCGGACGCCGCGCAGAACCGCGAGGTCGCGAAGGTGCTGCGCCGAGGCGGGTCTGACGGTCACCACCGAGATCGTACCGTCCGCGCGAGCCGCGCCCGGGCGAGGGGTCGCGTCATCCGGCGCCCGTATGCTTTCGGCATGGCGACCCTGACGTGTGAGCGCTGCGGGCTTCCGCTGCCGGACGAGGCCCGGTTCTGCCCGAACTGCGGGTATCCGGTGGGTGCCCTGCCGGCGGAGGAGCGCAAGTTCGTCACGGTGATCTTCGTCGACCTCGTGGGGTCGACCCTGCTGTCCAGCCAGATCGACCCCGAACGCTACCGAGAGGTCCTCACCCGTTACTACCGGATGGTGGCCGAGGAACTCGAGTCGCTCCGCGGCCGCGCGTACAACTTCGCCGGGGATGCGGTGGTCGGGGTCTTCGGCCTGCAGCACACGCACGACGACGACGCGCTCCGCGCCGTTCGGGCCGGCCTGGGGCTGGTCGACCGCGTCGGTCGCCTCGGCGAGGAGATCGGGCTCCCGGTCCCGCTCCGGATCCGCGTCGGGATCCACACCGGTCCGGTCGCGATCGGCAGCGAGGCGTCCGAGCAGGGCCTGCTCTACGGCGCCACCGTCAACCTAGCGGCGCGGCTCCAGCAGGCCGCCGACCCCGGGACGGTGCTCGTCTCGGAAACGAGCTACCTCCTGTCCCTGTCGCAGGTCCAGTACGGCCCGATGCGCGAGGTCGAGGCGAAGGGGTTCGAGGATGAGGCGCGCGCGTGGCCGGTCGCGGCGCTCCAGCCCGGCTCGGGGCGCCGAACGATCCCGCTCGTCAACCGCAAGCGCGAGCTCCGGCTGCTGCAGGACGCGTTCGACGGCGCGCGGGAGACGCGCCGCGGGCACCTGGTGACCCTGTTCGGCGAGCCTGGGATCGGCAAGAGCCGGGTGGTCGACGAGTTCGTGGCCGGTCTGCCGGACGACGCCAAGGTGCTGTTGGGCCGCGCGAACCCGTTCGAGGAGGACGTGACCTTCGGCCCGCTCGCGCAGATCCTCCTGCACGAGATGGGGGAGGCGGCGCACGCGCCGCCCGAGGCGCTCCGCGCGCGGCTCGAGGAGATCGTCCTGGAGTGCACCCCGCCCAACGAGGCGAGGCAGATCGTCGAGCGCCTGTGCATCGCGCTCGGGATCGCCGGCGAGGCGCGCGACGAGAAGCGCTACCGAGTGGCCGAGATCCGTTCGGGGTTGCTCGCGCTCCTGCGCGGGTTCTCCAGCCGTGGACCGGTGGTGGTAGTGCTCGAGGACCTGCAAGCGGCCCAGGCTCCGATGCTCGAGCTGGTCGAGGAGTTGGTGCGCGAGGCCGACGGCATCCCGCTGCTCGTGATCTGCGCCGCCCGATACACGCTGCTCGACGACCGTCCCGGCTGGGGGGGCGGGCGCGGGAACTCGGTCAACCTCTACCTGGAGACGCTCTCGATCGACGACTCGGCGCAGCTCGCGCGGGACGCCGGCGAAGGCCTCGACGACGCCACCGCCCAGCGGATCGCGCAGCACGCCGGCGGGAACCCGTTCTTCATCATCGAGACGACCGGGATGCTGCTGCACCAGGGGAAGGGGCTCCCGGCCGACACCGGCCCGCTGTCGCCGGCCCTGCTGCCGCCGACGGTGCAAGCGGTGATCGCGGCCCGGATCGACCACCTCTCACCCGAGGGCCGGGATCTGATCCGCAAGGCCTCGGTGTTCGCTCGCTCGTCGTTCACCCTCGATGAGCTCGACCTGATCGCCGTCCCGACCGGCGAGGCGCTCGGCCGGCTCGAGGAGGAGGAGCTGCTCGAACGCGACGGCGATCGCCCCGACGTCTGGCGCTTCAGCCACGGCATGGTGCGAGAGGTCGCCTACGCGAGCCTCCCCAAGCGCGAGCGTCAGCGTCTGCACCTGTTGGTCGCCGAAGGCCTGTCCCGCAACCCGGAGTCGGCCGCCCGCCGTCCGCGCGCGATCGCGTTCCACCTGGAGCAGGCGGCGCTCGCCGCGCTCGACCTCAACCCGCACGACCGAACGCTCGCCGAGCGGGCGGTCGACGCCCTGGCTCGCGCCGGCGACATCGCCCGCGAGGGGCCGAACATGAAGGCGGCCGAGGACGACTACCGCCGCGCGTTGGAGCTCGCCGGCCCCGAGCGCGGGTGGGGGCTCCGCGAGGCACGGATCCTCGCGAGCCTCGGCGAGATCCGGTACTGGCTCGGCGAGTTCGAGCCCGCCGTCCCGGTGCTCGAGCGCGCGCTGAGGCTCGGCGACGGCGACCTCGCGGTCCGGGCGCAGGCCTCGCGCTTCCTCGGCGACATCGAGCTCTCGATCCTGGGGGACGCCAAGCGCGCCGCCGAGCTGCTCGACGACGCGCTCGAGGCGGCGCGCGGGCTGGGGGATCCGTGGACGCTCGCGCGGACGCTGCTGGTCGCCGCGTGGGCGCCGTACTTCCGGCGAGACATCGCCACGGCGCGCGCGATGTTCCAGGAGGCGCTCGAGACCGCGCGAGCAAACCCCGAGGGCGACCGCTGGTCCGAGGCTCGATCGCTCGTGGGGCTCTCGACGCTCGAGAGCGACGAGGGAGACGAGGAGGGCTCGCTCCGGCTCGCGGCCGAGGCGCTCGTGGTCGCGGAGACGAGCGGGGACCGCTTCTCGCTCGCGGTGGCGCATGAGGCGATCGGCGGCACGATGCGCCACATGATGCGGCTGGAGGATGCCGAGAAGCACATGGATCGCGCGGTCGACGCCTTCCGCGAGCTCGGCGCGCGCTGGGAGCTCGCGAGCGCGCTCACGTCGCGGGGGATCGCGCGACGGCTGGCCGGCGAGGCGGACGAGGCGGTGACCGACTTGCTCGAGGCCTACCGAATCTGCCGTGAGCTGAAAGAGCGGAGCATCATCACCTGGACGGCCGCCGCGCTCGCCAGGGCGTACGTCGGCGCGGGCGACTCGGGAGCGGCTCGCCGTGTCCTGGAGGAGACCGCGTCGGTCGCCTCCGAGCAGACCGCCGCCACCGAGGAGTGGCTCGACTACGCCGACGTCGAGATCCTGCTGGCCGAGGGCGAGCGGGAGGCGGCGCTGGACCGCGCGCTCTCGATCTTGCGCTACGAGCGCGGAGAGGGTTCCTCCAAGGACGTCGCCGCGCGCGTGTGGTGGATCTCGCAGGTGTTCGGCGTCGAGGCCGCCGGGGGCGAGGACGAGGTCGGGCGCGCCAGGGAGCTGCTCGAACGCACCCAGATGCTCCAGCCCTTCCGAGAGGCAGAGCTGGTCACGAGCCGCTCGGCGATCTCCGGGGCCGAGCCCTCTTAGCGCCAGCCGATCGAGAGGATCTCGATGGGCTCGGCGATGCCCTTCAGCTCGACCGAGCGCCGATCGGTGAGGTTCAGGCCCTCCAACCCGTCGACGGAGCTCGCGCTCGCGACGATCTCTCCGGCCACGGCCACGGCACCGACGCGGGCGGCCGTGTGCACCCCCATTCCCGTGTAGTTCGAACCGTCGCGCGTCGCCTCGGCGGCGTGCAGCCCGATCCGGACTTGCGGCGCGAAACCATGGTCCCGCCGGTGCTCCGCGAGCCGTTGCTGGATCTCCCGGGCGCAGGACACGGCCGATGCGGGGTCGTCGAACGAAACGAAGAACCCGTCGCCGGTGTGGTCGACCTCCTCGCCTCCGTTCGCCGCGACCGAGTCGCGGAGGGTCTCGTCGTGCCAACGGCGGAGGTCGTTCCATGCGTCGTCGCCGATCGCTTCGAGCAAGGAGGTCGAGCCCACGATGTCGGTGAACATGAAGGTCCTCCGCGCGACCGTACGCTCGCCTGGAGATCGGCGCATGGCCTGCAGGCGTTCGACGGCATGCTGGGCGTCGAGGCTCGCTCCGAGCCGCGCGAACGCCGAGCGCGCCGACTCGAGCTCGAAGGCCGCGGCCTCGGGATCGCCGTCGGCGACGAGCGCTTCTGCCTCCATCGCGATCGAGCGCGCCGCCTCGTACGGCGCATCGACCTCTCGCCACAGATGTCGTGCCTTGCGCAACGCCCGAACGGCCGTCGCCGCCTCACCCGTTGCCAGGGCGGCGAGGCCGTTCGCCCATGCGGCAGCCGCACGGATCGCGTCGGTCTTGAACGCGTTCGCGATGGCATCGAGCTCCTCCGCGGCCGCGAGCGCCGTCGTGGGGTCACCCGCCTTCAACGCGATCTCGGCCTGTACCGGCAGGAGCCGTGCGCGTTCGAGCTTGAGCTCCGTGTCATCGAGGCTCCGCCGGATCGAGCTCGCCGCGGCGTCGAGCTTCCCTCGCCGCACGAGCAGCAGCGCCCGACCGGGCTGTGGGTCCTCGCCCATCTCGTCCGCTTGACGGAATGCCTCCTCCGCTGCGGCCAGCTCACCCATGCGGAGTTGAACCTCCCCCAGCTCATGGAATGCCGCCGCCGCCTGCGGCGGGCTGAACGTCGAGAGCTCGTCGCAGGCCCGCTCGAGCTCCGATGCCGCCTCGGTCCAGCTTCCGACGAGCCGCATGATCTCTGCCCGATGCACCCGGCATACGCCCGGGAACCCTCGGATCGACTGCCGTTCGCACCAGCGCGTTGCGGCATCGGCCCATTCTGTGGCACGCCGATAATCGGCGAGGTCGCGGCATGTACTGATGACGTTGCAGAAGACGACACCAGTCGTGTAAGCGCCGAGCTCACCGCCGAGCGCCGCCGCGCTCACGTCCTCGAGAGGGGCCCAGCCGTCCTCCACACGCCCCTCGTCGATCAGGATCATCCCCCGGTACATCGCGGCGAACGCCCTCAGATCCACATCATCGAACCGAAGCGAGATATCGACCGCCGTGTCCATGTGCGACAGCGCGTGATCGAGCTCACCACGCTGCCATGCCAGCTGACCGTGCGCGATCGCGAGGTACCCGTGCGTCGCGGACTCGGGTTCGCCCTCGAGCAGCCGCTCCGCGCGCAACAGCCATCCACCCGCTAGCGATCCCTCCCCCTTGGTGATGAGCTCCCGTCGGAGCGTCAGCGCGGTGAACGCGGCCCGTTGCACATCTCCGCGCTGGATGAACATCGCGTAGGCCCGCTCCCGTGCGTCGATCGACTCGGTCGCGCGACCCGTCCACCAGGCTGCCTTCGCGAGCAGCCCGAGATCCTCGGGGTCGAGGCCGTCGGATGCGTCGACCGACCTGAGCGCCTCGTACGCACTCGTCCAGGCTCGGCGAGCGGCGGCGTCGCGTCCGGTCTCCAGGTCGGGATACACGGTCCCCGGTTCGCTCATCGAAGGCATCCTCCCACCCCGGGAAGGGAGCGGGAAGGCTAGGCTTCGTGCCGGTGGACTTCGATCTCACGCCCGAGCAGGACGAGCTGCGGACCGCGGTGCGCGCGTTCGCCGAGGACGTGGTGGCCCCGGCCGCGGCCGAGGCCGACGAGCGCGAGGAGTTCCCCACCGAGATCGTGAAGCGCGCCGCCGAGCTCGGGTTGTTCGGCATCCCGTTCCCCGAGGAGATCGGCGGGCAGGGGGGGGACCTGCTCTCGTTCTGCCTGTGTCTCGAGGAGATCGGGCGATACGACTCGGCGCTCGCGATCACGCTCGAGGCCGCGGTGGGCCTGGCCGCGAACCCGCTGTTCCGGTTCGGCACCGATGAGCAGCAGCAGCGATGGCTCGTGCCGATGGCGCGAGGCGAGGCGATCGGCGCGTTCGCACTCACCGAACCCGGCGGAGGCTCGGATGCCCGTGCGATCCGGACGACGGCCAAGCCCGACGGCGACGGATGGGTGATCGATGGTACGAAGGCGTTCATCACCAACTCGGGGACGCCACTGACGTCGGTGATCATCGTGGCGGCGGTCGACGAGTCAGCGGACGACGGCGACGTCTCGACGATCGTCGTGCCGGTCGGGACGCCCGGGCTCACGGTCGGTGCGAGCTACCGCAAGGTCGGCTGGCGCGCGAGCGACACCCACGAGGTCTCGTTCGACGCGTGCCGCGTGCCGGCCGACCACCTGCTCGGCGATCGCGGACGGGGGTATGCACAGTTCCTCGAGACGCTCGCCGACGGGCGGGTCGCGATCGCGGCGCTCTCGGTCGGGCTCGCGCGGGGATGCCTGGAGGAGAGCGTTCGGTACGCGGGGGAGCGGGAGGCGTTCGGGCGGCCGATCGGCGCGTACCAGGCGCTGCAGTTCAAGATCGCCGACATGCGGGTGGGGGTCGAGACGGCGCGGCTCGCGTACCAGCGGGCGGCGTGGCTCCGCGACCGAGGGCGCCCCTTCGCGACCGAGGCGTCGATCGCCAAGCTGTACGCGAGCGAGGTCGCGGTCTCGAGCGCGCGGGAGGCGGTGCAGGTCCACGGCGGCTACGGGTTCGTCGAGGACTTCCCCGTGGCTCGCTTCTACCGCGACGCCAAGGTGCTCGAGATCGGGGAGGGCACCAGCGAGATCCAGCGCGTGCTCATCGCCCGGGCGCTCGGCCTGCCGGGGACCGAGCTGTAGGCGTCTCCCGGCGCGGGTCGCCTGGCGCCCCGAGCGGGCGGAACAGTCTCGCGGAGGATGGTTGCAACCACGGGCCGCAGAGGGCACGGTTGACATCCCGCTCGGCCGTCCGATAGGAAGGGCCTTCCCCAATGGCCGAAAACCACAGCGGTTCAGGCATCGTGTTCCGGCGCGCCCTCGCCGTGGTGGCGGCGCTGGCCCTCCTGACGTCGCTCGCCCAGGTCGCGGTCGCCGAGCCGAGCACCGAGGAGAGGCTCGACGCCGCCAAGGCCGAGTTCGAGCAGCTGAAGAACCAGATCGCGAGCCAGCAGCAGGTCCTGAACCGGCTCTCGGCGGAGGCGGCCGTGATCGCCGAGCGCTGGGAGGTCGCGAGCGGCCGCTACGAGCAGGTCACCGCCGAGCTGCACCAGACGCAGGTCGCCCTCGCCGAGGCGCAGGCCGAGTATCAGGGCCTCAAGTCCGACCTCGAGGAGCGCGCCCGCCAGGCCTACATCACCGGCCCGGGGTCGGGTCTCGAGTTCCTGCTGGGCGCGACGTCCATCGCGGACCTGTCGGCGCGCATGGAGTACGTGAACGCCCTGAGCCAGGAGGACGCCGACCTTGCGACGGAGGTGCAGAACGTTCGGAACGCCCTCGCGGCGCAGAAGGAGGACCAGGAGAAGCTGCAGGCGAAGCGGGCGAAGGCCGTCAGGAAGGTCGAGAGCGAAAAGGCTGCGCTCGACGCGAAGTTCGACGAGCAGCAGGCGGTGCTCGACGACCTGGACGCGAAGAAGGCGCGGGCCGAGGACCTTGTGAGGCAACTCACCAAGCGCTACCAGGAGGAGCTCGAGGCCCTTACCGGCCTTCAGTTCCACGGAGGCACCGTCTTCGCGGTGTGCCCGGTCGATCAACCCCGAGCCGTGTACGACGGGTTCGGCGCGCCGCGGTACGGAGGCGGGTACCACCCGCACGCGGGCAACGACATCATCGCTCCGCAAGGCACCGCGATCCGCGCCACCTTCGACGGGTACGCCCAGGCGGGCTCGAACACGCTCGGCGGGTATTCGGTGAACGTCTACGGGGACCTGGGCTACACGTACAACGCGCACCTGATGCAACCGGGTTTCACGGGCCAGGTATCGGCCGGACAGGTCGTCGGCTACGTGGGCGCGACCGGCGACACATCGACGCCGCACGATCACTTCGAGTGGCACCCCAACGTGATCCCGTCCGACTGGCCGGTGAGCCCGTACGGCTACTCGGTCATCGGGTCGGCGGTGAACCCCTTCCCGCTCCTCGCTCAGGTCTGCTGACGGCGCCGCCGGCGCCGTTGCTCGAGCTCACGGTCTCTCGACGTCGAGCCTCTTCGCAACAGCACCGCCGCGACGACGGCGAGGACGATCAACCCGGCGACGATCGCGATCGTGGCGACGGACGATCCGCCTCCGGAGGTTCCGGACCCGTCGGTGGGCGACGCCGGCTGGCCGGCGACCGAGAGGTAGCCGAGCTCGTCGACGTCCGCGCCGGCCTGCTGGATGCTCGGCAGGTCGTCGGTGTCGAGGGCAGTCCATCGTTCGGCGGACCTCGACCAGATGATCGAGTGGCCGCCGTGGTCGTTCGCAAGCAGGGGATAGACGATGACCACGCTCGCCGGGTTCGCGAGCTTCGCGGCGTCCCCCGAGGGTTGATAGGTCGCCTCGACCAGGTAGACGTTGCCCACGACGTTCAGTGGGTCGTCCGGGTCGGCGATTGCGCCCGCGAGCGGGTCCACGGTGACCTGCACGCTGTGCTGTCCCTCGGCGTCCGCGAACGACCCCTCGGGCAGGATCACCGTGACCTGGGCGTCGTCGGTGGTGAACACCGCCGTCTTGCTCCCGCCGTTCCCGAGCTTCACCGTGAAGGTGCCGGGGGTGGGCTTCTGGTTGGTGGCCGCGAGCTCGGGGGGCGGCTCGACCCAGCGATAGGCCGTGGGCGGCGCGAGACCGTCCAG
>Ga0209874_1000684_pt1 | contig 10097 bp, 10 predicted proteins | sample GWRWN1_20_30_FD_187216 | JGI IMG/M metagenome (GOLD analysis project Ga0209874, IMG submission 187216) | Riverbed sediment microbial communities from areas with no vegetation in Columbia River, Washington, USA - GW-RW N1_20_30 (SPAdes)... | ecosystem: Environmental > Aquatic > Freshwater > River... | reverse complement strand
AGAAGGTGACCATCAAGTTTAGCGTTTGTAATTTTCGCTGCCCCAGATTTCCTTTAAGAAGCCACTTTTCTCGAGGTTGAAGACAAAGCTGTTGTCGTAAATATCTTCGGGTTTTCTCCTGATGACCGTTCCACTTTCACGGGCAAGCTCCACGGCGTCGGCGACCGATTTCCCGGGCACCACCATCGTTCGGTCGACGATTTCCTTGGCATAGACATTATAAGATGACTGGAGCGCCTCTTCGTCCTTGGTCCGCATCGCCTTGGCGATGGCGGCTTTGGCTTTGTCGGGATTTTTCTCGACGAAATGAACGATTTCGGCGAAGGCCGCAGTCGCCCGTTGGACGATTTCGGGGCGGTCGCGCAGCATCTTGTAACTGGTATGCAGCGAACTGTAGATAAACGGCAGGTCCAGATCAATCAGGCGATAGAGCACGTTGTAGCCTTCGTTCTTGGCGCGGACATCCAGAGGCGGCGTGATTATAACCGCCTGTACCACGCCCGCCGCCATTGCCTGATAACGCTCACCCTGGCTGCCGCCGATGGGCCGGATCGTCACCGCGTCCGGAGGCATGCCGAATTTTTTCACCACTGCGCGCGAGAGCCGGTCACTCAGGTCTCCGGCACGCGCGATACCCATGGATTTCCCCCTGAGGTCTTCTGTGCGCTTGATTTCTTTTCGTGCCACCAGCACATAAGGCAGCTTCACCAAGGGAGACGCGACGAGCTTTGCATCGATCCCTGTAGCCAGACCGGGTATCGTCCCGTCGGCAGCACAGTAGGTGAATTGGACCTCGTCGCCAGCCAGAGCTGCCAGGTTTTGCGCGCTGCCGCGGATAAAAATATTCTCGAGTTTCAAGCCATACTTATCGAAAAGACCGTTATCGAGCGCTGTGTAAAGGTGGACAAAGCCTCCCGAAACCGCGCAGGTGGAAACTCTTAAAGATAGGGGCCGGTCGCCGGGTTTGGCGAGATAGGGATTGGCGAAAGAGTTAAGAGGAACCAGCGGCAGAGAGAACAGGAACGCAAGAATTCCTATCTTCATAGTGTGAGGGGGAATCTATGACAATCCTCTGCGGCATGCAAGTTCAATGGGACTGCGGCAAATTTCGGGCGCGGTAATTCGTGCGCCGATGCCAGTTGCTTCCGTCAGGCTCCCGGGTGGAATCACGAGACTCTTGACGGAATTCGACCGTTTGTATGATACAAGAAAGCAAATCAAGACCCGCCAAACGAGATCGTTACGGCACTAGCGGTTTTTAAGAACGGAGATCGAAGCTATGCAGCTGCGGAGTTTTTGCTGAAGCGGTAAATTCAGCCGGATCGAAGGGACGCGGACAGGAGTCACGATCAAAAAAGGAGGCGTTATGTTCGGTTATCGAGCCAGAATAGGTTACATCTCTCCGTCAGTGATTGAGCTGAACGCCTACGATTTTTATCGCATCGTTCCCAAAGGAGTCGGTCTGATCGCTGTCGCCTGTATGGTGGGAGGATGGAAAGAGGACGCGTATAAGCAGGCACTGTCCCAGGTTGAAGTGTGCGCGAAAGAGCTGGGCAGGCGCTCGTGTGATTTCATTATCCACGGTGGGGCACCGCTGGTATTGAGTCAGGGTAAAGGCTTTGAGGCCAACTTGTTGGAGACGCTTCGAAAGATAACCGGGGTACCTTGCACGACGAGCATCGTGGCGGCGATGGATGCCTTCAGAGATCTTTCCGCGTCGCGTTTAGCGGTGGTGGATCCTTACCCTCCCGACCTTAACGATAAGATGGTGAAGTACCTGAGGGATTGGGGCTTTGAGGCTGTCTCGGTTGTGAGCCTCGGCACGACCTTTACTGAATCGAGCATTGCCTCCATTGCAGACATCTACCGGGCGGCCAAGAAGGCGGTGAAAGAAGCGAGCAATGCGACCGCGATCTTTATTCCATGCGCAAATTTTCCTGTCGTCGATGTCATCGAGGATATCGAGACCGATTTAGGATTGCCGGTCATCTCCAATATTACTTCTCAATTGTACGTGGCGTTCAAAGCGATTGGGATGCGGGAAAAAATCAACGGCTATGGAAAGCTGTTGCGCATGTTGTAAGAAATTGTCGGGAAGATAACCCACTAGACGTTAATCCGCACGTAAGAGGTAAGATTCTCGCCTAGCACAAGGGAAGGAATCGCCAGTCGTAGTGGATATTCCGGGGAGGTCAGCGCATGGCAAAAATAAGAGCCGTTGTTGTAGAAGGCGATCGTGAGCATGGGTACAACCGAGTTCAGGTCTTGTTTGGGCCAAACTTTTTTCTCGAGATAGTCGACAACGATGGTCGTGTGAGCTTTCTTCTGGGAACCCATCACGAGGCATTCAAGGCGGATGCTTCCGAAGCAAAGGCAGAGTTGGAAAACTACATTAAGGAAATTATGGAGCGGCACCCGGAAAGTATTTTTGAAGAGGACTGATGCAGCCTGGAGGAGGAAGGATATATCGATCGACTGTACAAATAACCCGAAAGGAGAGTTCAAGCATGGGACGCATTCGCCATTTAGCTATTGTAACGGAGAATCGAGAAAGACTGGTAAAATTTTACACCGAGGTTTTTGGCATGAAAGTGGTGGAAGGTGTGGGTCCGGCGATTTATCTCAGCGATGGTTATATCAACGTCGCGATCATCAAGAAGAGACCTCACTACAAAGAAGGTCTGTATCACTTTGGCATTGAGATCGATGATGTTGAGGCTCTAAAACCTCTCTGCAAAGAGTTGGGAGCAACTTCGGAGATACAAAAGCGACCGCCGAACCGAGAGGCGGAATACCGAGTTGCAGATCCTGATGGCAATCTGATCGATCTCTCGCAGCACGGCTGGCCAACGTAAGTCTATTTTGGCCGGCCGTTGCCCCGCGCGATGCTGTGGTTGACACAACAATCGGCGATCGGTTACTCTCCAAACCAACGCGGGAAATGTACAGGTTGAGGCCCTAGAATTGGGGCCGTAGCGTGGCCGACCAATGTTTATTTTGAACCTCCACCCTACGCGCGCGGCAACTCTGCAACGCAAAATCCGGTCAACGGAAATTTTTGTCAATCATTCCCTTCTACTCAGTTCGATGCTGCAAAAAGGAATTTGTTCTCGACCATGAGCGATATTTTTATTAGTTACGCCAGTGCGGATCGGGAGCGGGCTCGCTTGCTCGCCGATGCCCTTTCCCAAAAAGGATGGTCGGTGTGGTGGGACCGCACGATCCCTCCGGGGAAGGAATTCGACCAGGTCATCGAGGAGGCACTGGACGCCGCCAAATGCGTCGTCGTGCTATGGTCAAAAACGTCTACGGCATCGAGTTGGGTGAAAACCGAAGCCGCTGAAGCGATGCGGCGAAAAATACTAGTGCCCGCTCTGATCGATGAGACTAAGATTCCACTTGAGTTCAGACGCCTCCAGGCTGCGGATCTTTCGCAATGGCAAGGCGAACACTCCCATCCCGAGTTGGAGAAATTCTCCCGGTCCATCGAAGAGAATATCAATAGCACGGTTGAACCTGTTCCCGACGCCAAACCTCCACCCCAGCCACCGCCGATGCGGCCACAACCTGTCGAGCCGCCGCGCCCTTTGTATACCCATCGAGAACAGCCGGCGGCCAAGTCTCATACCAAGTGGGTTGCGCTGGGCGTCGTCGCGCTCGTCGCCGTATTAGCGGGCTTTTTCTTCTACCGAGAGCATGCCAAACGTGTTGAGCTTGAACAGACAATCGCCAGGGAAAAGGCAGAACAGGCGGAGCGGGAGCGGATAGCCAAGGAGGAAGCGGCCCGCGAAGCAGCTTCGCGCAAGGCGGAGGACGACCGTCGCGCCGCCGATCGAACGGCACAAGCAAAGGCCGCACGGGAACAGGCCGAGCGGGCCGCGCAACTGAAGGCTGCACAGGAGCAGGAACGAGCTGCAAAAGCAAAGGCCGCGCAGCAGCAGGCAGAGGCGGACCGCGAGCGCCAGCAGAGGCTTGCCTCCGCACCCAAGAGCATGAACCTGGACTGGAATGACAACGCGATACGTTACTCCGGAACACTGAGTTGGACCAGCGCAGATGCTTCGCTGCGCTTTACGGCTTACGATGCGCGCACCGGGTCACGAATAGGAAATTTCACCTTGCCGGCGCAAGTTCCCACACAGGGAAGATCAAATTACGTCGTTTCCGGAAGCATCTCGGTGTCCAGCGATAGTGTTTCTCCCTATCCCCATGAACACAGCATCAATCTTTATTTCAACACCGGGCAAGGCGACGGTTCGCTGCGCTTCATACAGAACTGCCCAAGGCCGGGAGAATGTTATCCGGGTCGGTGACCCCATCGCCCGAGCTTAAGACCACTTTCAGTCTGACCCTCCGTTACGACAAGCGACGGAAGAAAGATATACCCCGGGGACGCAGTGTCTTGAGACACTGCTACTCCGACAGCTTTTTCACCCGTTCAATGACCTCCCGCGGTTGGTTCATCACCTCGCGCATCTCGCTTTCAACTTCCTCGCCTGTGAGGGTCTCGAGATCCATACGGCTCTTTTTGGCTTCAGCGATGACTTCCGGTTCTTTGAATGCCTTGAGATAGGCCTCGCGGAGAATTTTTACGCGGTCTGCCGGTATACCCGGGGTCGCAATCAACGGTCGTCCCAGAGTTGCAGACACCAGCATCAACTTGGCGACGTTTCGGCTTACGCTGGGCGTCTTTTTTTTATCCATCAGCTCGTTAAGCGTGGGCGCGTCCGGCAGCCGAGAATCTTTTTTGGCGCCGGTCTGAACGATGTGCCGGTCGAAGCCGTTTTTATGCCACGTGAAATAGGGCTCGCGGGCAAAATGGGTGGTGATGCCCGTGCCGCGACAGTGAATCTCCCCCTTCTCAATGGCCAAATCAATTTCGACCCCTCCTGGATAACCCCTTACGTTGTTTGCCTTAAGGCCGATGGTTTCTTCCAATATATTGAGCACGATCGTGGTTAGATCGGATGTCCCAGTGGCGCCACATTTGGGCAGCTCGGCTGCCGTCAGAATGTCTTCCACTGATTTCCACGGCGCATCGGCTTTCATATAAAGCAGCAGGTCCCTTTGATCTACGCTGCCGATGTAATTTAGTTTGCGCATGTCGAACTGCGCTTCTTTTCGCTCCAGAAGCTGGTCCAGATAGATTCCGCTGCCTATCATCCCTAAGGTCAAACCATCCGGTTTAGCGACGCCGTAAACATAGTTGGTCGCCGTCAGCGAGCCGGCGCCGGGCATATTTTGCACGATGATGTTAGGATTTCCGGGAATGTACTTGGGCATGTGACGTGCAAGAATCCGGGCGTACTGGTCGTAGAGACCGCCGGCGGTAAAACCGACGATGATACGGATCGTCTTCCCCTGGTAAAAAGGCGCGGTTTGAGCTAGCGCGGAATCGGGTAGCGGTTGGGATGCAATGAGCATCCATCCGATGACCACCGCCGTGAGCAAGCGAGAAACGCTGCCAATGAATTGAATCGCCATGAGGCACTCCTTGGGTTGATTTAGGGACTAGCTTATATTGAGTTTTATCATCATCTGCAAATTCACCCGCCACACTTCATCAATCCACTGGGAATGTCCCCATTATTGCGCTATAAGTCCTTCCCACATCGTCCCTCGTGGTTTAGGATCGGCGAGACATGCAAAAATAGGTAACGCAAGTTGGCGACGCTTCCTATTCAGATGCGATCACAAAAAGGGAGGTTACTATGGCGACAATCGGAAGGCTCCTTTGCGCAATGACGCAACAGAGTTTCATCCAGGTGTGCTTGGTTGTGGTCTTGCTCGGAAGCTTGGTTTGCCCGACTTCCGCCCAAGAAGCTCCAAGAAAGCTATTGGTCGCTTATGCTGGGTTGATCTCTACGCACACGAGCGTCTGGCTTGGCGAAGATCAGGGCTTTTTTAAAAAGCACGGTCTCGATGCCACCTCTGTTTTTACAGGCAGCGGATCCGTGACGTCTCAGGCGTTACTCGCAGGCGAGGCTCGAATCGCCTCCACCAGCGTCGGTCCCACAGCGGGCGCCGTTGGAGCGGGAGCCGACCTCGCGATTTTAGCGGGGTTGATCCACATTCTCCCCTATCAATTTTGGGTTCATCCTCAGCTACGCCAACCTGCGGATCTGAAGGGGAAGAGAGTGGCCATCAGCACCTTCGGCTCCGGCAGTCACCTGGCGGCTGAAGTGGCGCTGCAACAACTTGGCCTCGACCCGGCTCGCGATAAGATCGCGATCATCCAGGTCGGACAACAGCCGGAGAGAGTGGCGGCCCTGCTCACTGGTAGAATTGATGCGTCAGCTCTGGATCCCGGATTCGCACAGACAGCGAAGGATAAGGGGCTCACGATGATGCTCGACATGACCAAGGCTGACATTCCCTACTTGAATACGGTCATCGTTGCTTCACGGAGCTATGCCAGAGAGAACCCGCAACTTATAGAATCCTTTCTCAAAGGCACGGTGGACGGTTTAGCCTTTCTGCCTAACCCAGCCAATGAGAAGGCGGTGAAGAGCGTGCTGGCCCGTCGCTTGAGGCTCACTTCCCCCCAAAGCGTTCAAGCCATGTACGATTCGACTTTGGAAATCCACGCCAAGACCAAAGTTCCAAATGTCCCGCTTGCAGGCGTACAAAATATGATCGATGCTTTATTACGAATCAATCCCCGCATGGCCAAGCTCAAGGCGGCAGATCTGGTCGATACTTCTTTTATCGAGCGGCTGGAGAAAAGCGGCTACATCAAAGAAGCGATGAAGCGGAGTGGTTAGTGGGTCTTTAGCTCGAAAGAGTAGGGCGTGGAGAAATAAAGATGGGTTATCTTCCTTTAGAAGAGCTGGCAAAACTCGATGTGATCGAGGCCGGAGACTATGAGACTGCAGTGGAGGAGATCTATCGTTTGGGCTGGACCGACGGGCTCCCTGTGATCCTTCCCACGCCTCGTCTCGTCCAGAAAATTTTGGATTATCTCGGCCGTGATCCGCAACAGGTTATCGGGATCATACCGCCCTATCAGGGCGGAGCCACCGTGGAGAAGATCGCTGTCAACTGCGTGATGGCCGGCTGCCTTCCTGAATATGTCCCGGTAGTCTTGGCCGCATTGCGCGCCATGTTGACGGATCGCTTCAACCTCAACGGTGTTCAGGCCACCACTCACTGCGCTGCGCCTCTCCTCATCGTGAGCGGGCCCGTGGTCGGGCGGCTCGGCTTTAATTCCCGCGACAACGTCTTTGCTGGCGGATGTCGTGCCAACGCCGCTGTCGGAAGGGCGATCCGCTTGATTCTCTGGAACATAGGCGGAGGCCGGGCAGGTGAGCTCGACAAAGCTGTGCTGGGCCATCCCGGGAAGTGGTCTCACTGCATCGCTGAAGAGAAGGAATGGAATCCGTGGAGGCCTCTCCACGCGGACCGGGGGTTCGATTCCGCAGAAAGCTGTGTGACCGTCTTCGCTGGCGAGGCGCCGCACCATATCATGACTGGAGGGGGATACAGTACACCGGATAAGATCCTCACAGTCCTGGCGGATTCCATGGCGACAGTCGGCAACAGCACCATGCAGGCCGGTGGAGACATGGTCCTGGTTATCGGGCCTCTTGTGGCGAGACACTTGGCTGACAAGGGCTATAGCAAGTCTGATGTTAGAGAAGCCCTTATCGAGCGGGCGCGTAAGCCGGCAGGTCTCATGAAGGCGAACGAATACCTAGGCGAGAGTCATCCCTTCCACTTCAGCCGCTTCACGGACCCAAAAGACGATGCTGCCCTTGTCCCTCTGATCCGACGGCCGGAAAATCTCCTCATCGTTGTTGCAGGAGGTTGGGGATCAGGAAGCGGGATATGCGCCTTTATCCCCGGTTGGGGACAGCATGGGGGTTTTGCGGAGACCGAAAAAATCGATTTTCCCCAATGACGATTCGTTGGCCACGAGAGGAGACCCAAGAATGTCGATTCGGATGATGAACCCTGTCGCGCAGCCCCATATTGAAACTTTTCGCAGACCCGTTCGAATCGAGGAGCTTCACGGACGACGGCTTGGATTTCTCTTCAACGGTCACGTTTCTGCCGTGAAGTTCTGGAAGCAGCTCGAGGATCTATTCGCGGAGATTTACCATCCCCGAAGCGTCACTTCTCTGCGGAAAGAAAATACCTTCGCGCCCGCCGCAGCCGAGAGTGAAATTGCCGAACTCAAGACGCGTACAGAGCTGGTCGTTATAGGCGTCGGGGCCTGAGGGTCCTGCACCAGCGGCTCCGTGTGGGACGCTATAAGGCTGGAAAATGGGGGCATACCCACCGCAGTGGTCGTTCACGACGTCTTCGCCGAGGCGGCCAGAAAGCAGGCCAAAGCCGGGGGGATTCCTGATCTCAGGTTTCTCATTTATTCCCAGCCGCCTCCGGGGGAGACGGAGGATCAGGCTCGAACCTCGGCGCGGCGGGTGGCCGAAGCGCTCCAGAGCTTCGTGGTCACGCCGTGAAAATTTTCGTCCTTGACAGGGCAAGATGCAAGACAGTATGGGAGAAGAAACTCTTTCAGAGGGGGTATTATGAAAAAGATCCGCTTCAGAGCTGGATGGCCAATTGGGAGATGGCTCGCCGTCTTTGGATTGTCGTTCGCGGTTGCCACCCAGGCGCTGGGCGCAGCTCCCTATTATGAAGGGAAGGCCATCGAGGTCATTATTCCTTTTCCCGTAGCGGGCGGGTCGGATATCTGGATCCGCACGATCACACCGTATCTTGATAAGCGTATTCCCGGCACTCCCAAATTCAACTTCCGCAACATCGGCGGTGGCAGAGGCATCCCAGGCATGATGGAGTTTGCTGTCAAGGCCAAACCGGATGGACTTATGTTGCTGGTAAGCTCGGCGACCAATTACTTTCCGGTTCTCCTGGGAGATAAGGCAGCCAAGTACGACTTTCGCCAGTGGAAGCCGTTGCTCGTGAATCCCGTGGGTGGCGTAATGTACACATCTCCGGCCGCAGGTATCAAAAGGGTGGAGGATCTCGCCAAAGCCAAGAATCTGATTTATGGCGGGATCAGCGCCATTGGGCTCGATTTGATTCCTCTTATCAGTTTTGAGCTGTTAGAGATGGACGCAAAAGGCGTGCTCGGTTTCAGGGGTAGGGGAGAGGCGCGGATTGCCTTTGAACGGGGGGAAACCAACATCGACTACCAGACGACTCCTGCCTATAACGCCACTGTGCTCCCTCTAATTCAGGAAGGCAAAGCGATTCCTTTGATGAGCTTTGGCCAACTCGATGACAGTGGAAATATCGTCCGCGACCCCGCAGTGCCCGACCTCCCGACGGTTCCCGAAGTCTACGAGAAGATCAAGGGAAAGAAACCTTCGGGCAAATTCTGGGAGACTTACAAGGTCTTTATGCCTTCGGCATTTGCCGTGCAGAAGATTCTCTGGGTCAAGGCGGATGCCCCAGACGAGGTGCTGCGGGTTTTCTACGCGGCCGCGGACCAGTTGGGAAAAGATAAGGACTTTCTCACCAAGACCGACAAGGTTTTGGGAGGCTATCCGCTGTTGCGCGGCGATCGGCTCGAAAAAACCATCCAACAAGCTTTCCAAATCGATGCGGAGACCCAACGTTTCGTCAGGGAGTGGGTGGGCAAGAAGTATCGCGTGAAACTCGACTAGGGTAGAGGATTGGGAGTATTGGAGTATTGGGTTTTAAATGCATCACTCCATTACTCCACCACCCCAGCACTCCATACTCCAACGCCCTACCTCGCTCCGGCTGAATCGCTAAGACATGTGGGATGCCGCCCTAATCGCGCTTGAGAGGTTTGCAAATCCTCATCATATGGCCATGCTCATGGCCGGCGTATTGGCCGGGACGGTCATCGGTATCTTGCCCGGCCTGGGAGGCATAGCCTGTGTAGCCATCTTGCTCCCTTTCATTTACACAATGGATGTTCACTCGGCGATGGTCCTTTTGGTCGGATCGCTGGCGGTGGTCCATACCTCGGACACCATCACCTCGGTGCTGATCGGCACTCCCGGTTCGGCGGCGGCGGCCGCGACTATTCTCGATGGTCACCCGCTGGCCAAGCAGGGCCAGGCCGGCAGGGCCTTGAGCGCGGCCTTTTTGTCCTCGATGAT
>Ga0209874_1000683_pt1 | contig 10108 bp, 14 predicted proteins | sample GWRWN1_20_30_FD_187216 | JGI IMG/M metagenome (GOLD analysis project Ga0209874, IMG submission 187216) | Riverbed sediment microbial communities from areas with no vegetation in Columbia River, Washington, USA - GW-RW N1_20_30 (SPAdes)... | ecosystem: Environmental > Aquatic > Freshwater > River... | reverse complement strand
CGGAGAAAGCTGACAAGCGCATGTCCGAGTCTTCCGTGTCCGACCCGGGGGGGAGGCAGGCCCGATCCGTTCGCCGAAAGGCGAACGGCGCGGCTTTGCCGCGAGGGCCGTCGGAGGGGGGCGGAGCCCCCCTCCGAGACTACCAGCGGGGCGTGCGACGCTGGCCGCCGCCACCACCACCGAACCCGCCGCCCGGACGCGAACCGCCGCCCGGACGCGAACCGCCCCCCGCGCGCGCCGCCTGCGGGTTGGCGACGTTGACCGTGAGCCGCCGGCCCTCGAAGGGCTGATCGTTCAGCTTCGCGATCGCCGCCTGGGCCTCCGCCTCCGTGGACATCTCCACGAAGCCGAAGCCGCGCGATTGGCCCGAGAAGCGGTCGGTGATCACCGTAGCCGACTCGACGGTCCCGCACTGGGCGAAGTACTCCCGAAGGCTCTCGGACGTGGTGGAGTAGGACAACCCTCCGACATACAGCTTGGACGCCATAGGGCGCCTCCTTGGGCCCCGGTGTTCCGGGGCAGACACTCTTCCGCATCCCATCGCACGCCCCGGACACGCGGAAGAGGCCTATCAGAGGCGAGGCCAGATCGAGGCGCCACAGTGGCGCAGAACCGGCAGATGACCTGAGTATACCGCAAGCCTGGAAAACGCGGGGGAGGTTTCTGGGGACCGCCAGCCCTCTTCAGGCCGGGCTCACACCAGCACGGTCTCGGGGGGCGTCGCGGAGAGGCTCACGGTGGCCTCGACCCAGCGCGCGGCAGCGAGGAGCCGCGGCTCGGCGAACGGCGCGCCGAGGAGCTGCACTCCCAGGGGGAGCCCATCGGCGGCGAGCCCGATCGGCAGCGACACCGCCGGGGCACCGATGCCCGACCACGGCGCGTTGAACGTCGGGTCGCCCGTGGTCGTGGGGTCGGGGGCGGGCCCCGCGGCCGGGGGCATCAGGAGCGCATCGAAGGCCTCGAGGAGCGGGCGCATCTCGAGCCGGACCTGGCGGCGGATCCGCTGGGCCTTCAGGTAGAGCGGCGCTGGAATGCACATCCCGGTCTCGATCCCCGCCCGGATCTTCGGGCGGTACTCGCCGGCGCGCTGCCGGTAGAGCTCCGCGTGATAGGTCGCCGCCTCGGACCGCAGGATGACCTGGACAGCGGAGAGGAGAGCTGGCACGAGTGCCGGCAGGCGCACCGGCTCGACAGCTGCGCCGCGCGCCGCGAGGGTCTGCGCGACGGTCTCGACGTGGGCGCGCATCTCGGGCGCCGCGCGCTCGCGGAACGGCGCGCCGATCAGCCCAAGTCGGGGCGGCCGGACCGGGACCGCGGCGATGACCGAGCCAAGCTCCGGCGGCGGGATGGCCACCGAGCCCGGATCCGCGGGGTCGTGGCCCGCCAGCACGGAGAGCACAAGCGCGGCATCCCGCACGCTCCGGGCGAAGATCCCGACGTGGTCGAGCGACCACGCGAGAGGCAAGACCCCGCGCCGGCTGATGCGGCCGTAGGTCGGCTTGAGCCCCACGACCCCACAGAACGCCGCAGGCCGGAGCACCGAGCCGACCGTCTGGGAGCCGAGCGCCGCGGGGACCATGCGCGCCGCCACGGCCGCCGCCGAGCCCGCGGACGACCCGCCCGGCGTGCGCTCCGGATGCCACGGGTTCCGGGTCACGGCGGGATCGGCCCAGGCGAACTCGGTCGTGTGGAGCTTCCCCAGGATCACCGCGCCAGCAGCCCGCAGCCGGGCCACGCTGGCCGCGTCCTCCGCGGGCACCGAGTCCGCGAAGCCGCGCGCTCCCGCCATCGTCTTGAGGCCCCTGACGTGGAAGATGTCCTTGACGCCGACGGGCACGCCGTGGAGCGGGCCGCGAATGCGCCCCTGGCGCGCCTCGACATCGAACTGGGCCGCGGCTTCAAGAGCGCCGCCTCGGTCCGCCGTGACCCAAGCCTGAACAGCTCTGTCCACCGCGTCGATGCGCCGGAGGCACGCCTCGACAAGCGCCACGGACGAGAGCCGGCCCGAACGGATGGCCTCCGCGGCGTCAGCCAGAGCCAGCGTGTGGAGCGGCGCGTCCGACATGCGGCTTACTCGGAGACGAGAAAGAAGCCGGGCTCGGTGTCATCGGGAAGCGGCGCCGCGGCCACGCGCGCGAGGTCAGCCGCAAGGGTCTCGAGGTCGGGGGCGAGCGCCTCCGCGCGCTCGTCGCCGAACCGCCGACGCGCCTCGGCCGTCAGCGCGGAGCGGAACACCTCGGGACTCACGTCGGGCATCGGGTCACCGGAGGAGTCGGCGTTTCGCCTCACTGTGGTCGACGCCCCTTCCGGCATCCAGTTCCGCCAACCCCCGCTCGATCTTTGCCATGAGGACGAGTCGCTCGATGGCGTCTTCGAGCGTGGCATCCGCCGGCAGCTTCTCGATCGCCTCGAGGATCTTCTCTTTAGCGGTGTTCCCTGACATCGATGCCTCCCTCGCTGCTCACTCGACGTTTTGACGCAGCATCCAAGTTCTTGTATATTAGACCATGACCGCGAAGCCCTTGATCTGGCTTGGGGACTCCCGAGAGGCGATCAGGGGCTTCCCGGACGGCGCCCGGCAGATCGCCGGATTCCAGCTCTGGCGGGTGCGGCGGCGTCTGGAGCCGAACGATTGGAAGCCGATGCCGAGCGTGGGGCTGGGCGTGCAGGAGATCCGTATTCACACGGGCGCAGAGCACCGCGTGTTCTACGTCGCGAAGTTCTCCGAGGCAGTGTACGTCTTGCACGCGTTCGAAAAGAGGACGCGGCAGACACCGAAGGATGACCTTGATCTCGCCAGACAGCGCCTGCGCCTCTTGCTCAGCCAGCGGGCGCGCCGGAAGGGATAGGTTCTCCGTGAAGAAGGTGAAGCTGACGCGTTCGAGCGGCAACGTGTTCCGCGACCTTGGCTTCTCGCCCGATGAGGCTGAGCACCTCAAGGTCCGCTCAGACCTGATGCTGAACCTCCAGAAGGCGATTGTTGCGCGTGGGCTGAAGCAGGGCGAGGCGGCCGAGCTTCTGGGCGTCACCCAGCCTCGGGTTAGCGACCTGATGCGCGGTCGAATCGACCTCTTCAGCATCGACACCCTGATTGACATGCTGGCCAAGCTTGGAATCCGCGCCAAGGTCGTTCTTCAACCCTCCCACCGACGTTCGGGAGTCGCCTAACGCCTCCTCAGCGGCCGGGGCGAGCACGGCGAGGCCCGGTCCGCTGCAGCGCGAAGTTATGGGCCAAGCCGAACCATTGGCCTCCGGCTTCGTCTTCAGTCGGTAGTGTGGATGATTCAGGGGCCATAATCGCCCAAACGGCCACGAGTGGACGAGAGGCTGAAAGCGCGGCTGCCTCGCCCTATCGCGTCGGGCACGCCGCTCCTGAGTCCGCCCACGCCTTCATGAGCGCGACGAACGACGCGTGCGTCCCTGGCGCCGGCTCGCGCCCGGCGCCAGGGCTCCAGGCCCACCTCACGAGGGGATCGGTCGACACGTGCTTGACGATCTCGGAGAGGCTATGGCCACCGTTGCGCGCTGGATCCTTCACCTGCGCGCAGATCTCAGCGAGCGAGCGCTGCTGCCATCCCATGGAGACCGGAGCCAGGTGCCAGCCCGGAACTCCCGGCACGCGACCAGGCTCGAAGTTCGACTCCCCGTGACATGTCGTGCAGCGCATGGTCGTGACGCCGAAGCCGTCGGGGCCGCGCTGGACGGGAGGTTGGTGCGGGTAGCCGGTGCCTTGCGACGGCCGGTCGCCGTCCGGATGACAGTTCAGGCATCGCGGATGCTGGAGGACCCTACCCGCCTCAGTGAAGAGCGCCGCGGATCGGGCGGCCAGATCGCGAACGCCATCGTAAGCGCTCGGCGCGCGAAGAGTGCGCCCGGCTTGTGCGCGCGACGCCAACGGAACCAGCGCAGCCGTCGCGGCGACCGCCGTCACACCGACGATGACAAGCACGGCGCGACGATTCACAACGTCCTCGTGCCAGCAGGGGCGAGCCGCGCGAACGGCAGCCGCCGCACCCGGCGCCTGGTGAGCTGGAAGTACGCGTTGGCCACCGCCGGCGCGATCGGCGGCAGGCCCGGCTCACCGACGCCCGTCGGCGCGGCGCCCGAGGGCACGATGTGCACCTCGACGGCGGGCATGTCCTCGATGCGCAGCGGCCGGTAGCTATCGAAGTTCCGCTGCTGGACGCGGCCCTGGACGAGCTTGATCTCGCTCCACAACGCCGCGGCCAGACCGTAGCCGATCCCGCCCTCCATCTGTGCGCTTACCACGTCGGGATTGATCGCGACGCCGCAGTCGACGGCGCAGACAACCCGCTCGACCCTCGGCAGTCCGTCCGAACGGAGCGTGACCTCGGCCACCTGCGCGACCACGGTGTTGAACGACTCGTGCACGGCGACGCCGCGCGCGCGACCACCCGGCAGCGGCTGGCCCCAGCCCGCGCTCGAAGCAGCCAGGTTCAGCGTTGCGAGATGTCGCGGGTGCTTGGCGAGGAGTGCCCGGCGAATCTCGAGGGGGTCGCGGCCCGCGGCGTGCGCGAGCTCATCGAGGAACGTCTCGGTCGAATAGGCCGTATGTGTGCTGCCCACGGAGCGCCAGAAAAGCACCGGCACTCCGACCTTCGTCGTGTGGAGCTCCACCGTGATGTTCGGGATGTCGTACGGAAGATTCGCGGCGCCCTCGACCGACGTGCCATCGATCCCATCCTGCACCAGCAGGGACTCGAAGGGCGTGCCGGTGGCGATCGATTGGCCGACGATGCGCTGCTCCCAGCCCACGATGTTGCCCTGCGCGTCCACGCCGCCACGCAGGCGATGCACGTAGAGGGGCCGATACTTGCCACCCTGGATGTCGTCCTCGCGTGTCCAGAGGACCTTGACGGGCTTGCCGCCGCCGATCGCCTTGGCGACGGCCGCGGCTTCGCCCGCGATGTCGCCGTCCGGGGTTCCGCGACGGCCAAAGCTGCCGCCCGCGAGCAACGTGTGCACGCGAACCTTGTCGGCCGGCAGACCGAGGATGCGCGCAACGACCTGCTGGTCGATCGTGGGGATCTGCGATCCCGCCCAGAGCTCGCAGCCGTCGGCGCCGATGCGGATGACGGCGTCGAGGGGCTCCATCGTCGCGTGCGCGAGGTACGGGAACTCGTAGACGGCCTCGACGATCGTTTTCGCGCCACGCAGGGCGGTGGCGGCGTCGCCGTCGCGTCGGGCGGGCTTGCCCGGACGTGCGGCGAGGGTTCGATACGCCGCATAGAGATCGTCCGTGCTTCGCCGTTCGGCGCGGCTCTCGTCCCAGGTCACCCGCAACGCATCGCGTCCCTTGCGCGCCGCCCAGAAGCCGGTCGCCACGACCACGACGCCCGACGGTACCCGCACGACGTGCGTCACGCCCTTCACGCGCCGCGCCGCCGTCGCGTCGAACGACTTCACGGTGGCGCCGAAGCGGGGCGGCCGCGCGATGAGCGCGGTCAGCATCCCTGGCACCGTGAAGTCCGCAGTGAACTGCGCCGATCCATCGGTCTTGGCCTTGCTGTCCACGCGCGGCGGGCGCTTGCCAACCAGCTTGAAGTCTTTCGGATCCTTCAAGGTGACCTGCGTGGGTGGCGTGAGCGTCGACGCCTTCGAAGCGAGCTCGCCGAACGTCGCCCGCCGACCAGACGACGCGTGCGAGACGACGCCGCGGTCGACGGTGATCTCCGTGGCCGGCACGCTCCACTCCCGTGCCGCGGCCTCGACCATCATGGCGCGCGCGGTCGCGCCGGCTCGCCGCAACTCGTCCCAGGCCTCCGCCATGGCCGTGCTGCCGCCGGTGCCCTGCGCGCCGCCCAGGAGCCGGTTACCGTAGCGCCGGGCGTCGGAGGGCGCCGCCTCGACCCGGACCTGCGACCAATCGGCGTCCAGCTCTTCGGCGATGATCGTCGCGAGTCCGCTGTAGGTCCCCTGGCCGAACTCGATGTGCTTGCTAATGATCGTGACGGTGTTATCGGACGCAATGCGGACGAACGGGTTCGGCGCGAGCGCCTCGGCGGCGGCAGCCGGATGCCCGTCCAGGCGGAAGCCAACCACGAGCGCGGCGCCCGCGAGCGCCGTTCCCTGGAGGAAGTGGCGGCGTGTCAGCATGCTCAGCCTCCCAGCGTCCTGGCCGCTTCGTGGATGGCGGCGCGGATGCGGACGTACGTGGCGCAGCGGCAGACGTTGCCCGACATCGCGGCGTCGATGTCGGAGTCGGACGGGCGGCGGATCTCCGACAGCAGCGCGATCGCCGACATGATCTGCCCGGACTGGCAGTACCCGCACTGCGCGACGTCGAGTCGGCGCCAGGCGTCCTGGACCGCCCGCGCGACCTCGCCCGAAACCCCTTCGATCGTGACGATCTCACGGCCTTGAAGCCCCCTCGCGCGCATCACGCACGAGCGGGCGGCGCGCCCGTCGACGTGGACGGTGCAGGCGCCGCATTGCGCGACGCCGCAGCCGTACTTCGTCCCGGTCATGCCGAGCTCGTCGCGAAGGACCCACAGAAGTGGGACGTCGCTCTCGACGTCAATCGTCCGGGCCGTGCCGTTGATCCGGAACGTCACCATCGCTTCCCCTCCCCCGACTCCGGTCAGGAAGATCGGGTATCGCCACGCGAACCCGCTGGTTCAGGTAGAGCGAATCGCCAACCCAAGACTGGCTGCCGTCGGCAGCCGGCTGAACCTCGCGCGAGCTTCGGCATGAAGTCGTCGCGCGGAGTGTGGATGCCCCGCTGGGCTCCCCGACTTGACACCGGTGACTCAGCACTGGCCCGCCGTTTTCGCGGCGATCATCAGGGCGGCCAACCGCGTCGCGTCTACCATAGTCATCCCGCTCTTGGCTGACCGAGGTGCTCCCGCTCAGCAAGCACATGTATCATGACACGGACGGTCAAAGCCTTTGGACCTCACGCGGTGCGCATAACGGTCGCGGTCAGCCGCGAGCCGCCCCTGCCCGCTTCGCCTGCGAGCCTCGGCGCTTAGCGCGGCTCGTCGGCTGCAGCGCGCGGTTCGGCAGCCCTCCCTTGCCCCGGACCGCTCGTGTCGTGTGAAGGACGCCACGAAGGGCCTCGTTGACAGCGCCGTCCGAGGGAAACGCCGCGGCGATTTCGGGCTCGAGCAGAACTAGGTTGCTGCCTTTACGAAGCCGCGCCACGTACTTGCCGCTGACCCCGCCCTTCATCGAGGCGAAGTCGTACTCCGGCCGGAGATCGTCATCGTCTGGTCGGTTTGCCTTGCTCATAGAACCCTCGCTCGCGCCTCGTTGCTCGACGGGCGCTGATGATGCGGATGGCGTCGTTTCGTTCTGTGTGCGCTACGACCAGAACGCGGCGACGTGTCGATGCGCCGATCGTCACGAAGCGCGTCTCCTCCGCGGAGTGCGCTTCGTCCGCAAACGTCGTCGATAGCGCATCCTTCAGCACCGTGGCGGCCTCATGGAAGCCAACACGGTGCTTCTCGAGGTTCGGCGTAGCCTTGTCCGGCTCCCATTCGAACCGCACGCTGAGAGTATACGGGACCGCCCGAGTTGGGCCGTCAGCTGTCTAACGACCAAGCTCACCTGCTGGCGGGGCATCGGTGAGCCATGAGCTCCCAGACACCTGTCGTGCCCCGCCGGTCAGGTGCAGCGCCTGGTTAGGCGTCAAGCCATTGTCGCGAGCTCCGCTTCAAGGCGGTCGAAGTTCTGCTCGTTCGCCGCGCCGGCGAATGCTCGGACCCGGTCGCACTCGGCGGTGGACTCGAAGAGCATGCGCCAAGTGAGTCGAGCCTTGCCGTCCTGCTCGGCGAGGAGCATCGTCATCAGAAACTGGTGCATCGGCTTCAAATGGCGGAATACGATCCGCTCCGGGCGGTCGATCTCGACGAAAACGCTCTCATTGGTGTAGTCGGTGCCCTCAGGGCCGTGCATGACGAAGCGCCAGGAGCCTCCCGGCCTCAGGTCGAACTGGTGAAACGTGTTCGTGAAGCCCGCAGGCCCCCACCAACGTGCCAGGTGATCCGGGTCTGTGAGCGCTTTGAACAGCAGTTCACGCTGCGCATCGAACACACGGGTGGTGATGATCTCCCGATCCGAGGCAGCCTCAACGGTGTCGTCCCTCAATATAGACATGGTCCCTCTCCCTCGAGTGTACCGCACGCCGTCTAACGGTCGCGGTGAGCAGCCGCGGCGAGCGAACCCGAGCCAGCGGTCTGCTCCACTGCAGGGTTCGGCAGCACCGGATAGATCATTTCTTGCGCAGCTGAATCACGTTGGGGGCCGCGTCTTTCGCTTCGCTCGAACTGTTTACTCGGCGCAGCAGCGTCGGAGCGACATTCCAGCGCTGACCGCTGTCCGTGATCACGGTAACCGTTCTCCGGTTGTAGCGAGTCAGCATGCCGACCACGACCGGATGGCCCTCTGGTTGAAACGAGACTCGATCCCCGATCTTGAACTGGAGCATCTGGCCGTGCGCCCGCATGTGGTTCAAGAACCTCAGACGCTCCACGATCCGGTTGTTCAGATCGATGAGTTCTCCCTCGGTGAGCTTGTCGATGTCGATCTTCATGTCCGCTCCCGTGGTCGCTATCGCTCCCGGTGCTGCCGCCCCCTTCATCGCTGCTGCCGAACGCAACGCTCAGCGGCCGGGCGCAAGCAACGCGAGCGCCCGGGCCGCTGCAGTGTGTGGTTCGCCATTACGTACGGTGTTGCCACCGCCGGGGATCGCGCTTGGCGTGCATGCACGCGACGATAACGAGCGTGTCAGCGTAAAGGCGGTAGAAAAGGGCGTAGGGGAACCGCTGTGGGATGAGAGCGCGACGGGTGTTTCGGTGCAGGACGGGGTAGGCTTCCGGGTGTTCGAGCACTCGATCGCGCGTCGTTCGGAGTGCCGCGAGGAACTCGTCGCCCAGGCCCGGCTGCTGCGACTCGTACCATTCGTAAGCGTCCTCGATGTCGGCGGCCGCCGCCGGCCGGACGACGACTCGCTTCACCGACCGCGACTGCGAATTCGGCTGAGGACCTCGTCCCAGGGGATGCCGACCGGTCCCTCAACATCAAGATCATCCAGGCGCCGGTCGAGCTCTTCGCGCTGGGCTTCCGTGAGCGGGATTGCCTCAGGCGTAGCTGCCAAGCTGTCCCACAGCTGCTCCAGCAGGCTGAGCCGCTCCTCTGTTGTCAGTGCCGCGATGTCGAGTTCTGGCTTGCTCATGCCGAGAGTATAACCTTGCCGCTTGCCCGTCCGCAGAATATGATCCACGCGACGTACGCTTCCTCGGTGCGCCGGCTGTAGTGGCGAGCGCGCAGGGCTGCGCGGACGCGGTCGAGGAGCCGCGGCTTCGGCGGGGTGACTGGGTGGTCTCCCGCACGAGGAACGGCCTCGCCGGAAGGCGCGCGCCGGCCACGGACGGCAACGCCCTGTAGACGGGGTGCGTGAGCATGACCCGGTTCCCTCCGCTCGGGCAGGGGTAGGATAGCCGAACCGTCACAGCCGGGCAACGCGGCGCGGGACCGCGCGGGGGCTGCATGGCGACGTGGCTCGGTTGCAGGGAGCATGCCTCCCACGGCCGCGGTTCCGCTCCTTCCGCGGGGCGCGGCGTTGTCGCTGCGCGAGTGGGCGAACTGGCGGTATCGAGTGTCACCAAAAGGATTCGAGCTGTCACCCGGCGGTCACGCATCGTCCCTCGGCCGCAGCCGACCCACCTCCGCGCTGGTTCCCGGCCTAGCCGGAATTCCTCTCGCGTCGTGGTCGTACCAGCTCGAGACGCGACGGCAGTTCCCGCCAGGGAGAGATCTCGAGCGCTCGGATCGGCTCGCCCGGCGCTGAGGACACGTCACCGGCACCTGATCCGCTCGTCTGCACACGGACGCTCCCGAAGTTCAACAGGACGCCGCTGAGGCCGGAACTTGCCGGGTCAGCGGCCCGATCGTGGGTGCGTTTCGACTTCCTACCCGCGGGCGACGCGAGGCCCGAGCCCGCTCGATACGTGGCCGGGCTAGCCTTCGCGTGCGAGGGCGCGGGCGATCAGGACCCGCTGCTGCTGACCGATGGACAGCGCGCCCACACGCAGCCGCGCATACGAGGCCATGCCGACGCGCTCGAGGGCCTCGGTCACGCGCCGGC
>Ga0209874_1000682_pt1 | contig 10112 bp, 6 predicted proteins | sample GWRWN1_20_30_FD_187216 | JGI IMG/M metagenome (GOLD analysis project Ga0209874, IMG submission 187216) | Riverbed sediment microbial communities from areas with no vegetation in Columbia River, Washington, USA - GW-RW N1_20_30 (SPAdes)... | ecosystem: Environmental > Aquatic > Freshwater > River... | reverse complement strand
AGGTTCTCGAGCTCGAGGCGATACGAGTCTGCGGGCTCCACCTCGATCTGCTCCGTCCCACCGTCGCGCCGCAGCTCGATCAACGGCTTCTTGGCGTGCCACGGATCGTCGAGGAAGAGCGACCCTTCGCTGCCAACCGCCTCGAGCTCGTCCCGTTCGGGGAGGGCCGTCCCGCAGTCGAACTGGGCGAAGACGTCGCCAGGGAAGCGCATTGCACCCGCAAAGACCCAGTCGGTGCCGCTCGGGCCGACGAACTGCTGGCCGTACAGCTGCTCGGGCTCACCGGCGAGCAAACGCGATCCGCTCACGCAATAGCACCCGACATCCATCAGACTGCCGCCCTCCACGTCCGTCCGCAGGCGAATGTTGTCCGCGTCGTACAGCGAATAGCTGAAGCAGGAGCGGACAACCCGCACGTCCCCGATCGCGCCCTCGTCCATGAGCTGACAGAGCCGCTTCGTCTGAGGGTTGTGGCGGTACATGAACGCCTCCATCAGGATTCGCTGCGCCTGCTCTGCAGCGTCGAATGCTGCCTCGACCTCGCCGGGATGCCTGCTCATCGGCTTCTCGCAGAGCACGTGCTTTCCCGCTTCGACTGCGCGGATCGACCACTCGCAGTGCAGCGTGTTCGGCAGCGAGATGTAGACGGCCTCGACATCGGCGTCCTCGAGCAGCGCGTCGTACGAGCCGTACGCGCGCTCGATCTCCCATTTCCGGGCGTATTCCTCGGCCCGCCGCTGGTCGCGGCTCGCTACTGCAATGAGGTCGACCTTGTCCGACGCGTGCGCACCGGGGATTACGGCCCGGTTGATGTGGGCCGTCGACAGGATCCCCCACTTGACCGGTGCACCTACCCCCATGACGCCTCCGTCATCGGCCGGAACGCGGTTTCGAGAATCCGGTGATTGCGGGGTCTCGTGAGTACGAACAGGACCACGTCGGCGACGTCGTCCGCGGTCATCATCCCAGCAAGCGCGTCCGGTGTACGCCCTCGCCCCTCTTCGAGCGCGAAGTCGGTGGCGACGCCACCCGGGCAGACGTTCGTGCACCGGATACCCCGCTCGCGCAGCTCGTGATCGAGCGCCCGCGTGAAACCGACCTGGGCGAACTTCGAAGCGCAGTAGACCGCCTCGAAAGGAAGACCGCGGCGTCCCGCTTCCGATGCGAGCGTGACGATGTCTGCCTCGCCGCGCGCGAGCAAGTGCGGAAGGGCGGCGCGTACGGCGTAGAGCGTCCCCTTCACGTTGACATCGATCATCTCCTCGAGAAAGTCGGGTGCGAGGTCGAGGAAGGGGCCATAGGCTCCGACGCCGGCGTTTGGGACAAGGATGTCCAGTCGCCCGAAGGCATCGACGGTCGCCGAGACGATCTTCTCCACTTGAGCCGCGTCGCGAACGTCGCAGGGCTGGGCGACCGCGCCGGCGATCCCGAGGTCGGCGCCGCTGCGCGACGCGAGCCCGAGCTTCACGCCCTCGTCCGCGAGGCGGCGTGCGACGGCAGCTCCGATGCCGCGGCTCGCTCCGGTGACGAGGGCAACCTTTCCTTCAAGCGTCGTCATACGTCCTCCAGGTGTCGAAGAGCCGGGTAGAGCAAACGGAAGCGACGGTAACCGTCCTCGTATGCAGCGCGCCACTGAGGGTCCGGATCGACAGTGTCGAGCACGCGGACGCAGATGGTTACCGCCTCGTGGACGTCCCGGAACACTCCTGCGGCGACGCCGCCGAGCAGTGCCGCCCCGTACGCGGAGCCCTCGTCGGCCGCCGTACGCTGGAGCGGGAGGTCGAGCACGGAGGCAAGGATGCGGAGCCAGAGCTCGCTGCGCGCCCCGCCACCCGAGACGCGTCCGGACTGCGGGCTGACGCCGAGCTCGCGCAGAAGCTCGAGCGAGTCGCGCAGCCCGTATGCAACGCCCTCCAGGACCGCGCGGACGAGCGCACCGCCATCGTGGCGAAGCGCAAGTCCGACGAAGGCGCCGCGCGCACTCGGATCCGCATGGGGCGTCCGCTCGCCCGCCAGGTAGGGGAGAAAGGTCAGCCGCTCGGCGGTCGGAGGCCACTCCTCGGCCGCGGCGGTCAACTGGTCGTACGGAATCGCTCCGCCAAAGGCGTCGTGCAGCCAGCGCAAGGACCCCGCCGCCGACAGCATCACTCCCATCGCGTGCCAGCCGCCCGGGACCGCGTGGCAGAACGCGTGCACGCGCGCCTGCGGATCTGCCGCAAAGGCGGGCAGCGCGGCAAAGACGACGCCCGAGGTTCCGAGAACGACCGAGATTGGGCCGGGGCGGTCGACGCCGACGCCAAGGGCGGCAGCGGCCTGGTCGCCGGCACCTGCCGCGACCGGAACGCCGGCCTGCGTCTCGCCGGACACGTCAGGCGACTCGAGCACGCGCGGCAGCCAGCCCGGGTCGACCTCGAGCGCCTCGAGCATCTCCTCGCTCCAGCGCCGGCGCGCGACATCGAATAGCAGCGTCCCCGAGGCGTCCGCGACGTCGATCGCCCTCTCGCCCGTGAGGCGCAAGCGAACATAGTCCTTCGGCAGCAGCACGTGCGCAATCCGCGCATACGTGTCCGGCTCGTGCCGACGGAGCCAGAGCAGCTTCGGCGCCGTAAAGCCGGTGAACGCGCGGTTCCCCGTCAGCTGAACGAGCCGCTCGAGCCCGATCCGCTCCTCGATCTCGACACATTCCGCCTCCGTACGCTGGTCGTTCCAGAGGATCGACGGCCGAAGCACGCGCTCCTGATCGTCGAGCACAACCAGCCCGTGCATCTGACCCGAGAGGCCGATTGCGACCGGTTCGCCGCCGAGCGCGGTCAGCGCACGCTCAGCCGCCTGCCACCAGTCCTCTGGATCCTGCTCGGCCCAGCCGGGGTGCGGCGTCGAGAGTCCGTAACCCTCCTCGGCGCGGCCCAGCACGTCACCTTCTGGCGAGAGTGCGAGCGCCTTGACGCCCGTCGTCCCGATGTCGAGGCCGACTAGCTGCGTCACTCGCCGAGGGCCGCGTAGACGACCTCATACGCGGCGACGGCGTCCTTTTGATTCTGCGCCGCTCGCAGCGCCGCGTCGTCGATACGCGCCGCGGCAGAGTCGATGAAGCGCCACTGGAGCACGCTTCGCCGTGCAGCCGCAACGGCATCCTCGGTGTACGGGTACAGATCGAAGCCAAGCCGTTCGCCGTTGGCGCCATAGCCCGCCCGCCGGAGCTCGACGGCGAGCTCGAGCGTCTCCATGAAGGCGAGCGCCCCAACCATGTTGTCGTCGTCGAAGGTCCCCCAGCCCGAGTTCGCGTGCTGGTGCCCGAGCACACCCTCCGCCGCGAGCATGGCCGCGTACTCGGCGAGGTTCTCGCCGTTCATCAGCAGGTGCTGCCAGTCCATGTTGACCTTGACGTTGTCCAGGCCTTGGGCGCGAAGCTTGTGGATCACGTGCAGCGTCATGCCGACGTTCCGCATGAGGATCTTCATCGCAGGCTCCGAGTTCTTGTGCTCGAGGAAGAGCAGGATCCCGCGCTCGCGGCACCGCTCAGCCGCCTGACCGATCCCCTCGACGAACCAGGCCCAGCTCTCGCGGTAAGGCGTCTGGAACGGGTAGTTGTAGCCCTCGACGCCGGGCCAGATGATGAAGTGCGCGCCCAGTTCCCCGGCAAAGTCGATCGCGGCAAGCGTGCGGCGCAGCGCTTCCGTCCGTGTTGCCTCGTCGGGTGACACGAGCCCGCCCCGTCCGAAGCGCGGATCGAGATGCAGGCCGGTCGCGAGACAGTAGACATCGTGTCCGTCGAGTGCGTCGCGCACCTCGTCTAGGTTCTCCTCCGACAGCTCCTGTGGGTAATGGAACTCGTAGCCGTCGATCAGGTCGCCGAGACCCTCGACGGCGCGACGAACGCGTTCGACAGTCGTTTCGCCCACCCTCTGCGGCTGGTAACCGCCAGGCACGAAGCGTGTGACCATGGGCCCAAGCGCCCAGATTCCGAGCGAGGTCTTCATGTCACGCCCTCCTCCTGAGACATTTGAGCTCCACTGTTGTCCGTGAGCAGCCTAGTATCACGCGCGCGTCTGCGGTGTCGCCGGCGACACCGAAGTCGGCCCTCACGGCGACCTTCGAGGACGGCTACCGCGCGGCCGAGGTCTGCGACGCCATAGTCCGTGATATTTAGGAGCTGCGGGCGGAGTCGACCAGAAAAGTGCGTGAATTCGTACTAGAGTCTCCGAATCTGACCACCTGAATCTCGTCATCTAGGAGGGTGCAGTGAAACGATTCTTTCGTAGGTCGGCGCCGGTGGGTCTCGCCGTAGTCTTGGCCGGTGTCGCGGTCGCGATCTTGGCTACCGGCGCAACAGCCAGGAGCCTCGCGAACATCCAGGTCTGCGTCCTGCTTCCGGACACGAAGTCATCCGTCCGCTGGGAGCAGTTCGACAAGCCCTACTTCGCAGCTGCGCTGAAGAAAGCGAAGGTCACGTACTCGATCACGAATGCCCTGAACGATCCGCAGAAGATGGTCTCACAGGCCGACCAGTGCCTGGCCAGGAAGGCAAAGGTGGCCGTCATAACCGACATCAGCCAGGGCACCTCGATCGCCATCCAGAAAAAGTTCGCTAGGGCAGGCGGCTCGTCGATCGACTACGACCGGCAGATCGTCGGCGGGATCGGCAAGGTGTACGTCACCTTCGACGGCAAAGCCGTTGGCCGCGCCCAGGCTAATGGTGTGGTCAAGGCCCTGAAGGGGAAGTCGAAGCCCGTCGTCGCGGAGCTCTGGGGCGGGCCGACGGATCAGAACGCCTTCTGGTTCAAGAGCGGGAACGACGCCGTCCTCAACCCACTCTTCAAGAGCGGGAAGCTGACAAAGGGACCGCAGCAGTTCGTTCCGCTCTGGCTGGCAACGAATGCGCAGCCGATCTTCGAGCAGATGCTGCTCAAGACCAGCAACAAGATCGACGGCGCGATCGCGGCGAACGACAACATCGCCGGGGCTGTGATCGCGTCACTGAAAGCGCACAACCTGAAGCCGATCGCGCTTTCGGGCCAGGACGCGACAGTGCAGGGTGTGCAGAACATCATCTCGGGCTGGCAGACGATGACCGTCTACAAGTTCGTGCCGGCTGAGGCCAACGCCGCCGCGGCGGCTGCAGTCGCACTGCTCCGTGGCCAGAAGCCGAAGAGCAACGGATTCCGGTTGAACGGCAAGAAGAAGGAGCCGACCTTCGCGCTTCCGGTGATCTCGATCACGAAGGCGAACTACACGAGGCTCTTCAAGGACAAGTTCCTGAAGAAGACCGACGTGTGCGTCGGGGAGTTCAAGAAGTTCTGCAAGTAAGCGATCACTGACGTCAGGTGAAGGCGCCCCACGCGGGGCGCCTCCACCGACTATCTGGTCGGAACCCGCCACCCGTGAGCGAGACAACACCCCTTCTTCAGCTCCGTGGTATCTCGAAGGCCTTCGGCTCCGTGCAAGCTCTGAGCGACGTCGACTTCGAGGTTCGCAACGGCGAGGTCATGGCGCTCGTGGGCGACAACGGCGCCGGTAAGTCGACACTGATCAAATGCATCGCCGGCATCCATGGCTACGACAGCGGCGAGATCGTCTACGACGGTAAGCCCGTGCACATCCACGGTCCGAAGGACGCGGCCAAGCTCGGCATCGAGGTCGTGTACCAGGATCTCGCCCTCTGTGACAACCTCGATGTCGTCCAGAACATGTTCCTCGGGCGCGAGCTGCACGACTGGCTCTATCGCCTCAAAGAACCGGCCATGGAGCAGCGCACCGTCGAGACGCTGAGCTCCCTCGCCGTCACCACGATCCGCTCCATCCGCCAACCCGTCGCCTCGCTCTCGGGCGGCCAGCGACAGTCGGTTGCGGTCGCCAAGTCCGTACAGTGGAACTCGCGTCTCGTCATCCTCGACGAGCCGACCGCGGCCCTCGGCGTCGCCCAGACGCGGCAGGTCCTCGACCTCGTCAAGCGCCTCGCCAGCCAGGGCCTCGCGGTCGTGCTGATCTCACACAACCTCAACGACATCTTCGAGGTCGCGACACGCATCACCGTCCTCCGGCTTGGACGCGACGTCGGCGTCTACGAGCGGGCCAGGACGACGGAAGACGAGGTCGTGCACGCGATCACCGCCGGAATTCCGACTAAGGTCGCCGGCATCGCCGAGACCGACCCGACTGTCGTGTCGTGAGCTCGGACGTCGACGTCGCGGCCCCCGGCATCGGTCTGCCGGAAGGGGGAGAACCCGATGAGCCAGAAGGCCTCGGACGGCGCGCGCTCGTCAACCTGAGGTCGGGCAACCTCGGGGTCCTGCCGGTCGCCATCGGCGAGCTGGGGATCATCGCGTTCTTCGCCTTCACAGCCACGAACTTCTTCTCGTCGGCCAACTTCGTGAACGTCATCGTGCAGATGGCAGGCGTCACGATGCTCGCGTACGGCGTGGTCTTCGTCCTCCTGATCGGGGAGATCGACCTCTCCATCGGCTACTTGAGCGGAATCGCGGCTCTCGCGGTCGCCGAGTTCCAGCTCGCCGGCAGCTCACACGACTATGCGGGCTGGGCGGCGATCGCCCTCGGGATTCTCATTGTAGCCGGGATCGGAGCCGCCCAGGGCGCGATCGTGGCGCTCGTCGGCGTGCCTTCGTTCGTCGTGACACTCGCCGGGCTGCTCATCTGGCAGGGCGTGATCCTGCACGTGCTGGAGATACGCGGCGTGATCGTCATCGAGGACAACCTGATCAACGACACGGCCAACTACTTCTTCTCGGACCGGGACGGCTGGATCATCGCCGCGATCATCGGCGGGGCCTACGCCATCATCGAGTTAAGCGGAGCGATCGCCCAGCGCAGGACAGGCATCCCGCTGCGCAGAACTGCGCTGATGGTCGCAAAGCTCGCCGGGGCCGCCGTCGCATCCTTCGGCATCGTCGCCATCTGCAACAAGGACCGGGGCCTGCCGCTCGCAGGCCTGCTCATGGTCGTCTTTCTCGTAGCTCTGACCTTCCTGGCCAAGCGGACGTCGTTCGGGCGCCACGTCTACGCTGTCGGCGGCAACGCCGAGGCCGCCCGGCGCGCGGGCATCAACGTCGCCCGCATCCGCATCCTCGTCTTCACGATCTCCGGAATCATGTGCGGAGTCGGGGGCGTCATCCTCGCTGCGCGCATCAACTCGGTCGACCTGAACGTCGGGGGCGGCACGCTTCTGCTGGACGCGATCTCGGCTGCCGTGATCGGAGGTACGAGCCTCTTCGGCGGCCGGGGCGAGGTGCGCAGCGCGCTCATCGGCTCGCTCGTGATCGCCACGATCGGCAACGGCCTGAACACGGGCGGCTACAAGACGGGGACGATCTACATAGTCACCGGAGTCATCCTGCTTCTGGCGGTGACGTTGGACACGATCGCACGCAGGCTTCAGGCGCGCTCGGGCCGCTAGCCGCCGCTACCGCACGGTGCCGGCGAAGTAGCGTTCGGCGAGCGCCCACGCCTGCGTGCCGACCCTCGATCCGATCCGACGGCCGGCAAAGTCGTCCGCGGCGATGTGGATGCCGCCGTAAATACGTGAGATGCCCGCCTGGTCCGCCGCGTCGTAGTACGTCGCCCACTGGAGCGTGACGGGTGCGCTCGGGCCGCGCTCGGTGGCAAGCGACCCCACGACTTGGCGCGCCGTGAAGAGGCCACCGGGGAAGAAGCGGCTGCCCGTGTAGGCGGCGAGCACCTCCGCGCCGGCTCGGCTGAAGGTGCTGTGCCCGGAGACGAAGCCCGGGAAGGCCGGGGTGACGAAGGTCGCCTTCTGGTAAGGCACCCAGCGCGCGCCCAGAATCCAGCCAACGCCACTGTCCTGGCTCGGGTCCTTCGGGGGGCCTCGCCAGGTGCGAATCGCGATCTCACCCACGTGATCGGCGAGGGCGGCATGTCGCTGGCCGGGAGCGCTCGATTCCTTCGTAATCACCTCGATCAAACCCGGGACGAGCGGCAAACCATCCGAATCGTAGGAAGGTCCGTTCGGATCGCTCGACTGGCCCTGCTCCGCCAGGTAGCGAATCATCGAGATCGGGCGGACCGACTGATACTCGCGCTTCAGGCCCCACGCGGCAATCGCCGCATCGTGGACCGCTCCGTTGAGCGCGAAGTAGAGCTTCACGTCCCACCTCAGGCGGTTGGCGGAGCCGGGCCCGATCCGCGACGCGAGCTCGGGCGAGTCGGAAACCGCGTTTGCAAGCACGTTCCAGTGTCCGGGTGGGGTTTCGGAGCTCGGCCCGTCGGCCCAGAACTCGGCAAGGACACGCGAGAAGTCGCCTCGGAGAACGCGTTCCGGCTCATAGGGCTTCTCCGTTACCGGGTTGACCGCGTAGCCGCGGCCGTCGTTCGTCCCGAGCGGGTTGTCGCCTAGCGCATCGAGCCCGATGTCGATCGTCTGCTCGTCGGCGGGATCGAGCTCAGCACTCTTGCGGATGACGTCGACGGCCGCCTGCTTGTAGGCGGCGTCCTCCGGCGTCCCGATCGGCGGGGGGCCCGGGTCGATCGGCACTCCCTTCCTCGAAGAAGGCAGCGCAAAGCCGCGTACGTGTCCCCACTGGGCGCCGATGAAAGTCTGCACCTTGCCGGGGACGGCGAGGCCGTTCTGGGCCACGGTCTGGTCGAGCGCGAGCGGCTGCCAGAAGGTGGCGTCGTGCATGGATGTCCTGGGCTGATTCACGACCAGCGGCGCGTTCACGGGGACGTAGCTCTCGTCGGCATAGCGGCGTCGTTCGAGCGAGCCGTCGCTCCTTCCGTACCGGATCACCGCGGCCGCGATGCGATTGCCGAGTGCGGCCGGTGAGGCACCCTTCGTGCTCGTGAAGTCCAGCCGGTAACAGAGCGAGCGCATCGTCCGGGTGAGCTCGTTGAACGTCACCCGCACATTGGCGCCGTACGCGTAGCGCCAGAGCAGGATGCGGTATGCCGCGTAGCTGATCGCGGTCTCCCGGGCAGCCTCGGCGTCGGGAGCCTTATCCTTCTCGGTGACGAAGTAGCCGTCCGCAGTCGGGTCGTAGGCCGCCCAGGCATCCCACATCGCGGCCGAGACGTGGAAGAGGTTCCGCGCGTGGGTGGTCGGCGCCGGCAGGTCCCGCCTGATGGCGTCGAGCATGGCCTCGTCCCACACGCGCGTGACCGAGCGCCCCTGCAGGTCGGTCCGCGTACACCCGTCGATCAGGTACGGCGCAGTCTCGGAGAGGCGCTGACTCCGACCTGGCCGTGCGAGCGCGGTCGATCTTGCATGGGTCGCGCTCCGCGTTTGGCGGCTGAAGAAGACGATGCGGTCGGCCGGAACGTTGTTCTGTTGCACGATGTGGCCGCTCGGGTAGCGAACGATGAGCTGACTCACGCTCGTCGCCGCGCCGAGTCCGAAGTGCACCCGAGGGTCCTGCGATGACAGGTAGCTCGACCCTGCCTGCACCTCGCGTACCAGCCGGCGACCGTCCGGGAGAACCGCAGTGACGACCGCTCCGGGCGAGAACCTGGCGAGCCGCACCGCGAGCCAGTGGCCGACGGCTCCCGTCGGCCGCAAGAGCTCCAGCTTCCCCCCGATCGTATTGATGGCGATGTCCATACGGCCGTCGTTGTCGAAGTCGGCCGTCGTGAGGCCACGGCCGACGACGCGGGGAAGGTCGTTCCCGCCGACGAGTGCGGTCCCGTCCGTGAATTGGGGTGCAGACCCCGGGGGTGCGCCCATGTTCTCGAGCACCTGGATCGGCTCTGCGTCCCGAGCGAGATTGGTCACCGGGATTCCGCCGTTAGTGAGCACGAGGTCGGGATCGCCGTCCAGGTCGAGGTCGACCCAGGAAGCGCCCCAGCCGGTGAATGTGTTGCCGAACGCCGGCGCGAACGCCGCTCGGACGTCGTTGAACGACGATCCGGACGCGAGGGGCTGGCGCGCGGTGTAGACCGCATGGCCCTGGCCGCGCGAGTTCGAGACGAATAAGTCGGTGCGCCCGTCACCGTTGAAGTCCGCAGCCGCGACACCCATCCCGGCATTCGGGTCGGCCACGCCCGCAATGGCTGCGCGCTCCTCGAAGCGGAAGCCGAGCCCCGCCGGATCGGCCTTCCTCCCGCCCGGCCAGGCGACGTTCTGGTACAGCCGGTTCGGGTCACCG
>Ga0209874_1000681_pt1 | contig 10112 bp, 10 predicted proteins | sample GWRWN1_20_30_FD_187216 | JGI IMG/M metagenome (GOLD analysis project Ga0209874, IMG submission 187216) | Riverbed sediment microbial communities from areas with no vegetation in Columbia River, Washington, USA - GW-RW N1_20_30 (SPAdes)... | ecosystem: Environmental > Aquatic > Freshwater > River... | reverse complement strand
CCGGCTCCCTGCTGCTGAGTCCCGGCCGCCATCGTCTTATGGGCGCGCGCGAACTGAAGGTACATGTCGTCGAGCGTCGAGACGTTTTGGCCAGTCCCTGAAGTCTGGTTGACGACCGAGCACATGTTCGCTGCCGGGTCGTCAGCCGGACAGACCTCTGAGCCCGGAAGTGTGTTCTGATTCTGTGAGATCGACAGGGCTTGCTTGGCACGTGCTCGTTGCTTGCCGAACTGGGAGATCTTGGAGCTGTTGTTCCCGGCACCAGCCGCGGTCTGATCGACCGTCACAAGCTGGTGGAAATCCTGTTGAGTCTCGATTGGCCCCGGGATCGTCGTGCTCGCGGACTCCGGCTCGCTCTCGTCCGTGTCATCGTAGTGCCCCGGCCCCAGCGACTGTTTGACGACCTGCGTGACGTCGACCCAATTCGAGCCGCCGCTGCTGCCCTGGGTGACGTGGACGATCTGGGTGTGGTTCTGAGGCGAGGGACCTTTGTTCGTAGTGGCGACCTGAACGATTTTCGCGCGGTTCGTCGCGCCGGTCTGTGTGACGTTGCAGGTCTGCGTCATCTCTCGCGAATCGGTCTTCAAGACGCAGACCACGTCATTGCCAGCCGTCGTACAGGTCTGGCTCATTACCGTCTCCATGTAGGTCCCGGTGCACTCGTGAGTCGTCCCACTAGTGGCTTGCAACGTTCGGAGACCAGTGTTCGCACCAGCGGCCCCGCCCGCCCCGATCGCCGCGGCTGCTGCAACTGCGGCAACAGCGACGAAAACTGACCGTTTCATGTCCTTCCCCCCTCAGGCGCCGCCGCCGCGACCCCCGCACCGTCGGCCCGCAGTTGTGATTACCACTTCACAACGGCGCTGTCCCGCTTTTGGATTCGGGTCAGCGACGCCCTTGAGGGGTTGGGCGGCGCCGTTTCTGCGCGCCGCCCCGCTCTACTCCATGGTTTTTGGGCCTGGGCTCAGGCAGCCGGCACGAAGATCATTAACGCCTCATGCCCGATGTCGGCCCCGTCCGCAAGGCCCACGATGTCGAAGTTGTAGGTTCCCGGCGGCGTACCGGCCGGCACGGTGATCGTGATCGTGAACGCCAGGTCCAGGGGCGGTGTTACGGGGCCGACGGACGTCGGATTGAACGAGATCCACGAGGCTGCTGCCGGTTCCGGAGAGAAGGAGGCGACCTCGAGATGGACGTTGCTGACCGTCGACGTTGCCGCATTGATCAGATTCACGATCTGGGTTGCGAGATTCGTGCCGGCGGCGACGCCTTGGCCGCCGGCGAACGCGGCAGCCGCGAGTGACTGATAGCACGCAAGCGTGGCCGAGCCCGTGCTCGCAAGGATCATGAAGAGCGTGCGCTGATTGCTATTCATTCCAGCGAGCTCGGTAGCAGTGTTGAGCAAGTGCGGATCGGCCGAGGTGTCACTGCACGCGCTGAACCCTGCCGAATTGGCGCCGTGTGGTTCGGCGTCGCCGATGACGACGACGAATTTGCGCGTGCCCGCACGCCAGCCGATCGCGCCTCCAGTAGCGGGCGTGTAGCTGTTTTGGAAGACGAGGTTGTAGGCCTCCGGGAGGTCGCCCCCGCCCGATGCTGACAGCCCGTTCAAGGCGGTCTGGACAGCCGCCGAGTTGGATGTCATGGACTGGGCGACCCTGTACTCGGTCGCATCGAAGGAATCCTTGAAGTCGACGACCGCAAATTGCGAATCCGGAATCGCGGCCTGAACGCCCGAAACGATGTTCGCAGCGTCCGTCTTGGCCTGTGCGATCGACGGCCCCATGCTGCCGGTCGTATCGATCGCGATCTCGATGTCGGCACTCGCCGGCTTCGTCGGCACGGTGAACGTCCTCTCCACGCTCTCGGAACCGCCCGCGGGAATCACGATCGATCCTTCCGGCGGCGGTTCTCCGCTCGTCGGAGTACACGACTCACCCGGTGTGCAAGTGATCGCGATCGTGATCGTCGAACCGGATTGCGTGTTGGTCGTCACGTCCCCGTTCGAGTTGACGGTCTGCGTGCCGGTGCAGTTCCCCGCCGACGTGCAGCGATCGGAGATGAGGTTCGTCGCATCCACGTCGGCCGTCGGCGTCGAAAGCTGCACGGAACTCTGCGTCTGCGTCGCGGTGTCGCCCGCATTCCCGGTCTGTGTTCCCGCGCCCTTGCGGGTCGGTCCGTGCTGCTCCGCGTCGATCCCCGCAGCGCCGATGCTCGACCTCCGCTGAACCTGGCGCTCGACCTGATTCGAGGTCTGAGTCGAGAGACCCGAGCTCGCCTGGGTGAAGCGGTGGTCGAGACCGCCGTGGGACGGATCCGTGAGCGAGCCCTGCGCCTGGTGGCCCTCGAGCGTCGCGCAGCAATTGCTCGCCGCCTGGAACTGGCGGTAGTCCTGCCGCACGAGCGAGGTGTTCTTGCCGCCGGGGTTCGAGCTCGAACTCTGCTGGATCGTGTTGCACTGATTTGCGAACGGATCGTCGATCGTCACATTCGCGTTGAGGACTGGACACCATTCCGTACCGACCGCGTCAATCGTGTTCTGAAGCTGCGTGATCTGCGGACTGCGGTCGGCGCGTGCGCGCTGGAGCTGCGTCTGCAGGACCCCGGAAGTGTTGTTCCCGGCCAGGCCGGTCGAGTTGCTCGTGGTCTGCATCACCGACAGCCGCTGATATGCGTCCTGTTTCTGGGTGATGGGCAAGCTCGTCGCCGGCGTGAAGTCGTCCGCGTCGTTGGGATCGTCGTTCAAGGCAGCAGCGCCTCGCCCGAGCAGCTGCACCACGTTCTGGGTCACTCCGACGATGTTCGACCCGCCTCGCGTGTTGCTCTGCACGATGCTGGCGTTTTGCGTCGCGACCTGCGTCCCGCTCTGTCCACCGGTCTGGGTCAGGATCTGGACGACGATGGCATTGTTGTTCGCGCCCGTAGCCGTGTTCGTCTGGGTGATCGAACACTTTTGCGTTGCCCCGTTGGCACTGCCCGTCTCGGTGCACGCCGCCGTGCCACCACCGGACTGGACGATCACGCAGTCGTTCGGAGCCGTTCCGGACTGCCTCGGTGCGCAGAAGTAGATGTTCGCCCGGCCGATCTGCAGCACGTGGCGCGCGGTCGAGCACGTCCACAGCTTCCCGGGGCACTTGGGCCCGGCGTAGTTGCGCGCCCCGCGTTGGATGACTACCTGCCGCGGCTCGAGACCGATCGCGCGGAGGTACCGCCACGCACCCGCGCGCGTCGAGAGATCCGCCGTGCGCAAAAGAGCGAGCCGCCGAGCAGCGGCCGAGTTCGAGTCTCCCACCGCCGCGCCGGCCACGTGAGACCCGCCGGCTGTGCCGACCTCGTCCGCGGCCACGCCTGCGCCGCTCGTCATTGCCGCCGATGTCACAACCAGGACTGCAAAGGCAGCGATCCTCGTCCATCGCAACATGGAGCCCCTCTCCCCTCTCTCCGCCACCCTCAGCCGCAGGCTGGCAACGCCGGTAGGTTCAACTCCCCCAGTCTCTCGCTCCGCTCCGCCGTTTTCAAGGCTGGCGAAGGCCAGTTTGCCCCGAGTCCGCGTTCGAGTCCCCCAGCTTGATTGCTGATGGGAGCCGACGAAACTCGCGGCAATCGGCACAACCTTCCTAACTCCCTCGGAAATCGGCCGTCTTACCCCCCTGACAACCAGCCGTCTCGGGCTGCGGCACAGTGGCGAGGCGGCGTTGATCCGGGGGGATCATTCAGATGCGTTCGAAACTCACACTCGCGTTCGCGTGCGCGTTCGCTCTCACGGTTGCGCTGGCAGGCACTGCGACCCTGCGCGCCGAGACGACGCCCGAGCCCGAGCCGACGACAACGACGACTACCACGCCCGAGCCCACCCAGCGGCAGCGGCAGAGGATGATCGACGCCTGGCGGCACGAGACGTGGCGCTGGCAGCGGTTGATGGGCCATCCCGTGATGCGCACGCTGCCGAATCCACCCGCGGAGCTTCCGAGCAAGATCGCGGCGTGGAAGCGCGTCGCCACGACGGTGCGCAGCCGGGCCCAGAACCCGCCGCACAAGCGGCAGTGGCTCTGCATCCAACGCTTCGAAGGCGCCTGGACCGATCCGAATCCGCCGTACTACGGCGGGCTGCAGATGGACCTGTCGTTCCAGCGCGCGTACGCGCCCGGCCTCCTGCGACGCAAGGGCACGGCGAACAACTGGACGCCGCTCGAGCAGATGTGGGCGGCTGAACGCGCGCACCGCAGCGGCCGGGGTTTCTATCCATGGCCGAACACTGCGCGCTATTGCGGCCTGATCTAGGCGCTCAGCTTCTTGCGGAGCAGATCGTTGACAACCTTGGGATCCGCCCTGCCTTCGGTCTCCTTCATCACCTTGCCGACGAAGAAGCCAAGCAGTCCCTGCTTGCCGCCCTTGTACGCCGCGACCTGCCCGGGGTTGTCCGCGAGGATGCGATCCACAAGCGGTTCCAGCGCCGACGCGTCGGCAACCAGCGTCTCGCCGAGATACGTGGTGGCACGGAACTCCGGGTCGCCGCTCTCGGCCAGCGCGCGCATGAACGCCTCTCGCGGGATCGTCGCCCGGGCCGCGATTACCTTCCCTAGTTCGGACCCGTTGACCGTGGCGGGATCGACGCCCGTAGCCGAGAACTCGTTCATGAGCACGTTCGACGCCGCCTTGGCATCCGTGCCGTCGAGCGCGACCTGCTCGTACAGCGCGGCAAGGGCAGCGGAGCCGTTCAGGACGTCCGCGTCGTAGTACGAGAGCCCGTACTGCTGCTCGAAACGCCGGATTCGCGCGCCCGGCAGCTCGGGAAGCTCACCGCGCAACCGCTCGACCAGACCCGCCTCCGGCTCGATCGGAACGAGGTCCGGCTCCGGAAAGTAGCGATAGTCGTCGGCCTCCTCTTTACGCCGGCGCGGGGTGACCGTGTCCGACTTCACCTCGTAATCCAAGGTCTCCTGGACGACCTCACCGCCTGACTCCCACGTCTCGATCTGCCGCCGGAGCTCCGCCTCGATCCCGCGGGCAATGTGGTTGAAGGAGTTCATGTTCTTCAGCTCGGTGCGCGTTCGGTAGCCGGTCTCCCCCACCTCGCGCACCGAGACGTTGGCATCGGCGCGCAACGTCCCTTTCTCCATCTCCGCGTCCGACACGCCGAGCTCGACGATCGTCTGCCGAAGGAGCTGGAGGAAGCGCTTGGCCTGCTCGGCGGAGCGGATGTCGGGCTGGGTCACGATCTCGACGAGCGGCGTGCCGCCGCGATTGAAGTCGACGTTCGAGTGCGCTGCGCCGACGATCCGCCCCGTGGCGCCTCCCACGTGAATCGTCTTCGCCGCGTCCTCCTCCAGATGGGCGCGCACGATGCCGACCTTGACGTCAGCTTCGTCGCCGGGCACGACGAACGAGCCGTCGATGCACAGCGGCTCGTCGTACTGGGAGATCTGGTAGCCCTTGGGGTTGTCGGGATAGAAGTAGTTCTTGCGGTGGAAGACCGCGCGCTCCGCGATCCGGCAGTTGAGCGCGTGGCCGAGCTTGATCGTCCATTCGACGGCCGTCTCGTTCGGGACGGGCAGCGCGCCCGGGAAGGCGAGACAGACGGGGCACGTGCGCGTGTTGGGCTCGCCGCCAAAACCGGACTCGCAGCCGCAGAACATCTTCGACCGCGTCTTCAGCTGGACGTGGATCTCGAGACCGATGACCTGCTCCCACTCAGCCATTCAGAAACCCTTTCGCCTGGAGCAACGGCACCTCGATGTCGCCGCGGACCTCGAAGACCGCGACGTACTCCTCCAACGCGCCGTGCATGCGAATGAGGCAGAGCTCGCGCTCGCCCGCCTCGAGCGAGAGCCTGATGTCGTCGATCTGCACCGCTCGCGAGCCGTCCAGGACGCGAGGACGCACGCCGAAGACCCGCTCGACGGCAAGCACGAAATCGGCGGCGCGGTCGACGATTGTCCTCATCGCAGCCGCTCCGGGACGGTGTCGAAGCCAATCGCCTGCTCGAGCGCGTGGCCGGCGCGGAAGAGGGCGTTCTCGGAGAATTGCGGCCCGATCAGCTGCAGGCCGACCGGAAGGCCTTCGGACAACCCGCACGGGATCGAAAGGCCCGGGAGCCCCGCCATGTTGGGCGGGATCGTAAGCACGTCGGCGAGGTACATCGCGAGAGGATTCTCGGCCTTTTCGCCGAGCCGGAACGCAACCGTCGGCGAGGTCGGGCTGACGAGCACGTCGAAGCGCTCGAACGCCGCGTCGAACTCCTGCGCGATCACGGTGCGCACCTTCTGCGCCTGGCCGTAGTACGCCTCGTAGTACCCGGCCGAGAGCGCGTACGTCCCGATCATGATCCGCCGCTTCGGCTCGTCGCCGAACCCGGCGTCTCGGGTGCGCGCAACCATCTCGTAGTAGTTGTCGGCGTCGATGCGCAGTGCGTAGCGGACGCCGTCATAGCGCGCGAGATTCGAAGACGCCTCTGCCGGAGCGATGAGGTAGTAACACGGCAGGCCGTACTCGACCGCGCGGGGCAACTCGCACTCGCCGACGTCGGCGCCCAGCTCGGCGCAGAGCTCGATCGCGCGCTGCACGGCCTCGGTGACTCCCGGCTCGATCCCCTCCGCCTCGTTCAGCTCCTTCGGTACGCCAACGCGGAGACCCTTCAGGTCGAGCGCCTCGGGGAGCTTCACCGGCGGGACGTCGACCGTGGTCGAGTCCGACTCGTCGCGGCCGCTGATGATCCCGTAGAGGCGCGCGTTGTCGCGCACGGTCCTCGTCACCGGCCCCACCTGGTCGAGGCTCGACGCGAACGCGACGATGCCGTAGCGCGAGACCGTGCCGTACGTCGGACGCAGACCGACGTTGCCGCACAACGCGGCCGGCTGCTTGATGGAGCCGCCCGTGTCCGAGCCGAGCGCCCACGGGGTCAGACCCGCGGCGACAGCAGCGGCAGACCCGCCGCCCGAGCCTCCGGGAACCCGCGTGGGATCCCACGGATTCCTGCTTGGACCGTAGGCCGAGTTCTCGGTGGAGGAGCCCATCGCGAACTCGTCCGTGTTCGTCTTGCCGAGCAGCTGCAACCCGGCGGCCTTGCAGCGCCCCGCGACCGTGGAGTCGAAGACCGGAACGTAGTTCTCGAGAATCTTCGAGCCGGCGGTGGTGCGCACGCCCTTCGTCGAGATGACGTCCTTGAGAGCGATCGGCACGCCGTCGTTCTCGTCGCCCTCGACGAGCGTCAGGAAGCAGTGCAGCTCCTCGTTGCGCGCGTCGATCGCTTCGCGGTACGCGTCGCGGAGCTCCGCGCCGGAGACCTCTCCTCGCTCGAGCAGGCCCATCGCCTCCTCGGCCGTCAGGCGAAGAGTGTCGATCACGCCGAGGACTCCTCCGTGACGCCGGTCGGAGGGGTGCGAAAGAAGTCGCCTTCGCGGTCCGGCGCATTCGCGAAGACGTCGTCGAGCGGGAGCGAGGGCCGCGACTCGTCCGGCCGGAAGACATTCACGACGGACAGGGGGTGCGATGTCGGCGGCACGTCGGAGAGGTCGAGCTCGGAGACCTTGCCGACGGCCGCGAGAATGTCGTTCAGCTCCACCTCGAGCCGGGCGATCTCGTCCTCGGTCAGGTCGAGCTCCGCCAGCTTCGCCACGTGCAAGACGTCTTCTCTGGTGATGGCCATCCCGAAATCCTAGGTTGAGCGGGCCTATCGACGGGCGTAGGATCGACCAGACGTCAACGGGAGGAGGAGCAATGTACGGACGGCTTGTCGAGGTCGAGGGTGTCGACCCGGCCAAGCGCGAGGAGGTGCTGAAGGCCATCCGGGAAAGGATCATTCCCGGGCTGCAGGAGATCGAAGGCTTCGTAGGCTTCATCTCGCTCTTCGACGAGGAGAACCGCCGCGCGCGGTCAGTCGTGCTCTGGGAGACGGCAGAGAGCGCGGACGAGGCCGAGCGGCAGTTCAAGGCGAAGCGCGAGGAGCTCGTACGCAGCATGGGTGCCACGGTCCGCTCCGCGGATCTCTACGAGGCGCCGATTGTCGACGTGCGCGTCGGAGTTCGTGCCTAGAAGACGAAGCGGGCCCCTTTCGGGGCCCGCTGTCTCTTAGTTTCGATCGAAGAAGCTAGACAGGCTGGACGTTCGCGGCCTGCGCGCCCTTGGGGCCCTGCACGACCTCGAACTCAACCCGCTGACCCTCGGTCAGCGACTTGTATCCCTCCTGTGTGATCGCAGAGAAGTGGACGAAGACGTCTTCTCCACCCTCACGCTCGATGAATCCATAGCCCTTCTCGTTCGAAAACCACTTCACGGTGCCCTGAGCCAAACGACTTCCTCCTTCAAAACACGCGACGGCCCGGGCACCGAGCCGCCACTACCAATACAGCGGGGCGGAGTGTAGCAACTCAGGTGCGCGGAAAAGCAAGCGCTCCGCGCCGATACCGCGCCGCCCGGAGGGCGTTTTCGAGGAGGCACGCGATCGTCATCGGGCCGACACCTCCCGGAACCGGCGTCAGAAAGGCGGCCACCTCGTCGACCCCAGGATCGACGTCTCCGAAGAGACCCGTATCCGTGCGATTCATGCCGACGTCGATCACTGCAGCTCCCTGCTTGACCATGTCGGCGGTGATCAGGCCGATCTTCCCGACGGCGGCGACGAGGATGTCGGCGTCCAGCGTGTGCCGTGCGAGGTCGTCGGTTCGAGAATGACAAATCGTGACGGTCGCGTTGGCGTGCAGGAGGAGCATCGACACCGGCCTGCCCACGATCAGGCTGCGGCCGACGACCACGGCGTGTGCTCCAGCGACGGGGATCCGGTACTCGTCGAGCAGGCGCATGATCCCGACCGGCGTTGCTCCCACGAGCGTCTGGCGACCGAAGAAGAGCTGGCCGGCGTTGAGCGGATGGAGGCCGTCGACGTCCTTCATCGGGTCGATCGTTCGCATCACGCGGGCCTCGTCGATCTGCGCCGGCAGCGGCGTCTGCACGAGGATCCCGTCGACGGAGTCGTCGTCGTTCAGCTCGCCGACGAGCTCGACCAGTTCCTCCTCCGACGTATCTGCGGGCAGGCGCTTGTCGATCGCGCGGATGCCGACCTCGTCGGAGGCCTTGTGCTTGAGCTTGATGTAGGTCTGTGATGCGGGATCGTCCCCGACCAGCACGGTTGCAAGCCCCACGTGTCCGAGCTCGGCGACGTCCTCCTTGACTTCCTGGCGAAGCCGGGCCGCCAGTGCGGCGCCGTCCATCAGCGTCGCGGTCATGGGGCTACTGGAAGGAGAGGTCGACGTCGCTGACGTCCAGCCCGAGCGACTCCGCCAGCCGAACACCGAGCAGGAGGTCCTCGCGCAGCCGTTCGACGTCGCGGGACTCCATCGCGCGACCGATCCAGGCGCGCTCGCGCGGCCGCCAGAGAGCGTGCGCGGCGAACTCGGGCAACAGCCGGTTGGCGGCCTCGACGAGCTTCTGGTTCATCTGCTTGGAGAGGTTCTGCAGCAGGACCTTCTCGTACGCCATCCCCGCGCCGTGATGGATGCCGTCGTCCGTAGCGAGCCGGTTGCAGAGGTCCTCGAGCACGGTTCCTCGTGCCGACCTGGCGATGATGCGGAACCGCGAGATGATCAGGCGCTCGTAGAACACCTGCATCAGGAACACCTTCTCCTCGAGCGTGTCCGCCTCGAGCGTCACGTGCGCGAGGTTGTCGAGATGCGGGTCGCGCTCGGCCGTGCCGCCTGCCTCGGTGACGAGCTTCAGCCACGCCTCGGTGTGACGCGACTCGTCCTGCACCATCGTCGAGTAGTACAGCTTCGCCTCGACGTCCGGCGCGATGTTGAGGAGCTGCGACGCCATGTCGCACGCCAGCATGTCCGCCTGGAGCTGCTGCGTCAGGACCGAGCGCCACATGTCCTTTCTGCGCGCCTGGCGCTCGGGCGATCCCTTGCCCTCCGGGATCGGCGGCAGCTCGCCCCAGGGGAGATCCCCTACCTGCCATTCCTGGCGTTTCGCGAGCTCATAAAAGCGGAGGACGCCGGCAAATGCCTCCCGCCCTTCCGTCGTCATCTCGATCAGCTGCCCGCTGGCCATCGCGGGACATTATCCCGGCCTTAAGCTCTCGGCATGGAACTGAAGCGCTGGCCGCGCAAAAACGATCCTGA
>Ga0209874_1000679_pt1 | contig 10120 bp, 8 predicted proteins | sample GWRWN1_20_30_FD_187216 | JGI IMG/M metagenome (GOLD analysis project Ga0209874, IMG submission 187216) | Riverbed sediment microbial communities from areas with no vegetation in Columbia River, Washington, USA - GW-RW N1_20_30 (SPAdes)... | ecosystem: Environmental > Aquatic > Freshwater > River... | reverse complement strand
AGCCTAGCGCGGCGGAAGCGGTCCCGCGCGCGCGAACTTTTTATAAAGCTCTATCGCCTCTGGATCCCTCGGCAAGTCGCGAATCGCTTTCTCGTTGGCCTCGGGCATTAGTGGCGTCGGATCTTCGCCTGTTACTTTGCGGAATTCCTTGAAAAAATCCGCGTCCTTGAAGCTCTTGCGCAGAGCTTCTTTGATGATCTCAACCCGCTCCATGGGCATGGCTGGGGGAAGAATGAATGGGGAGCCCGTCAAGCCAAAATTGCGGAACATGGTCAATATCTTGCGTTCCCGCTCGGTTTTGGCAAAGCCGTCAATTTCGGGCAAGTAGGAAAAGCGCGGATGCTTGTTCTCGCGCGGAATCGCGTAGATGGCGTGGAGATCGACCAGTCCCTTTTCCAACCAGTCAGCCTTACGACTGACGAGTGCGTCGTCGGTGGCGGCGATCACATCGATTTCGCCGCGCAGCAAGGCGACATCGCGTTCCGGTGCCGAAAAACCGGTGACGTCCCGGATGTCTTTCATATCGAGCAGCCAAGCCATGATCCGGCCGACGTTATAGATGGTGTGACCAACAGATTGCGCGCCCAAGCGCACGCCCGAGGCTTGGCGGAGCTTCTCGAGGGTGCTGAATCCGGCCTCGCGCCGCGTCAAAAGTAAATAGTGGTGCGTGCTCACAGGCGAGCCGACGAAATGAAGCTTTTCGAGATCGTACTGAACGCCCGTCTCGCCGAGCACGGCGCTGGGGACCGCGCCACCGCCGACATTGCCGATGGTCAGACCGTCGGGACGAGCCGAATTGAAGATGTGATTGGCCGCCTTGCGTCCGCCGCCACCGTCCATGTATTCATGCACGATGGTGGGATTGCCCGGAATGTACTTATGTAAAAAGGGTGCCACTGCGCGCACGCGGAAATCTCCCGCTCCCCCGGCGGAGCGGCCATGAATGATCGTGATCGTTTTACCCCGATAAAAGTCGGACTGTGAATAAAGGAAGTCGGGTAGCAAGACGAGCTGAGTTAACAGCGCTAAGCATAGAATCTGCGGCATGATTCTTATCCTCATGGCGACTTTCCTTTCTTACCGTGGCGGCAGCGGTTCTGCGCTGGCGAACTTTTTATAAAGCGCTACGGTCTCCGCATCCCGCGGCAAGTCGCGAATCGCCTTTTCATGTGCTTCCGGCATCAGTGGAGTCGGATCTTCGCCCGCGATTTTACGGTATTCCGCAAAAAACGCGGCATCATTAAAGGTCTTGCGCAGGGCTTCTTTGATGATCTCCACTCGATCCTTGGGCATAGCCGGAGGAAGAATGAATGGTGCCGCGCCCGCCAATCTGAAGTTGCGGAACATGGTCAGGAGCTTGCGTTCCCGCTCGGTTTTGACGAAGCCGTCAAGCTCAGGCAAGGAGGAAAAACGCGGATGCATTTCCTCTCTGGGAACGGATAAGATGACATGTAAATCAACCAAACCTTTATCCAGCCATTCGGGATTACGCGCAAAAAAATCATCGGGAGTCACGAGGCCATCGATCTCGCCGCGCAGCAAAGCGGCATTTCGCTCAGGAGCGGAAAAACCGGTGATTTCCTTGATTTCTTTGAGCCCGAGGAGCCAGAACATAATCCGTCCGACGGTATCGATCGTGTGTCCCACCGATAGACCGCCGAAGCGTATGCCCGAGGCTTGCCGGAGTTTATCGAGAGTTCTAAAACCTGCCTCGCGGCGCGTCAAAAGCAGATACTGAACAGCGCTGTCGGGCGTGCCGGCGAAGTGAAGTTTGTCGATGTCGTACTGAACGCCTATGTCGCCGAGTACGGCACTGATGACCGCGCCGCTGCCGACATTGCCGATGGTCAGACCGTCGTGGCGGGCGGTGTTGAAGATGTGATTGGCCGCTTTGCGGCCGCCGCCACCGTCCATGTACTCGTGCGCGATAGTGGGATTCCCTAAGATATATTTTTGTAAAAACGGCGCCACCGCGCGCACGCGGAAATCGCCCGTTCCCCCAGCGCTTCGGCCCTGAACGATCGTGATCGTCTTGCCGCGATAAAAGTCGGTCTGTGAATAAAGGAAATCGGGTAGCAGCAGGACGAGTTGAGTTAACAGTGCTGAGAATAAAATCCGCGGCATGATTTTTATCTTCATGACGATTCTCCTTTCTTACCGTGGCGGTAGCTGTCCTGCGCTCGCTAGTTTTTGAAGAGCTCAATCACCTCGGGATCCCGACGGTATTTCTCTGATTGCGCTTTCATGATTTTCAGCTGCCCAGCAGTTTTTTCATCTGCGCCACGATATCGGGCGGTTGACTCACGACCTCCTTGGCCAGCCGGTCCAATTCCTCGGCTGTGCTCGGCTCTATGTCGAGTTTGTTTGCTTTAGCATCCGCTAACATCGCTTCATCTTTAAGAGTCTTCGCGAATGCTTCGCGGATAATCTTCACTTTGTCGGGGGGTGTATTGGGCGGCAGAACGTAGGGGCGGCCGAATTCGCCGCCAGCCAAGACTAAATTTGTCAGGCGTCGACCCGCATCATCTGTCTTATACTTGTCCATAAGCTCAGGGATGGTGGGCACGTCCTTCAGACGCTCATCTCGTTTCTGTCCCGTTTGGACCAGGACTCGCACAAATTTTTTCTTGACCCAGGTAAAAAACGGCTCGCGAGCGAAGAAGGCTTCAATTGTAAAGGCGCGGCAAATCACTTCGCCTCTCTCTACCGCCAGGTCGATATCGGTGCCGGTTTTGTAACCTAAAACGATTTCGAAATTTGTCCCGATGGTTTGATCCAACAATTTGGGAATGTAATAAGCCGTCGAGGTTGTTCCGGTTGCGCCGCACTTGGGCGCGGGAGAGGCTTTCACGACGTCTTCAATGGACTTATAGGGGGAATCGGCGCGCATATAGAGAAGCTGGTCCGATTTGGCCGGGCTGCCGAGCCAGATGAACTTGCTCCAATCGAATTTTACTTCTGAGCGGCCAATGATCTGGTCAAAGTAGAGAGCCGGAAAAATCGCGCCGATGGTTAAACCATCGGGCTTGGTTACATTAGAGAGGTGATTTGCCGCAATCATGGATGCCGCGCCGGGCATGTTTTGGACGATGATGTCCGGGTTACCCGGGATGTGCTTGCCCATATGGCGGGCAAACAGCCGGGCAAAGATATCGTATACGTTGCCCGCTCCAGTGCCGGCGAGAATCGTTATGGTTTTTCCCTTATAGAATGGCTCCTGGGCTCGCCCGTGAGAGCTATACAAAAACGCGAGAACGACAGCGGCTACCGCCAAGATGATTCGCCTGTTCATGATTGCCTCCGAATCAACTTTTCGCCCGTTGTTTATTGTCCTAGAACCCTTTTCACTCGCGCAATGACACCGGGCGGCTGGTTGATCATCCTTTCCGCCAGCTTCTGCAATTCTTCGCCGTTGACAGGTTCTACTTCCATCTGCCCCTTCTTGGCCTCCTCGAGGAGTTGGGGATCGGCCATCGCTTTCGCATGCGCATCACGCAATATCTTTACCCGCTCTTTCGGCGTACCGGGAGGCGCCACCCACGGCCGGCCGAAGTCGGTGCCGCGCAAAATAACGTCGGCAACGCGACGGCTTTCTTCCGGGATGTTTTCTTTCTCAAGAATCTCGTAGATCGTCGGCGTATCGGGAATCCGCTCGTCGCGCTTCTCCCCGCCGTAAAAAAGCACGCGGACGAAGTTGTTCTTGCGCCAGGTGGTGAACGGCTCACGCCCGAAGAAGGGTGCTGCGGTCATACCGCGGCACTGCACCTCGCCCTTTTCTACGGCCAAATCGATCTCACTGCCGCCTGGATAACCTAAGACGGTATTGATCTTTAAACCCAGGGTATCTTCGAGCAGACGAGCTAAGATATAGTCGGTTCCGGCAGTGCCGCTGGAACCGCACTTGGGCGGTGTGCTTGCCTTGCGTATATCTTCCACCGACTTGTAAGGAGCGTCGCTACGCATATAGAAAAGCACGTCACTTTTTTCCGGCGAGCCGATCCAATTGAACTTGCGGATGTCATATTGAACTTCTTTACGCCCGACGATTTGGTCGAGGTACATACCGTAAGCGAGCATGCCTATCGTGAGGCCGTCGGGCTTGGCCACATTGTACACATGGTTTGCAGCGATCAGTCCGCCGGCCCCCGGCATGTTTTGAACAATCATTTCCGGATTTCCCGGAATATACTTGGGAACGTATCGAGCGAGCAGGCGAGACCAGCGATCATAAAAACCGCCGGACGTGAAACCGACGATGATCTTGATCGATTGGCCCTGGTAATACTCCTGGGCTTTAACGTCCGCGCTGGCCAGAAAAACCAAAACGGCAAACACAGAGAAAACTACGTTGGTAATTTTTTTCATTCTGCTCTCCGATCTCTCAAAGGTTCACGGAAGCCTAAAAATCTCCCGAAACAGTTTGACGGTCTCTCGAAAATTAACGTGCTTATCCGGCCGTTCCACAAACCATTTGTGGCCTTGGAACACAGCGTTTGACCGGGGTTCCATGTCCCGCCGGACTGGAATCTGTTGAATACCCACCAGAGCGCCCTGTCCCTCCTTGGACAGAATAAAATCAACAAAGAGCCGCGCGGCATTGGGATGGGGTGACTGAGCCGACAACATGACGGCGTCGATCTGCGCCACAGTGGGTTCGAGAGAAACCCAGTCGATGGGCGACTGCAGTTTCTTCTTGTATCCCTGAATCACCGGAGCGCGCGCGATCACCATTGAAACATTGCCGGTGTGCAGGGAATCCACCGCCGTAATGCTCGCGCGAGCCATGACTGGCTGCTGATCGGCAAGCCGTTTTAAGTAACCAAGCGCTTTGTCCTCACCCCACGCTGCCACGAGCCCCCGCAATAGCCCGTGAGCGGTGCTATCGATTGCGATTCGATTGCCTTTCCAGCGCGGCTCGAGCAGCTCGTCATATTTTTTGGGAATCTCATCTTCTTTCACTGAAGTTGTGTTGTAACCGAGCACGTAGGGATTAAGGTAGTAGCCGGACCAATAACCTTCGCTGTCGTTCAATGCGTCGCTGACGGCTTCCCGTTGAGGCGAATGATAGGAAACGATCAGGTTCGCTTCCAATAAGGGCTGCAACGAGCCACCACCACCCAGCAGGACATCCCACGTAGACATGCCGCTGCGCGCCTCGTTTTGAATTCTTTTGACCAGCGTATCGGCTTCGAGCGGGTGTAGCTCAAGCCCCAAGAACGGGTATTTTTGAGCGAAGTCGCGAACGATTTCAATACTCTGTGGTAAGTCCATGGTGGTGTAGAAAACCAACTTCTTTTCTTTCTTCGCGCCTTCAACCAACTCCATGTCCAGATCGGACCGAGGGCGCGCAAGCACCGGCTGGCAGAAAATCGCGGTCACCAGCAATGCGAGAAGCAATGTCTTCACAGGTTCACCGTCACAACTTGTTCATAGACCAACCCTGAGCTAGTTTTTCGGCTTGACCATTAAGAAGTCGAGCAGCTCTTTGGCCCTGGGAGTGATCGACAAGACCTGGTCCACATGCTTTTCGATCTCTTCCCCGGAGACATAAGTTACCTCTAACTTGGATTTCTCGGCTTCGGCTGTAAACTCTGGGTCCTTCATAGTGTCGGCGAAGGCTTTGCGCAGCAGTTGAAGCCGCTCTTTCGGCGTGCGCGGAGGAACGGTAAAGGGACGCTGAAACTCGTAACTCCCTACCCAAGTGCGATAAGCGGCAAGGTTGTCCTCGCCCTTGATGATTTCTGGAATAAGGGGGAGGTCTTTTACTTCCGGATCCTCCCATCGGCTATGGATAAGGAATGGGATCAGCTTCTCATCACCTTTCGCCTCTAGCATAGGCCTGGCCGTGGTCCGCACCGACTCCCACCCCCAACAGCCGCCGTCCACTTCCTTTCTGCGCATGGCCACAAGGATGGTACCGGTTCCTTCGTAGCCGCTGACCACTTTAAACTTTGTTCCTATGGTCCGGTTCAATATCTGAGGCAGGTCGTCGTAGGCCGTCCCGGGTCCAGGTGAACCCATCTTGATTTCTCGGTTGGCGGCGAGAATATCCTTTATTGATTTCAATCCGGTGTGCGCCATGATGCTGCAAGACTGTATAGCCTTGGTTGGAGCGCCGATCCATCCGAACTTGCGGGCGTCGAACCTCACGGCCTTATCGTCAAGAGCCTGACGCAGGACAAGAGGGCTATTCCAGATCCCCACAAACAGACCATCGGGTTTGGCGCTATTGTAAGTATAGTTTGCTGCAATCAGGCTTGCCGCACCGGTCATGTTTTCGACGATGATGGTGGGATTTCCTGGGATGTGCTTGCCCATGTGGCGACCCACAACCCTGGCAGCGAGATCAAAGCCTCCACCAGCCGCAAAACCTACGACAAAGCGGATGGTTTTGCCTTTATAAAAATCGTCTGCTTGTGCTTTTTGAGGATCCGTCGAGGGAAGAACCAACCCAGCCACGATCACTACTAGAAGCAACGACCTTAATTTCATTGCATCCTCCCTTTATCGATTCTGCTCCTTCTTCCGCGTCGAGTTACTCACGACCGGTAAGCGCGCGATGCAACTGTCGAACGTCATTTCCCCATGAGTTTCTGCATCCGTTCGATGACCTCCGGTGGTTGGGCCATTACTTCTTTTGCTAACTTTTCGAGCTCTTCTCCGGTGGAGGGTTCCACCTCGAGACCCCGCCGTTTGATGTCGGCTAAAAAGGCAGGATCAACCATCAACTTCATGAAGGCTTCACGTAAAGCTTTGAGACGTTCGGCGGGTATCCCCGGAGGCAAAAGATAGGGACGGCCGAGCTCTCCGGAAGCGAGCACCACGTTAGCTAAGCGGCGCCCCGTCTCCTCGGTCTTGAACTCATCCATCATCTCGTTGAGGGTCGGGACTTTCGGCAACCGCTCATCCCGTTTTCTTCCGGTTTGAATCAGCACATGTGCGAATCCCTTGGTCGACCAGGTTCGATAGGGCTCGCCGCTGAACCAAGCCGCGTGGGTAAACGCGCGACACTGAGCCTCGTTTTTTTCCACCGCCAGATCCATTTCGGGTCCGCCCGGATATCCTAGAATGATGTCAAATTTCGTCCCGATCGTTTCATTCAAGAGTTTTGGCATGTAATGGCCGATCGTGCCGGTTCCCGTGGCGGTGCATTTGGGTGGCTGCATAGCGCGGCGTACATCATGGATCGTCTTAAACGGTGTATCGGAGCGCATGTAAATGACATTATCTGAGCGGTCCACGCTGCCGATCCAATTGAATTTAGCGTAGTCAAACTGGACCTCTTTGCGTCCGGCGAGTTGATTGAAATAAATGGCCGGGATGATTGACGTGATGGTCAGACCGTCGGGCTTTGCCACGTTGTAGAGATGGTTTGCCGCGATTAAAGAGCCGGCCCCCGGCATATTTTGCACGATCATGTCTGGATTTCCGGGAATGTGCTTGCCCCAATGTTGGGCGATGAGGCGCGCATGAGCATCATACTGGCTTCCGGCGGTGGTCCCGGCGATGAGCGTAATCGTCTTGCCCTGGTAAAAAAGCGTCTGGGCGTGAAGCCCGGAGTTCCATGCCAGTAAAAGGAAACAGCCAAAGAAAACTTTCTTCATAGCACTCTCCTTCCCCGAGCTTGTGACACCGTCGAATCACCCTTCGAGAGCAGGGCAAACTCAGGACGTTTTTCAACACACCGTCAATTCTGGAGAAATGTCTTCATCCGCTGTATGACCTCTGCCGGCTGAACCAGCTCCTTTACCAAGCCTTCCATCTCGTCCCCACTGATAGGATTTGGTTCTAGCCCTTTCTTCTGGGCCTCTGCCAAGACATCGGGATCTTTCATCATCTTCATAAAGCCCTCGCGAAGAACTTTGACTCGGTCCGCGGGAATTCCAGGAGGTCCAAACAACGAGCGACCCAGATCGTCAGGAGCGAGAAGCACTTTAGCCAGCCCCTTTGTTGCTTCAACTGTCTTGTGCTTGTCCATAAGCTCCCAGATGGTTGGTACATCGGATAGCCTTGGATCGCGCTTTTTCCCGCCCTGAGCGAGCACGCTTACGAATCCTGTCTTGGCCCAGGTGCGGCCCGGCTCAGCGCCGAAATAGTTCTGCACGGTGCCGCCCCAGCAGTGCATCTCCCCTTTCTCGATGGCCAGGTTAACGTCGGCCGCGCCCGGGTAACCCGGCACAACGTTGAGCTTAAATCCAAAGGTGTCGGCGAGAAGCTTGGGCCAATAATAACTGGCAGTGCCGGCCCCCGTAGCGCCGCACTTGGGAGGCTCTGCCGCCTTTCGCAGGTCCTCGATGGCCTTGTAGCCGGTGTCTGCGCGAATATAAAAGATTCGGGCGGTGCTCTCCGGCGAGCCAACGTGGGAAAACTTGAGCCAGTCGTGCTGAACTTCTTTTCGTCCGGTAAGCTGTTCGATGGAAATCGTGGGACTGACAAAGCCGATGGTCAAACCGTCTGGCTTGGCGACGCTGTAGACATGATTGGCCGCGACCATGGAGCCTCCGCCGGTCATATTCTGCACCACGAAGGTGGGGTTTCCTGGAGTGTATTTGCCCCAATGAGGAGCCATAAGGCGGGCCCAAACATCATAAGCACCGCCAGGGGAGAATCCCACGACGATTCTTACGGTTTTACCCTCGTAGAAAGGCGTCTGAGCTGAGAGGTTCGAAGTCCATAGCAGGCAAGCCACGAGTGCCGAAAAAATGGTTTTCATAGCACCTCCTGCATAATCTTCGATTCTACTGAAAAACCCTCGTTCACCCTTCGACCATGCTCAGGGCGAACGGGAATTGTCTTAATGTTGATGATTTTCCGTTCATGCTGAGCACCGTCGAAGCATCCAAGGAGTTTTTCAGCAGAATCCATAGAGAGATGACACCCCTTCGGATAGGTTTGGGTGGCGAAATAACTATCCAGACAGGTTCAACCACGACAACAACGTTCCCTCAGGGAAAGGCAGGTGGAGGAAGTAATCGAACAAGCCGTAAAAAACCGCCCCCGCCGTGAGACTCAATGAGATGGATATTGGCCATTTCTCGCCGCCCGCGAAGCGAAAGTAGAGAAAGCTTGCAACCGGCACGGCGATGACAAAGCCCAAAAGCCAGATGGCGAGAAAAAAACCTAAAATCCAACTGACGATGGAGATTGCACGAGTCCGTATAACGGCCGGATTGATGGAAGATGTAGTTTCGCCGGGATTTGCCGTTTCCTTCGCGCGGCGCAGGGTGTTGAAGAGTTCCTGGCCAAAAGCCGCCAGGGCCAACGCTAGACACGGAAAGCCGAGAACCATCGGAAAGAGAGCGGCGCGTTCTTCCATCGGGCGGATTTCGACAAAGGTCTCGCGCAACACGTAGAAAAACAGTACCACGAAGAAAAGCGCAAAGATCGGTCGATAAACCGGGCTGCTGAGCATCGTGATCTGGGGTTCTTGCGCTGCTTCCGCAACCGCCAGCAGCGGCGCTTGCCGCTTCTCACGAAGGATTTGCCGGACGGAGTAGACAATCGCCCCGACAATGATCACGGCAATAATGAGAACTCCGGGATGCAGGAGCCAGCTGGCTCCGTAAGCCCTGGTGGAAATCCAGAAGTTTCTTTCCGTGATGGTTCCCAAAACCAAACCCACGAGCAGCGGAGGCCGTTGCCAATCGAACTGGACCATGAGCCAACCGAGGGCGCCGAAAATCAGCATCATAACCATGTCGCCGAAGCTGTTTTTTACGGTGAATCCACCAAGATAAATCAGCAGGAGCAGGAAGGGGATAAGCAAGGCTCCCCTTATGTTAGTGATTTTTGCGAGCTGTTTGAGAAAAAGAAAACAGACTGCGACGGTAATGATGTTGGCGACGATAATGATCCATACGAATGAGAAAGTGAGAGTAAGGTGCTTCGCCGGATTCAGCATGTCTGGGCCCGGCACGATTCCTTGGATCAGAAACGCGCCGAACAAGATCGCTGTGGAGACACTGCTCGGAATGCCGAAGGCAACCGTGGTAATCAGATCCCCTCCGCGGGTGGAGTTATTGGCCGCTCCGGGACCAAGCACTCCTTCCACAGCACCTTTGCCGAAACGCTCTTTGTTGGGGGAACTCTGAACCGCATAGGCGTATGCCACCCACTGGGC
>Ga0209874_1000677_pt1 | contig 10126 bp, 7 predicted proteins | sample GWRWN1_20_30_FD_187216 | JGI IMG/M metagenome (GOLD analysis project Ga0209874, IMG submission 187216) | Riverbed sediment microbial communities from areas with no vegetation in Columbia River, Washington, USA - GW-RW N1_20_30 (SPAdes)... | ecosystem: Environmental > Aquatic > Freshwater > River... | reverse complement strand
TGACCATCTGATGAAATTGGTCCACGCTCATCCCCTCGGTCCGGGCCAGGTAGGAGACCAGTCCAGGATCGAGGTCTCCGGACCTGGTACTCATCGGCAGACCGGCCGTCGGCGTAAAGCCCATCGTCGTATCGACGCTCTTCCCGCTGCGGATCGCCGCCATGCTGGCTCCGTTCCCCAAATGCGCGAGAATGACCCTCCCGTTGGCCTCGTCGCTCCCCACGATCCGCGCCAGCTCTTTCAGGAGGAACGCATAGGACAAGCCATGAAACCCGTACCGCTGGATGCCCACCTCCGCGTAGCGCCGCGGAATCGGCAGCAGGCGGGCGACCCTCGGCATGTCGCGATGAAACGCGGTGTCGAAGCAAGCGACCTGCGCCAGATCCGGATACCGCCTGGTGAACGCTTCGATCAACCCGATCTCAGCCGGCAAGTGCTCCGGATCATTCGGGCTGAGTCGGCGTAATTCCGCCAGCACGTCCCCGGTCACCTGCTGCGGCTGGGTGTAGCGCAGGCCTCCGTGCACCACGCGATGGCCCACACCGAGGATCTTCGCGACAAGCACCTCCCGCTCCAGCCAGTCCATCAGCGGACCGATACAGGCCGCATGGTCAGAGGTCTCGATGGCTCGGTGTTCCGTCTGTCCGCTCGCCGCATCGGTGACGGTCATGCGGCTGTCTGGGAGACCGATCCGCTCGATCTTGCCAGACAAGACACGAACAAGCGGACGCCCGACACGGAACAGCGCGAACTTGATGCTGGAGGATCCCCCGTTGATCGTCAACGCGAAGGAACCCGAGCCGGGAACGGCGTGGGCAGCCGGCGCGCTCATCGTGTCAGAGGCGGGCGGGCGAGTCACAGACTTCAAGGGCGGGTTGTGTTCCATGTACAGCCAGGAGATCGTGGCGAGTAACGGTTTCATCCACGACGCGATGCTGGCTGTCCTGAGCGGACGCTGACAGCGACGCGCTCTGCCCGCGAGAGGCTGCCGAATGCGTCCCGACAACGCTTGTCGAAAGTTGCGCGTCTGCCTTTGGCTTAGCCAGTCTTGTCTGAAACCGGCGTCGGCGCTGCAGGGGCTTGCTCCACCGACTTCCCGTCCGGTGACCATCCGCCTCCGAGGGCTTTGTAGAGTTGGACGATCGACACCAGATGGAGGCGACGGGTGGCGGCGAGTGATAATTCCGCGTCGAAGAGATTCCGCTGCGCAATGAGGACATCCAGATAATTCGCGAGTCCGCCTTTGTATCGTAGACTGGCGAGACGCAAGGCTGACCGTAGAGCATTCACTTGCCTCTCCTGTGCGGTGGCTTGCTCACGGGCCGTGCTGACCCCCACCAAAGCATCTTCAACCTCCCTGAACGCGACGAGGATGGTCTGCTCGTATTGGGCAACGGCCTGTCGAGCTTGCGCTTCAGCGGCTTCCTGTTGGAATCCCAAAATCTGCGCATTGAGCAATGGTCCGGTCAAGGTTGGGCCTGCAGCGCCGAATATGGTCTCGGGGGCCACAAATCTGGTCAAGGTTGGACTGGCTATACCCAGCGTGCCGGTAATGCTGAGCTTGGGAAACCGGTCCGCCTTGGCCATACCGATCCTGGCGGTCGCTGCCGCCAGGCCTTGCTCCGCCTGGACCACATCGGGACGGCGCTGGAGCAGTTCGGAGGGAAGGCCGGCCGGCACCACAGGTGGCATCACCTGTTCGGTGAGCGATCGCCCCCTGGAGACTTGGCCGGGATTCCTCCCTAGCAGGACGCTGAGCTCGTTCTCTTTCTGAACCACTTGACGCTTCAGCTCCGCGATGCGAGCCGCCGCATTCTCCCGCTCGGCCTCGAACTGGTCGACATCGAGCCGATTGATGACTCCCTGCCGCAGGCGTGCGTTGCCGATTCTCACCGATTCCTCCCAGGCTTGAAAGGTGCGCGTGGCGATCTCCAACTGCATGTCGAACTGCCGAAGATCGAAATAGGCCTGGGCCACCCCGCCCACGAGTTGCAGGATCAAGGCTCGTCGGCTCTCTTCCCGAGCCAATAAATCACCGAGGGCCGCCTCATTGGAGCGGCGGATTCGTCCCCAGATATCAAGTTCCCAGTTGAGATTGCCCTGGAGGTAGTAATTGAACGGGTTGGGGAACCCGGGGAAGGCAATATTCTTCGTATTGCCGAAGGATGGCGAATAGATCGTCGCGTTCATCTGAGGGGCAAAGTCGGTTTTGGCGACGAGCATTCGCGCCGCGAATTCGTCAACTGTCGCGACAGTCCGCTTGAGATCCTTGTTCTCTTCCAGCGCAATACGGATCAGCTTTTGGAGTTCCTCGTCCTTATAAAGTTCCCACCAAGGCACATTGGCGAGGGATTGTAAGTCTTTCTCTTCCCCGGCCATGCGATATGAGTCGGAAGTTGGGATGTCAGGGCGAGAGTAATCCGGTCCCATCGCACAGGAGGTCAGCAGCATCAAGAGCACGAGCAGGGCTACACTACGCATCATGGTCCTCCTTCCATCTGTGAGGGGGTAGGTGTGTCACCCACTCCTCCCTTTTCTCGACCTCCCATACGCGTCGAAAGCTTCCGCACCAGCACGAAAAAGAGCGGGACAAAAAAGATGGCCAGGAAGGTGGCGGCGAGCATGCCACCGAACACGCCGGTCCCGATGGATTGCCGACTGGCAGCCCCAGCGCCTGTCGCGACGACCAGTGGCACAACACCCAGGATAAAGGCCATCGAGGTCATGATGATCGGGCGGAAACGAAGCCTGGCGGCTTCGATTGCCGCCTGCTCCGGTGACATCCCGGTCTCGTGGCGATGGTTGGCAAACTCCACGATCAGGATCGCGTTCTTCGCCGCGAGACCGATCAGCGTGACCAGCCCGATCTGGAAATAGATGTCGTTGTTCATGCCGCGAAGCCACACGGCGGACAGGGCTCCGAAGACGCCGAAGGGCACGGCGAGGATCACGGCAAACGGGACCGACCAGCTCTCGTACTGGGCGGCCAGCACGAGAAACACCATCAGCAGGCCAAACGCGAACGCAAAGACCGACTGTCGCCCGACCAGGCGTTCCTGGTAGGAAATCCCGCTCCAGTCGATCCCATAGCCCTGCGGGATCAGCACCTCCCGGCCCACCCGCTCCAGCGCATCGAGCACTTGCCCCGAACTAAAGCCCGGCGCCCCTGCCCCCAACACTAAGGCCGTGTTGAATCCGTTGAAGTGTGTCACCGGGTCCGGCCCGCTGGTGAATTCCGTCCTGACCACTGTGTCGAGCGGGATCATGGACGGTCCCTGTCCGTTCACGGCGCGCACGTAAATCTTGGAGATATCCTCGGGTTTGGATCGATACTGCATCTCGGCCTCCGTCTGTACTCGATAGACGCGGCCAAATTTGAGAAAGTCATTGATGTAGAGGTTGCCGAAAAAAGCCTGCAGGGTGTCAAAGACCTCGGAAATGGGGACCCCCAAGGCTTTCGCACGCTCACGGTTCACGTGGGCATAGAGTCGGGGAGAGGCTACGCGGAAGCTGGTGCCGATCGCGCCGATGGCCGGGTTCTGCCTGGCCTTGGCGAGGAACGCTTGGGCGACCGTCTCGAACTTCTTGAAGTCTCCTCCAGTGGGGTCCTGCAGTTGCAACGTAAAGCCCCCGGTTGCGCCAAGCCCCCTGATGGACGGCGCATTGAAGGCCAGGATGAGCGCTTCGGGGATCTTCGCAAATTCTCCGTAGGCTCCACCGATGAGCGCTTTCACATGTTGGTGCGGTCCCTTCCGTTTATCCCAGTGATGCAAGGGCAAGAACATCGTCGCGGCATTCGGCCCCCGCGTGTTGAACACGAAGTTGAGTCCGGACATGGCATCCGTCGAATGGATCTCCGGCACCGAAAGAAAGTAGCTCTCGATTTTGCTCAGCACGACGTCCGTCCGTTGCTTGGACGCTCCGTCAGGAAGCTGGATCATGGCAATGAAATAGCCCTGGTCTTCATCCGGCAAGAAGCTCGATGGGATCGCTCTTAACAGACCCAGCACGATGAACAGAAGAACCGCGAACACCGCTAAGGCCAGCCCTGACCGTTTGAGGACGACCCCCACGGTCGTCGCATAGCGGGTCTGTGTCCAATCGAAGGCCTTATTGAAGAGCGCAAAAAAGCCTTTGCGCGGACCCTCATCCCCCGGCTTCAGGACCAGGGCACAGAGGGCCGGGCTGAGCGTGAGGGCAACCAGCCCGGAGATGACCACGGACATGGCAATCGTGATCGCAAATTGCTTATAGAGCTGGCCCGTAATCCCGCCGAGGAAGCCGACCGGGACGAACACGGCGCAGAGGACGAGTACGATAGCAACGATGGGCCCGGTCACTTCTGCCATGGCCCTTTTGGCGGCTTCCTTGGACGAACAACATTCTTCCTTCATGTGGCGCTCGACGTTCTCGACCACAATGATCGCGTCATCCACCACGATCCCGATGGCCAGGACCATGCCGAAGAGGGTCAGGGTGTTGATGGAAAACCCGAGGGCCTGCATGCCGGCAAAGGTGCCGATGAGGGACACGGGAACCGCCACGGCTGGAATCAAGGTGGTACGCCAGCTCTGGAGAAAGAGATAGACGACCAGGATGACTAGAACCATTGCGATCCCTAAGGTCTTGACGACCTCCTCAATCGACACCTCGATGAATTTGGTCGTGTCATAGGGAATGTCCCACGACACCCCCGGTGGGAAACTCTTGGCCACCTCCTCCATCTCCTTGCGAACCCGTCTCACCGTGTCCAGGGCATTGGCCCCCGGTGAGAGGAAGGTGAGGAGAAACACGTTAGGCTTCCCGTTCCACCGTCCTTCGAGGGTGTAGGATTGGGCCCCCAGTTCGACCTTGGCCACGTCCTTCAGCCGAACCATAGAGCCGTTCGGAAGGGCCCTCACGATCATCTCCTCGAAGTCCGTCATTTCCGTGAAGCGGCCTTGCGTGATCACCGGAATCGTCAGTTCTGTTCCTTTGGGGGCTGGCTCCCGCCCGACCGTCCCGGCCGGAAAGTCTCGATTCTGCTCGCGGACGACGTTCGCAATGTCGGTCGGCGTGAGACTGAGTTGCGCCATTCGAATTGGGTCCAGGACGATCCGCATGCTGTAATTCTGCGCGCCGAACACGTAAGCGTCCCCCATGCCGCGGAGCCGCTTGAGATTATCCACCACGCGGAGAATGGCATAGTTAGAGAGAAAGACGGTGTCGTGTCGAGGATCGCTGGAACTCAGGGCGATGACCGCGACAAGGTCCGGCGATACTTTTTTCACGCTGATGCCCTGACGCACCACCTCCGGCGGAAGCTGCGGTTCTGCCAGCTTTTCGCGGTTCTGGGTCTGAACCTGCGCGATATCCACGTCCGTTCCGATCTCGAACGTAAGCTGGATGGTCATGTGGCCATCGTTGGTGCTCGTGGAAGAGTAATAGAGCAGGTTATCGATGCCTGGCAGCTGCACTTCGATCGTACGCGCCACCGAATCCGCTATCACCTCCGCGCTCGCGCCGGGATAGTCGGCCTCGATTTGCACTACAGGCGGCGTAATGTCGGGAAACTGAGCAATGGGGAGGGCCCCAAAGGACACCAGGCCTACCACCACAATGATGATGGAGAGGACCGACGCAAAGATGGGGCGATCGATGAAAAAGGCCGGACTCACTTCTTCTGCTCCGTCTTAGTGTCCGTTGTCTGGTTCACAGGAGCCGACTCGGCGACCGTATACGGGACCGGTTTGACCGGGACCCCCGGTATGATTCGTTGGAAGCCGTCCACCACCACCTGTTCGCCGGCGCGCAACCCTTCCTCGATGAGCCACTGGTTGCCCTGCCAACTGGTGGCCTGGACAGGGCGGATCTCCACCTTGTCGTCGGTCCCGACCACATACAGAACAGGGCCCTTCGGTCCCTGTTGCACCGCTCGTTGAGGAGCCAGGATCGCCTCGGTTTTCACCGTGCCTTTGAAGCGGACCGTCACGAATTGCCCCGGAACCAGAACCCGTTCGGGATTCGGGAACGTAACCCGCGCCGGCCTCGATCCCGTCTCGGTACGCATGCCCACATCGAGTAAATCCAGAACCCCCTCGTGCGGATAGGTCGTGCCGTCCAGGAAGGTGATGACGCCTCGTAGCTGATAGACACCTGGATGTTGGATTCTCTTTGTCTCGATATCATGGCGCCGTTTCAGCAGGAAGCTTTCCGGGGCGCTCACAGTCACATACATGGGGTCCACCTGATGGACGATCGTGAGCAGGTCACTCTGGGCCGCAACCAACCGTCCTTCATAGACCCGGGTCCGCTCAATCATCCCGTTGATGGGAGCGGTGATGACGGTGTTATCGAAGTCGAATTTCGCCTTGACCAGATCCCCCTTCGCTGCCTCCAGCGTCGCCTTCGCCGCCAGTTCTCCCGCGACCGCATCATCGACATCTTTCTGGCTCACGGCCTGTTCCTCTAGGAGCGGCTTGACGCGAGCAAGATCTTGCTTGGCCTGCACCAGCCGCGCCTCTGCCTGGGCCACTTTCGCTTTCGCGCTGAGTAAAGCCGCCTGGAACGGGACGGGATCGATCTGATAGAGACGGTCACCCTTCTTGACGTCGCGGCCCTCCTGGAAGGACCGCTCTTTGATGATCCCCGTCACCTGTGACCGGATCTCAACTGGGCGTGAGGACTCGGTTTGACCGATAAATTCCGGCTCGTCGGGCACAGTCTGTGTCGTGACGGTGATGACCTGGACTTCCGGGATTGGGCGAGCGGGGGTGGAAGCCGCCTCTTGTTTGCAGCCCGGTAGCCCGGTCAGCGCCGCACAGGCGAGAAGGCTAGCCGCGAGTCTTGGTCTTGAGGTGTGAGTAAGCATCTTGATTCCTTCAGGGAGAATGCCTGTCTCCCGCCGAAACGTGGCAGACGCGGCCAATGGATCGTGGGTCATTTCTGCCCGAAGCGTGGCATATTCCCCGTTCCTATTGCAATATGCTGGGTTAGGCCGCTCGGAACGCCGAGGCAAACTCTTTGGCGAAGTGCTCAATGCCCGTCGTACCGAGATGATCCTGCGTCATGGGTTGGGTCGGTCGAATCAAGCCCTCATTGAAGCTTCGATCCAGTTCGATCAGCAGCCGCGCATAGTCTGGCGACAGACCGGCTCCCACCATCGCCTCTTCGGCAACCTCGTAAGCGAACTGCACGTACTTCAATTCCGGCTTCCCGATCGCCCTCCCCAGAATGGTCGTGGCCTCCTGCATCGTGAACGGCCTGGGACCGAAGAACTCAAAAGCCGCATGCCCCTGGAACTGGAGGTCGAGCAGAAACGCTGCCGCCTTCGCGCCAATGTCTCTCGTAGCCACCATCGGAATCGGAAGATCCCTCCTCAGCGGTGAGCCATTGATGCCCAAGGATTGGATGGGGGGAATGGACATGAGCAGGTTTTCCAGAAAATAGGTAGGACGTATATGGACCGCATGAAGATTTGATAGGGTATTGATGCGAGTCTCTTGGTGATGCAACCCAAGGACTGGTCCAGTCTTCTCCTTGAGATGCGCGCCGATGCTGCTCAGATTCACGACATATTGGACCCTCGTGGCCTGGAGCCCCCTTACAATGGCGGATCCGACCCGATCCTGGAAGGCCAGGTGGTCCGGGGCATGGTGATCCGGCGGGATCATGGCAAAGACACCGTCCGCTCCCTTGAACGCGTTTGTCAGCATCTCCGCATCGTCGAAAGCACCCGCGTAGGGGATGGCCCCCTGACCGACAAGTCCCTTCAGGCGGTCTGCGTCACGCCCGATCACATGAACCCGACTCCCGGTGTCTAAGAGACGTTCGGCGACGACCTTCCCGATATGGCCGCTCGCGCCCATGACTGCATAGGTGCGCGTTCCGTTTGCCACGGGATCGCCCTCCCTTCTCACCTGCTCTCGGCGAGAACGAGATCCATCACCAGCAGCACCGTCAACAGAAGCGGGACAATGACGGTCATGTATAAGACCAACCAGGACATGAGTGCCTTACCTCCCTTTGCTTTTGTCTTTCCGACTTGAACGAGCAGACGACCATGAGGAGCCCGCTTTCGAAATCTCGTCCACAATGCATCTGGTCAGACAGCCGACTGCCTCAAGCTTCGCGCCTTGCTGCCACATCTTCGTCAAGAGCGCCTTCCCTTGCGGATCAACAAACGTCACCCCGGACAAATCCACCACCAAATGGTTCTGCTGCGAACTTGCGGCTTCGCGCCAGCAGCGATCCAGTTCCTCCACCCAGGGCCCGGCCAGTCGGCCTTCGAGTGTAAGTCTCGCGGCTCCCGCCTCTGGATGGATCGTGATTTTCAGCATTTCCGTTTCTCCTTCACCGTTCTGTTATGGCAAAGGCCGTTCCATTCGAACGACGGATCGATGGTGGTCTAAGGCTATGAAAATCCAAGCCTGTTCAGCATGACCGCACGAGGCGTTATAAGCGTGCCGATCGTACGACGCCGAGATTTCGGCAGATGCCGAATCCTCGGCGGAAGCAGGAGCTCTGTCGCTAGGCGGTCGGAGTGGATCCCCACGGCTTCACAGCCGTGGCTTCCTGCGGAGGCGGGTGAACCTGGTGGCCTTGTACAAGGCACTGGGGGGAGGGTGGAGCTGAGCTCGTCAGTTTCCAGGCGGCATTGCGCTCACTTCTCTTCATAACCAATTTCGTTGTTGATCTTCTCAAGCGCCGCCGAAATGCCTGCGACCAGATCCGCTCCATAATTCCTCGCGAGCTGAGCTTGGTACCTGGCCAGTCGCTCTCTCCTCTTTTCCGGATTTCTGAATGATTCTCGATGTCGCTTGGCTAAGCTCTTCAACTCTTCGTCCGAAAATGGCAGTCCCTTCAAGTCGAGCCGCTCGGCCAGTCGCGCGAGGGAATCGTTCACCACGCGTTCCTCGTAAATCTTACGTGCTTCGGCCTTCCGGCTCATGCGTGATAACGCTGCCTAACGGATGGCCGCTAAGCTGCGGCCGCCCGCAATTCCCGCTCAGCCGCGGCGGGCGAATGTCCCCAGCGAATCACCCCCGCACCTGCCGCCAGCCGACGGCTGCAGCGGGTGGTTAGGCGGCGTGGTCACGCTGTTCTCTTCCAACATAGAAACCGCCTGTCTGACGTAGAGGACATCGCCTCGATGAAGGCGTGATTGTCGAACCCCGGTAACGTCTGAAGTCGCTCGAGCAACTGGCTGTCGCCAGTGGCACCCTGTGGAACGGCGCAACCACCGTCAGTCCCGTGCAGAACCCAAAATACATCAGGGGCAAATGGTCCATCACCGGTCGTGACGACCTCAACCTTCTGTAGGTCAGCCCAGCCAACTCGCTCGACCTTGCCGTCTGGTCGCTCACAAACAACCTCTGAATCAGACAAGCGCACAACGAATCGACTCTCTGGCTCCAAGGGTGCGCGTGGCTCCGAAGCATACCGCTCAGGGTGAAGCGCACGGTTCATACTATCCCGGGCCTGGAGGTATGCCCACGCCTCGTTGAGGCCCGGACTGAGGCCCGAGAAACCGATGGTCAGCGCGGGGAAGCCCAGCGCTTCATTCAGGGCTGCCAGCCACCGACTCCACCGCGGAAGCCGGGATGAATACCTTTCAGGATCGGCCACCTCGACACAAAGGAACTTAGCCGAGTGCACCGAGCCGATGGACAGCGACCGAATATCCTCCCACCGAATCACGCCAATCTTCTGCCGACGGTCCTCGATCCCTTCATCGTTGATGACGACCTGCGGGGCAGCTCGGAAGAACATGACCGGGAGCGCGATGAACCCCAGCCCGAAGAAACCGACCCCCATCCAGCCGACCACTCGCGGAGTCAGGCCAGGCAGCGTCGTGCAGAAGTAAGACACGCTGACCATGGCGCAGGTCAGACCGAGCAGGCCGAGCAACTTCACCTTCGATGTGTAGCACTCCATGCGCGGTCGTTTCGGATGCTCACAGGCGACATCGTCTTCTGTCATCAATAACCGGTACTCGCAGGCAACGTGGGGCTTGGAGAACCAGGGTTCAAAGACGGCGACCAAGAGGCATAGACCAAAGAACCCCGCGACGAACCAGCCGGTTGAATCGCCATCGACAATCATCCAGATGCCGCCAGCAGCGAAGAGGGCCGACACGAGGAGCGTG
>Ga0209874_1000676_pt1 | contig 10128 bp, 10 predicted proteins | sample GWRWN1_20_30_FD_187216 | JGI IMG/M metagenome (GOLD analysis project Ga0209874, IMG submission 187216) | Riverbed sediment microbial communities from areas with no vegetation in Columbia River, Washington, USA - GW-RW N1_20_30 (SPAdes)... | ecosystem: Environmental > Aquatic > Freshwater > River... | reverse complement strand
CGATCGGCTGAGGAGCCTCCGCAGATGGCGGTGATGCCGGTTCGCTCTGCGGGGCCTCCGCAGATGGCGGCGAGGCCGGGTTCGGCTGCGCCTCCGAAGTGTCGCCCGGGATCGGGGCTGCCGGATCCGACGGCTCGGAGGGCTCAGACGGCATAACCTCGGAAGGCTGCGCCGGTTGCTCCAGAGCAGGCGGGGCCTGCGTGTCGTCGGCCGGAAGCTGAGGCTCGGCCAGTGCCGGCGAAAGACCCAGCACGAGGCCGAGGGCGGTGCATGAAAGAAGTCGATTCATCGTTTGGCTCCGTGTGTTGTTCATCGGGGGTTGGGGTATCGCTTCGCGATCAGGCCGCGATGTCACGGCGCGTGACCGGCTGTTTGAACAACGTCTCGGAGACTCGATCGTTCCCGCTTTTTTGCTTTCGGCGCGACTCTCCGGCGGCTGACGAATCGCTCCCTTGTGCAACGTAGAATTGGCCGCCCGGCGTCAAGTTAAGCCATTGGGAACATGGCGGAAATCAGATACCCTTTGCACCCTTTGCGCGGTTGCGAACAAGGCGCCAAATCAGCTATAGAGAAGCGTCTTTACGGCCATCGTTTTCGGTCTTGCGCGTGACAGGCTTTCGCCGTTCCGCCGCCGGCAGCGTGGGCTTCGCTCACCTCTTTAGAACAGGCTTCCTCCTTCCTTGGCTGACAACGACAAGACAGAGGTCGAGGGCCCGGTCCCCTCTGACATCAGGCCCATCTCGCTCATCGACGAGATGAAGCGGTCCTATCTCGATTACGCCATGAGCGTGATCGTGTCGCGCGCGCTTCCCGACGTGCGCGACGGGTTGAAGCCCGTGCATCGCCGCATCCTCTATTCGATGCACGAGAACAATTACACGCCGGACCGCGCCTACAACAAATCGGCGCGCGTCACCGGCGACACCATGGGTAAGTACCACCCCCACGGCAATCAGGCGATCTACGACGCGCTGGTCCGCCTGGCGCAGGAATTCTCGATGCGCCTTCCCCTCATCGACGGGCAGGGAAATTTCGGCTCCGTCGACGGCGATCCGCCCGCGGCCGAGCGCTACACCGAGGTCAGGCTGGCGCGCCCCGCCATGACGCTGCTCGACGATCTCGAGAACGACACGGTCGGTTTCCAGCCGAACTACGACGGCCGCGAGCGCGAGCCGGTCGTGCTGCCGGCGAAATTTCCCAATCTTCTGGTCAACGGCGCCGGCGGCATCGCCGTCGGCATGGCCACCAACATCCCGCCGCACAATCTCGGCGAGGTGACCGATGCCTGCATTGCCTATCTCGACAATCCTGCTATCGGCATCGACGAGCTAGTGGAGATTGTCCCCGGTCCCGACTTTCCCACCGGCGGGCTCATTCTCGGCCGCACCGGCATTCGCGCCGCCTATCACAAGGGACGCGGCTCCGTTCTCATGCGCGGCCGCGTCACCACCGAGACCATCCGCAAGGAGCGCGAGGCGCTCATCATCACCGAGATCCCTTATCAGGTGAACAAGGCGGCGATGGTGGAGAAGATCGCCGAGCTCGTGCGCGAGAAGAAGATCGAGGGCATTTCCGACATTCGCGACGAGTCCGACCGCCAGGGCATGCGGGTGGTCATCGAGCTGAAGCGCGACGCCATGGCCGATGTGGTGCTGAACCAGCTTTACCGCTTCTCGCCGCTGCAAAGCACTTTCGGTTGCAACATGGTGGCGCTGATCGGCGGCAAGCCCGAGCAGCTCAACCTCAAGGACATGGTCCGCGCCTTCACCGAGTTCCGCGAGGAGGTGGTTGGCCGCCGCGTCAAGTTCCTCCTGCGCAAGGCCCGCGACCGCGCTCATGTCCTGGTCGGCTTGGCCATCGCCGTGGCCAATATCGATGAGGTCATCGCGGTAATCCGCAAGGCGCCGGATCCGGCCACGGCGCGCGAGCAATTGATGACGCGCGAATGGCCGGCAAGAGACGTGGTCGCGCTGGTCGAACTGATCGCCGATCCCCGCCACAAGGTTTCCGCCAAAGGCACCTACCGCCTGTCGGAGGACCAGGCCCGCGCCATCCTCGATCTCCGCCTGCAGCGGCTCACCGCGCTCGGACGCGACGAGGTCGGCGACGAGCTGAAGACGCTCGGCGAGCAGATCGGCGACTATCTCGACATCTTGCGCTCGCGCGCCCGCATCGTATCGATCGTCAAAGACGAGCTAACAGCAATAAAGACCGAGTTCGGCACCCCGCGCCGCACCGAGATCCTCGAGATGGAAGGCGAGGTCGAGGACGAGGACCTGATCCAGCGCGAGGACATGGTCGTCACCGTCTCCCACAAGGGCTACATCAAGCGCGTGCCGCTGTCCGCCTATCGCGCGCAGCGCCGTGGCGGCAAGGGCCGCGCCGGCATGGCGACGCGCGACGAAGATTTCGTCACCCGCATCTTCATCGCCAACACCCACACGCCGGTCCTGTTCTTCTCCACGCGCGGCATGGCCTACAAGATGACCGTGTGGCGGCTGCCGCTCGCGGCGCCGCAGGCGCGCGGCAAGGCGCTGGTCAATCTCCTGCCGCTCGGCAAGGACGAGACCATCACCACCATCCTGCCGCTGCCCGAGGACGAGGCCACCTGGGCGAAGCTCGACGTGATGTTCGCTACGAATTACGGCAGCGTCCGGCGCAACAAGCTCTCAGACTTCATCGAGGTGCGCCAGAACGGCAAGATCGCCATGAAGCTCGACCCCGGCGACCGCATCGTCGGCGTGGATGTCTGCAACGAGCAGCAGGACGTGCTGCTCACCTCGGCGGAAGGCCAGGCGATCCGCTTCCCCGTTGTCGATGTGCGCGTGTTCAAGGGCCGCGAGTCGCCCGGCGTGCGCGGCCTCAAGCTCGCTCGCGGCGACCAGGTCATCTCCATGGCGATCCTCAACCATATCGAGGCGTCCCCTGCCGAGCGCGCCGCTTATGTCCGCCAGGCCAACGTCATTCGCCGCGGGGGCGTCGATGTGGAGGAGATGGAAGCCGAGAGCAACGGCCAGGAGACGGTGGTGTTGAGCCCCGAGCGTTACGCCGAGCTCAGCGCGCACGAGGAATTCGTGCTGACGGTCTCGGAGAACGGCTACGGCAAGCGCACGAGCGCCTACGAGTACCGCATCTCGGGCCGCGGCGGGAAAGGCATCATCGCCATGATCGTCAACCAGCGGAACGGCAAGCTGATCGCTTCCTTCCCCGTCGAGGAGACCGACCAGATCATGCTCGTCACCGATGGCGGTCAGCTGATCCGCGTGCCGGTCCAGGACATCAGCCTGATGGGGCGCTCGACCCAAGGGGTGATCGTGTTCTCGACCGCGGAGGGCGAGCGCGTGGTCTCGGTCGAGCACATTCCCGACGAGAATGGCGGCGATGAAGCCGACGGCGGAGAGGGTGTGGAGCCGTGAGCGCGCGTATCGGACTTTATCCCGGAAGCTTCGATCCCGTGACCTACGGCCATGTCGACATCGTGCGCCGGGCGGCCCATCTCGTCGACAAATTGGTGATCGCCATCGGCACCCATCACGACAAGCATCCTTTGTTCACCGCCGCGGAGCGCGTGAAGCTGACCTCAGAGGTGCTGAACCCCGTGGCGAAGGAGATCGGCCTCAAGCTCGAAGTGACCACTTACGATAATTTGACCGTCGATGCGGCAAAGGACGCGAAGGCCACGGTCGTCATCAGGGGCTTACGCGACGCAGGCGACTTCGACTACGAGATGCAGATGGCCGGGATGAACCAGGCCCTTGCGCCGGAGATCGAGACGGTGTTTCTGGCCTCCTCGCCGGGAGCGCGGCATATCGCGGCAAGTCTCGTTCGCCAGATTGCCGCCATGGGCGGCGATGTTTCGTCCTTCGTCCCGCCGGTCGTGACCGCCGCGCTCAAGAAGAAGTTTGCCGGCTAGGGTCTGGACCCTAGTCCGGTTCCCGAAAATTCCCCAAGGAGGTGTCATGAGATTTCAGGCAAGCATCGTGTTCGCCGCGGCCCTCGCGCTCGGTAGTCTCGCTGCCCACAACCCCGTCCGCGCCGGCGATTTGTCGGATCCCGCAAGCCTGAACGAGAAGGCGCCCGCCGTCTACAAGGCCAAATTCGACACCAGCAAGGGCACCTTCGTGATCGAGGTGCATCGCGATTGGGCCCCGAACGGCGCCGACCGCTTCTACAATCTCGTCAAGAACGGCTTCTACAACGATGCGCGCTTCTTCCGCGTGATCGACGGCTTCATGGTGCAGTTCGGCATCAACGGCGACCCGAAGATCTCGGCTGTGTGGCGCGACGCCAATATTCCCGACGATCCGGTCAAGCAGAGTAACGGCCGCGGCATGATTACCTTCGCCACGGCAGGACCGAATACGCGCACGACCCAGGTGTTCATCAATTTCGGCGACAACGCCGGACTCGATGGCCAGGGCTTTTCGCCCTTCGGCAAAGTCATCTCGGGCATGGACGTTGTCGATTCGCTCTTCGGCGGTTATGGCGAGGGCTCGCCCACGGGCCATGGCCCCAACCAAGGCATCGTGCAGAGCCTAGGCAATGCGTATCTCGGAAAGGCGTTTCCCAAGCTCGATTTCATCCAGAAGGCGACCATCGAGAAATAGGCTCGGCCCGCAACAAGGATCGCTTCCATGGCAAAACCCGAAGACACCCTCATCATCGAGACCAGCAAGGGCCGCGTGACCGTCCAGATGCGGCCCGATCTTGCGCCGAACCACGTCGCCCGCATCAAAGAGCTCGCGCGCAAGGGCTTCTACGACGGCACGGTGTTCCATCGCGTCATCGAGGGGTTCATGGCCCAGACCGGTGACCCGACCGGCACCGGCATGGGCGGCTCCGGCCAGAAGCTCAAGGCCGAGTTCAACAAAGAGCCGCATACGCGCGGCGCTGTGTCGATGGCGCGGGCGCAGTCGCCCGATTCCGCCGACAGCCAATTCTTCATCTGCTTCGACGACGCGACCTTCCTCGACCGCCAATATACGGTGTGGGGACGCGTGATCGAGGGCATGGAGAGTGTCGACAAGATCAATCGCGGCGAGCCGCCCGCCAATCCCGACAAGATGCTGAGTGTGCGGGTCGCCGCCGATCAGGCCTAAGCTACATTTGGTGCATATACCATGAGTAATTCGTCATTGCCGGGCTTGACCCGGCAATCCATTCCCATTGCCTATCCACTTGCCGAGCGGCAACGGTATGGATGCCCGGATCAAGTCCGGGCATGACGTGCTGATATGCGCGTCGACGACTTCGATTATCATCTGCCGGAGGAGTTGATTGCGCTGCGCCCGGCGGTTCCGCGCGACGCCGCGCGATTGCTGGTGGTCGCGCCCGGGGCGAAGCCTCCCTTTGCCGACTGGACGATGCGCGATTTGCCCGAGCTGCTTCAGCCGGGCGATGCGCTCGTGTTCAACGACACCAAGGTGATCCCGGCAGAACTCAGGGGCGTGCGCGAGCGCGACGGAGTCACGGCGCAGATCGCCGTCACCCTGATCGAGCGGCTCGACGATCATCGCTGGCAGGCTCTGGCGCGGCCGGCCAAACGGCTTAAAGTCGGCGACCGCCTTGTGTTCGGCCAGGGCGAAGAGGTCTATCTGCTCGGCACCTTGACCGCGACTGTCGAGGCGAGGGGGAGGGAAGGCGAGGTGACTCTCGCCTTCGACTTCAGCCATGCGAGCCTCGATGAAGCGATCGCGCGGTTCGGCGAAATGCCGCTTCCGCCTTACATCGCCTCGCGCCGGCCGTCTGACGAGCGCGACCGCACCGACTACCAGACTTGCTTCGCGCGGGAAGAGGGCGCGGTCGCCGCGCCGACCGCGGGGCTGCATTTCACCGAGCGGCTTATGAAAGCGATTGCCGAGAGGGACGTCTCGGAGCATTTCGTGACCTTGCATGTCGGCCCCGGTACCTTTCTCCCGGTGCGCAGTGTCGACACGGCGGGTCATGTCATGCATGCCGAGACCGGCACCATCACGCAAGAGACGGCTGACGCCTTGAACGAGGTCAAGCAAAGGCGAGGGGCCATCGTCGCCGTCGGTTCGACCTCGCTCCGGCTCCTGGAAAGTGCCGCAGACAAAGAGGGCAGGCTTGCCCCCTTTTTCGGCGCGACCAATCTGTTCATCACGCCGGGCTATCGCTTCCGCTTCGTCGATCGCCTCTTGACCAACTTCCATTTGCCGCGCTCAACCCTGTTCATGCTGGTGGCATCTTTCTCGGGGCTCGATCTCATGCAGCGCGCTTATGCCCATGCCGTCGTGCAGCGCTACCGCTTCTATTCCTATGGCGACGCCTGTCTGCTCAGCCCGGCACGAGGCGCAAATGACTGACCGCTTCTCCTTCGCGGTCAAGGCGCGGGACGGCGCGGCGCGCAGCGGGGCGATCCTCACGCCGCGCGGACTCGTGCGCACGCCCGCCTTCATGCCGGTCGGCACCGGCGCCACGGTCAAGGCCATGTTTCCCGAGGATGTGGCGGCGGCGGGCGCCGATATCATCCTCGCCAACACCTACCATCTCATGCTCAGGCCCGGCGCCGAGCGCATCGCCAAGCTCGGCGGCCTGCACAAATTCATGCATTGGGACAAGCCCATCCTCACCGATTCCGGCGGCTATCAGGTCATGTCGCTGGCGAAGCTGCGGCGCATCGACGAAGGGGGCGTCATCTTTCAGTCCCATATCGACGGCGCCACCGTGGAGCTTTCGCCAGAGCGCGCCATCGAGGTGCAATGCCTGCTCGGCGCCGACATCCAGATGGTGCTCGACGAGTGCACGCCATATCCTGCGACGCGCGAGGAGGCGAAGACATCGCTCGATCTGTCGCTGCGCTGGGCCGAGCGCTCGAAGCGCGCTTTCGCTGCCTCTGGCGCGCCAGGCCAAGCCTTGTTCGGCATCATGCAGGGGAGCGTCTATCCCGATCTCAGGGAGGGAAGCGCCCGCGCGCTCATGGAGATCGGCTTCGACGGCTACGCCATCGGCGGGCTCGCCGTCGGCGAAGGGCAGAGCGCGATGCTCGACATGGCCGAGATCGCCACATCGATCCTGCCGGAAGACCGGCCCCGCTATCTCATGGGGGTGGGCACGCCCGAGGATTTGCTCCTCTCGATTGCGCGCGGCATCGACATGTTCGATTGCGTCATGCCGACCCGCTCAGGCCGCCATTGCCAGGCCTTCACCTGGGGCGGGCGGCTCAATCTGCGCAACGCCCGCTATGCCGACGACCCGACGCCGCTCGATCCCGAGAGCGCCTGCCCTGCCGCGCACTATGAACGCGCTTATCTGCATCATCTGGTGAGGTCAGGCGAGACGCTCGGCGCCATGCTGCTCAGCTACGCCAATGTCCAGTTCTATCAGGAGCTGATGGCCCGCGCGCGAGAGGCGATCGAGGAAGCGCGCTTTACCAGTTTCACTGAGGAGATGCGCCAGCGCTACGCCAAGGCCTCCAACGAGCTCGACGACATTTGAGCCTGCTGACCCGGCGTGGCCTGGAGGATACAGCCTTTGATGCGCCAGTCGTCGCCCTTGCGCTGCTCGAGTTGGAACTCGGCCAGCCACTCATGCCCGGTGCTGTCGGTGATTAGCACCTGCTGCACGATGCGGTCGCCGACCTGCTCCACACCGAGAAAGGCGAAGCGCCGTGTATCCAGCATGGTCGGGATCTCTTGCGCGATCGAGCGGAGGAATTTGTCCGGCTTGCCGAAAAAACGCTGGGTTGACGGGGCGAGCTTGGCGAAGGCCTCTTCGGCGTCGCGCGCGACATAGGCGCGAATTTGCGTCCTGATGGCATCTTCGATGTTGCGCTTCTCTCCCGACGAGAAGCCGCGAGGGCCGGCCGTGTCGGGCTTCAACAAGACCGGGTGCAGCAGGGGATTGGCGGCGGGGGCCTGAGACAAGGCGGCGTGACTTGCCATGAGCGTCGCCATATGCGTCGCGGTAAAAGCGGCGCCGGCCAAGACGAAACCGGCGAGGCTCGCAACGAGCGCGCCTTTGAGCATGGTCTGCATCGAGGGGCACCTCCGAGCGCCAACGCTTGTCTTATAACCGCGAGCGCGCCCGAAAGTTGCATCGGCGGAGGATCATTGCGTGGCAATGTCGGAGGCCGGGCCGCCTTTGGCCTCGCCCAGCTGCTTCCGCTCCCGCGCCAGCAGATAGAGTCCCGACAGGATCACGATCGCGGCGCCCGACAGCGTCCACAGCGTCGGCACGTCGCCGAACACGAGGAAGCCCGCAACCGACATCCAGATCAGGCCGAGATAGATGAACGGCGCCAGCACCGGCGCTGGCGCGCTGCGGTGGGCAAGGATCAGGAGCCAATGTCCGAGCCCGCCCCAGAAGCCGAGCGAGGCGAGCAGCACCCATTGGTGGGCGTCCTCAGGCCAATGCCAGGCGCCAAGGGCGAAGGGCGCCAGGATCAGCACCCCGGCCAGCGGCGTATAGGTCTGCGTCACGGACGGAGGGTCGAACGCGGCGAGATAGCGCGTGGCGAGGTTGTAAAGCGCGTAACCGAAGGTCGCGATCAGCGCGAGCAGCATGGCCCAGTGGACCGTGCCGATGCCCGGATGCATCACCAGCAGCACGCCGAAAAAGCCGGCGACGATGGCGAGCATGCGATGCCAGCCCACCCACTCATGGAGCAACGGCCCGGCCAGCGCCGCGACCAGAAGCGGCGTGAGGAAGAAGATGGTGACGGTCTGGTCGAGCTGAAGGTAACGGAGGGCGATGAAGTTGAACCCCGTGGTCACGACCATGAGCACGGACCGCAACACCTGCAGCAAAGGCTTGGCCGAGCGGAGCGAGGGCTTCAGCGCGAAGGGCCACAGCACGGCGGCGCTGAACACCACATGGCCCACGAAGCGGAGCCACGTGACCTCGGCGACCGGCACGCCCTCGGCTACGACGAGATATTTGGCCGATGCATCGAGCACGGTGAAGCAAAGCGTGGCGAGCGCCATGAGCCCGATTGCCTTCAGTCTTTGGCTGGCATCGCCGGTCGCGGGGGAGGGGTGGCGGCGGGGCGTCATGGAGGCGTGTTTCTGCATCAATCTTTGCCAAAACGCCATCGGCGGCTAAGGTCGTGGTGGACCGGAGCGGCATCGAACAGGAGGAGAGCGTGGCTGACGTTCGCGCCATATGCGCCATAGGCCAGCGCGGGCAGTTGGGGCTGAAGGGCCGGCTTCCCTGGGAGGGCAACAAGGGACGCGAATTTGTTGCCGATGTGGCGCGGTTCTTCGAGGTCACGAACGGTCATGTGATCATTGCCGGGCCCACCACCATCGCCTCGATCCCGCCCTTTGCCTATGAGGACCGAACCATTTGCGAGATCCGCTCGGCGAACCACCCGGCCGAGGTCTTGGCCTGGTTTCCTGACCGCGTGATCTATGTCGGCGGCGGCCCGCCGGTGTGGACGACCTATGCGCCCTTCATCCGCCACTGGGACATCACGCGGCTGCCTTATGACGGCGAGGCCGACCGCTGGTTCGATCCAGCCTGGCTCGTCGCCTCGGAAAAAGCCGGCTGAGTCGAGCTCCCGTCCGCATTTTTCGGATCGATCAGCACGTTGCGGGATAGCGCGCGCGCCGCGCTGTTATGCTAAATTTTAAGCTGTCAGGACCAGAGTCAGGGAAAAGCACAGAAACCGGCATGCTGATCGCAAGGCGGCGGATTTATGGGTTTCGAATAGGACCAGTCGAGGCTACCATCTTCGCGGCAAGATTGGGGCCAGGCACGCCCCCGTTTGCCTCTAGGAAACCCAAATCCTCTGACTAGGCTCATGGATACATCGCCCGCCGACGACCGTGAGGAGGTCGCCATCGAAACCGCAAACGAGCAAACCTTCACCGCCGACCAGATCGGTTGGCGATTCGCCCTCGGCACCCTTCTCATTATCGGGGGCTATGCCGCGTGGCCTCTGATTCCCGTGGTGATAGCGGCTGACCTTACGCCGAGCGTCAAGGCTGCGCTGTCGGGCCTGTTCGGGGCCACACCCTTCCTCTCCAAGCTCATCGCCGTCGCGCTCATGGGCAGGCCGGCCTATTATTTCCTGAAGCGAACCGTCTTCAAACGCTTCCGCCGGAAAGCCGCCAGTCCGGCCGAATAATCCGCTTCACGACCACATGAAAAGGGCAAGACCGGCGC
>Ga0209874_1000675_pt1 | contig 10140 bp, 4 predicted proteins | sample GWRWN1_20_30_FD_187216 | JGI IMG/M metagenome (GOLD analysis project Ga0209874, IMG submission 187216) | Riverbed sediment microbial communities from areas with no vegetation in Columbia River, Washington, USA - GW-RW N1_20_30 (SPAdes)... | ecosystem: Environmental > Aquatic > Freshwater > River... | reverse complement strand
ATTTTTTTTCTGCCTCTTCGGGGGTGATATAGCCCTCGATCACGTCCCAAAGTACCCTTTGGGCGTAGCGCTGGAGTGGATCGCCATAGCCACCGCCACCCGGCAGGTTGACGTGTACAACATCACCGTCGCCGAGATCCACTAGTGACTTGGCGTGCAATCGGGTTCCGTCACCTAACGCAACCTCGCCCGCAGCGCCTGCCTGTCCGCCCAGCAGTCCGGGCGCCGGATATTTAGTCCGATCGGCGATGGAACTCACACTCCACCTTCCCTCTCCGCGCCGTGCAAATTCAGTGAGCTGACCCAAGCCGCCGCGCCACGTGCCGGCTCCGCCAGAATCCGGTCGCAGTTCACGCCTCTTCATAACGACAGGCGATAAACTTTCAATCACTTCTGCAGGGACTCCCGCTACGCCGCTCGGAAACCCCACTGCGCTGAGACCGTCTTTGGATGGCCGCGCGCCTGTACCTCCGACTTGAAACAACGTCAGAGTAAAAGATGGGTTTTGGCCGCGCCACACGCTCAGCCAGATGGGATCGGCTCCGGGCGCCATCAAGCGGCCGGGCATTGCTCCGGACAACGCGGCGAAGATCGCGCTGGGAATGAAGTGGCCGATCACTTGGCGGCTCGCCACCGGCGCCGGCTCCAGCGCGTTGAGAATGCTCCCCGGAGGCGCGCTCACATGAACCGGTCTGAAGCTTCCTTCGTTGTGTGGCACATCGGGACAGATCGCAGCTTTAATGGCGAAGCTCGCGTAAGCATGCGTGTAGTTGAGAACGACATTGATTCCCCGCGTGCTCTGCGGCGAGGAACCACTGAAGTCAATGAAAATCTCATCCCCCGCCACTCGCACGGTGCAGCGAATCAGGATCGGTTCTTCGAATCCGTCGCTCCACGTTTCATTGCTCCATTCGCCGTCGGGTAACTTCGCAATCTCCCCTCGAACCGCTTGCTCAGACCGACGGATGATCTCCTCGGCGACATGATCGATACTGCCGAGCCCGAATTCTTCCATCATTTCCAGCAGTGCCCGGCCGCCGGCGTCGTTGCTCGCCGTCTGCGCGTAAAAATCACCGATGACTTCGTCCGGTTGGCGCACATTGACGCGCACGATCTGCATCAGCACTTGATTCGGTTCGCCGCGATCAAACAACTTCATGATCGGCAAGCGCAGCCCTTCCTCGAAAACTTCCCGCGCTTCCGCCGACAAAATCCGCCCACCGATATCCGCGCTGTGACAGGTATTGGCAAACAGAGCCACCAGCTGACCGTCTTTGAAGAACGGCGTCGTGATCGTGATGTCATTGATCTGTCCAGCGGTCATCCACGGATCATTGGTAATGAGAACATCGCCGGGCCCCAGCTTATCCGGCGGAAAGGCGGCCAAGAAATGCTTCATCGACGTCGCCATAGCGTTGATGTGCCCGGGGGTACCGCTAATGGACTGCGCGATCATCCGCCCTCTCGTATCGAAAATGCCGCAGGCGAGATCCTGGCTCTCACGCACAATGGTGCTGAACGCGGTCCGAATCAGCGCATCTTGCTGCTCGTTGGCCACGGATAAGAGGCGATTCCAAACCACCTCCAGCGTCACCGGATCAATCGCTTTACCTTCCATCGTCAAACTCCACTATAACATTAAGATTTTCGTCCACTCGAGCGCAACCGCGCGGACCCACGATCAAGGTCGATTCGCGCTCCTCGACAATCGCCGGCCCAGTAAACTCCACCCCTGGTTGGAAAGCGTATCGATCGTACACGGCAGTCTCGACGAATCCGCTGGACTCGGGAAAATAAGCACGGCGAGATCCTTTGCGAGCATCGCTGCGGTCGGAAATACCCCGCGGCAGGTGCAAATTCATTTCGGGTCGCGGTCCGTTCGCCACCACGCGCCAGTTGATGATCTCCAATGCCACATCGGGTCCCTTCCGTCCGTAGAGACCACGATAAGTTTCTTCGAACTCCGCAGTGATCTGCGGCACATGCTGTTCACCCAAAACTCCATTTGGAAGTCGCACAGAAACCTCGTGGCCTTGGCCAACATAGCGCATATCGGCGGTTCGCTGATAGCGGATTTCTTTTGCCGACAGGCCCGACCCCTCCAGTACAGTGCGCCCCTCCTCCGCCATTACGTCTAGAAGTTGATTGGCAAGACTCCAATCCTGCTGATCCAATCGACTATAAGCGCTGCGCACAAAGTCGAAAGCCAGCGGCGCCGCTAGCAGCCCGAATGTCGATCCGACTCCGGCGCCAAACGGCGAGATCAGCGCCGGCAGACGTAATATCTCCGCCACCCGATAGCCATGCACCGGGCCGGCGCCGCCAAAGGCGTACATCGGCATGCGGCGCGGATCTTTGCCCCGCTCGTTCAGATGGGCGCGCGCCGCGTTGGCCATGTTTTCGTTGACGATTTGATGTACGCCCCAGGCGGCTTGTTCGACTGTCATTCCAAGCGGCTCGGCTAGACGCGAAAGTGCCTGGCGTGCCCGCTTCGTGTCTAGATGCATCTTGCCGCCCAAAAAATAGTCCGGGTCGAGATAGCCAAGGACAAGATCAGCGTCGGTGACTGTTGGCTCCGTACCCCCTTGTGAATAACAGACCGGCCCAGGATCGGCGCCTGAGCTATCCGGCCCGACCTTGAGCAGCCCAAGAGAGTCTACCCTGGCGATACTTCCCCCGCCGGCGCCGATCTCGATCATATCGATGACCGGGATTCGAACCGGCAAGCCACTACCCTTCCTAAAACGATAGACGCGATCGACTTCGAACTCATGGGTCTTCGATGGTTGCCCGTTCTCGATGACGCAGAGCTTGGCTGTTGTCCCGCCCATATCGAACGAAAGTAAATCACGATGACCGGACAGAATGCCGGCTTGGGCAGCGGCGAGAGCGCCGGCAGCAGGGCCAGATTCTAGAAGGCGAACCGGAAATCGCGAAGCGGTCTCGCGCGTCGCTATACCGCCGCTGGACAACATGACGAAGAAGCTCCCTACGAATCCGGTGCTGTCCAATCGCTGCTGTAACTGCGCCAAGTAATCAGCCACCCGCTCTTGGACGTAGACGTTCACCAAGGTCGTGCTGGTGCGCTGAAACTCGCGGATCTCAGCGACCACTTCTGAACTGAGGGACACCCGGATCGTCGGGGCAACCTCTGCGATGATCTCAGCTGTACACCGCTCGTGCGTTGCATTGCGAAAACTGTTGAGATAAGAGACCGCGATGGCTTTGATTCCCTTATCGCGCAACTCCGCAACCAATCGGCGCACGAAGGCTTCGTCCAGCGACCGCAGCACACTGCCGTCAGCGGCGATGCGCTCGGGAACATCAAAGCGCAGATGGCGTGGCACCAGCGGCTTCGGCAGCTCGAGATTCAGATCGTATAGCTCGTAACGATGCTCGCGGCCGATCTCCACGGCGTCGCGAAACCCTGTGGTGGTCAGTAAAGCCGTCGGCGCGCCTTTGCGCTCAATCAGCGCATTCGTGACCAGGGTCGTACCGTGGAGCAAGGTTCCGCGCTCTTTGGCTCCAATCGTACCGTCCTCCAGTAAGGGCCGCAGGGCGTTTTCTACGGCGAGACTCGGATCCCCTGGTGTCGTCAGGGTTTTGCCGATGACAGCGCTGCCGTCCTCACCGACCAAAAGCAGATCTGTGAAAGTTCCCCCGATATCGATGCCGACGTGGTACATGGTTAAGAAACGGTTTCGAGTTCAGTGTTTCGGGTCTCGAGTCCCGAGACTCGGAACCTGAAACTTGGAACTGCGCTAGCGCTGCTGCGCGAAGAGATCCAGGAGGCGTTGGGTTTGATGCGCCGCGGCGGGTCGCAGGAGCGGGATTTTTACGCCCGCGTCACGGTACTGCTGCACCCGCTTTTTTACTTCGTCCGGAGTGCCGCTGGCGGTCATCCCTTCGACATAGGAATCCGGAATTGCTTTGATCAGCCCTTCCATACCCCCCTGAGCATGCGCCGTCTCAAAAAGCGGGATATCTTCTTTTCTAATGTAAGGCTCGCCGACGCGCATCTTCGGCCCGGCAATAAATGAAATCTGCACCGGGTCCAGTTTCGTGGCAACTTCCCACCGCATGGCGTCGAGGGCTTTCTTGTGATCGTCTTCGACGGAGCAATTAATAATCTGCGCCACTTCGAATTTGGAGAAATCTCTCCCCGCCTTTTCCGCAGACGCTTTGATAATCTTCAGAGCATTGACGGTGTACTCCGGCGAGCACACCGCATTGAGAACCACGCCATCGCCAATCTCCCCGGCTAGCCGCAACCCAACGGACGCCGTTGCCGGAACGTAGAACGGAATGTTTGGCCGGATCGGCTTCCAGCCCAGCCCGACGTTGTCAAAGTTGACGTACTTCCCGTGGTAGTTCACTTTGTCTCCGGTTAGAAGCAACCGCATCGACTCGATATACTCCTTCAGCACCTCCGGTGGCGTTGCCCCAACTTCTATCGGCAGCGCATGAACTCGCGCATGACTCTTCGTGCATGCGCCGGGAGCAAGCGTCATCCGTCCATCGGTCAGCTCATCTAAAGTCGCCAGTGATTGCGCCATGACCACCGGGCCCCGCAAGCGAACGATTTGTGTGGAGCCCAGCTTGAGTTTTTTCGTAGCCAGTCCAATTGCGGCAAGCGAACTAACCGAATCGCGCATTAACTCGATGGTCTCCGAAAAAAATGCCATCTCAAAGCCCCGCTCCTCCGCCTGCCGCATCACATCGGCCATCTCTTTAGCGTTGGTGAATTTACCGTAGCCTAACGCGTAACCGACTCTCGCCATGAACAATTACTCCTTCCCGAATTGAGGCCGTACTTATAGAGATTCTTTCAATGTGAAAGATTATAGAGACTTTCCGGTCCGAAGGCGACACACGCCGGCTTTACTTGTTCACTTTCATATTCCAGGCGTAGATACGCTCGCTGGGTAGCGGCCGATAGTCGATATTCTTGGCCATGCCGAAGAGCAGTTGATGGCGCCAGAGAAAATGAGCAGGCGCTTCCTCAGTGATCAGACTCATGGCCTGGCTGAGTAATTTTTTGCGCTTCTCAGGATTGAAAGCCTGACGCTCCGCCGCCAGCAGCTCGTCCAGCTTTGGATTCGAATAACCGATGCGCGGCGATGCACCGGTTTCGAAATATTGAGAGAGCGCCGCGCTCGGGTCCACGACTCCGCCGCGTCCCATGTAGTAGAACGGAACTTTGCCGACCTGGACGTTCGCCCATAAGGTCGCCCATTCGGGTGTCAGAAGCTTCGTCCTTATGCCGACCGCAGTAAGCATCGGCACCATTGCCTCCGTCAGTTGTTTATCCAACGTGTAACGACCCACCGGCGTAGAGAGCTCGACGTCGACCCCGCTCGGAAAGCCCGCTTGCTTGACCAACTCCTTGGCCTTCTCGGGATTATACGTGTATTTTGGTTGTAAGTTGGGATCATAACCGTATTGTCCTTCCCCGATCGGCCCGTCGAGGCGTGACGCTTCTCCTCGAAGAATAGTTTTCATGATGGTGTCACGATCGATGGCATAAGCCACGGCTTGGCGTAGCAGCTTGTTATCCCAGGGCTTAACCTTCGGCATCATCGCCAAAAACATGATCTCCGCGGTGTGAAACTTGACGATCTTGTGATTAGGACTCCTTTCGACGCGCTCTCGCAGATGCGGCGGTACGAACTGCGCAATCTGAATTTCATTATTCAACAGCGCGGTAATTCTTTGTTCAGGTTCGCGCATGATGCGGAATACGATCTCGTCCGGCGCAAGTGGATACTGCTTTATCATGGGATGGGTTGGATCTTTGCCGATGACCAACCGCTGCCCCGGGATCAACTCTCTAAATTTATAGGGGCCGGCACCGATCGGATACTGGCGGTCGGCCACATCGGGTCCATATTTGTCGTACACCGCCTTGCTGGTAATGATGATGCGGTCGAAGAGATAGTCGAGCAGCGGCGCGGTGGGTTCCTTGGTCGTAATCCTGACGGTGTATTTATCGACCACGGCTTCACTGGCGACGGCGGAAATATTCTGCCTTTGCTTGCTCAAAGGATCGTTTCGGGTGCGCTGGATCGAGTGCACAACGTCTTCAGCCGTAACGGGCGAGCCATCATGAAATCTGTTGTTCTTGCGCAAGTGGAAAATCCAGTTTTTTGGATCCTTAATCTCCCATCGCTCCACCAGCAGTCCGACGTGCTGCCCCTTATCGAAATCGTAGGTACCGAGGCAGCCCAAGACTTGGCACCAGACGCTGTACATTAACGAGACGCTGTCTCCATAAGGATTGAATGTCTCCATCGTTTCGGTAACCCCAATCGAGATGCGCGTCTCGGCAGCTCTGAGCCGGCTGATGTTACTAGCAAGAATGACGACCGTTAGGACTGCAACAAAAATCATTGCGCGCTCTTTCCGTCTCATAAACTCCTCCCTGGGTTCACACGAAAGAACTGTCTATCGCTATTTCCAAAGCTGTTTTTAGAATCCCTGGCTGTCTAATTCCTTTACGTGTGCCGGATCATAATGCAGCCCCACAACAAATGCCAGAACGCCTCAAGCAAGAGACCAATAATGAATTTTTTGAGGTGAAACCGCTCGGCGAGGAGAACCTTATGGAAATGAAAGCTGCTGCCAGATGTGGGATCGCGAGATCGACATTTCGCTCGCACGAATATCGCCCAATCAACGCTAGCCCAATCAGCCGGCAACCCCGCGTTACTTCTTGAGCTTGGCGCGCTCCAGCGCCAAGGCGATCGCGCCGCCGGGCTTTGGTTCCCCGCGCACCGGGGCGCGCGTCGGTTCCGGCGGGCGCCGGTCGCGCGGGCCGCGTGGTGCGCCGGGGTTTGTTTCCACACGCGCCTCACCCGAGCGCGACCCACTGCCGGGTGCGTCGTCGAGGCGCATGGTCAGCGAGATGCGCTGCCGCTTCTCGTCGACTTCAATCACCTTCACCTTGACGATCTGCCCGGGCTTGACGACTTCGTGCGGGTCTTTAACGAATTTATTCGCCAGCTGGGAAACGTGCACGAGGCCGTCCTGGTGCACACCGATGTCAACGAAGGCGCCAAATGCGGCGACGTTGGTCACGACGCCTTCGAGGATCATGCCGGGCCGCAGGTCGGAAACCGACTCGATACCGTCCTGAAATGTGGCGGTTTTGAATTCGGGGCGCGGATCGCGGCCGGGCTTTTCCAACTCAGCAAGGATGTCCCGCACCGTCGGCACCCCGAACTTGTCATCGGTGAATTGGTCGGTCGAAAGCCCCTTCAGCACCGCCGGCTGGCCCATGACTTGGCCGATGCCCTTGCCGATGGCCGCCAGAATGCGCTCCACCACCGGATAGGCTTCCGGGTGGACCGCCGAGCGGTCGAGCGGATTGTCGCCGTCGTTGATGCGTAGAAACCCTGCGGCTTGCTCGAAGGTCTTGTCGCCCAGGCGCGGCACCTTGCGGATCGTTCTGCGATTGCCGAACGGGCCGTTGGCATTTCTGTACTCGACGATGTTTTTCGCCAGCGTGCCGTTCAGACCCGACACGCGTGCGAGCAGCGGTGCCGAAGCGGTATTGACGTCCACGCCCACCGCATTGACGCAGTCTTCGACGGTCGCATCGAGGGAGCGTGCCAGCGCGCGCTGGTTTACGTCGTGCTGATATTGACCGACACCGATGGACTTGGGCTCGATCTTCACCAATTCGGCCAACGGGTCTTGCAAGCGCCGGGCGATGGACACGGCGCCGCGCAGGCTAACGTCCAGCTCGGGAAACTCGGCGGCGGCGAATGCTGAAGCCGAATAGACCGAAGCGCCGGCTTCGCTGACCACGATCTTGTTTAATTTCCGTTCCGGCATCTTCGACGCGACCAGCTTGATCACCTCCGCAGCAAGCTTGTCGGTCTCGCGGCTGGCGGTGCCGTTACCGATGGAGATCAATTCAACGTCATGCTGGACGATCATACGCGCCAGCGTCGCTAGCGATCCCTGCCAGTCATTGCGCGGCTGGTGCGGGTAGATGGTGGCCGTCTCCAGCAGCTTGCCCGTGGCATCGACCACCGCCACTTTGCAGCCGGTGCGTATACCGGGGTCGAGGCCCAGCACGGCCTTCGGACCCGCGGGTGCCGCTAGCAGCAGCTCGTGCAGGTTTCGGCCGAATATCTTGATCGCCTCGGCTTCAGCGGCTTCGCGCAATTGCATCAGCAACTCGGTGCTGATATGCGAATGCGCCCTGACACGCCAGGTCCAGTGGCAGACCTCGGCCAGCCACTTGTCGGCGGGACGGCCGCGGTCTTCGATGCCAAAATGCGCGGCGATCATCGCCACACACGGATGCAGGACAGCGGCTTCGAGTTCATCGCTCAGGGCTAGTCCGATCGTCAGCACCTCCAGGCCTTGGCCGCGGAACAGCGCGAGCGCGCGATGGGAAGGAATGGTGCGTATCGTTTCCGAGTAATCGTAGTAGTCGCGGAATTTTTCAGCCTCGGCGGTCTCCTTGCCTTTCATCACCTTGGAGGTAACGATGCCTTGGTCCCACATCCGGGCACGCAGTTTGCCCAGCAGTTCAGCCGTCTCGGCAAAACGCTCGGATAGAATATCGCGCGCACCGTCGAGGGCGGCTTTGACGTCGGGAATGCCGTTTTCGGCCGCAGGCTTGTCATTGACGTATTTCGACGCTTCCTGCTGCGGGTCGAGCGTAGGATCGGCGAACAGCGCATCGGCCAGCGGCTCCAACCCCCCCTCGCGCGCGATCTGCGCGCGCGTCCGGCGCTTGGGCTTGTAGGGCAGGTAGATATCTTCCAGCGCTTGCTTGGTGGCCGTCGCCTCGACGGCATCGCGCAGTTCATCGGTGAGCTTGCCCTGCTCCTCGATGGACGCCAGGATCACCGCGCGCCGTTCTTCCAGTTCGCGCAAGTAGAGCAGCCGCTCTTCCAAATTGCGCAGCTGCGTGTCGTCCAGGTTGCCGGTGACCTCCTTGCGATAGCGCGCGATGAAGGGCACCGTCGCACCCTCGTCGAGCAGCGCGACGGCAGCACCGACCTGTGGGGGTCCGACGCTGAGCTCCTTGGCGATGGTTTGAACAATCTTGATCTGTGCAGCCTCTGAAATGGTATGGGTCATGGGAGAAATGATGTCTGAATGGAATGGGAGTTTTTAGCGTGAAATCAAATCGATGTCAGCCACGTTTTCTGCCTTTTGTGTCGGATTAATATTCTGCCGGTATCGAGAAGGTCGAATCAGCGCTGATCGACCGTTTCATCGCAAACTTTTCTCAACTGCTCCAAGTGAACGAATTTATCAGAAGAATGCTTCAGCTTCTAGATCATTGAGCAGCCTCGGAGTATTTGGCTGTCGCCTTTTCCCTATCCCTCACTCTCACTTCGTTAGATCTCTCTTATCCTCCCAACCGTTCAGCGCCACTCATGCTTCGGATACTTGCGCTGCAGTTCCTGTTTGAGTTTCGGATACGTTTCACGCCAGAAAACTGCCAGGTTCTCGGTAATCTGCACCGGGCGGTTATTTGGCGCGAGCACCTGAATGCGAACGGCAACGCGGCGGCTAGCAATGCAAAACGCTTCTTTGATGCCGTACAAATCCTGGATGCACGCCGCAATCGTCGGCGCTCCGTCGACGGAGTAGACGACCTTCACTTTGCGACCGCGGGGCAACTCAATCCGCTCCGGCGCATATTCCTCTATCCACGCCTGTTGCTGCCGGGAGAGCCATGATTTGACGACAGGCAAGACCGGTCGATCTTTGATTTCTTTGTAGCTGATTGCGCCGTGGCAAATGAGCTGAAGCATGGCGTCCCGGTCCTCCTCGCTGATGGCGGGCAATGCCAGCTCAGGCATCCATTCGCGTAACCGGCTGACGCGCAGGATCCATTGTTCAACCGATTCGTTCCAGTTATCGAGGACGCAACGGCCAGCCGCAACTTCGCGCGCCAGAATCCTGGCAGCTTCTTCAGCCGGTGGTTTTTCCGAGAGCTTCTCTTCGAGAACGAGATCGCGGAAGCGCGTTTCATCCCGAGCAACGACCCATCGCGATATTGGATCGTAGACAACCGCGCGGACTTCCTTGAAGTTCTGTGGAAAAAGTTCGCGCAACCACTCTTGTTTGATCGCCGTCGCCAGATTCAGTACGACATTCAAGGCGCGGTCC
>Ga0209874_1000674_pt1 | contig 10156 bp, 12 predicted proteins | sample GWRWN1_20_30_FD_187216 | JGI IMG/M metagenome (GOLD analysis project Ga0209874, IMG submission 187216) | Riverbed sediment microbial communities from areas with no vegetation in Columbia River, Washington, USA - GW-RW N1_20_30 (SPAdes)... | ecosystem: Environmental > Aquatic > Freshwater > River... | reverse complement strand
CCGCGTCCGAGGCTCGCGAGCCACGGCCCCGTCGACGGGCCGAAGCGTTCGGCGAGCGCGCCCTCGTCCGCGGCCGCGAGCTGGCCCACGGTGCGGATCCCCAGCTCGGCGAGCTTGGCCGCGGTCTTGGACCCGATGCCCCACAGCTCGGTGGTGGCGAGCCCGTGCATGGACTCGTCCCATCGGTCCGAGGTGAGCACGAACACCCCGCGCGGCTTGCCGAACCCGCTCGCGAGCTTGGCCTGCAGGCGGTTGTCCCCGATCCCGATCGTGCACCACAGGCGCGTGCACTCGAGCACCCGCGCCTGGATCCGCTTCGCGAACGTCTCGGGATCGTCCGTCGTGACGGCCAGGAACGCCTCGTCCCACCCCGCGACCTCGACCTCGGCGTCGAACGTACGGAGCGTGTCCATGACCTCGCCGCTGGCGGCCAGGTACGCGCGCGAGTCGACCGGGAGGAAGATCGCGTCGGGGTTGCGCTTGTACGCGGTGCGGAGCGGCATCGCGCTCCGGATCCCGAACGCGCGCGCCTCGTAGCTCGCGGTCGAGACCACCCCGCGCTTGCTCGGGTCGCCGTCGCCGCCGACGACGATCGGCCTGCCCTCGAGGTCGGGGCGCCGAAGCCGTTCGACGGCCGCGATGAACTCGTCCAGGTCGAGGTGGAGCACGAAGCGCCGAGCCACGGCGCCAGCATCGCAAACCGATGCGGGCGCGGAGGTGCGATACCCCGCATCGTGCTTCACGGACCTTCAGTTGACGCTTACGTAAGGTCATGCTGAAATACCGGCCGCTCCGGACGCCGAGCGATCGCCGTGGACCCGGGAGGCGTGATGGCCTACCACTGGAGGATGCACATCGATGCCCCACCGGAGAAAGTGTTCGACGTGCTGGCCGACGTCGAACACCACCCCGAGTGGGCCAACCCCAGCGCCAAGCTGAAGATGTCCTCGGTCTCCGGAGGACCGCCCCGGATGGGCTCGACCTACCGCTCCGAGCAGGTCTTCGTCGGCAAGCCGCAGACGGCCGACATCGAGATCGTGGAGTTCGACCGCCCGAACCGCTTCGAGTTCGCGATCACCCAACGCAAGCAGGGCTCGACGAAGGACGTGCGCTACCGGCACACGTTCGTGCTGACGCCGGAGGGTGGGGGGACCAGGCTCGAGCGCACGACCGCCAGCGTGGGGGGGAACGCACTGCTCGACGTCCTCGTGACCCCGGCGGTCAAGGCCGACGGGAAGAAGTCGCTCGCGAACCTGAAGAGGAAGCTCGAAGCTCCGGCCTGACCATGAGCGCCGCCCGGTGCGCGATACTCCGCACATGCGAGCGGCCGTGCTCTGGGACGTCGACGACCTCCGCATCGAGGACCTCGACCTGGATCCGCCCAAGCCCGGGGAGGTCGAGATCCGGATGGCGGCCTCGGGCGTGTGCCGCTCGGACTTCCACTCGGTCCATGGCATCCACCGGCACGCGATGCCGATCGTGCTCGGGCACGAGGGCTCGGCCGTGGTCGAGGAGGCGGGGGAGGGCGTCACCGGCGTGAAGCCCGGCGACCACGTCGTCTGCTCGTGGTTGCCGTACTGCGGCTCGTGCCGCCGGTGCGCGGCGGGACGTCCGGTGGTGTGCGAACGGCTGGCGGTCTTCGACGAGGGGTTCCTGGCCGACGGGACGACCCGCTTCTCGCACACCGGGACGCGGATCCACCACAACGTGCCGTCCTCGTTCGCCGAGCGATCGGTGGTACCCGCGAACACGGTGTTCCCCGTCGATCCGTCGTTGCCGCTCGAACAGGTCGCCCTCCTCGGGTGCGCGGTCATGACCGGCGTCGGAGCGGTGCTGAACACGGCGAAGGTTCGCCCGGGAGACTCGGTCCTCGTGATCGGGTGCGGGGGCGTCGGGCTCTCGGCGATCCAGGGTGCGCGGATCGCGGGTGCCTCGCCGATCGTCGCGGTCGACGTCGTCGAGCCCAAGCTCGAGATCGCCAAGGAGCTCGGAGCGACCGAGACGGTGCTCGCGGGCCGTGACCCCGTCCCGGACGGGTTCGACCACGCCCTCGAGTGCCTCGGGCACCCCGAGACGATCGAGCAGGCGATGCGCGCCGTGGCTCCCGGCGGGACGGCCGTCCTCGTCGGGATGGCGGCGCCCGGCGCTCGCGCGCCGCTCGACGCGCTTCGCACCACGACCAAGGAGCTCACGATCGTCGGTTCGTGGTACGGCAGCGTGGTACCGCCACGCGACCTGCCGCTGCTCGCGCACCTGCTGACGTTCGGCGAGCTGCGGCTCGAACCGATGATCGCCCGGACGATCGCGCTCGACGGCATCCACGACGCGCTGGCCCGGTTCGAGGGCGGCGAGGAGGCGCGTTCGGTGATCGTCTACGACTGAGCTGGCTGCGGCGGCGGGAAGCCGAGCCCCCAGGCGTCGTTGCCGCCGTCGACGACGATCGTGGTGCCGGTGACGTACGCGCCGCCCGTAGTCGACAGGAACGCGATCACGCTGGCCACCTCCTCGGGCGAGGCGATGCGGCCGAGCGGCGCCGTTCGGACCGCCTCCTCGACGAAGTCCTCACCGTAGGCGCGGAACGCGTCGGTGTCGATCGCCCCCGTGGCGACGCACACCGCGCGGATCCGGTGGCGGCTCCACTCGATCGCGAGCCCGCTCGCCAGGTTCTCCAGCGCCGCCCGCGCGGCGGACGCATGCACCATCAACGGGATGCCCCGGCGGGGGCTGAACCCGATGAACACGACGAGCCCGCCGGCGCCCGGGATCATCGAGCGCTCGGCGACGGTCCGGGTGAGGTCCCACACCGCGTCGACGTTGAGGCGGTGCACCGCCCGCCAGCCCTTGGCCGAGATCTGTTCGGGCGTCGCGACGAATTGCCCGCCCGCGTTGTTCACGAGCACGTCGATCGTCCCGAACCGGTCCAGGACGGTATCGACGAGCGAGGCCACCTGCTCGGGTTCGCGGACGTCGGTGCCCGGCACCGAAAGGACCTGAGCGCCGGCGGCCGTGAGCTCGGAGGCCACCTCCTCGAGCGGCTCGGCTCGCCTGCCGGCGATCACGACGCGGGCGCCCGTGCGCGCGTACTCGCGCCCGATCGCTCGGCCCAGACCCGTCCCGCCGCCGGTCACGAGCGCAACGAGATCCTCGTTCGCGTCGGGCGCGAGCGGCGAACGGTACGCCTCGGACATGCGCGCTCATGATGCCAGACCCCCGGAGCTCGAACCCCTCCTTCCTTGACCCGGCGACCGCCGGGGGGTAGCACCTGGCTCGTGAGCTCACGGCTGGACGAGCTGGTGCGGGCCACGCCCGCCACCCGCGATCGCTACGTCGACTTCCTGCGCGCGGCCTCGATCGTCGCGGTCGTGTTCGGCCATTGGTTCATCTCGATCAACCACCTCGAACGCGACATCTACTCGACGACGAGCGCCGTGGGCCTGACCTCCTGGATGTGGCTCGGTACCTGGCTGTTCCAGGTGATGCCCGTCTTCTTCTTCGTGGGTGGCTTCTCCAACCTCGTGACCTACGACGCGTTCCAGCGCCGAGGCGAACCGACCTCGGCGTTCGTGCGGAGCCGCCTGGAGCGCCTGCTGCGTCCCTCGCTCGTGTTCCTCGGGTTCTGGCTGATCGTGCAGGTGGCGCTCCACGTGTTCGACGTGGGCGGAGCGGCGGGGCCACGGCTCGTGGGCGAGACGCGGTTGCTCCGCGGCATGTATCCGCCGGCGGCGACGCTGCCGTTCGGGCCCCTGTGGTTCCTGGGCTTCTACCTCATCGTGGTGTGCATCGCACCGGCGACGATCTGGCTCCATCGCAGGTTCCGCTGGTGGGTGCCCGCCCTCATGGCGCTCGGAGCGATCGTCGTCGACGTCGTCGGTTTCGGCTCCGACCTCGACCGGCTCCGCTACCTGAACGTGGCCTTCGTGCTGCTCCTCCCGCATCAGCTCGGGCACTTCTACGCGGACGGCACCTTCGGCCGGCTACCCCGGAGGGTGTTCTGGGCGATGGCGGCCGTCGGGCTCGGCGGCCTCGTCCTGCTGACGACGTCGTGGGTGTTCCGGGCGTTCGGACCGGCGAGTTCCGACTGGTTCGGCGGGATCGGGCACTACCCGAAGAGCCTGCTCGGCACCGATGTCGAGGAGGTCTCGAACGCCTACCCGCCCACGGTCTGCTTCCTGCTGGCGGACATCTGGTCGATCGGGGCCGTGATGCTGCTCCGCCCGACGCTCACCCGCTGGCTCGAACGCCCGCGACCGTGGAAGGCGACGATCTTCCTGAACGGCGTGATCATGACCCTGTTCCTGTGGCACATGACCGCGTACTTCATCGTCCTGCTCGCACTGTGGCCGTTGGGCGTAGGGCATCAGCAGGACAGCACGGCCGCGTGGTGGCTGCTCCGGCCGGTCATCATCGGGCTCTCCGCACTGGTGCTCGCCGGCATCGTGGCGCTCGTCGGACGCTTCGAGCGGCCCGTCCGGCGTTCCCCCGCAACGTGAAGCCCGGATCCGCCTTCAAGTTTCGGGACCCGGGATGCCGATTCCTTTTCGGGAGGCTTGCACACTCAGAAGGGGGCCACCGCATGGTGCGCAGAGCGCCAGCCCGCAGCGGTGGGGGTGATCGCCGGTCCGGCGTTGACGTCGGCGCCGGTGGCCACGTCGGGGCGTGTCACCACGATCATGGTGTCGTCGGACGCCGTCCGAAAGCCGGCGTGGACGAGACCGATCGCAGCGTGTCCGTGACGACTGGACGCGGTCCGTCCAAGGGCGCGTTCGCCGGCACCACCCGGACGTCTCGGTCGACGGGCGGGGCGGTCTGGTGGAACGAGGCGGTCGTGACCGCGACCTAGAGCGCCCCCGCCTCTCGGCGCGGGTGGCGTCGAGGCCCGGCTCTTCCCCCAAGCTTCTTCGGAGCCGGGCCTCGGTCATTCCGGGGTTCGTCGATCGCGAAGCAGACCACGCGAGGACCGATCTGCGATGGGTACGCGTACCCTGACGGCATGGTAAAGACCGCCCCGGTCGAGACCGAACGCCCGGTGCGCGACGAAGACGTCGTCCCGGACGTTCCCTGGATCGTGATCGTCTGGAACGATCCGGTCAACCTGATGTCCTACGTCGTGTACGTGTTCCAGAAGCTGTTCGGCTATCCGAGTCAGAAGGCCACCGGGCTGATGCTCGACGTGCGCCACAAGGGTCGAGCCGTCGTCACCGCCGGCCCCCGCGAGCGATGTGAGTTCGACGTGTCGCGCCTGCACGCGCACGGGCTGTGGCCACCATGCAGAAGGACCGCTGAGCGTGTGGGGAGCGCCGGTCAAGCGGTCGCGCCGAGGCGGGTTCGATCTTCGGATCCCGACGGCGGAGCGCGAGGTCCTCGGCGCCATCCCGGACATGCTGCGCGCGCTGCTCGTCGACGGCGATGCCGCCGATCCGGCGCTGCAGCGGCTGTACCCGAAGGCCTTCACCGACGACGAGGACGCGTCCGCCGAGTTCCACGACATCACACACGACGAGCTCCTCGAGCAGCGGCTGGCGGCGATCGACACACGATGGAGCGGACCCTGCGATCCAACCACGTCACCGAGGACGAGCTGCTCGCGTGGCTCGCCGCCCTGAACGACGTCCGGCTGGTGCTCGGCGTCCGGCTCGCCGTCACCGAGGAGGCGACGGCCGCGGACTTCGCCGGCGATCCCGAGGCCGAACACGCCTACGAGCTGTACCGCTACCTCTCCTATCTGGAGGAGCACGTCGTGGACGCCCTCTCCTCCTCGTGAGATCGCTCGCCCGCCCGTGCGCCCGCGGTAGTCTCCCCGGGATGCCGACGACAGGGGGTCCAAGGATGTCTCGACGTGCCCGCACGGCCTGGCGGATCGGCGCGTTCGTCGCGCTGGTCTTCCTGATGACGGGGTGCATCAAGCTCAACATGAATCTCGGGATCAACTCCGACAACACGGTGAGCGGGACCGTCGAGTTCGGCGTCCAGAAGGAGCTGCTCGATCTGACCGGGCAGAACGTGGAGGACCTGCTCGGGAGCGATTCCCCGTTCGCGACCGACGCCCCCGGGGTCACGGTGGAGCCCTTCGACGACGGCGAGTTCGCCGGACAGCAGTTCATCTTCGAGGACCTCCCGATCGAGGAGTTCAACTCGGGCGGGGTCGCGGGCGCCTCGGGCGCGACGGCCGGGACCGGTGCGGGGGACGAGCTGCAGATCGAACGCCAGGGGGACACGTTCGTGGTAACCGGCCTCCTCGACCTGTCGAGCAGTCTGTCCGGCGTCACCGGGCCCTTCGGCGGCACCGGCGGCGCGCAGTTCTTCGAGAGCGCGGACATCAAGATCGCGATCACGTTCCCCGGCGAGGTGCTGGAGGCCCCGGGTGGAGAGATCGACGGCAACACGGTCACCTACCTGCCGAAGTTCGGCGAGCGACTGGAGATCAACGCGACCGGGAGCGCCGTGGACAACGGCGAGGCCGCGGACGTGGCGGGTGGCGGCGATTCGTTCCTGCCGCTGCTCCTGATCATCGCGGGGGTCGTGCTCGTGCTCCTGCTCGTCATCCTCCTCGTGGTTCGGAGCCGCCGGAACAAGGTCGGCGGGGGGACGCCGTCGGGGTTCGGCGAGGCGGGTTCCGCGGCGCAGCCCGTGGCGGCGCCGCCGGGAGGACCGACCGACGCGGCGCCACCGGGAGCACGGACAGAGGCGCCTCCACCGGCGCCGCCGATGCCTCCGGCCCCGCCGCCGCCGCCCGAGGGCTGACGTCCGTTCAGGGGCTACGTCGGTTAGGCGGGTGGCCGGGGACGGCTCGCCAGGATCCTGGGAGTCGTCAGGCGGCCCTTGGCAGCACCCGTCGGATGAAGACGTCCTCGGGGAGCGGAGCCCACTCGCCGCCATCGATCCGGATCACCGTCTCGACCGGCGCGAGCGCACGCGTCGGGCCCTGGACCTCGACGATCCCGCCGTCCAGCCGCGCGGACGAGCGTCCGCATCCGCACGAGGCATCGGACCCGGTGAGCTCGAACGTTTCCTCACACGCGAAGCAGTACAGCCACTTGACGGGCGTCGGTGCGAGCAGGTCGGTCATGGCCATCACCTCGAGTTGACGAGCGGCCCGACGAGCAGGGGGGAGGGGGCGCGCCGGACCGCACCGTCAATCCTCTCGGACCACCGGCCCCGTCGGCCGCTGGTCGTTGATCGCATCAGGGTCTTGGGTACCCCAGCGTTCGGACCCTCAAACACCCCACGTGCACGTGGTGGGCAACCGATCGACCTCGAGGGTCGTCATCAGACCACCTTGATCGCGAGGATCGCGACGTCGTCCTTCGGCTGCCCGCTCCGGAAGCCGACCACCGCCTCCACGACGCCGTCGGCGATCCGTTGCGCGCCGGTGCCCGTGAGCTCGGACAGCACCTCGTGCAGGCGGGTCTCACCGAACTCGTCCTCGTCTCCGCGCTCGTCGGTGACGCCGTCGGTATACAGGACGAGCGCGTCGCCGGGGCCGAGATCGACGGCTCGGTCGACCAGCACCGTCTCCTCGAACACCCCGACGATGGTGCCCGGACTGCCCACGACCTCGGTGGATCCATCCGCCCGAAGGACCAAGGGGAGCGGGTGGCCCCCGGACGACACGATCGCCCGCGTCTGGCTCCTCGACGGTCGCAGGCGCACGCAGCACGCGGTGCAGAACCGCTCATCGTCCGTCTGGTTCAGGACGGCCTGATTGAGTGTCTCCAGGATCGCGCTCGGGCGGCCCTCGCTCATCGCGGCGGTCCTGATCGTGTAGCGGGCGAGCCCCATCATCGCCGCAGCCTCCGCCCCCTTGCCGACCACGTCGCCGATCACGGCGATCCAGCGTTCGGGCGCGGCCTCGAAGACATCGTAGAAATCGCCGCCGACCTGCGTTCCCTCAGCGGCGGGGAGGTAGCGTGCCCCGATCTCCAGGCCCTCGATCCCCGGCAGCTCCGGCGGCAGGAGGCTTCGCCGCAGGGTCTCCGCGACGTACTCGCGCTCGGCGTAGAGCCTCACGTTGTCGACGGCGAGGCCGGCCCGGGCCGCGAGCATCCCCGCGAGCGACAGGTCCTCATCCGCGAACGGCGTCGACGGGTCGCCGCGCACGAGCACCAGCACCCCGAGCGTCCGTCCCCGGGCGGCGAGCGGGGCCGCGATCAGCGACGCGAGACCCAAGGAGCGCGCGAGCTCGAGCTGCTCCCCGGGCGCCATCATCCGTTCCATCCGTTCGGGGGAGAGGTTCGGGATCAGCGCCGTCTCGCCGGTCTTCAGAACCTCGGCGATGATGCTGTCGGGGTCCCCCGGACCGGGCAGGTGGGCGTTCGCCATCCGTTCGACCATCCCGAACCGCGCCGGGTCGCGGTGCGCTCCGACGGCCGCCTCCGCGCGGCCCTCCCGGTCGACCACGAAGGCAAGGCTGTAGTCGCAGACCCGGCGGGCCGCCGCCCCGGTCGCCGCGGCGAGCACCGAACGCGTTTCGCGCGACGCGGCCATGGCCACGCCGGCCTCGACGAGGACCTGGAGCCGCTCGCGCGCCTGGGTCTCGAGCCGGTGGGCGCCTTCGGCTTCCTCGCGGGCGCGCACCGCCTCCTCGCGCGCGGCCTCGGCCTCGGCCTGCGCGTTCTCGGCGATTTCGCGCGCGCGTCGCTCGGCGTCGAGCATCCGCCGCTCGAGCGAGACCACCGGGTCGGTCGTGTCGTCCTCTCGTGGCACGCCTAGGACCGCGCGATCGGCACAGCCACGCGCAGGACCCGGTCGTCGAACTCGGCGTCGGGGAACAGGCCCTCGATCAGCGCTCGGCGCGTCGCACGTCCCGAGGCCCCGTCGAGTCCCTCCGGGGCTCGGTCGAACCGGTCGCAGGGCTCGATCTCCACGAGCAGGCGGCCCCCGTCGACCATCGAGCGGACCTCGATCACGGCCGGCGGCGTCTCCTGCTCGATCGCCTGGGCGCAGGCCTCGGTCGCGACGAGCCGAAGGTCGTCGACCGCCTCCTCCGAGCAGCCGGTGCTGCGACCGACCGCCCCGACGAAGGCGCGGACCGACGCCACGTGCGCGGTCCCGGGTGGGATGCGGATCGAGAGGCGTTCCATCGGGGCTTCGACTCCCGCGTCAGCCCGCGGGGAGCTCGGTGGTCGAGCCGACGATCTCGAACACGCGGTCCAACCCCGTGAGGGTGAGCACCTTCATCGGGGTACCGCCGACGCCGACCAGGACAAACCTTCCGTCGCGTTCCCGGACGCGCTTGAGACACGTCACCAGCGAGCCCAGGCTGCTCGAGTCCATGAAGTCGACCTTCGTCAGGTCCAGGGCCAGGTGGTCGGCACCCCCCTGGATCAGCGCCAGGAGGTGCTCGCGGAGCGGCGGTGACGTGTGAAGGTCGAGCTCGCCGGCGACCTCGACGACGGTCCACGGTTCCTCGGTGCGCGTCCCGACGATGACATCCATCCGTTGCCCTCTCGGTCGAGGCTCGGCTCCACACACCCCGGAGGTCGTCCGGGCCGTGCCCGAGCTTCCCTAGTATAGGGAGCGCGATGGCGAGCCCAGGGAACGATGTCATCATCGTGTCCGTCCCGGCAAGGGCGGGATCCGTCCACGTCCTGCGCGCCGTCACGACGTCGGTGGCCGCTCGGCTGCCGATCCCGTTCGACGGGATCGAGGATCTCCGCCTCGCCGTCGACGAGGCGTGCGCGTGGTTGCTCGCTCGCGGTCGATCGGCCACCGCGATGACCCTTCGGCTCCGGCCGTTGGACGATCGCCTGGAGGCGGAGGTCTCGATCGATGCGGCCGATGGCCCGTGGCCCCCACCCGACCTGGAGCAGAGCCTCCCGTGGAGGATCCTGTCGGCGCTCGTCGACACCCTCTCTCTGAACACGGACGCGGGTGGTCCGTCGATCCTCCTGACCAAGCGGACGCTCGAGCCATCGCGGACGACATGAGCTCGGTCGACCATCCGATCGGCTCCACCGACCGTGAGGTGGAGACCGAACTGTTCACGCGCCTGCCCGACGATGCCGAGGCCCGCGAGCGACTGGTCGAGATGTTCCTGCCGCTCGCGGAATACCTCGCCCGTCGGTTCGACCGACGGGGCGAGCCGCTGGAGGACCTCGTGCAGGTCGCGAGCGTCGGACTCCTGAACGCGATCGACCGCTTCGACGTGGAGCGCGAC
>Ga0209874_1000673_pt1 | contig 10165 bp, 9 predicted proteins | sample GWRWN1_20_30_FD_187216 | JGI IMG/M metagenome (GOLD analysis project Ga0209874, IMG submission 187216) | Riverbed sediment microbial communities from areas with no vegetation in Columbia River, Washington, USA - GW-RW N1_20_30 (SPAdes)... | ecosystem: Environmental > Aquatic > Freshwater > River... | reverse complement strand
TCGGAACAAATGGACGCCTTTTTCGTGGCCGCCACAATCACAAGTCTGATCTTCGTATGGTTGAGATCTCCTATCCGTGTCGCTCTCGTTCCGTTTTTTATGGAGGAACGGAGCACTCGAGGCGAGCGCTCCGCGTGGGAGAAAGGGAGTGTCGTCATAAACACCGTGAGTGTCTTTCTGGTCATGTTAGCAGCTGTAGGATGGCTCCTCTCGCCTTACCTCGTTTGGCTTGTCGCGCCGGGCTTCGACGAACGGACAAAAATTCTATCCACGGATCTGACCGGTCTCATGATGTTGACGATTATTTTCCTCGGGCTGGCCAAGCTCCTCTCGGCCGTCTTTCATTCGTACCAGCGCTTCGGATGGCCGGCAATGATCAGTACCGTGGACAATCTAGTCATCATTCCGTCCATCATAATTCTTACACCTCTTGTAGGGATCTATGGCTTAGTGATCAGTACGATTTTAGGAACTCTGGCTCAGGCGCTCATTCAAACCTCGATCCTCTGGAAGAACCGATCTTATTATCAGCCGAAGGTTGATTTCAAAGATCCTACCCTGCACCGCATGGGCTGGATGGGCTTTCCCCTGTTGATCGGGACCGGCAGTACCAAGCTGGCCAGTGTTATCGATCGCATCTTTGCCTCCATGCTGCGACCGGGAAGCCTTTCAGCTCTTTCTTACGGACATCGACTGACCTATGTCATCCTGGAATTGTTCGTCGACTCGTTTACCACGGTGCTGTTTCCGTTCTTTTCCAAGATGGCGGGATCGGAAGATTACAAGGATTTCGGCAAGAAGCTTTTCAAGTCCCTTAGGACTTTGTTTTGGATTGGCTTCCCTGTCTCGGTCGGAATCTTAGTGCTACATGAACCTTTGGTCCGCCTGGTCTTTCAAAGGGGCGCTTTTCGCGAGGAGTCCGTAGCGTTAACCAGTCAAGCTGTCCTGTTTTATGCGATCGGTCTTTGGGCTTACAGCCTCTCCCATGTGCTTAGCTTTGCCTTTTATAGCTTAAAGGATACGAAGACCCCAGTGACGCTGGGCTTTGTGCGACTAGGCATAAAGATCCTGCTATCGTTCGCTTTGGTAGGACCCATGGCCCATGCAGGGCTGGCGCTGGCCGAGTCCCTCTCCTACATAGTGAAGGCTGCCTTGTTATTGCTCTTTCTCCCCGAAGAGCTCAGAGGACAGCTCGCGTACCGTGAGGTCTTCCCATCCTTTGGCATGACCGCTGTTATCACTGCCGGCATGGGCGCGGTGGTTTTTTTCATTCTTCCGATTCTCGAAGGACTCTCCGGGGGTAGCTCGTTTATCGGAACCTCCGTCGGCTTGGGAGGGGCCGTTGCAGTGGGCGCGGCAGCCTATCTTACCTTTTCTTTGCTGCTTCAACCTGCGGAGCTGAGAGACATCTACAAACTCGTCCGCACCGGACTTGCCAAACATTAACACGGCTACTCGGCCGTTCAGGCGAGATAGATGCCTGTGAAGAATAAGATAAAGGTTGCGATGGTAATCTCAAAGGCTGAGGCCTCGTTGGGCGGGACGCAGAAGCAGGCGCTTCGCCTTGCCGATGAGCTGCAATCCCAGGGCGTTTCCGTCTTTGTCCTGACCAAGCGCAAAGGCCGGCAGTATGCGCGGGGCCCCGGAGCGGAGTTAAATGGCAGGGTCCAAATAGTTCATCTTCCTGTTACCGATTTACAGCCCGCCTGGTCTTTTCTCTTTTCGTTTCTTGTCTGGGCATGGATCAACCGAGGATCCTTTCAAATCATACATGCCCATAATGCTGCAACGGGAGTGATCTCTTCCACCGTGGGCTGGCTGATAGGCAAGAAGGTTGTCGTAAAGATTCCCAGTCTGAAGTACGTGCAGTATCTCGCCGGGCGTAACTTATCCCGTAAACTTCGGCGATGGATTCTGACGAGGAAGACCGACCGGTTTATTGCGGTCAGTACGGAGATGCTTCACGCCCTACTGCAAGCAGGGATCGCCCGCGAGAAGCTTGCCTTGATCAGCAACGGCATCGAACTCACGGTTCCCTGCAACACTAATGCGGGCACTCTTAGGAAGGAGATTTCAGGAGACTCTGACGGGCCAGTGGTTCTTTTCGTCGGCCGCCTCGTCAAAGAGAAAGGAGTGGACCGGCTGCTTCGAGTGTGGGCCTCCCTACCCGGCCATGAGACAATGATTCTCCTGATCGTCGGCGATGGTCCGTTAAGAGAAAGTCTGGAATCCCAAACGAGACATCTACGGCTTCTCCCGTCGGTCCGGTTCCTTGGTCATCAGACCGACGTCTCAAAGTTTTACTCGATAGCGGATCTCTTTGTGCTGCCATCCATGACTGAGGGAATGTCGAACTCCTTGCTAGAGGCGATGGCGGCAGGCCTCCCGGTGGTGGCGTCCAATGTCGGCGGTAATAAGGACGTGATCAAAGATCAACAGAGTGGCTTCTTGGTGGATTGGGAGGACACAACGCTGTGCGCTGGAATGTTATTGACCCTGTTGTCCGACACAGAGCTTCGTCAGCGGATCGGTAATGCCGCTAGAAGAGAAGTCAGCGCCTTTGCTATGGGCGATGTCGCCGGGCGTTACCATGATCTCTATCAAGCGGTGCTCCAAGAATGAGCCCTTTAAAAGACCATCCAGATATCGGGATCTTTTTTGGTCGTCCAGAGCGCAGCCACATCTTAGCCGAGAAGCTTCGGACTCAGGGTTTCCGTGTAACGCTTTACAACAGACGGGGGCTCGCTGGAACATTCGTGTTTGTCCGTTATGCCATTTTCCCGGCTTGCTTCCGCCTCGTTTCCACTCACCACCAGGTTTATTTAACTTCACTGAGTTTTGTTCCGTCATTCTCGCTTTACCTCAACATGCTGGTCCGTGGCTTGCCTTATGTCTTCAATGCTACCGGCTTGAAGTCAGCGATGTATCGCGACCGGTCGGTGCGATGGCTATTTCCGCGGTTGGCAGAGCGTTGGCTTTATCCAACCCTCATGAATCGGGTCCTCGCCGGAGCCAGCCGGATCGTCTGTAATAGTCGCTATCTTCAGGGGAAACTTGAATCCCAGTTCCCCGGGTTTGCGCACAAGATGACGACGATTTACAACGGTATCGATTTTGACCTGTTCGCTTCAGGCCGGCGTATCTCCATTGAAGGTGTCCCTTCAGAGGCCCCGAAACTCCTTGCGACGATGACATGGGACTATGAGGCAAAAGCCGCAGGGGCCAGGTTGATCATTGATGCGATGGGGCTCGTCACCGAGCGATATCCTGAGGCGCGGCTTATTATCGCAGCCAAGACAAATCATCCCCGTTATGCCCAGGGAATCGAAGATTATCTGGCCACCCGGCCATGGAAGGGTTCTATAAAGGTTCTATATAACCAAGTAAATGTCACGGACCTTCTAGCAAGTAGCGACCTATTCATGTACGCAACGCCCGCCGAATCAAACGATAGCCTTCCCCGCGCTGTCCTTGAGGCTCATGCTGCCGGCCTTCCGGTAGTGACCACAGCGACAGCAGGCTGTCCCGAAATTGTAGAAGACACAGTAACCGGGTTTCTCGTCCCTTATGATGCAAAAGCCATTGCAGGGCGTGTGCTCCATTTGCTTAAGGATCCAGGCAAAAGACAACAGTTCGGAAGGCGCGGCCGAGAGCGTGCCCATGAGTTGTTTAGTTGGGATCACATGGGCGAAGCATATGCTGACCTCTTTCTCGAGATTGTGGAGGATCAGGCTCAAGCCGCCAAAACGAAAACCCTGATGCAGGCAAGAGGAGGAAACCCTTGAGGCAAAAGCCAAACTTTATCCTGATCGTCCTGGATGCGGTCCGGGCCGATCACCTCTCATGCTATGGCTACTCCAAGCCGACAACGCCGTATCTCGAAGAGCTCGCGGCTAAGGGAGTGATCTTCGACCGCGCCTTCGCCGCAGCGCCCTGGACGCCACCTTCCCATGCCTCTCTTTTCACCGGAACCTATCCCTCCAGGCACGGGGTTGATGTAGATGAGAATCTTTACTTGAGCGGCAAAAATCCTACGATGGCTGAGATCCTATCATTGAATGGTTATGCGACATTGGCGGTTCTCCCCGATGCCCATTTGAGCCAGGCCAGGGGCTTCAATCGAGGATTCAATCACTTCGAGGAGATCTTCCGGATCCCGTACGTCAGTTTCGACCGCGATTCCGCAATGAGCCTTTTGCGTAACCTCGTGTGGGGCAGGGATGGCCGCGCATATCACTCCTCTCGACTGCTCAAGAACTGGCTCCGTAAACAGATTCGCACTGATGCGCAACCTTTTTTTGCTTTCATAAATTATAAGACAGCGCACAACAGTTACCGCTCTCCCCTGCCCTTTAGCAGCCGTTTCAAGATTTCTCCAGTTACGGGCCAAGACCCGCGAAAGCTCCGGTACTACGCCAATGGCGGCGCCTATCCTTATATGGCCGGCGGCTTCGAGATGACAGCGCGCGACATGGAGGTGGTGCAGTCCTGGTACGATGGAGCGATTGCCTACCTCGACCACTCTATTAATGATCTCCTTCAGTTCTTGAAGAAACTCAGGGTATACGACGACACGCTGATCATCATCACGGCGGATCATGGGGAAAACTTCGGCGACCACGGACTTGGCTACCACCTGTTCTGCCTTTACGACAGCCTCATCCGTGTTCCTTTGTTGATGAGTTACCCGAGATTGGGCAAGAACGGAAAGAGAATTAGCAGCCTCGTCTCCCTGACCGACGTCCTTCCGACTGTTCTGGAGCTTATCGGTTGTGATCTCCGCGACTATCCGGAGATTCAAGGGAAGAGCCTCCTGCCGTTTCACGAGAGGGAAGTTCATGCTCACATCTTTGCCGAATTCGGTAGACCTCGGTACATGCTGAAACGGCTGGCTGCCCGATACCCGCAGCACGATTTTTCGCGTTTTGATAGGGGACTGCGATGCATTCGAACAACGGAGTTCAAGCTGATCCTCGGGAGCGATGGCTCGGAAGAGCTTTACCATCTCCCCTCCGACCCGGCCGAGATCAGCAACGTTATCAATGACTATCCAGAAGAAGCGGATATTCTCCGGCGTGTCCTCGGAGACCTATTGGCATCGTCCAGGCCTGCGACGGTTTCTCTCCGTTCTCGAGAAGACGATCTCGTCATTGTGAAGAATCTAGAGGATTTGGGTTATTTCTAGAAGAAGAGTGAAATTTGTCGAGCAAGTTAATCCTTATACTTGTCACCTTTTTCTTGTTCCCTTCCCTCTTGGCGGCCCAGAATCACTCGCGCAATCCTGCCGCCATGAAATACCAGGGGTTTGGATCCGCGACGCGGGGAGGATCGGCAGGCAGCGTATTCCGCGTAACAAGTCTTAACGATTCGGGGCCGGGGACGCTCCGGGACGCCCTTTCCAAGGGAAACCGGCATATTGTGTTCGATGTGGGCGGAGAGATTATTCTCAGTGGTGGGTATGTTCCGATAAGAGGAGCGTTCGTAACGATTGATGGCTTTACAGCTCCGTCTCCCGGAATCACTATCAGAAACGGGGGTATCGAAATTTCAGGAAAGAAAGGGGCGCATGACATTATTGTGCGGGGAATCCGGATCCGCAATTCCGACAAGGATGGCATCCGGATCACAAATAGCGCCTACAATGTCGTCATCGACCACGTATCCATCCACGGTTCAGAGGATGGAAACCTCGATATTACCGAAGGCGCCCACGACGTGACCGTGTCCTGGAGCATTCTGGCTGAGCCTGCGAGTGGCAACAAGAATATGCTCATTATGTACAACAACCCTCGCCGGATCACACTTCACCACAACCTTTTCACAAAGGCGACCTCCAGGTCTCCCCAGGTTCAGACCGATGCCGCAGGAACACCTGCCGCAGAGACTACGGTCGATATGCGCAACAATCTGATCTGGGACTGGGGGAGGGGCTACGGAAGTCGCATCCGCTACGGACCGCGCGTCAATGTAGTAGGCAACCTGTACGCCTCAAACCGAGGCGATGCGGAGGAAGCTTTGATAGTCTGTCCAGGCCGGCGATGTGGAACCAATGATCCGGCCAGTGCCGCTAAAGTGTATGCGAAAGGTAACGTCAGTGCCGACAGAGTGGATCTGGACGTTCGAGGAAACATGAATCATCCATTCCCAGCGTCTGTTGTCGATACTCAAGACGCCTGCAAAGCTGCCCTCCAGGTGCTTTCAGGCGCAGGTGTGCGCCCGCTTGATCTCATTGATCAACGCTATCTCTCTATGCTTTCGCTTCCTCTGTGCTCACCGGTCGAGCCGTGAGGCGAACCTCTCTCCGATTGCTTACCTGATTAGTCATTGATCGGAGGTCATGAATGAAGGTGATGATCATCGGGTTAGACAGCGCGGTGCCCGCGCTGGTTTTTGAGCAGTGGTGGAATGAACTCCCTAACCTTCGCGCGTTAACTCAGGAGGGGATTTGGGGAGAGCTTACGAGCACGCATCCTCCTATTACGGTGCCCGCCTGGTCCTCTATGATGAGTGGTCTTGATCCGGGTGAACTCGGATTCTATGGATTTCGCAACCGCAAAGATTATTCCTATGACGGCTATGGAATAGCCAATTCGAGCGTCGTCCAGACCGACCGTGTCTGGGACATCCTCTCCAGAGAGGGCAAAAGAATTATTCTTCTGGGCGTCCCGCAGACCTTTCCTGTCAAGCCGATCAATGGCTGTGTTGTAGCTGATTTTCTCACCCCCTCAACCCAACATGAGTATACTTATCCCCTCGACCTAAAGGCAGAGATCGAGCGAATTGCCGATGGCTACATTCTCGACATTGACAACTTCAGGACACCGGATAAGGAATATCTCCTCCGGCGGATCTACGCAAAGACCGAAAAACACTTCAAGGTAGCCAAGCATCTCACGAGCACGCGCCCCTGGGATTTCTTCATGATGGTCGAGATGGGCGTGGATAGAATCCAGCATGGGTTCTGGAGCTACTGCGATCCCGATCATCGAAAATACCAGAGAGGAAATCCCTTTGAGAACACCCTGAAGGATTACTACCGCTATGTCGATAAGGAGATAGGAGAACTGCTCTCACTTGTCCCCCGCGATGCGGCGGTTCTAGTCGTTTCGGATCACGGCGCAAAAAAGATGGATGGCGGTATCTGCATCAACGAATGGCTGATTCGGGAAGGCTATCTTAAGGTACATCAATACCCTACCCAGCCTAAAAGACTCGAGGAGCTGAGCATAGACTGGGATCACACGATGGCTTGGGCCGAAGGAGGTTATCATGGTCGGATATTTCTTAACGTCAGGGGACGCGAGCCGCGGGGAATCATTTCACCTGAAGATTACGATAAGGTCAGACAAGAGCTAATCGATAAGATAGTTGCCATTGAGGATCCTAACGGCAATAACATCGGATCGCGTGCCTACGCCCCAGAGATGATCTATAAAAAACCGATCCGCGGGATCCCTCCGGACTTGACCGTCTATTTTGGTGACCTGGCGTGGCGCTCGGTTGGTTCCTTGGGCCTGAACGAGATTTATACCTTTGAGAATGACACCGGACCCGACGAAGCCAATCACGACTGGAAAGGAATTTTCCTTGCAAATCGACATGCAGCCTCTTTGATCGGGGCCACGCCAGGTTTTCAAGAACGCCTTCATATCTCTCACATAGCCCACATGATCTTAAAGATGTTCAGCCAGAATGGTGGGCACAACTGACTGTTCCGAAAAGATCCGTTGCTCATCGGCTCCGTTTTCCTGACCAAAGTTGACTGCTAATTCATCCTGCGCCGAGGTGGAGTCATGAATATTTCCATAGTCGGAAAAGGTTACGTAAGTTTAGTCACTGGAGTTTACTCTGCGGAGTTTGGTGTCCATGTCACCTCCGTTGATGGGCGCGGACGCGGTGGTTTTGATTACAGAGTGGAATGAGTTTCGTAATCTCGACCTAGAGAGGCTCAAGCGCATGATGCGGCGGCCTCTATTGCTGGACCTGCGCAACGTTGATGAGCCCGAAAGAACAAAGGTGGTCGGCTTCGAATACTACGGAGTAGGCAGGAGCTGATGGACAAATCAACGCATAGGATCGCACACGTCATTACCAACGCGGACTCTTTCGGAGGCGCGCAACGCAATACCCTCCTGACCCTTAAGGGACTAGTGCGCGACCGATATCAGGCGGAGCTGGTCTGCGGCCCAGGAGGACGCCTCATCGAAGAGGCAAAGGCAATTGGGATTTCCGTTCACGTGGTTCCCGATCTTATTCGCCAAGTGCATCCAATAAAAGACACCCGCGCCTTTTTCCGACTTTACCGGCTGTTCCGCTGCAGAGGGTATCGCATTGTTCATACCCATTCGGCCAAGGCGGGACTTCTTGGCCGAATGGCCGCCTGGTGGGCGAGGGTTCCTGTGATTGTTCACACGTTCCACAGCATCCCATTCGAGATGAACGGCGACCTGAGATCGAGACTTTATATCGCCATGGAACGGTTTGTGGGCTCTGTAACGCACCGCGCTGCCTGTGTGGGAGAGGCGTTTCGGCAAGAGTTCCTAGATTGGAAAATAGTGCCGGCGGAAAAGCTGATCACTATATACAGCGGTATCGATTTTTCCTTCTATGTCGCCAAACGACCCGTACTCGACGTGAAGCGTCACCTAGGCGTAGAGGGCGCATGGCCGATCCTCGGGTGCATTGGCCGGCTGTCCGAACAGAAAGCGCAGCAGTACTTGGTGGAGGCAGTAGCGCTTCTGATAGATAAGTATCCGCACATCAAGCTGCTGCTTGTGGGAGAAGGGAATCTCCGCAGCCGTTTGGAGAGACAGATCGAAGACCTTGGTCTCTCCTCCAACGTTTCTCTCCTGGGAGAACGGAATGATATCGCTGATCTGCTCAACGTCTTCGATGTCTACGTGATGTCTTCTCGATGGGAAGGAGTTGGTCGCGCCTTGACGGAGGCAATGTATTGGGGCCTTCCTCTGGTGGCTACAGGGGTCAACGGCGCCAAAGAACTAGTTCTTCATGAAGAAACTGGCTTAGTAGTCCCTCCCCAAGATCCGAAGGCCATGGCTGTCGCCATCGATCGTTTGGTTTCCGACCACGAACTGGCGAAACGACTCGGGTCAAACGCGCAACGGAAGGCGAGGGAGCTCATGGATGGTCAGCAGATGATTACGGCTATCGAGGACGTGTACGCGAGACTCACCTAATCGAAGTTCGAAGACAAGGTAGGGCCTTCCTGACGATCGTATTAGTAAAGGGACAGGCGTGGAACGCGGAGAGGGTTGCCGGACTAGAGCGGGTCATAGCTCTAACGTGCAGGAGCCATGAAGATTTTTATCATTACGCAGGAAGAGGCTTTCTATCTTCCCGCCGTTATCCGCACGGTGCTGGCGGCGTGGGGGAAGGACCTGTTGGGCATGACTATCCTTCCCTCCAGCGGGCCGAAAAAGCGATGGCAGAAAATTATTAACACGTACTATCATCTCTACGGTCCTCGTACATTTTTATATCAAGGCGGACGCTTTGTCTTCTACCGGGTTATGAACTTTTTGGGCCGCTTTGTTTCTCTCAAAGGGTTTTATTCGGTACATGCCGTTGCTCGGCACTATAAAGTGCCCCTCTATCCCACGCCAAACATTAACCGCCAGGAGTACCTGGACAGCCTCAGACTTCTTGCTCCTGACGTGGTCGTGTCGATTAGCGCTAACCGAATTTTTAAACGCGGACTACTGATGCTGCCGCGGCTGGGGTGCATCAATGTGCACGGCGCTCTCCTTCCCATGTACCGAGGCCGTCTCCCCAGCTTTTGGGCGCTGCTCAACGGCGAGCGTGAGACTGGGGTCACCGTTCATATTATGAACGAGGAGATAGACGATGGACCGATCCTGGCCCAGCGGCGTGTCCCTATAGTGCCGGGTGAAACCCAACACTCTCTCATCCTGAAGACGAAAATCGCCGGGGCCGAGCTTCTGATTGAAACCGTGGACCGGCTGAAAAGGGGGGAGATCGAAGAGCAGCCCAACCATCGAAATCAAGCTACTTACTACTCTTTCCCAACCCCGCGGGACGGGCGCAAGTTCCGCGATCTTGGCCTGCGATTTATTTAAGATCGCTTGCCAACCGCGATTCCCTGGCGCAGGCCAAGCCAGTGTGACGGCGCGCAGCAATGGACAGC
>Ga0209874_1000672_pt1 | contig 10169 bp, 9 predicted proteins | sample GWRWN1_20_30_FD_187216 | JGI IMG/M metagenome (GOLD analysis project Ga0209874, IMG submission 187216) | Riverbed sediment microbial communities from areas with no vegetation in Columbia River, Washington, USA - GW-RW N1_20_30 (SPAdes)... | ecosystem: Environmental > Aquatic > Freshwater > River... | reverse complement strand
AGCAGCGAGAGCGCCACGTACAGCGCCAAGAGGACGCTGCTGCGGCGCTCGGCCGGGGGGAGGAGTCCTCCCATCGGGTCAGTCCTTGTGGCCGGTGAGGATCACCTTTCCGAAGTCGTCGAGCTGTTCGAGAATCTTGCCGGCCCCGAGGACGACGCAGGTGAGTGGATCATTCGCGACGCGGATGTTGAGGTTGGTGACCTCGCGCAGGAGCAGATCGAGCCCGCGCAGCAGTGCGCCGCCTCCGGTGAGGAAGATGCCCCGGTCCACGATGTCGGCGGCGAGTTCGGGGGGTGTGCGCTCGAGCGATTCGCGCAGCGCGTTGACGATGTTGCCGATCGGCTCCTGGAGCGCCTCGCGAATCTCGACGCTCGAAACGCGCAGCGTGCGAGGAATCCCGCGCACCAGATCGCGCCCCTCCATGCTGTGATGGAATTGCGTGCAGGCCAGGGTATATTGCGTGCCGATTTTACGGATCTCGGCTCCGGTCCCATGACTGGGTGCACTGGCGGTGCGAATCGCATAGGCATTGAAGCCGGTGCCGTTCCCGACCTTTCCCGCGCGGGTGCGGCCGTAGCCGAGATGCAAGGTGACGCACTCATCGGCATGGCCCGGAACGATCCAGGCCGGAGCGCGCAAGCTTCTCCCTTCGTAGCGGAGCTCGACGAGATCGGTGAATATCCTTCCGTGCTCGCCGCCTCGGGCGCCGATCTGGTAGGACAATCCCAGCCGCTGGGCAGTCTTTGGACTGACGAGCGCAGCGTTGTCCCAGGTCAGCTTGGTCAAAGGCTTCGGCAGCTCCTGTAGCCAACCGTTGTTGGCGAAGCGGCCGTCGAAAAGCGTCGGATCGGGTTGAAAGGAAATTTCCACGGAGCGCCCAGGCTCTGCCGGGGCGTTTCGAGCTTCGGGTCGCCCGCTTTCAGGTGTCGGGTTTCGGGTTTCAGAGGCGGAACGGGCTAACCAGCCATTACTTGGCGTCTTAAGTTTTACCGCCTTCGGTTTAAAATTAGTTCCTGCGATCACGCCGTCATGCAGCGCCCTGCGCCAGCCAGTTTCAAAATCGCCGGCGAGCTTCTGGCCTTTCCAATAGTTGCGGACAATATCGTAGGATGTTTCGCCGGACCGGCCCAGCAGCGCCGCCAGAATTTCGTGAGACGATTTGCCGCTGTATAGCGGCGCGATCAACGGCTGCAGGATCGTCGCCGTGCCATCGTAGGCGCGGATGTCGCCCCAGGATTCCAGATAATGGGTTTCCGGTATATGCCAGTGGCAATAGGCCGACGTTTCATCCTCATAGAGACCTGAATGAACACGCAGCGGGACCTTCGCTAGCTGTTCGGCAAAGCCAAAATCCACCGGCGCCGTGTAGACCGGATTGCCGCCCAGCATGAGCAGTATTCGCACCGAGCCGGATTCCATGTCCTTGACCAGCTCGCGCAACGACGCCATTTGATCCGCCGGATTGGCTTCGATGGGTTCGGTGTAAATTACAGTCTTGCCAACGTTGTCCAGCGCCTGGTTCATCGCGTGGGCCAGCGCATGAACTCCTGGAGGCTGTCGGTCGCCCGCCACAACGACAGTCGCGCCGCGATGCTTTTGCACGTCACGGACTAAAGCGTCGATCCATTGAGATTTCTGCGAATCAGTTGTCGCCTGCAGGGGAAGACCCATCTTGGCTGCGATGGCGGCGGCAAAGTTCGGCATCTCACTGGGGCGCAGCGCAATGCGGTGATCCGCCATGGAGCCGGTCACCGACGGCGTCGCCTCGATGGCGTAAAGCCGGTTCATGCCGATCTTGCCTCGACCTACTCTCCGTTTGCCGGCAAACTCGCGCGCGTAACGGACGTTGGCCGGGCCGCTGAAAAGAAAATCGGCGTCCAAAGATAAAATCACCTCGGCGCTTTCGAACCGGTAGATCGTATTGACATCGGTGCCGAAAGCCAGACGGTCGCCGGCGTGAACGTTATCGCGATTTACCGGCTCGTACTGGTGCCATTTGGCACGGGGGAATTTTGCCAGCAGTTGGCGCAACTGATTGGCAAGCGCGGGCGACGTGACGGTTTCCGTGAGGATCCGCAGCCCCCCTCCGCCAACTACGCGCTCCGCTTCAAGATCGTCGTTGATCGCGACGAGAAAAGCATTCCACGTGCTGATTCGCCCGGCATTCTTGACGACCTGGGAACGGTCGGGATCGTAGAGAGTCAAGATCGAAGCCTGCGCAAACGCGTCCGTCGCCCCCAGGCTGGCCGGGTGATTGGGGTTGCCTTCGATTTTGGTCGGGCGTCCTTCGTGGCTTTCGACCAGGACTCCGGTGCCAACACCGCTCATTGGAAATGCGGTGGCAAAAAACAACGGCTTGCCCGGGACGATTTGTTCCGGTTGATTCACATAGGGCACAATCTTTTCGTCTACTGGGGCCGGTCTACAGGCATTGAGACCCGCCAGCGCCAGCGAGGCGCCCATCAATCTCAAGAAATCTCGCCGGCTGACTCCATCCGTCCAGCCCACTGTCTGTTGCGGAAATTCTTGTGTTAAGAATTTGTGAAATTCCTTGCTGTCAGCCAGTTCCTCGAGGCAACGCCAGTACTCCTGACCGCGAGAGGACGCCAGCCGTTCGCGGATCGAAGCGAGATCGAGGGGGGAAGCGTTCAGTGCGGGGTGTCGGGTGTCAGGTTTCACGTTAAGTATCCCAAGTCATAAATTCGTTTTCGCACCAAGCCGCCAAGAACGCAAAGAAACTTCTTCTAACAGGAGAGAACAGAGAAAACGAAGTTCCTTAATTCATCTCTGTCATCTCCCTTACCTCTGTAAAAAAACCGTTCTTATATTTCCTCTCCGGCCTTGGCGCCCTTTGCGTCTTCGCGCGAGTCATGTTTTTTCCGATTTCCCTAACCCAAATTCGGCCAGAATTTAGCGTCACACTTCTCCTACCTATGACAAACCGAGCAGCTCGTGAGGCTTTCGATCTTGTATTCCTGCACTAGTTTTTGCCCAAGGGCGATCTGATCCGAGGGTGGCTGCCAATCCATGTTGAAGACCTGCTCCCGCGGCCGCACAAACTGCTCCGGATTGCGGTGACACTCCAAGCACCACTCCATATATAGGGTGTTCTCACGCCACATGAGCGGCATCTGATCCACTCGTCCGTGGCAGGTTGTGCAGCCTACGCCCTTGTGGACATGAATGCTGTGATCGAAATAGACGAAGCCCGGCAGATTGTGCACCCGCGTCCACTCCAGCGACTTTCCGGTCCGGAAACTTTCGCGCACCGGCTCTAAAATCGGGCTCTCGGCCCAGATTTGCGTGTGGCAGTTCATGCAGATCTTGGTGGACGGAATGCCGGCGAAAGAGGACTCTTCCACCGAAGTATGGCAGTAACGGCAATCGATGCCGTCGTCACTGACGTGGTGTTTGTGACTGAATTGGACCGGCTGGCTGCGCGCGACACCGACCTCCGTCACATAGGAGGACCGGTTAATCGCGGCGAGAGTGGTTACGAGGACGACGATGATACCGATGCCCCCGAATACGCTCACCCTGGAGATGGTGTTCGTGCTCCGATGAAATATCTGAGCCATCGACCTATTCTTACTTTAGCCTGCCATTTCAGCTAAGCAAGATCAGCATAGCGTTTCGACTCGAAATTTTGTTATGGCGGGTCTGGGCCAGTAAAAAACCCCGGATTAGAATCGTTCATTCACCCTTTGACACCGAAGAAAAATAGTAGAAGCGTTATTGTTCTGTGAAGGATGCGCAGAGAAACTGCTCGAAACTGCGATCAACAAATTGTGCTTGAGCGGCCGCGTTACAACCTGGTCCTCAAAGTCGGCCGCGCCATTCGCCGAGGCAATTCAGTATCGGAGTTTGGACCCGCGATTATAGAATTTGGCAACCCCTGGAAGATGGTAAAATTACCGTCTCACCCGCCCTGGGTAGATCACTTAGTCCAGTCGCCGCGATGAACCTTTTGCAAGTCCCGAAAGGCGAGGGGTATGCGTAAGGACGCATCCGAGGGTGAACTTGATTTCGAAGTCTGCGAAGAGCCTTCCTACGAGATTAACAGAGGTCGTTATTTGATGAGATTTCATTTACCTTTTGTGGAGATCACCACTCTTCAGAAAAGGTGAACAATTTGGCATTAGTCGTAGGTGACAAGGTTGATATGATCGAATTTGAGCACATCTTCCAGATCAGATTTTTCTGTCCAGCCCATAAGCACCGGAACAACCGTAACTGTAATATCTGGGTTCTTTGCGGCAGCATTTTTAATCGCACTCGTCGCGATCACAACCTTTCTGATGGGTAGTAGTGGATGTGAAGGACGTGGATCGAACTCGTCCTGCTCTTTGTGAACGTCGCAGTGGCCAACGTCACCGAAACACCCGCCATGCCCGAAAATACTGAATGACCCGGCGTAACCGTTTGCTTCAACCGTCGGAGTGTTTCCGTCGGCGTTCGGGTTGTTAATGAACACGCGGGCTTCGTACGAAGCGCCCGAATGGTCAACGCGGATAAATTCCAGATCGGCACGCGAAAACTGGGCGGGAAGATTTGCGAGGGAGACTTTCTTCGACTTGTATACCTTCGATGCGCGGTACGTCCGATCATCTCCCCGAGTCGCGCTTTTCGTGGATTTTTTGGCGGTGGCTTTTGCTTTCGTTGCCATGATTTAATGTCCTCCAGATTTAGCTAGTTCAACGGAGTCGCCTCGCTTAGATCCTCACGAGCGAAACGGCATATTCGTAACCCAGCGCATTGATGCTCAGGACGTCTCGAACGGTCAGCGTAAACGGCTGTAAAACCATCGGTAGTAGGTTTGGTGGTATGTTGTTGACTCCGTGCCTTATTTGCCACAAATACCAGAGCCGATCAATCATGCAATGGTGTGACCAGAATATAGGATCCCAAGCCGCCGTTCCAACGCTGCTCATGTCGCCGCCGACGCTTCCGTTGTTTCCGCCAGTCCAGCCATGAATATTGTCGTGAACATCTTCAAGTTGATTTGAGAAATCATTAAACTGGGTCAGACCCAGTAACGTAGTGACAGTTGCTTGGGTAGGAAGTACGGCCGGATTTCCGGGAAAGCGGCGTGTCATCCGGTTGATTGGCGGGTTGGCGGTTGGAGCGACAATGCGCGCGCGAAAGAGTGGATTCGGCTGACCGTCCACGGTCGCTACGGAGAACGCATGTGGAACGAATGTCACGCGGGAAGTCCCCGAGGTCCAATCCCACCACGGAAGACCAACCTTAGAATTGGGAGGACGCTGATCGCGTATCGCCTTCTCAAAATGGAGGAGATAGGCGCGGTGCCAGGGCAAGAACAGGTTGGCATTCACAGTCGACCCCGAGGTTCTCTCGTGATGCCAGCAGTACCAATTTGGTATGCCGTGCAATCCGGCGTAGTAGTTATAGCCGCGATTGTCCATGATCTGCTGCGCGTTCTTATAAGCCACGCGCAACGCCTGCAACTCTGGTGTAGTCAGAGCGTCTACGTTCTTACGGACGGTCAGACTCGCCATCGTGGCCTCCTTCTACAAGGATTTTCTTAAACAAATGTACTCCGAACCTCCAGCTTTCAGGGACAATATCACATTACTGTGATATTCAGAGGAGTATCGAGAAAACTATGTGAAAGGTAGAGGGGCGGTTCGCTAGCAGAGCTGAATTAATTCTTTCGTTGATGCGTCAAGCGGGCATTTTTCTCCTGCACGCCGACTTCTCGGAAGGCGCCGGGACCGTGCCCAATTGGCTCGTCTAGCCGCACAAGCAGCTGGCCCTCGTACTTTCCGATTACTTCCCCTCTGTACACCCTTTTCGGATCCTTCAAAATAAAGTTCTGGGTATCGCCGGTTATTTCTACTCTATCGCCGATTTTGATTGCAACCATTGCTCACCCAGAATCCTATGTTGATCCTATAAACTATACACTTGATCGCTTCGCGACGCCCGTACCGACGACATAGCTACGGCCCAGTACTTGACTAGATTGAAGTTTACCTCTCGGACTAACGACACTCAACTCTAGCTGTAACACACAGCCTGATCTCAGAATGCAAAGGCGAAGCTACGTTACAGGCCAATCGATGACCATTTTTGTATCGGCGGCCGATCCTAAGGGAGATAAGGTCATCAAAGGTAAGCATCAAGAGAACGTTAGAATACACGTCGAGTCCACTCGCGGGACAGCTTTTATCTGGATTACTTTCAAAGAAATCATTCTTCCTCGCTAAACGAGCTAAAAGTTCCGTGCCGGCAGTTCATATCCAAATGATTTCGAATCAAAAACAAACAGGGGTCCTTCCCGGGAAGGACCCCTGTGACGGGCGTCATTACGCCCTCAATTATTTTGTGAATTCTATTTGCAGCCCGTCTATCGCGCAGCGTCCGCTAGGTTTCAGCCGGTCTTATTTTTCTCAGCATCCCCGCTGTTGTTTCGAACGCCCTTCCTTTTTCTCGCTAGTGCGAGCCGGCATCTTCCGATGCTACGATTGAGGGGTCGATTTAAGCCGTTCGATGCTGAACCGTTTGCCTGACTGAACCGCTGGTGCCCGCCGACAGCGGGCCTGCTTGGCCCGGTGGACTTGATTCTCCCGTCATTACTTCCCTCCTTTACTCTTTATCCGGAGAAGATTCACCACGTGCGCGCTTCGTGCCTTCTCCTGCAGCCCAGCTTGGAGGTTTTGCTGAGCATACTTAATAGTTATCGGCGGCAAAGTTCTTTGTCAAGAGTGTTTTTTAATTTCGACCAAGGATATTTGAATCTGCCATTGGTACCGATGTAAACACCGCCGGTGATCGCGGTTCTGCTAACTACGTTGTCCAAATCTGTAAAGAAAACTTTTCGAACGATCCGGCCCGGATCGCTGAAATTTATGGATCGCAGACATTAGAAATCGTCAGTTAAAGACTTGTCGCGCCGCGTTTTCTCCGCTTATGGCCTTGTGCAATTCGACCGCCATGAGTTAATGTGAGGTATAGAGAAACTCTTTAGCCGCCAAGGTGCCCTCAAAAATGGGGGCTACTACAATCGGTCTGGTCGGTGATTAAGATCAAAGCGGAGATGGCATTCGCCCAACGAGCGTCCCGTGCCCGCCTCCCTCGAACATATTGGCCCGCATACCCCGATGGGTGCCAATCTCATCGCCGATGGCGCGACGTTTCGCGCGTGGGCGCCACATGCACGGTCCGTCCATGTGATTGGCGACTTTAACAACCGCCAGCGCAACGATGCCAGCCTGCTGACCCGGGAGTCCCATGGCCATTGGCGAGGCTTTATTTCCGGTGTCCGCGATCGCCAGCGCTACATGTTTTATGTCGTCGGCGATGGCAGCGAGGGTCCTAAGCGCGATCCCTACGCGCGCGAGCTTCAAACTCCTTTTCCGAGCGAGTGCATCATCCGCAAAACCGACTTTCCTTGGCACGAGAGCGGCTACGTCACGCCGAAGTTTGACGACTTTGTGATCTATCAACTTCATGTCGGAGCCTTTTTCACTCCCAACCTGCCTCGGAAAGCCGGCACATTCCTCGACGTAGCGCGTAAGATTCCGCACTTCGCGGATCTCGGCGTGACCGCGATCCAGCTCATGCCGATCCAAGAGTTCCAAACCCAATTCAGTTTAGGCTACAACGGCACCGATTACTTCTCGCCGGAAATGGATTTTGCCGTGGAAGACGCTGACCTCGGGCCCTACGCCGCGGAGGTGAACAAGCTGCTCGATGTCATAGGACGATCGCGCTATCGGGTCGAAGACTTGCGCGGCGAGATGAACCAACTCAAGGCACTGGTGGATCTCTGCCACCTCTACGGACTCGCCGTAATCCTCGACGTGGTATACAACCACGCGGGCGGGGACTTCGGCGACCAGAGCCTCTACTTCTTCGACCGCCAATCGAGCCAGAGTGGCAATCGCAATTCCCTCTACTTCACCGATGTGGGCCATGCCGGCGGACTCGTTTTCGACTTCGGCAAGCCTGAGGTTCGCGACTTTCTGATTCAGAACGCGAAGTTCTTTCTCGATGAGTATCGGATCGACGGCTTGCGCTACGACCAAGTGAGCGTCATCGACCACGATGGCGCGCCCCACGGCTGGAGCTTTTGTCAGGATCTCACTTCCACGTTACGCCATCACAAACCGGGCGTGCTCGATAAGGCCGAATACTGGAACGTCAATCCCTACGTGGTGAAGCTGCCGCCCGAGGGAGCGGGTTTCGATACCACTTTGACCGACGGGCTGCGCATCGCGATTCGCAATGTCATTGGTAACGCGAGCGCGCCGGATGAGCGGCCCCTTGACCTGTCCGGCCTGGCGCGGAGCCTCTGGCCGGAGGGCTTCAATGAGCATTGGCGCTTTGTCCAGGGACCGGAGAACCACGACATCGTTTACAACGGTCGCGAGCAACGTATAGCCCGGCTTGGCGATCCGAGTAATCCACGCTCCTGGTACGGCCGCAGCCGTGCCCGGGTGGCCACTGGCATCAGCCTCACCGCCCCCGGCATTCCGATGCTGTTCATGGGGCAGGAGTTTCTCGAGGACAAACAGTGGTCGGACAACTTCGAGTTTCACCAGAACCTGCTGCTGCACTGGGCCGGACTCGACGCAGGCGACAAGCAAATGCTCGATCACGTGCGTTTCACGCGGGAGCTCATCAAACTGCGCTGGCGCTATCCGGGCTTGCGCGGTCAAGGTTTCCGCGTGGTGCATGTCCACGATCAGAACCGCGTGCTCACGTTTCACCGCTGGGTGGAGGGAGAAGGCCACGACGTGATCGTGGTCGTCCACCTCGGGAACTCCAATCGCTTCGACTATCGAATCGGCTTTCCCGGCGCAGGTGATTGGCGCGAGGTTTTCAACAGCGATGTCTACGAGAACTGGGTCAACGCCAACACCGTCGGCAACGGCGGAAGGATCCACGCGGAGCCCCAACCGCTACACGGTTTCAGCCACTCCGCAGCCCTCGCGCTGCCGGCGAACAGCCTGCTGGTGTTCGCGCGGTAATACACATCACTAAAGCCCGCTCAATCGCCTCGCTCCAACCTAGATGATTGGAGTAGTGGAGTGGTGGAGTACTGGAGTGATGGACTGAAATAGCGAGCGACTCTCGGGCCGGTAGTTGCCAACCGTCGTCGCGCCCGCGTTCACAGCCGGATCCTCACCAGCACCGACCGAACTCCAGACACGGAGGAAATACAACCCCTTCACATCCGAATATAAGAGGCCGGTATGAATTGACTCCAGAGATCGGCTATACTACAACGCAAAACGATGGCTAACAAATTCACGGTTTCGCAGGCAGAATTTCAACTGGAGGCTGGATTCAGTCAGGCTGAATTCTCACTCTTTCGCGAAACAAACAGTCTTTTGGACCACCTGTTCAAAGCTCTTCAGCCACACGGAGCACGCCTGGCCGATATCAGAGTCGAGACCGGCGGTGGGAGCGCAGCAGACTTTAATGTACTTTGTTACCTGTTTAACTATTGGGTAACTCTTCGGGTACGCATAGATCGAATTGATATAGTTGGTTCACAGCTGCCTCAGGATTACGTTCATAAGTACGGCGCCGCTATTGTGGATGCACTGCAGAGTGTGCGCAATTATCATCAAAATCTGAAGTATCGCACTTATACCCTTAGTGTCGGGATGCATGGTTCGCTTGAGAGCGAGTCGGTCAAGAACTACATTTCTAACTTTGTCAAAAATGTCCCAGACGGTCTCGGGCCAACTGCCGGTAACGGCATTATCATGTACTTCGGTCCTGTCGGCGAGCGCTTACTCTGCTCCGTGACTATTGATAGATCAACGATAGTCCCGGACGGTCTCTTTTGTCGCACATACGTCGTATGGGATGCAAATAAAGTGGAAATCGAACGCCTTACCGAACTGGCAAATCGTTTTGTCCGAGAGACCGTCAGTCAGATGGGGCTGGAATTACCATCGTAGTGATTTGATCATGGATGTGCAGCTCAATAATAATGTGTTCAATCAGTTGACGGCTGAACGTGACTACTCACGACAGGCCGCCGGGTTAGCCGCGACCAGGGTGCATAGTTCAGAGCAATCCTTTGGTCTGGGTTGGCCGGGACATTGCCAAGCTGAAAACGGCGAACGGACAAAAAACGCCGCTTTGGCTCATTCATCTATCGACCTGGTCGTGGAATTGGCGGGGACGCT
>Ga0209874_1000670_pt1 | contig 10198 bp, 10 predicted proteins | sample GWRWN1_20_30_FD_187216 | JGI IMG/M metagenome (GOLD analysis project Ga0209874, IMG submission 187216) | Riverbed sediment microbial communities from areas with no vegetation in Columbia River, Washington, USA - GW-RW N1_20_30 (SPAdes)... | ecosystem: Environmental > Aquatic > Freshwater > River... | reverse complement strand
CGCACCCCCACGTTGAACCCCGCCACCCAGGCCGGCGGGGTGGCCAGCAGCAGCGCCTGCACCTGCTCGAGCACCTCGGCCTGGGCCCGCACCCGCTCGGAGCCGGAGATGGCCCGCGCCCCAAGGCTGGCGAACCGCTCGGAGGCCTCCAGCGCCTGGGCCGACAGGCGCGGGTCGCGCTGCCGCCAGGCGAGCACGATCGTCCCGAGCTGCTCGCCGGCCCGGTCCAGCAGCGGCAGCCACAGCAGGCTGCCGAGCCCACGCGCCTCCAGCATCGGCGCCTCCGGGTCGCCGGCGGAGCGGACGCTCGCCCTGCTCGGGACGGTCACGAACGCGGCGGGGAAGTCGCCGCCGGCGAGCTGGGCCGGCATCGGCGGGATCGCCTGGTCGCGGGCGTGGGCGACCGCGACCATCCGGTCGTCCTGGCGGCGGTAGACGGCCACCGCGTGGGCGGCGAACAGGGCCCTGGCCGACCGTGCCAGCAGCTGGTAGGCCTCCTCCGGCTCCAGGCCCTCCGCCAGCGACGCGGCCATCCGGATGGTGTCGGCCGCCCCCTCAAGCGCCGACTGCTCCCGCCGTGAGGCACCCCAGTTGACCAGCGCGAACAGGGTCGCCAGGGCGATCAGCAGCAGCCGCAGGAAGAGCTGGCCGCCGGCCGGGGTGCCGGTGATCAGGCCGAGCCCGAACCCGGCCAGCAGGGCCGCCAGCCCGGCGGCGATCACCTGGCTGCGGCTGGTCGACAAGCGGCTGGCCAGCAGCGGCACCAGCGCCACGAACCCGCCGACGGTCAGCCTGGGTGCGACCAGGTCGACCACCACGACCGTGGCGAGCACCAGGTACGGCAGCAGCCAGCCGCCGGCGGCGGCCACCACCCGGGCAGCCACCGACCCCGGCTTGGCCTCCTGCTGCACGCTCGCACTCCTCCCACCCCGGATCGCTGGTTGGAGCCTGCCCGATCGGACCGGCCGGGGACAAGCGAGGGTCCTCGCCGCCCGACCACCCGGCGGTTACCATGACCGTCCTCGACCCCATCGGACCGAAAGGCGTCCCGCATGCGCACCCTGGTCACCGGCGGCGCCGGCTTCATCGGCTCGGCCCTGGTGGACCGCCTGGTCCACGACGGCCACGAGGTGGTGGTGGTCGACGACACCTCCACCGGCCGGCTGGAGAACCTGGCCGACGCGTTCGCCTCCGGCCGGGTCCACCACGCCGGCGTCGACGTCGCCGGGCCCGAGCTGGCCGCGGCGGTGGCGGAAGCCCGACCGGAGGTCGTCTACCACCTGGCCGCCCAGATCGACGTGCGCCGCAGCGTCGCCGACCCGGCCGCAGACGCCAGGGTCAACGTGCTCGGCACCATCCAGGTGGCGAGGGCGGCGCTGCAGGCCGGCTGCAGGCGGCTGGTGTTCGCCAGCTCCGGCGGGACCGTCTACGGCGAGCCGGACCCCTCGGCGCTGCCGGTCGACGAGCGCCACCCGGCGGGCGTCACCAACCCGTACGGCGTGGCCAAGCGGTCGGCCGAGGACTACCTGGCCAGCTTCGCCGAGCTGGAGGGCCTCGAGCCGGTCAGCCTGCGCCTCGGCAACGTCTACGGGCCCCGCCAGGACCCGCACGGCGAGGCCGGGGTGGTGGCGATCTTCTGCAACCGGTTGCTGCAGGACGAGCCGGTCACGATCTTCGGCGACGGCCGCCAGACCCGCGACTACGTCTACGTCGACGACACCGTCGACGCGTTCGTGGCGGCCGGCGGGCAGCCGGACGTCGGCGGCGCCCGCCTGAACGTCGCCACCGGCGTGGAGACCTCGGTGCTGGAGCTGTACGCGACCCTGCGGGAGGTGACCGGGTTCGGCGAGGAGCCGAGCTTCGCGCCCCCGCGGACCGGCGAGCTGGCCCGGATCGCGCTGGACTTCGGCGCGGCCGAGCGGGTGCTCGGCTGGCGCCCCAAGGTCGACCTCGCCGACGGGATCGCGCGCACCTGGGCCTGGTTCTTCCAGGAGGTCAATGCCGGGAGCGTCGGGGGATGAGCGGCGGCCCCGTCCGGCTGGAGGTCAGCGACGGGGTCGCCACCGTCACCCTGGAACGGCCGGAGGCGCTCAACGCGATCTCGACCGGGCTGGCCGTCGCCCTCGCCGCGGCGGTCGAGCCGCTGGCCACCGACCCGGCGGTGCGGGCGGTGGTGCTGGCCGGCGCCGGCGACCGTGCCTTCAGCGTGGGCGCCGACCTGAAGGAGCGGGCCGGCTTCGACGACCACGGCTGGTTCGTGCAGCGGGAGGCGTTCCGGCGGGGGTTCGCGGCCGTGCGCCGCTGCCCGCTGCCGACGGTGGCGGCGGTGTTCGGCTACGCGCTCGGCGGCGGCGCCGAGCTGGCGCTGGCGTGCGACCTGGTGGTGGCGGCCGATGACGCGACCTTCGGTCTGCCGGAGGTCCGCCTCGGCCTGGTCCCGGCCGGCGGCGGCACCCAGCTGCTGGTCCGCCGGGTGGGGCGCTCGGCGGCCAAGGACCTGGTGCTGACCGGCCGCCGGGTCGACGCGGCCGAGGCGTTGCGGCTCGGCCTGGCCGACCGGGTGGTGCCGAGGGCCGAGCTGCCGGCGGCGGCCCGTGGGCTGGCCGCCGAGATCGCCGGCAACGCGCCGACCGCGGTCAGGCTCGCCAAGTGGGCCATCGATCTCGGCGCCGACCTGGCCCAGGAGGCGGCCATGGAGGTCGAGGACCAGGCGTGGCGCAGGGCCGTGCTCTCCGACGACCGCCGCGAGGGGATCGCCGCCTGGGTGGAGGGCCGCGACCCCCGTTGGCCCGGCTAGCCGGCTTCCAGCTGGGCGCGGGCCTGGTCGAGGAAGGCGGCGTCGTAGCGGTGGATGTCCTCGGAGAAGGCGAGCAGCTCGGCGTCCGCCTCCCGGGTCCAGCGCTCCAGCTCCCCCTGCAGCTGCTGCAGCTCGACGCAGGCCGCCAGCGCCTCCGGCACCGACTCGTCGGGGATGATCACAAGGGCGCTGAAGGCCGGCTCGCCGGCCAGGTAGGCGCGGTCGACCGCCTCGGTCACCGGCGCGAGCCGCAGCAGCTGGTAGAAGCGGCCGATGGCCGCCTCCCAGCGGCGGGGCGGGGTGTCCGGCCCCAGCTCCTGCAGCGCCGCCTCGCGGCAGATCGCCCGGAAATGGTCGCGGCTGCGGATGTGCAGGGTGGTGTCGAACGGTCCCAGCTGCAGCTTCACCGTCGCACCTCGACGTCGTCGGCGTCGAGCTCGAACCAGACGGTCCTGCCCTTCGGCCCGCCGTCGACACCCCAGCGGCTGGAGAGGGCCGCGAACAGCTCCAACCCGCGCCCGGTGACCGACTCGAGGTGGTGGATGCGGCGCCGTGGCCCGCCCGGGGCGCCGTCGTCGTGGACCTCCACCCGCAGGCGCGCCTCGGTCAGGGTGTACTCGACGGTGAAGGTGCCGCCCGTCCTGCCCGACCCGGAATGGAGCAACGCGTTGGTGGCCGCCTCGCTGACCAGCAGCCTGATGACGTCGCGGGCGGCGCCGTAGCCGGCGCTGAGCGCAGCGGCGACGAAGCTGCGGGCCGCCGCGACCTGGTCGGCGCGCCCGCGGAACTCTCGACGCCCCCGCTTCTCCACGGACCTCGCTTCCGACCGGACGACGACAGCCTAGCCTGAACCGCCGGGGTCGATCACCACGATCGTCTCACCGGCGGTCACTGAACCGCCGGTCAGAGATCTTACCTCCATGATCGTGCCCGCAAACGGGGCAAGCACCGGTGTCTCCATCTTCATCGCCTCCACCACCGCCAGCAACGCGCCCTCCTCCACCCGCTGCCCGGTGACCACCTCGACCCGGGTCAGCGTCCCCGCCAACGGCGACACCACCGCAGACACCACCGCGTCCCGCGCGCGGCCGAGCGAGGACGGGCGCAGCCGGTGCAGCCGCACCGGCCAGCGGCGTCCGTCGACGGTGACGGTGAAGTCGGGCTCGCTGGCCGGCGCCGCCGGCATGCTCGCCGATGCCGGCATGCCGCCGAGGCCGGCGGCCTCCTCCAGCCAGGTCGTCCAGTGGGCGCCGGCACGGAAGTCGTGGTGGTCGAGGACCCGCAACAGCGCCGGCGCGGTCGAGGCGACCCCCTCGACCTGGAGGTCGGCGAGGGCGGCGCGCATCCGCGCCAGCGCCTGGTCGCGGTCGCGTCCCCAGGCGATCACCTTGCCGAGCAGGTCGTCGTAGAACTCGGAGACGGTGTCGCCGGCCTGGTAGCCGGCGTCCACCCGGATGCCCGGACCGCCCGGCCAGCGCAGCGCGGCGATCCTGCCCGGGGTGGGCAGGAAGCCGCGGGCGGGGTCCTCGGCGTTGACCCGGCACTCGATCGCGTGGCCGGCCACGCGGACCTCCTCCTGGGCGACCCCGAGCGGCCCGCCGGCGGCCACCCGCAGCTGGGCGGCGACCAGGTCGATCCCGGTGACCTGCTCGGTGATCGGGTGCTCGACCTGGATGCGGGTGTTCATCTCCAGGAACCAGGCGCCGCCGGAGGCGGGGTCCCAGAGGAACTCGACCGTGCCGGCGCCCACGTAGCCGCAGGCCTTGGCGACGTCGACCGCCCAGGCGTGGAGGCGCTGGCGGAGCTCCGGCGGCAGCCCGGGCGACGGCGTCTCCTCGAGCAGCTTCTGGTGACGGCGCTGGACCGAGCAGTCCCGCTCGCCGAGCTGGACGATGGCGCCGTGGGTGTCGGCCAGGACCTGCACCTCGACGTGGCGGGGCCGCCGGAAGTAGCGCTCCAGGTAGCAGGTGCCGTCGCCGAAGGCGGCGGCCGCCTCCCTGGTGGCGGCGGCGAGCGCCTCCGCCGCCTGGTCGGGGCCGCCGACGATGCGGATGCCGCGGCCGCCGCCGCCGGCGGCCGCCTTGACGGCCACCGGCCAGCCGTGCGCCTCGCCGAAGGCGACCACCTCGGCGGCGTCGCCGACCGGCTCGGTGGTGCCAGGCACCGGCTCGACCCCGGCGGCCAGCACCGCACGCCTGGCGGCCAGCTTGTCGCCCATCTGGCGGATGGCATCCGGCGGCGGCCCGACCCAGACCAGCCCGGCGTCCAGCACCGCGCCGGCGAAGGCGGCGTTCTCGCTGAGCAGGCCGTAGCCGGGGTGGACGGCCTCGGCGCCGGCCTCGGCGGCGGCGCGCAGCAGCTTGCCGGCGTCCAGGTAGGAGTCGCCGACCCTGGCGCCGCCGATGGCGACCGCCCGGTCGGCCTCGCGGACGTGCAGGGCACCGGCGTCCGGCTCCGAGTAGACCGCCACCCCGACCAGCCCGAGCTCGCGGCAGGCGCGCAGCACCCGCACGGCGATCTCCCCCCGGTTGGCGACCAGCACGGTCCGGAACGGGCGGTTCACGTACGGCACCCGCTGGTCCATGGCACAGGCGCTCTTGGGGGGCCGTGGGGGGAGCGAGCTCCCCCCACATCGATCGGGGACCGCGCGAGGTGGCTCATACCGGCGGGACTCCGTGTCTGCGGCGACTGAACTCGCGGTCCTTGCCGGCGGCGGCGGCCAGGCGGCGGGCGACCTCGGCGCGGAGGTCCTCCGGGTCGACCACGGCGTCGACCACCAGGTCGGCGGCCAGCCGGGCCAGGTCGACGTCCTCGCGGTAGACGCGCTGCAGCCGCTCGACCTCCGCGGCCCGCTCCTGCTCGGGGAGGGCGGCCAGCTTGCCGGCGTAGACGGCGTTGACGGCCGCCTCGGCGCCCATCACGGCGATCGAGGCGGTGGGCAGGGCCAGGGTGGCGTCCGGCTCGAAGCCGGGGCCGGCCATCGCGTACAGCCCCGCCCCGTAGGCCTTGCGGACCACCACGCAGATCTTGGGCACGGTCGCCTCGCTGACCGCCGTGATCAGCTTCGCCCCGTGGCGGATGATCCCCTGCCGCTCGACCTCCTTGCCGATCATGAAGCCGGGCACGTCGGCCAGGAACAGCAGCGGCAGGTTGAACGCGTCGCACAACCAGACGAAGCGGGCAACCTTGTCGGCCGAGTCGACGAACAGCACCCCGCCCTTGTGGAGCGGCTGGTTGGCGACCACGCCGAGCGCCCTGCCCTCGATGCGGGCGAGGCCGCACACCACCTCCGGCGCGAACTCGCGCTTGACCTCGAAGAAGCTGCCCTGGTCGCAGACGGCGGCGACCAGCGGGTAGACGTCGAACGGCTGCGACTCGTCGGTCGGGATCAGCGGCGCCACCGGGCCGCCGTAGCCGGGGCCGGTGGCCGGCTCGGCCGGCGGCTCCTCCCGCCAGCTCCCCGGGAAGTAGCCGAGCCAGGCGCGGGCGGCGGCGATCGCCTCGTCCTCGTCGGCGCAGAGCAGGTCGCCGCAGCCGGACACCCGGCAGTGCATGGCCGCGCCGCCCATCTCCTCAAGGGTGGTCCGCTCGCCGATGACCATCTCGGCCATCCGCGGCGAGCCGAGGTACATCGACGCGTTGCCGTCGACCATGAAGACCACGTCGCAGAAGGCCGGGATGTAGGCGCCGCCGGCCGCCGACGGGCCGAACAGGCAGCAAATCTGAGGAACCCGGCCCGAAAGGCGGACCTGGTTGTAGAAGATCTTCCCGGCGCCGCGGCGGCCGGGGAACATCTCGACCTGGTCGGTGATCCGGGCGCCCGCGGAGTCGACCAGCCACACCATGGGGATCTCGTGGCGCAGCGCGTACTCCTCGATGCGGATGATCTTCTCCACCGTGCGGGCGCCCCACGAGCCGGCCTTGACGGTCGAGTCGTTGGCCATCAGCGCCACCCTGCGGCCGCCGATCAGGCCGACGCCGGTGACCACCCCGTCGGCGGGCAGGTCGCCGGCGAGCGCGTTGGCCAGCAGGCCGTCCTCGACGAAGCCGTCGGCGTCGTCGAGCAGGCGGCGCAGCCGCTCGCGCACGAACAGCTTGCCCTGCTCGCGCGCCTTGGCGTGGTAGCGCTCGGCGCCGCCGGCCCGCGCCTGCTTGCCCAGCGCCCGGAACGCCTCCTCTGGGCGCTCCCCGGTCATCTGGCGGCCTCCACACGGCGGGTGCGGGGGCCCGCCAGCAGCACCTGGCTGCGGAGCGGGTGGCCGACCAGCTCGCCGGCCAGCCGCGCGGCGGCCAGCAGCGCGGCGAGGTCGATCCCGGTCGCCACCCCCATGTCCTCCAGCATGTGGACGGCGTCCTCGCTGGCCACGTTGCCGCCCGCGCCCGGCGCGGTGGGGCTGCCGCCGAGCCCGCCCACCGCCGTGTCCAGGTCGCTGCAGCCGGCCTGCAGGGCGGCCAGCAGGTTGGCGAGGCCGGTGCCGCGGGTGTCGTGGAAGTGGCAGTTGACCGGGATCCCGTCGAGGGCGGTGAGCAGCTCCTCGACGCGGGTCGGGGTGGCCATCCCGGTGGTGTCGCCCAGCGACACCGAGCGGCAGCCGAGCCCGGTCAGCCGCTCGGCCAGCAGCACCACCCGGCGGGCCGGCACCTCACCCTCGTAGGGGCAGCCCCAGGCGGTCGAGATGGTCGCCTCGACCGGGGTGCCGCCGGCCAGGCGCAGCACGCCCGCGATCTCCTCCATGGTCTCGGCGATCGTGCGGTTGACGTTGCGGCGGTTGTAGGACTCCGAGGCGGCCACCACCACCTGGAGCAGGTCGGCGCCGGCCGCCAGGGCGGCCTCGGCGCCGCGCCGGTTGGGCACCAGCGCCGAGTAGACCACCCCGCGCACCCGCCGGATGGCGGCGAACACCTGGTCGGTGCCTGCCATGGCGGGCACCGCCGCCGGCGAGACGAACGAGCCAACCTCGATGCGCCCGACCCCGGTGGCGGAGAGGGCGTCGACCAGCCGGGCCCGCGCCGCCGCTTGCAGCGGCGCCTCGCCCTGCAGCCCGTCGCGCGGGCCGACCTCGCGGATGCTCACCGAGCCTGGCAGTCGCACGGCACGATCCTACCGGTGCAGCGCCCGCTAGCGGGCCGGTCAAGCATGCCCGGCGCGCACGTTCCCAGCCTCGGTACTCCAGCGTGATGCTTGTGCGGCGCCGATACTTGACCGGCCCGCTAGAGCCGGTCGAGGAGGTCGCGCTTCTTGCGCTGGAACTCCTCCTCGGTGACGGCGCCGCGGTCGCGCAGGTCCGCCAGGCGCTCCAGGTCGTCCAGCACGCTCGGCGCCCTGGCGGCCGAGGGGTCGGACGGCTGGGTGGCGGCGAGGCCGCCGCGGCGGCGGCCGTTGGCCTCCATCTGGTGGTAGATCTCGACCTGGACCGCCCCCGGGTCGCGGACGTTGTGGAAGCGGGAGGGCCCCTGCTCGCCGGCCGCCTCGATCAGCAGGTCGCCGGTGCCGATCAGCCGCTCGAACAGCGACTGGGAGACGGTCACGTCGTTGACCCGCTCCAGCGGGATCTCGCGGCCGAACCTGGCCACCACGCCGGAACGGAAGATGAGCCGCTCGGTGGTGAGCACCAGGTGGGTGGTGAGCCAGCGCAGCACTCGGCGGCCGGCCACCGCGGCCAGCACGGCCAGCCCCACCAGCCCGACCACGGTGCGGGCCGGCTGCTGCAGGTCGCCGGCCGGGACGACCACCCAGGCGAGCACCACCCCGGCCGCCACCACCACGGTGGCCAGCGCGGGCAGCACCAGGGTCCACCAGTGCGGCCGGAGGTCGTAGATCAGCTCCTCGTCCTCCGACAGCAGCCGCTCCGGGAACCCCACCCCCGACCTCCCTCGAATCCGCGCGATCCGGCCGTGTCGCAGTCCGGGCGGCGAGGGTAACAAGCGCGAAGATGCGGCTCAAGCACGCGGCCCGGCGCGCCGTCGGAGCCGGACTGGAGCCCGACCGTTGCACGTTCGCAACCGGCGGGCTGGATGGTTGAGGCGAGCGGGCTGCCGTGGGCCCGAGGACGATGCCGGGGGGCCAGGGCGATGCGTCGCTTCACGTCTGGTCTAGCCTTGTTCGCCATGCTCTGCGCGCTCGCCGCCTGCACCGACCGGTCGGCCGGCGGGACGGCCGCCCCGGCCGTCACCGACCAGCCGGTCGCGGCGCCGGCGGCCGCCCCCGCCGAGCCGCGCACGGTGCAGCTGGACGGCGCCGACGAGGTCCACCTGACCGTCTACTACCTGCGCACCCTCGGCGAGCGGCGCTACCTGGTCCCCGAGTGGCACCCGGTGCCCTCTGCCGCGGCGGTGGCCACCGCCGCGGTCGAAGAGCTGCTCCACGGACGGCCGCTGTTCCCCGGATCGCGCCGGCCCTTCCCGGCAGGCGCCCGCCTGCGGTCGCTGCACGTCAAGGGCGGCACCGCCACCGTCGACCTGTCGGGCGCGGCGCTGTCGCGCGGCTCGCGGGAGGAGCGGCGCTACCGGCTGCAGGCGCTGGTGCACACCGTGCTGCAGTTCCCCACCGTCAAGCGGGTGGTGGCGGCGGTCGGGGGGCGCGCCCGGCAGGGCCCGCTGGTCCGCGACCGTGACGTGCGCCTGGCCCCGATCGCGCTGGCCGAGCCGGCACCCGGCGCCCGGGTGGCGGGCGGCAGGCTGGTGGTCAAGGGCGAGGCGAGCGTGTACGAGGGGACCGTGAGCCTGCGCCTGCGCGACGGGGACGGGCGGGTGATGGCCCAGAGCTACACCACCTCGGCGGCCGGCGCGCCCGACCGGGGGCCGTTCTCCGGCGCGGTCACCTTCACCCCGCCCACCCAGGCGCAACGCTGGACCCTCGAGGTGTTCGAGGTGAGCCCGGACGACGGCGCCCTCGTCTACTGGGTCCGCGTCCCCGTCTGGGTCGGCCGCTGAGGCCTCCTGGTCAGCCTGGCGCGGGCGGCCGCCACCCGTGCCCGGCCGATGGCCACCACCAGGGGGAGCGTGCCGCCGCCCAGCAGCAGCAGGGTGGCGAGCGACTGCTCTCCCAGGTGGTGGGCCAGGGGTGGCATGGTCAGCCGGTGTAGCAGTAGGAGTCGCTGGAGGCATCCCCGGCCTGCAGCCGGGTCTGGTGCACCCGCAGCCCCCGGAAGTCCTCCCCATAGGGGAAGAACCGCTGGTCGACGGCCAGGCCGCCACCGTCCAGGTTGGCGTCCAGCTTGGCCGCCCAGGCGCCGACGCCGTCGGGGTAGAAGATGTCGTCCCAGGCGCCATAGATGGAATTGGTGAGGTAGACCCGCTTGCCGTCGCGGCTGACCTCCACCATCTGCGGGCCGCCGCCGAGCGGCTGGTCGGGCGCGGCCGGGTGCGGCTGCCGCCGGGTGATGCCGCCGAGCTTGACCG